>Ga0115103_1484080_pt1 | contig 9776 bp, 6 predicted proteins | sample MBTome_2_FD_89643 | JGI IMG/M metagenome (GOLD analysis project Ga0115103, IMG submission 89643) | Marine eukaryotic communities from Pacific Ocean to study complex ecological interactions - MBTS_5May14_M1_3um Metatranscriptome... | ecosystem: Environmental > Aquatic > Marine > Oceanic | place... | reverse complement strand
GTTCTTGGTCAAGTCAGCCGCCGCAGGCACGCTGTCTGTCGCCGCGCGCCCGTCGTCACCGTCTATGGTTTCTGTGGCATCGCAGGCGGTGAGGATCAGCAGCAGGAAGCCAAGGGCAAAGCCTATCCGCGCCGCCATGTTGTGCCTCCTGCACCGTCTTCGAGCACGACGCCCGCCTCTGTCAGTTGGTCACGGATTTCGTCAGCGCGGCCAAAGTTCTTGGATTTCTTGGCCTCGGCGCGCTCAATAATCAGTGCATCGATGGCGTCAGCGGTCAAACCGTCTGCGCTGCCGCCGCCCTGGAACCAGTCCTCGGGTGACAGGGTCAGCAGGCCTAGGAACTGCGCAGCCGCGGCGAGGTCGGCTGGATTGCCTTTCAGCGTGTCGATTTCTGCAAAGGCCTGCGGCGTGTTCAGATCGTCCCGAATGGCCGTGAGCACGGCGGTGGGCACTTCAGATGCGGGCGATACGCCGTCCCAAGCACGGTACCAGCTGTCGAGCCGGTTCTTGGTTTCGGTCAGCTTGGCTTGCGTGAAGTCCAGCGGCGCGCGGTAGTGGCCGGACAGCAGGGCGAAGCGTAGGGTCTCGCCGCGATGGCCTTGGCCTAACAGATCGCGCACGGTGAAAAAGTTGCCCAAGGACTTGGACATTTTCTGCCCTTCGACCATCAGCATGCCGTTGTGCAGCCAGGTCTTCGCCATGTGCGCCGAATCATTTGCGCAGCGGCTCTGAGCAATTTCGTTTTCGTGATGGGGGAAGATCAGGTCGTTGCCGCCGGCATGGATGTCGAAAACATCGCCAAGGATCGACTTGGACATGGCCGAACATTCGATGTGCCAACCGGGTCGACCCAGCCCCCACGGGCTTTCGAAGGATGCACTGGCTGGCTCCTCTGGCTTCTTTGGCTTCCAGAGCACAAAGTCGGACGCGTCGCGCTTCGAGCTGCTGATTTCAACGCGCGCGCCGGCAATGATGTCATCTTGGCTGCGGCGCGAGAGCTGACCGTAATCCTGCATCGAAGGCACGTGGAACAGCACATTGCCGTCGTCCGCGACGTAGGCGTGACCTTTGTCGATCAGGACTTCGATCATCGCGATCATTTCAGCGATGTATTCTGTGGCGCGCGGCATATCGGTGACAGGCAGCACACTCAAGGCATCGAGGTCGTCGAGATAGTCTTGGGTCGAGGCTGCCGTCAACTCGCCAATGGGCAATCCGCTCTCAATCGACCGATTGATGATCTTGTCATCAACATCGGTGGTGTTGCGCACAAACGTCACGTTCTCCCCCCCCAAATCGTGCCGGAGCAGGCGGTGCAGCACGTCGAAATTTACCGCAGACCGCGCATTCCCGAGGTGCGCCAAATCATAGACGGTCGGGCCACACAGATAGACACCCACTTGACCGGCAACCAAGGGTTCAAAAACTTCAACCTGCCGCGTCAGCGTATTGGTCAGGCGAATATCGGTCATGTGACGCTAGTCCTCTAAGAGCGGGTTAGGCAGCTTGTCCGTTCAATCGGGACAAGATTTTTGTACGATCGATGAGCGGCAAAAGAACGGCCATCTCTGGGCCGCGTGGTTGGCCCGTCAACGCAAGGCGCAGCGGCATGAACAGACCCTTGCCTTTTGCGCCTGTGGCTTCCTTGACGGCATCAGTCCAGGTCTTCCAACTGTCGCTATCCAGTTCACCTTCTGGCAGCAATTCAGCGGCCTTGGCAGCGAAGGCCGAATCTTCGATTTCGGGCGCGACCGGACCGTGGATCAGGGCAAGCCAATCGGTGACATCGTTCAGCTTTTCAAGATTTGGCTGAATGGCGGCCCACTGGGCCTGTGTCATCCCGGCAAACCGATCTGCAACGGCCTCGTAAGGCAGCTGGCGGACGACTTTGCCGTTGAGCGGCTCCAGTTCTTCCGGATCCATGCGCGGGCCAGAGCGGCCAAAGCGTTCGATGCTGAAAGATGACGCTAATTCGCTGATGTCCGAGACAGGCTGGGGACCATCAGGGGTGCCCAAGCGGCTGAGAAAGGCGACGATCGTCAGCGGCTCTAACCCGCCCTCTTCGCGCAGATCGCGGATCGACAAGGCACCGTTGGACTTGGACAATTTTGATCCATCTGCACCGCTTACCAGCGGCATGTGCGCAAACCTTGGCATCTGGAAATCGGTCATGCTGTTCTGTTCGGCAAGGGCCTCAAACAGCTGAATTTGCGTGGCGGTGTTGGATGTGTGGTCTTCGCCCCGGATGATATCGGTCATCCCAAGGTCAATGTCATCCAGCACGGAGCACAAGGTATAGAGGTAGGACCCATCGCCCCGGATCAGCACCGGATCAGACAGGTTTTCCGCCATGAAGCTGGTTTCGCCGCGCGCGAGATCATCCCACTTGATCTCGCCAGGCTTGAGGACAAAGCGCCAGTGCGTCTCTCGCCCTTCGGCCTTGAGCTTGGCTTCGTCCTCCGCCGATAAGGGGTAGGCGTTGCGGTTGTAGATAAATGGCTTGCCCTGAATCGATGCCGTCTTACGCATCAACTCAAGCTCTGGCCCGGTTTCGTAGCAGGCATAGAGGCGACCACTGGCGATCAAACCATCGCGGGCTTTGTCGTAGTCGGCGAAGCGCTCGGACTGCTTGGCGTAGCTGTCCCACGTCAGCCCCAGCCACGTCATGTCTTCTTCGATGCCGAGGCGAAATTCTTCGGTGCTGCGCTCGAGGTCGGTGTCATCAATCCGCAGCAAAAACTCACCACCGGCCTGCTTCGCGTGCATCCAGTTGATCACAGCGGTGCGGATGTTGCCAAGGTGGAGCCAGCCGGTCGGAGAGGGTGCGAAACGAACACGAAGGGTCAAGGGAGCAATCCTAAAGGTCAGATGGAAGCCGGTAGCGGTTGGTCAGCGGATAGGCGCGATCACCCACCAGCGCCCGCTGGCTCAATCGAAGAACAACGGGGGCAGCCCGGCGTTTGTACTCCGATAGCGAAAGCCGCTTCCATAGGTCAATGCAGGCTTCAACACGAAAGCCTTCGTCCTCAAGGCTGTTGAGGCACAACTCGTCTTCGATCAGCGCTTGCAGCTGCCGATCGGTTTCGGTGTTGCCAACCGGCGGTGCGTCTTCGCCCATTGCTTCGGCCAGCGAGGATAAATCAGAGCTGTAAACATCACCAAAGGGCGCCATGCGAGGCCCATCGATGCCGTGCCTGTTCTCAAACTCCCCAAAAGCGAGGTCTGTTTTCGACCACGGCAGCAAAGTCAGCGTGTTACCGGTTTTCCAATCCACCGTTGGGATCAAGGCTTTTAGCATTTCAGTTGCCGGATGCGCGACGTCTGCGACCTCGACCGACAAGCGGTTCTTGATCGCGGAATCAGCCACGCCGAGGCGGATGATTTTGGCGACGGCATCCCAGTTTGACTCAGGCTCTGTCTTGGGCGCAGAAACACAGCGCCACTTGCCTTCAACCCGCATCCACCTCGTGTTGAACACGCCGGTTTCAGCCAGCGGGAAGCAACCGGCAAAATCGCCACCGGGATTGATGCAGAAACCACCGCCGTCGAATACCATGCCGTCCTGCCCACCAACGAGGTTGGTGTAAATGATGGGATAGCCGTGGACCTGACTCAACCGGGTCATGGCCGCGTGGCGCTGGTCCATGATGTCGGCGGTATAGCCAGAGCCATTGAGCGCAATCATCATGTCGGCGCCGGTTTCTTCCAGCGTCTCAGGACCATCTTCGCGCCAAGCGTCATCGCAAATTTGCAAACCGATCTTTGCGCCACGGAACATAACCGGGCCCTGCAACGGTCCCGGCTCGAACCAGCGCGCTTCGTCGAAGGGGCCAAAAGTTGGCAGGGAGCGCTTGTAACGCTTGCCAATGACTTCGCCGTTCTCAGCCATTAGTGCGGCGTTAAAGGTCTTGCCCTTCATCCGACGATGCTTGGAAGCATAGGCGTAGAAGGACGGGTCAACTTCTTCATCAACAATGATGCTGCCAAACAAAATACCGGGCCGGCCTTCGCCTTCGGTCAGTTCAACCAGCGTGTCGTTTGCGATCATGCAGTCCTTTAAGAACTGCTCGTGCAAGGCGAGATCACCAATGGGGTAACCCGTCAGTGAGGCTTCCGAAAAAACAACCAGATCGGCGTTTTCAGCGGCTTCTTCATAGGCGGCGATGTGGAGATCGAGATTGCGCAAAATATCCCCGGCAATCGGGTTGATTTGCGCCACCGCTATGCGGAGTTGGTCCATTCAGACAGGCTCTATGGCTGTGATTGGGGCGGCGTGAACCCCGGACGATGATCTCGCCAAATTCCTGCGCTTTTTAGCCGGAATTTCCAGCGAAGCAAAGTCATGCGTGCCTTGTGCAAAGCCAGCCCCGAAAATATCCCCGGCCAGAAGGATGTTTCTGACCGGGGGTCGAGCTAGGCTTCGAACTTCAGCAGCAGGTCTTTGGCGTCCACTTGGTCGCCAGCTATGATGAAGACTTCCTCCACCTTGCCGTCTTGGTCGGCATAGACGCTGGTTTCCATCTTCATAGCCTCGAGCGAAAGCAGCACGTCACCTTTCTGCACTTCGTCACCCACCTTGAAGTTAACGGTCACGATCGCACCCGGCATCGGGGCTGCGACTTCGCCCGGTGCGCCGGTCGCAACCGGGCGTGCGGTGCTGTCGGCAGCAGCGTGGACATCCTGAATCACCACGTTCCGTGGCTGACCGTTCAACTCAAAGAACACCGTGCGGCGGCCTTTGGCGTCAGGGTCAGATACGGCCAGCAGGCGAATGATCAACCGCTTGCCTGCATCGATTTCGACGGAAAGCTCTTCGCCGACTTCTGGGCCATAGAAGAACACCGGCGTCGACAGCAGCGACGTGTCGCCGAAGTCGCGGCGGTGGCTGGCGAAGTCGAGGAACACTTTCGGGTAGAGAACGTAAGCAGCAATGTCCTTGTCGCTGATGTCTTCTGGCGCACGGCCAAAAGTTTCTGCCAGCTCCTTACGGATTTTGCCGAAGTCAACGGGCGGCAAGGATGCACCGGGACGCTCGGACAAAGGGGCTTCGCCGCGTAGGACTTTGGCCTGCAGCTTTTCGGGAAAACCGCCGACCGGTTGACCCAAATCGCCACGGAAGAAAGAAACGACAGAATCTGGGAAGGCCACTTCTTTTTCCGGATCGACCACGTCTTCTGGCGTCAGATTGTGCGAGACCATGAACAGCGCCATGTCACCAACGACTTTAGACGACGGCGTCACTTTAACGATGTTGCCGAACAGGCGGTTCACTTCAGCGTAGCGCTTTACCACTTCGGGCCAGCGGTGCTCGATCCCCAGACTGCGTGCTTGCTGGCGTAGATTGGTGTACTGACCGCCGGGCATGGCGTGCTCGAATACATCAGAGGATCCAGCGCGCATGTCCGCTTCAAATGCCGCATAGTGACGGCGTGCGCCTTCCCAGTAGTGGCTGATTTTATCGAGCGTATCGCGGGGAAGTTCGGTGTCCCGATCCAAGCCGCGCAACGATTCAACAATCGTGCCGAGGTTCGGCTGTGAGGTCAGACCGGACAGCGGGTCCATAGCCGCATCGATGATATCGACACCGGCTTCACTGGCCGCGAGCACCGCCGCGACTTGACCGCCGGAGGTATCGTGCGTGTGGAAATGGATCGGCAGGCCGACTTCGCCTTTCAGCGTTTGCACCAGCTTAGCAACCGCTGCCGGACGCGCGACGCCCGCCATATCCTTGATCGCCAGCGTGTGGGCGCCCGCAGCTTCGAACTGCTTGGCCATATCGACGTAGTAGCCGAGGGTGTATTTGTCCTCAGACGCGCTAAGCACGTCGCCCGAGTAACAAATCGTCGCCTCACAGATTGCACCAGCATCAACCACGGCGTCGATCGCAACGCGCATGTTCTCAACCCAGTTCAGGCTGTCAAACACGCGGAACACGTCCACGCCCTTTCCACCATCAAAAGCGCGGACAACGAAGTCTTTGACCACGTTATCAGGATAGTTGGTATAGCCCACGGCGTTTGAACCGCGCAGCAGCATTTGGAACAAGTGGCTCGGGGCCGCCTGACGCATCTGGGCCAGGCGCTTCCATGGGTCTTCTTTGAGGAAGCGGTAAGCAACGTCAAAGGTGGCACCGCCCCAGACTTCGAGACTGAACAGGCCGCGCAGACCGTTTTCGTAAGCGGTCATAGGCGCGACCAGATCGGCGGTCCGCATGCGTGTCGCCAGCAATGACTGGTGTGCATCGCGGAAGGTCGTGTCGGTGACCAGCAGGCGGTCTTGCTGCTTGATCCAATCGGCTAAACCACGCGCGCCATCGCGGTCAAAGACCATCTTGGCAGTTTCGCGATTTTGAACATTGGCATCAACCATCGGCAAGCGCTGCAACGGCGCGCGCGCCACCGCAGGACGGCCTTCCATTTCTGGGTTACCGTTGACGACAACTTCACCTAAGAACCGCAGCAGCTTGGACGCGCGGTCCCGACGGGTTGGGAAGTGGAACAGCTCGGGCGTATCGTCGATGAACCGTGTGGTGAGAACACCAGTGCGGAAGTCGTCGTGACGAACCACGCGCTGCAAGAACGGCAGGTTGGTCTTGATGCCGCGAATACGGAATTCCGCCAAAGCCCGGCTCATCCGCGCAATACCCTGATCCCGGTCAGGCGCAGTCACGGTGACTTTGGCCAGCAGCGAGTCATAGTGCGGTGTAACCACGGCACCGGCAAAGGCTGTGCCGCCATCCAAACGCACGCCGAAACCTGCTGGAGACCGGTAGGCGACGATTTTGCCGTAGTCGGGGACAAAGGAGTTTTCTGGGTCTTCGGTCGTCACGCGACACTGGATCGCAACACCGCGTGGACGGCGCGCCTCTTCTTCCGCTGGGATGCCAGCTTCTTCGAGTGTTGCGCCGCCAGCAATCTGCAGCTGCGCTTTAACGATGTCCACAGACGTGACTTCTTCAGTCACGGTATGCTCCACCTGAATGCGTGGGTTCACCTCGATGAAGTAAAAAGCGGCGTCGTTCACGTCGTAGAGGAATTCGACTGTGCCAGCGTTTTGATAGCCGGATTCCTTGGCCAATCGAACCGCAGCTTGGCACATGCCCTGCCGCGTTTCTTCGTCCAGCCACGTGGCGGGCGCCATTTCAACGACCTTTTGGTTCCGACGCTGAACCGAGCAATCACGCTCGAACAAATGCGTGACGTTGCCGTGCGTGTCGCCAAAGACTTGGATCTCGACGTGGCGCGCGCGCTCGATCAGTTTTTCGAGGTAGACGTCGTCCTTGCCAAAGGCAGCGGCAGCTTCGCGCTTGGCGGCGGCAACTTCGTCCGCGAGCATGTCAGCATCATAGACGCGGCGCATGCCGCGACCACCACCGCCCCAGCTTGCCTTGACCATCACCGGTAAGCCCACACGTTGGCCCGCTTCATTGGCTGCTGCGTCGCCGTCTGGCAGGGCATCGGTCGCGGGGACAGTGGGGACATCAGCGGCTTCTGCGAGCTTGCGCGAGGCAACCTTGTCGCCCAGATCGATCAGCGTTTGTGTCTTTGGGCCTACAAAGATAATCCCGGCGTCTTCCGCAGCAGCGGCGAGCTCAGGGGATTCAGACAAAAAGCCGTAGCCGGGGTGAATGGCATCGGCACCTGAAAGCTTAGCAACGCGGATGATTTCGTCGACAGAAAGGTAAGCAGTAATCGGCTCCATACCCACGCCAATTTCGTAGGCTTCATCGGCTTTGAAACGGTGCAGAGCAAAGCGATCTTCATGGGCGTAGACAGCGACTGTCTGAATGCCCAATTCTGTAGCGCCACGAAAAACGCGGATGGCAATTTCGGAACGATTGGCGACAAGTAGCTTGCGGATAGGGCGTGGGGCCATGGTGGTGGTCCTCGTCGTCGGTCTATGTTTCGATTGCGACATTTATGAATGTTTTATGAAGCCGAGCAACGCTCACAGAAACGCATGGGCCATGCATTAGCAAAGGATGGAATAGTCAATGTTACTGGAACAGGCCGAAATGGTCAGCGCGACACTGGTTAAGCGCTATAAACGCTTCCTTTCTGACCATCAGCTAGTGGATGGTTCTGTTGTGACGGCCTCGTGTCCCAATACAGGGGCCATGCTTGGTCTAACCGCGCCAGAGAGCCCGACGGTCTTGGTTCACGCTCCTTCGCCGACTCGGAAGTATGATTACCGTTGGGAAATGATCGAGGATGACGGCGCGTGGGTCGGCATCAATACCGGGCGGCCCAATGCGTTGGTCGAAGAGGCGATTGTCAGTGGCGTTATCGGGGAATTGCAGGGGTACAGCGCACGCCGCCGAGAAGTGAAGTACGGCACCAACAGCCGGATTGACCTGCTGCTTGAATATGAGGACAAGCCGGCAACGTATGTAGAGGTCAAGAACTGCCACCTGCGTCGGGACGGACGTTTGGCGGAATTTCCTGATTCGGTCACGACCCGCGGGGCCAAACACCTTGATGAACTGTCGGAGATGGTGCGCCAAGGGCACGGCGCCGTCACGGTCTTCTGTATCCAGCGCTCAGACTGTGATGCTTTCAGCGTTGCGGGCGACATTGACCCCGGCTACGCCGAAGCTTTCAGCCGTGCGCGAAACGCAGGGGTGGAAGCATTAGCCTATGGGTGTCATGTCTCCCCACAGGAAATAAAAGTGACCCATTCGATTCCCATCAAGGACTAGACCTAGCCCATGCTGCCTGCACATCGCCAGCTCTACAACCATCCAGACAGCTCCGGACCAATCACGCTGCACACCGCCGAAGATTTCGAAGGCATGCGCGCTGCGGGGCGTCTGGCGGCTGAGGCCTTGGACATGATTACCGAATTCGTGGTTGAGGGCGTTTCAACCGCTGAGTTGGACAAGCGGATTCAGGACTACGTCGAGGGCGCGGGTGCTGTGAGTGCTACCATCGGGTATCGCGGCTATCAGCACGCGTCTTGTATCTCGCTCAACGAAGTCGTCTGTCATGGCATCCCGTCAGACAACACTCGTCTGGAAGACAAAGACATCTTGAACATCGACGTCACAGTGATCGTCGACGGCTGGCACGGAGACACGTCGCGCATGTACGTCGTGGGCGGCTCTAGTTTTCCGACGCGGGAAAAGTTGATCCGAGTGACCTACGAGTGCCTTTGGAAGGGGATTCACGCCGTCAAACCGGGGGCGACGCTGGGTGACGTAGGCGCGGCGATCCAGAAGCATGGCGAAAAGGCCGGCTTTTCGATTGTCCGTCAGTTCGTCGGGCACGGCTTGGGCGAGCAATTCCACATGTCCCCCAATATCTTCCATTTCGGTAAGCCGGGTAAGGGCGTCGAATTGGTGCCGGGGATGCTGTTCACCATCGAGCCGATGCTGAACGTTGGTACGTACAAAGTGGATATCGACGAAGAAGACGGATGGACTGCGCGGACACGCGACCGCAAGTCTTCGGCACAGTTTGAGCACTCCGTGGGCGTTACGGCTGATGGTTTTGAGATTTTCACCAATTCACCGCGTGGGTTCGAGCAGCCGCCCTATCTCTAGTCCTGCGCTTGTGGGCTAAATAGGATTGCAATGATGGTGTGACTTTGCACTATAGGTAGATATTTGCTCTCATACCTTGGTACTCATGCACCTAAACGAAACTGCCTCTCCCCCTCCCGATGCTCTTGGGCATCGCCAACGACTGCGCGCACGCTTGATTGATGGCGGGCCAGACGCGATGGCGGACTATGAAGTGTTGGAGGTCATGCTGTTTGCTGCCCGCCCGCCTGGTGAC
>Ga0115103_1155986_pt1 | contig 9829 bp, 4 predicted proteins | sample MBTome_2_FD_89643 | JGI IMG/M metagenome (GOLD analysis project Ga0115103, IMG submission 89643) | Marine eukaryotic communities from Pacific Ocean to study complex ecological interactions - MBTS_5May14_M1_3um Metatranscriptome... | ecosystem: Environmental > Aquatic > Marine > Oceanic | place... | reverse complement strand
ACGCTTTTCCGTGCTATCGGTTTTGAAAGAGATAAGGATATTCTTGAAATATTTGACCTAGCAGAAGAAGTAAAAGCATCAAAAACTGGTCTTAAAAAATATTTAGGAAGAAAATTAGCTGCACGTGTTTTAAAGACATGGCATGAGGATTTTGTTGATGAAGATACTGGTGAAGTTGTTTCTATCGAAAGAAATGAAATTATACTAGACCGCGATACTATTCTTGAAAAAGATCATATCGAAGAGATTATTGAATCTGGTTCTAAAACAATACTTCTGCACAAAGAAGATAATTTACAAGCTGATTATGCAATTATTCATAACACGCTTCAAAAAGATCCAACCAATTCTGAAAAAGAAGCGGTTGAACATATATATAGACAATTGCGTAACGCAGAGCCGCCTGATGAAGAGACAGCGCGTGGTATTATTAATAAATTGTTTTTTAGCGACCAACGCTACAATCTTGGAAATGTAGGTCGTTTTAGAATGAATAAAAAATTAGGTCTTGATATACCAATGGATAAGTTAGTTCTTACCAAAGAAGATATTATCACCATAATTAAATTTTTGATCGAACTTATTAACTCAAAAGCTGAGATTGATGATATTGATCACTTATCAAATCGTCGTGTACGTACAGTAGGTGAGCAACTTTCTTCTCAATTTGGTGTCGGTTTAGCTCGTATGGCCCGTACTATTAGAGAGCGTATGAACGTTCGTGATAATGAAGTTTTTACTCCAATTGATTTAATTAACGCAAAGACACTATCTTCCGTTATTAATTCATTTTTTGGTACCAATCAGTTATCTCAGTTTATGGATCAAACCAATCCAATTGCTGAAATTACTCACAAACGTCGTCTTTCTGCATTAGGACCTGGTGGTCTTTCTAGAGAGAGAGCCGGTTTTGAGGTACGTGATGTTCACTTTACTCACTACGGAAGACTTTGCCCAATTGAGACTCCTGAAGGACCGAATATTGGATTAATATCTTCTTTCTGTTTATGCAAAAGTAAACTATTTAGGTTTTTTAGAAACTCCTTACCGTAAGGTTGAAAATGGTGTTATCGATTTAAAAAGTGAACCAATTTATCTTTCTGCTGAAGAAGAAGAAGATAAATTAATTGCGCAAGCACATATTGATATAGCTGACGATGGTACCATAAATAAGGAAAAAGTTATTGCACGTATGGAAGGTGATTTCCCAGTAGTGGAATCCAAAGATATACACTATACGGATGTTGCACCAAATCAAATTTCATCCATTTCAGCATCTTTAATTCCTTTCTTAGAACATGATGATGCGAATCGTGCATTGATGGGATCAAATATGATGCGTCAAGCAGTACCATTAATGAGAGCTGAGTCTCCTATTGTTGGAACAGGTCTAGAGCGCCAGGTTGCATCAGATTCACGTGTGTTAATTAATGCAGAAGGAGCTGGAATTATTGAATATGTTGATGCTAACGAAATTACTATTAAGTACGATCGTACTGAAGATCAACAGTTAGTTAGTTTTGATGGTGATTCAAAAACTTACAAATTAATTAAGTTTAGAAAAACAAATCAAAGTACTTCTATAAACTTAAAACCTATAGTTCAAAAAGGTGATAGAGTTGAGAAAGGTCAAGTTTTATGTCAAGGATACGCTACTCAAGCTGGTGAATTAGCTTTAGGTAGAAATATGAAAGTAGCCTTTATGCCCTGGAAAGGGTATAATTTTGAGGATGCAATTGTAATTTCTGAAAAAGTAGTTCGTGATGATATATTTACTTCTATTCACATAGATGAATATTCATTGCAAGTTAGAGATACTAAATTAGGTAACGAAGAACTTACAAATGATATTCCAAATGTTTCTGAAGAGTCTACTAAAGATCTTGATGAACACGGTATGATTCGTATTGGAGCAGAAGTAAAACCAGGTGATATTTAATTGGAAAAATTACTCCAAAAGGAGAAAGTGATCCTACTCCTGAAGAAAAATTACTTCGAGCAATTTTTGGTGATAAAGCTGGTGATGTAAAAGATGCTTCTTTAAAAGCTTCTCCTTCATTACATGGTGTTGTTATTAATAAAAAATTATTTGCACGTTCAGTTAAGGATAAGCGGATGAGGGCTCAAAATAAAGAAGAAATTGCTTTATTAGAAGATGAGTTTTATAAAAAATTCGACGAACTTAGAGATATTCTTGTTGAAAAACTATTTACAATTGTTTCAGGTAAAACAGCTCAAGGTGTAATTAACGACCTTGGAGAAGTTGTTTTTCCAAAAGGAAAAAAGTATACCTTAAAAATGTTAAATGAAATAGATGATTATACTCATTTAACAGGTGGGACCTGGACAACTAATTCAGAAACAAATGTTTTAGTTGAAGATTTAATGCACAATTACAAGATTAAAGAAAACGATTTACAAGGTAATCTTCGTCGTGAGAAATTTGCAATTTCTGTTGGAGATGAATTACCATCTGGAATTTTAAAACTTGCAAAAGTATATGTTGCTAAGAAACGTAAACTTAAAGTAGGTGATAAAATGGCGGGACGTCACGGTAACAAAGGTATTGTAGCGCGTATTGTACGTGAAGAAGATATGCCTTTCTTAGAAGATGGAACACCAGTTGATATCGTTTTAAATCCATTAGGAGTGCCTTCTCGTATGAACATTGGTCAAATTTATGAAACAGTTCTTGGATGGGCTGGTCAAAAATTAGGTCAGAAATATGCGACACCAATTTTCGATGGTGCAACTATAGAAGAAATCACAGCATTAACAGAAAAAGCTGGAGTTCCTGAATTTGGGCATACCTATTTATATGATGGTGGGACTGGTCAGCGATTTGATCAAAAAGCAACCGTTGGAGTTATTTATATGATTAAGTTAGGTCATATGATTGATGATAAAATGCACGCTCGTTCTATTGGGCCTTACTCATTAATTACACAACAACCTCTTGGTGGTAAAGCACAATTTGGGGGTCAACGTTTTGGTGAGATGGAAGTTTGGGCATTAGAGGCTTATGGAGCTTCCAGTACACTTAGAGAAATATTGACAGTGAAATCTGATGATGTTGTTGGTAGAGCTAAAACTTACGAAGCAATCGTAAAGGGTGAAGCAATGCCAGAACCAGGACTTCCAGAATCTTTTAATGTGTTAATGCACGAATTAAAAGGTCTTGGACTAGACATTAGACTAGAGGAATAATTTAATCCCCGTGAAAGCGGGGATCGATCATAAAGTCATTTAAGACTTACTGAAGCCTAAAAACTTCAATCTTAATTTTACAAAGCATAGTACATAGCATTATGGCAAGAAATAAAGAAATAGTAGCAAAGAAATTTAACAAAATTTCGATTGGGTTTTCCTCACCAGAAGCGATTTTAGCTGAATCTCGCGGGGAAGTATTAAAACCTGAAACAATTAACTACCGTACTCATAAACCAGAACGTGATGGTTTATTTTGTGAGCGTATATTCGGACCTATTAAAGATTACGAATGTGCCTGTGGAAAATATAAAAGAATACGTTACAAGGGAATCGTTTGTGACCGTTGTGGTGTAGAAGTAACTGAAAAAAAAGTACGTCGTGATCGAGTAGGACATATTAATTTAGTGGTTCCTGTTGCTCACATTTGGTATTTCCGTTCTTTACCTAATAAAATTGGATATCTTCTTGGATTGCCATCTAAGAAGTTAAACATGATTATTTATTATGAACGTTATGTTGTTATTCAACCGGGTAATGCAATAAATGAGGAAGGAGAACCAGTTCAAAAAATGGATTTCTTAACAGAAGAAGAATACCTAACTATTTTAGAAACACTTCCTCAAGAAAATCAATATTTAGATGATGAAGATCCAGAGAAATTCATCGCTAAAATGGGAGCTGAATGTATGATTGATTTATTAAGAAGAATCAATTTAGACGATTTATCTTTTGAATTGCGTCACAAAGCAAATAATGAAACTTCTAAGCAACGTAAAACGGAAGCGTTAAAACGATTGCAAGTTGTTGAAGCTCTTCGTGAATCCAATAAAAATAGAGTTAATAAGCCAGAATGGATGATTATGAAGGTGGTGCCAATTATTCCACCAGAATTACGTCCTTTAGTACCTCTTGATGGAGGTCGTTTTGCAACTTCTGATTTAAATGATCTTTACCGAAGGGTAATTATTAGAAATAATCGTCTAAAGCGATTAATGGAGATTAAAGCTCCTGAAGTAATTTTGCGTAATGAGAAGCGTATGCTTCAAGAGTCAGTAGATTCATTATTTGATAATACACGTAAATCTTCAGCAGTTAAAACTGATTCAAACCGTCCTTTAAAATCTTTATCAGATTCTTTAAAAGGAAAACAAGGTCGTTTCCGTCAAAACTTATTAGGAAAACGTGTGGATTATTCAGCACGTTCGGTGATTGTTGTTGGACCAGAATTAAAATTATCTGAGTGTGGTATTCCTAAGGGGATGGCTTCTGAACTTTACAAACCTTTTATTATTAGAAAACTAATTGAAAGAGGAATTGTAAAAACGGTTAAATCTGCAAAAAAAATTATAGATAAAAAGGAACCAGTTGTATGGGATATTTTAGAGAATGTTTTAAAAGGTCATCCTGTATTATTAAATCGTGCTCCTACGCTTCACCGTTTAGGTATACAAGCATTTCAACCAAAATTAATTGAAGGAAAAGCGATCCAATTACATCCATTAGCCTGTACTGCGTTTAATGCGGATTTTGATGGGGATCAAATGGCAGTTCACTTGCCACTTGGACCAGAAGCAATTTTGGAGGCACAACTATTAATGTTAGGTTCTCATAATATATTAAATCCAGCAAATGGTTCACCAGTTGTGGTGCCGTCTCAGGATATGGTATTAGGTCTTTATTATATGACCAAACTTAAAAAATCTACAGAAGATTATAAAGTTGTTGGAGAGGGAATCACTTTTTATTCCGCTGAAGAAGTAATTATCGCATACAATGAAAAAAGAGTAGAATTAAATGCGGAAATTAAAATTAGAACTAAAGATTTTAACAAAACAGGAGAATTGGTTTATCAAGTAATTACAACTACTGTTGGTAGAGTAATTTTTAATGAAAATGTTCCAGAAGCTGCAGGTTATATTAATGAAGTATTGACAAAAAAGTCTCTTAGAGATATTATTGGTGATATTCTTAGAGTAACTTCAGTTCCTATAACTGCAGATTTCCTTGATGAAATAAAAACATTAGGGTATAAATTTGCCTTTGAAGGTGGATTGTCTTTTAGTTTAGGTGATATTATTATTCCTGAGGAAAAAACTGGAATGATTAAAAAAGCAAATAGTCAAGTAGATGCTATTATAGGTAATTATAATATGGGTCTTATTACTAATAATGAAAGATACAATCAAGTAATTGATATTTGGACAGCTACCAATGCAGAATTGACAGAATTGTCTATGAAGCGTATTCGTGAAGACAAGCAAGGATTTAACTCAGTATTTATGATGCTTGATTCTGGTGCAAGGGGTTCTAAAGAACAAATTCGTCAGTTAACGGGTATGCGTGGATTAATGGCAAAACCTAAAAAATCTACTTCAGGAGGTGGTGAAATTATCGAAAATCCAATTCTTTCTAACTTTAAGGAAGGATTATCAATTCTTGAATATTTTATCTCTACTCACGGTGCTCGTAAGGGTCTTGCTGATACGGCTTTAAAAACAGCTGATGCAGGATACTTAACTCGTAGACTTGTAGATGTGTCCCAGGATGTAATTGTTAATATTCATGATTGTGGTACACTAAGAGGTATTGATGTTTCTGCATTAAAGAAAAATGAAGAAGTTGTTGAAACTTTAGCAGAAAGAATCGTAGGTCGTACCTCATTACACGATGTTTATGATCCTTTAACAGAAGAATTATATGTAGCTTCTGGAGATCATATTACAAACGAAATAGCTGAAAAAATAGAAGTATCACCTATAGATTCTATAGAGGTGCGTTCAGCATTAACTTGTGAAGCTAAAAAAGGAATTTGTGCAACATGTTATGGTAGAAATTTAGCTACTAATAAGATGGTGCAAATGGGTGAAGCTGTTGGTGTAGTAGCAGCACAATCTATTGGAGAGCCAGGTACACAGTTAACACTGCGTACATTTCACGTTGGTGGTGTTGCAGGTAATATTTCAGAAGAGAATAAGTTAACAGTGAAGTTTGATGGAATTGCTGAAATAGAAGATCTTAAGACTGTAAAAAGTAAAGATAAAGAAGGTAATGTTGTTGATGTAGTAATTTCTAGAACTTCAGAAGTTAAATTAAAAGATAAGAAATCAGGAATTACACTTAGTACAAATAATATTCCTTACGGTTCACACATTTTTGTTAAAAATGGTTCGAGTCTTAAAAATGGAGATATTGTTTGTCAATGGGATCCATTTAACGGTGTAATTATTTCTGAATTTTCTGGTAAAATTCAATATGAAAACCTAGAACAGGGTATTACTTATCAAGTAGAAATTGATGAACAAACCGGTTTCCAAGAAAAAGTAATTTCTGAATCTAGGGATAAAAAGAAAATTCCAACCCTGTTAATAATGGGTAAGAATGATGAAATAATTCGTTCTTATAACCTTCCGGTTGGAGCTCACCTTATGGTAGATGATGGTGAAACTGTGAAAATAGGTAATATCTTAGTTAAGATTCCTCGTAAATCATCTAAAGCAGGTGATATCACTGGTGGTCTTCCTCGTGTAACGGAATTATTTGAAGCTCGTAATCCTTCTAACCCTGCTGTAGTAAGTGAGGTAGATGGTGTTGTTTCATTTGGTAAAATTAAGCGTGGTAATCGTGAGATTATAGTGGAAACTAAATTTGGTGATATTAAAAAATATTTAGTGAAATTATCAAATCAGATTTTAGTTCAAGAAAATGATTTTGTACGTGCAGGAATGCCGTTATCTGACGGGTCAATTACACCGTTAGATATTTTAAATATTAAAGGACCATCAGCGGTTCAGCAATACTTAGTAAACGAAGTTCAGGAAGTATATCGATTACAAGGTGTAAAAATTAATGATAAACACTTTGAGGTTGTAGTGCGTCAAATGATGCGTAAAGTTAGACTTGTTGATCCAGGTGATACTTTGTTCCTAGAAAATCAATTAGCCCATAAATTTGATTTTATCGAAGAAAATGATAAAATATTTGGAATGAAGGTAATTGAAAATGCAGGAGATTCTGAAACATTAAAAGAAGGACAAATCATTTCGTCCAGGGATTTACGTGATGAAAACTCAATTCTTAAGAGAACTGATAAGCAACTTGTTGTAACTAGAGATGCAGTACCTGCTACGGCAACACCAATCTTGCAGGGTATTACACGTGCTTCATTACAAACTAAATCGTTTATCTCTGCAGCTTCCTTCCAGGAAACTACAAAAGTATTAAACGAAGCAGCAGTAAATGGAAAAGTGGATACGCTTGAAGGATTGAAAGAAAATGTTATTGTAGGTCATAGAATACCAGCAGGTACAGGAATGCGTAAATATGGAACTATTATCGTAGGTTCTAAATCTGAGTTGGAAGAAATGACTCGTGAGAAGCAAGAAGTGAATTATAATTAATATAAAAATCAGTTTTTACAACTGCAATGTTATTAATATTTTCAAAATCCCGATTTCTATCGGGATTTTGTTTTTAAACTAATAACAGATTTCTACCTTTGTTGAAACTAAATAATATAAAGATGTCAGATTCAAATAAAAATAAGAAAGGTCAAATCAATATTGAATTGGATGAAAAAGTAGCACAAGGTATTTATAGTAACTTAGCTATAATCAATCATTCTCAATCAGAATTTGTAGTAGATTTTATTACAATTATGCCTGGAGTACCAAAAAGTAAAGTAAAGTCTCGAATTGTGTTAACACCGCAACATGCGAAACGGTTTTTAAAAGCTTTAGTTGATAATGTGGAACGTTTTGAAAACGCTCACGGCAAAATAAAAGATTTTGAGCAAGCACCAATTCCATTAAATTTCGGTCCAACCGGGGAAGCTTAAAACAATCATTTGTTGAGATAATAAGCAACATATACTTATGGTATATTCAGTGTTTAACCATTTATATTTAAAAAATTATAAGATATCTATTGTTAAATAATGAAGCTCTTATTTTGAAAATGTATTATTTTAAGGTATTTGTTTTGTGAATTTGTTTGTGGCTCTTAGATTATTGTGATTAACTTTCTTTATTTAAAATTCACTTACAAAATGTAATTTTACTTTTGGATATTTAGATTGTGTCATTTGTAGGGTGAAAGCAGAATCTGCAAAGAAAACCAATTGCCCTCTTTTATCTATTGCCAGAAAGCGTGATTTTACTCTTTTAAATTCTTTTAATTGTTCAGAGTCTGAATGTTTAATGTCCACCCAACAAGCTTTAGAAACATTTAAATTTTCGTAAGAACATTTAGCAGAATATTCATGTTCTAATCGATATTGAATGACTTCAAATTGCAGTGCACCTACCGTACCTATTACTTTTCTTCCATTTAATTCTAAAACAAATAACTGTGCAACTCCCTCATCCATTAATTGGTCAATTCCTTTTGCTAATTGTTTACTCTTTAAAGGATCTACATTGTTTATGTATTTAAAGTGTTCTGGCGAAAAACTTGGAATTCCCTTGTATTTCATAAGTTCACCTTGAGTTAAGGTATCACCAATTTTAAAGTTCCCAGTATCATGCAAGCCTACAATATCCCCAGGATATGACACGTCAACAATTTCTTTACGTTCAGCAAAAAAAGCATTGGGACTAGAAAATTTCATTTTTTTATTATTTCTTACATGCAAGTAAGGCGTGTTTCTTATAAAAGTTCCTGAAACAATTTTTACAAATGCCAATCTATCTCGATGTTTTGGATCCATATTAGCATGGATCTTAAATACAAATCCACTAAAACCGGTTTCTTCAGGTTTTACAATTCGAGTATCACTTTCTTTAGGTCTTGGTGAAGGAGCAATTTCAACAAAGCAATCTAAAAGTTCTCTAACTCCAAAATTATTTAATGCAGATCCAAAAAATACAGGTTGTAAATTTCCATTTAAATAATCTTCTTGTGAAAAAGGTGGATACACTTCAGTAGCTAATTCAACATCTTCCCTCAGTGAATTTGAAGTATCATTACCAATTAATTCATTTAATAGAAGGTCATTAATATTATCAATACTGATAGTTTCTTCAATATTTTTTCTACTATCACCACTAAATAAATTAACATTATTTTCCCAAATATTATAAATACCTTTAAAATCGTAACCCATTCCTATTGGGAAGCTCATAGGTGTTACTATTAGATTTAATTTTTGTTCAATTTCATCCAATAATTCAAAAGCATCTTTACCTTCTCTATCTAGTTTATTAATAAAAACGATTATTGGAATATTTCGCATTCTACAAACTTCTACTAGCTTAATAGTTTGTTCCTCAACGCCTTTTGCTACATCAATAACTACAATAACACTATCTACTGCTGTCAATGTTCTAAAAGTATCTTCAGCAAAGTCTTTGTGACCTGGAGTATCAAGTATATTGATTTTTATTCCTTTATATTCAAAAGCTAAAACAGAAGTTGCAACAGAGATTCCTCTTTGTCTTTCAATTTCCATAAAATCACTAGTGGCCCCTTTCTTAACTTTATTAGATTTTACGGCACCTGCTTCCTGAATAGCACCTCCAAATAACAGAAGCTTTTCAGTTAATGTAGTTTTTCCAGCATCTGGATGTGATATAATACCGAAGGTTCTTCTTCTCTTTATTTCAGTAGGTAGCGACATTTTTTT
>Ga0115103_1682435_pt1 | contig 9864 bp, 7 predicted proteins | sample MBTome_2_FD_89643 | JGI IMG/M metagenome (GOLD analysis project Ga0115103, IMG submission 89643) | Marine eukaryotic communities from Pacific Ocean to study complex ecological interactions - MBTS_5May14_M1_3um Metatranscriptome... | ecosystem: Environmental > Aquatic > Marine > Oceanic | place... | reverse complement strand
TCTTTTAATAACATAATTCGGAGACTATAATGGATAGTAAGAAACCACCTTTTGATAAAGGTTTTGTTTTACAAACCACTTTACGCAATATGAAGAAAGACATTGATTTCTCTTCTCGTAAAACCTTTGATCGTTTTAAAGACTTTGCAGACGAAAGTAATGCAAGCCACGTTGAAAAGCGCACAGAGATATTTGAGACCCTCGATGTACTTAATAAAATGCACAAACTACTTGATGATTTTCAAGATAACAACAAACACTTATTCGATAATAACAAGGATTAATTAAAATGAAACAGCACCTAGGTAAAATTCAAACTAAAACCGTTCCATTCATGGATGGAGACGTAGAAATTAAAACTCTTACAGTTGGTCAAGCTAAGCTAATCGAAGCTGAAACTAAAGCTATGCAAGCTTTGCCTACTGAAGATCAAGATCAACTTGCACTATTGAGATCAGTAATTCGTATTGCTGTTGTAGATGCAGAAGAACTAACTGACGAAGAGATGGATTCTTTTCCAGTAGCAGAGTTGACTAAACTTTCTGAAGCCATTATGGGCATGGGTGAGTCTGAGGGAAACGCTTAAGCGAGCAAGAGCTTTGGCTTTTTGACCTCGCATTCCACCTCGGAATACCTGTCTACCAAATAGAACAAGATATGCCAGCTTCAGAACTAAGACAATGGGCAATGTACCTTGCCGCACGACCTGTAGGTTGGAGAGACGATCAACGTACCTCCCTTATGATGAATGCACAAGGTGTTAAGAAACCGGGGCATGAGATTTTCCCTTCGCTAGCCGCTCTCCAGAAATGGCAAGAGGATAGAGAAGATGAAGATGTAATGCGTCAAACACTAAGTAAATCTGTTTTCGGGGCTTTACTCGAATCAGCTAATAAAAAATAGAGGAGAAGGATTATGGCAGTATCAGTTAAGATCACGGGTATCGATTCGACATTCAAAGATCTAAGCCAAGAAACTACTAAGCTTATTAATAACGCGCAACGTATTGCCGCCTTCCAAGCTATAGCTGATTTACAGTTTAAAACTCCGGTAGATCAAGGACGCGCAAGATCTAGTTGGTTGCTTACTAAAACTAACCGACAAACTTATGACAGTCAGGTATCAAGGGGGAAACCTCTTGTTTACCTTGGTCCTGTCAAAACGGATGTAGTTGAATCATTGTACCTCACTAATGGTACTCCCTACATTCAAGATCTTAACGCAGGATCTTCTTTGCAAGCACCTCCACGCTTCATTGAAACTACTGTGTCCAAGTACTTTAGGACGAAAGGTAATTTTGTCAAAATTATTTAACACACAGCCCCCGTCATTATGATAGGGGCTATTTTTAGAGGACGACCCAATGGCGTTACAAATTGAAGTAAAAAGTAATTCCAGACAAGCCCGTTCGGATTTATCCAAGTTAAATAAATCGGTAGACCAAATCGCTACTACTACAGCTAACATGGCTAACAAGCTACAGAAGTCCGTAGCTATCCTATCAACTGGCATTGCTGGTTTGGTGGCAGGTAAAGCACTAACTAATGTCACGGATTCATACCGTAGACTAGAAGCACGTATCGCGCTAACAAACAAAAGCGTTGAAGCACAAGCACACGCTTTTAAAGAAATTAACAAAATCGCACTAGAAACACGATGTAACCAAGAGTCCTTGGCTGATCTATATTCTCGTATTGGACGAGCAACTAAGGTTCTAGGCGTTGAGCAAGCGGAAGTAATTAAAGTTACTCGCTCTATCGCTCAAGCAATTACCATCTCTGGTTCATCAGCTGAATCCGCTAACTCTGCTATTGTACAGTTAGGTCAGGGTCTAGCCGCTGGTGCTCTACGTGGTCAAGAATTAAACTCCGTAATGGAGCAGACTCCTGCTGTAGCACAAGCTATTGCTAGGGGCATGGGTATCACAATTGGTCAGCTACGAGCCTTTGCTAACGAAGGTAAACTTTCTGCGCAAGCAGTTGTTGACGCGTTATCTGGTCAGTCTGAAGCTATTGATGAAGAGTTTGCAAGGATACCTGTAACCTTTGACCAAGCATTCCTTGTAATGACTACTGGTCTAGGTAGAATAGTAAATGAAGTAGATCAGGTCTTTGGTTTTACAGAAGCGTTATCTGACTCCCTTCTTCGGATGGGTAGAAGCATGAATGCTCAAGCAGAACCTATTGCGGATTTTCTACGATCCATATCAAAAACTAGTATTGTAGGTAAAGAGATAGGAGACATATTCACTGCACTAGGTACTCTAGGTGGTTCTATACTTAACGCTCTTGGGGCGGCATTTGACAGATTAATACCCCTTGATCTATTAATTAGGATAGAACAACTTAAGAACTTCTTACTAGTAGAACTGTTAAAAGGTACAGGTGAGATAATAAGATTCCTTATTAACATAGACACAATGATTATTCGTTTCGCGTCTTCAATAGATGTGTTAACTGCAAGATACGAACGTTCTTTCTTAAGCAAAGGGTTCCGAGCAGGCGCAGTAGGACTAGTGTCTTTCATCGGTGACTTACAGGCCGCTGTTGCTCTAATTGAAGCTTCCATTATTATATTAGGTGCTCAAATAGTTCAAGGAGTTGATAAGTTTGCTATATCTGTAAACCGTATTGTAGGTATCGTAGTAGCTAGCTTACTCCGTATTCGAGATGAATTTGAAAACTTTGAAGGGTATTTTGATTTTAGCTTAGTAGTTAGAAGATCTATTTCTGAAGTTAAAAAGATGGATTTCATTGTAGGAACCGTAGCAGACGTATTAGGAAGAGTAACTGACTCTTTCCGAAAAGCATACATTGCTATCATTGGTAACTCTTGGTGGACAGATACTGTTGACGAAGTAGTTGAAAAGGCAAATGAATTTAAGAAAGCCTTAAGACCTATTAATGAGTTTCTAGATGCAACAGTAGAAAAATTCAAAGACTCTTGGTCAATGCTAGGTAAGGTTGTCAGAAATGACAGCATGATTTTCGATTACAGACAATTATGGTTAGCTAGACTTCGGTTTGAACTGTTTAAATTCGAACTGCAAACAAGAGTAATATTGCACAACATGAGTAAAGATATCCCCCGTTTCTTTAATAAGATGGGTGATGGAGTTCAAGACGGGCTAAAACCTGCTGGCGGTGCGCTTTCAAGACTAGGTGACATGTTTAACCGCATGGTATCTGACATGGACGTAGGCGTAACATTAGTTAACACTATACTCCGTGGATTAGCTGTCGTTGCTCTTGCAATGATTTCTCCTTTTGCCGCTATTGCTTTTGCCGCTATAAACGCTATTGGTTTTGTAGTTAAATCAACTAAGAATGGCATAGACGGCGTAGCTGACAGCATGGATACCATGATTGCTAAGATTCGTTCTTTTACAGGCGAATTTGATTTAATTAAAGACGGATTACCTGCATTACAAAACTTAGGAAGCAAATTTAACTTCCTAGATGGTTTTGCTGTAGGACTGCAAGCTATTGCTGAAGTAGTGAGGCCTATAGGTAGAATACTAACCGATACGTTTGGTACGGCTCTTGCCGCTGTCGCTTTCGGCGCTATTTCAATCTTTGCTCTTCCTTTTAAAACAGTAGCAATTGCCGCAGGTCTCATAATGAGACAAGAGCTAACTACTGCTATTAACGCAGTACTAGGTTTATTCGGTACTAACTTAAGTAACGTCCTTGAGTCACTCGGTGACATGGGTGGTCGCGTAGCCGCAAGTATCGCTAAAGCAGTTCCACAAATAATTGGATTGTTAGGTGATATTACAACTGGTTTCGTAAATGGCTTCCTTGATTCATTCGGGATCATCGGAGATATACTTCGTGGTATATTCAACCTGATCAATACCTTAACCCTCGGACTCCTAGGGTCTCTAGGTGGCGTTGCAGGCGGTGGTATTTTACTAGCGTTAATACTAGGTAAAGGTCCGGGTAAAATATTTGCGGTAGTTACAGCTATAATGGGTAACATTAAAAGCCTTATAACTGCTGGTACTCTTACTAATGCAAGCGGCGCTATTTCTACTATGCTTTTCGGAGCGTCAGGTGGTGCTGGGTTACTCGGTAAAGTCAAAAGTATTATGGCTCCAATATTCGGTTATATCCTAACTGGTATTGCAGGCATGACTAGTGCTTTACTTAAAGCGGTCCCTGCACTTAGTGGCGTATTCAGCTTCTTCTCTTTAGATAATCTTAAAAAGATAGCCGCTGGATTTACTCTTGTTAACATACAAACAGCAATTGCTAACTTTAATTTTAAAGCATTAGCAGCAAGTATGCTTACTACTATGAGAAGCGTTATTGCAACTACTGCCGCTATTATAGCGCAGACAACTGCTTTAGCCGCTATGATTATTAGGAATGGCATAGCTATCGCCTCTAACTTAGGTCTTAGTTTATCTTTCACTTCATTAACTGGTGTATTTGCATTTGTAGCAAATGCGGCACGAATGATGTGGGTAGCTATTTCTGGTCCTTTCGCTCCCTTTATGATTGCCTTACTAGGCTTGATTGCTCTATTCAGTTCCGCAGGTGCGGCGGCTGATGACGTTGAAGGTGATTTAGACAGTCTTGAAAGGAAAAGTAACAATACTCGTAATAAGCTAGCTAACCTGTTTGGGTTAGGTGTTGACTTAAAGATAGAAGCTAATTTAGATCCTGCTTCTGTAGAAGACACTTTTGCTCTGATCGAAGATACTAATGAAAATACTTTGTATGCAATGAACAGACAATTAGCTGACTCCTTCTGGTTTATGGAATGGGTTGACGACATGAGCACCTATCTTTCTATCGGTTTCACTCAAGCATTTATTGATGTGACTAACCGTTGGAAGAACGGCGCTAACAGGATAGTAAGGTTCCTTAACACTACTTTTGGTTCTTCATTTCAATTCTTCCAAGAAGAAGATCGTGATGCTGTTCAAAAGTTATTAGATGAGATAGACCCTAACCTTAGAATCAATCTAGATATAAATGCAGAAGACTTGGAGAAGTTCACAGATGCAGATATGCGAGGAATGTTTACTGGTACCGTGCAAGCAATTGCAGATATCAAAGCAGAACTCGAAGATGCAGAAGGCTTCTTTGGCTTCCTTGATGATGATGATGCTATTGCCAAATTAAATCGACAGCTAGAAGTTCAAGAGAACAGACTAGAATCTGTCACTAATGCAATTCAGCGTCAAGTCAGAGCAGGTACTCAACTAGAGAAGATCTCTAATGCTTATGATGTAATCGCTAACCGCTTAAAAGATGCAACTAGTCTTTTTGATGGACAAGCTATCTCTGCTAAATCACAGTTAGACTTTGTAAAATTGACTGCGGTAGAGCAACAAGAGTATCTTGACAGAGTAGGTGAAGCACAGGTTATCAACGGTAGAATACAAGATATCCTAGCTACTACTATGATTACAGAAGAGGCGAGAAAAGACTTAGTAGCTGAACAGTTAGCTTTACTAGATGAGACGGGTTATCAGATAGATCAGATAGGGGTATCATTAGAGAGATTTAGTGACTTCGATCTTGCTACTGGTTTAGGATTAGATGAAAATCTTATTGCTAAACTAGCTGGTACTGACCTCGGATCTAATGTATTAGACAAGATCATTAGCAAGCAACAAGAAATCGTAGACAAAGAAAGAGAAATCCAAGAGTTAAGAAGAACGGAAGCTGACTTGGATTCTATCGGTAAAGCACAAGCTGAATTACTACAACTCGAAAGAGATGGAGAAACTTTAGTAGACGGTGCTGAACGAAGCTTACTTTCTATGTTTGATAAGTTGACTGCTGATCTGGCTAACTCTGATTTAAGTCTTAGCTCTTCTGAGTTCTTAGACTTAGGTGCCGATCTTCAAACTGAAGTTCTAGACTATGCAGATAAGTTAAAGGTGTTGAATGATAGAATCGCTGAAGCAGTTGGCGATCCTGCGGCACTTAAGCAAATCGAAATAGACAAGAAAGCACTTTCTGATTCAATTGGACAAGCATTAGCTATAGATGTAGACTTTGCGTTATTGGATAACTTTGCTAAAGTAGTTAAACCTTTCTCTGATGTTGGTCTCAGTTTTGATACTGACACTATCACTAGATTAGGACAAGACTACGGTAAGAAGACGCTTGAACAAGCATCAACTCTAGCGGCTGAACGTTTACGTATTCAGAATACGAACTACTCACTTCTGAAAAACGGGGATGAACAGCGATTAGCAGATGTGTTCCAGTACAACAGGGACTACAACGATCTTGAGAAACGACTAAGAGAAGACCGGGCTGATGCATTGCTGAACGAAGAAACCTCTAAGGAATTAGGTAAAGGTTTTGGAGATTCAATTGTCAAAGCTATGAGCGGTGAAGCTAACTTTGGTGAGTCTATATCTGGTTTAATTACAGGTAAGATTGAACAAGGTTTATCTGATCGTATAGCTGACTTTGCTGAAGGGTTCCTAAACTCATTCTTCGATATGTTCGAAGGGGAAGACGGATTACTCGGTGGTCTTGCTGGTGCTTTAAAAGGACCTGATAATGAAGAAGGCAGAGGTCTCAAATCCGCTGGTTCTGGTCTGTTTGATTCTATTAGTGGAGGAGGTAAGGGGGATAATGAAGGTGGTGATCCTCTTAAAGCCGCTACTGGTCTTGGTGCGTTTACAGAGAAGCTTAAAGAAGGTGCGTCAGGGCTAGGAAGCTGGGCTTCTCAGACTCTTATGAACATTGCTCAATTCTTTGGACTATCTACTGCAACTACTGGAGCTACTGCCGCTGTTGCCGCACAGATTCCTGCTCAGACTGCACAAGCTCTAGCAATGTCTGCCGCTACTGCCGCCGCTACTTCGTTAGCTATTGCACTAACTGCCGCCGCCGCCGCTTCTGTAATACCCGGTTTTTCTACGGGTGGAGCTGTAAATGGTCGTGGTACAGGTACTTCAGATAGCATTATGGCTCGTCTTTCTAACGGTGAGTACGTTATTAACGCTAAACAAACTAAGAAGCATCGTGGTCTAATTGAAGCAATCAATCAGGGTCAAGAATTACCCGGATATGCTACAGGTGGTATTGTAGATCTTGGTGCATCTTCGCAAGCTGTAATGGCAGACGTAGCGTCTAGACCTCAACCTAGTGGTAATCAGACTGTTCAAAACATAAACATTACTGGCGATATCTCAAGGCAGACCAAGAAGGAAATCTTTGGTATGCTCCCACAGATAGCAGTCGGTGTCAACCAACAAAATCGAGAACAAAATAGATAAGGAGAAGAAGAATGGCGTACACTTTTCAAGGTCAAGATATAGTGGCACCATTCCGACTCTCATCTAATGAGCCTGTTTTCTCTGCGGACACTGTAAATCTCAGAGTTCGTAGAGTAAAACAAGGTGCTCAAAGATGGGAGATGGAATTCAAAGTAGTTATGCAAGACCCGTCAAGTACTTTTGCGGATATGCTAACTACTTTTCATGACGCTGTAACCTTAGAAATGCCGCAACTCAATGTCAGAGGAGAGGTTATTTCTTCTGGTACGAGCACTGGCGCTATCACTACTTTCAGTGGTGCAGAGCCAGCTGGGGATGATACTATTGCGATCTCTGGTTTAGTTACAGGCACAACAATTAACAAAGGGCGTTTCATTAAGTTTTCAAGCCATGATAAAATCTACATGGTAACCGAAACCGTAACAGGTGACGGCTCTGACTTCTTAAAAATTTATCCAAGCTTAAGACAGACAATAACGTCAGGTGATCAGGTATTATACCGAGACAATGTTGACGCTATTACTTTCACAGCTTACAGAGACGTTGATAACACACAAGGTATTACCTACGCAGATGGAATACTGTCTGACTTAGGTACCATTAATCTCATAGAGGCATTGTAATGAAAAATACTCCAACATCAATAAAGACGGCTTTAGTCGCAGATCTAGCTATACCGTACCTTATATTGCAGATGGAGTTCGCTAGTGGTACCGTAAGATTAACCAACCTACCTTATAATATAGTGGTTGGCGGTAATTCCTATTTAGCAGATGGAGGCCTAACTCAATTAGAGCCTCCCAAGCTTACTTCTGTTTTAGACAGAGAAGTATATAAGATTAAATTAGTGGACTTTGATGACACATATAAAGGTTATTTCGATTCAGGCGCGTTAGGTACTATGGTAACCGTATCAATGGGAATCGAAGGAAATACAACAGATATAGATACTCTCTACAAAGGGCGTATTGACGGCATGTCTATCGAGAGTAACTTTGCCGAAGGAACAAAAGATGCTATTATAGAATGTGCATCTCCTTTTGCGGCATTAGAACGTACTAACGATAGGCAAACCGATAAAAACACACAACGAAATATTGATTCTACCGACTCTTGCATGGATGCTGTATATGCGGCTTCTAAGTCAGTCGAAGTTAAGTGGGGGAAGAAATAATGATTTGGCAAATTATCGTAGCTGTAGTTGCGGCAGTGTTTACTTATACGCAACAAGCTAAAATGAAAAAGCGAATGGAAAAAGAAGCGGATGCCCGTAAAGGTTTTATGGCAACCGTTAAAGGCGAACCTCGCGCTCTTCCTATTTGTTATGGACGAAACAAAGTAGGTGCTGTAGTAACTAACGTTAAAACTTCATCTAGCTATACTTTTTCCGCCCCTACCTCTAGCGCAACCCAATGGGCTAGCTATGGGGATTCTGGACTATCTTCTTCTTACACGCCCAGCAAATCAAAGCATAGACGCAATCAGTACATGACTGTACAGTACGCAATCTGCCAAGGTGGAATCGAGAAGATCTCAAACGTTGATGTAGATGACCAGAAATGGAATGCTACTGAATTGAATTTTGGACAAAGAATACACACCTATAACGATGGTGGCGTAGACAACATGGCTACCGCTAATGGTATACCTAGTACTAACAAGTTTACAGATGTAGCATACGCTAGCTGTGTGTTCCACTTAGACAGAGATGAACCCCAGTACTATGGTATTCCCGAAATGGGATTCTACCTTCACGGTAAGAAGGTTCCTTTTGTTACAAGAAGCGGCACATCAGGGTCTTACGTTTACACCTATGATCGTACTGGCACTAAGACCTATACTACTAATCCTGCGTTAATCCTGTTAGACTATATGACAGCGGATTACGGTATGGGGCTAGACCCTAGTGAGTTAAACATTGGGTCATTCTTTGACTCAGCGGCTATCTGTGCTTCTACAGTAAACACCGCATTAGGTTTAGGTGCTATTAAGAAACAAGGTAAAGTTTGGGGCGGCAACGGAGGTTACTACCAAGGAGGCATTGGCGTATCTAGTGCATCAGGTCTCGGTATTATTAGTTTTAATGCGCTAGGAGGGTTTAACCTCGGTCAATATGTTGCTGACTTTAATAACGGTACTATGGGTAGCGATCTTACTTTTAACTTAGGTGGAAACCAATCGTACACTATCCCACAAGATGTATCTAATGGCGTAGGTACTTATAATAGCGCCACTGGTGTGTGGGAAGTACCTGTAGGCAATATAACTTCTGACAGCGCACTTGCACCCACTTTGGGTTCAGGTACAGTGTTTTCTGAAGAGGAATCTTCTTTTCTAGAGATTAAACATTTCTATAATGCAAACGAGCTTCCGCTGTATGAGTGTAATGTTACATTAGACCCTTCACAGCCTCTCAGAGATAACGTAGATGAAATTCTACTCGCTATGGGTAATGCGGACTTGATCTGGTCAGAAGGTAAATATAAGTTACAATTAGATTACCCTTCTACTCAAACAGAGCTAATTACAAAAGCGGTAGCTAATTTAACAATCACTGATAGCATGCTCAAGAATGAAGAGATTAGGATTACATACCCTAAGTCTACAGAAAG
>Ga0115103_1777729_pt1 | contig 9890 bp, 4 predicted proteins | sample MBTome_2_FD_89643 | JGI IMG/M metagenome (GOLD analysis project Ga0115103, IMG submission 89643) | Marine eukaryotic communities from Pacific Ocean to study complex ecological interactions - MBTS_5May14_M1_3um Metatranscriptome... | ecosystem: Environmental > Aquatic > Marine > Oceanic | place... | reverse complement strand
CGATAACAGTAGAATTTAAATCAGGTTTTAAGATTCAAAGGGTGGGAGCCTCGTTGTGTGAGCAAGCTTGTAATTTGGGCAAGATTTAGCGGGAAAGTTTTAAACTCGCTGTGAATAACGGACAATGTTTGTCTTATCGCTGATTTGTAGGTGAGGCGGTATTGCTAGCATCCAAGCGAACAGAGGCACCAAACAAAAAGCCCTGGTTATTAAGCAGGGCTTTTTCAACGCAGGTCGCGTCAGTTGAGCAACATATCTTATTTAGTCTTCAATAGAAGGCGTATTTGTCACTTCTGCGTTCAATGCTTCAGTTAACGCTTGTTCCGCTTCTTCTGCCGAAACGGATAAATCATTAACCTCGGTTAAACGCGTTTCGGTACGTCGTTTGTGGTATGACAAACCCGTACCAGCCGGGATTAATCGACCCACAATAACGTTTTCTTTCAGACCGCGTAAATCATCACGTTTACCCTGAACAGCAGCTTCAGTTAATACTCGTGTTGTTTCTTGGAACGACGCAGCAGAGATGAACGATTCGGTAGAGAGTGAGGCTTTAGTAATACCGAGCAACTGTATCTCGTAAGTTGCTGCGATCTTATCTTGCTTCTCTAACTCACGGTTAGCAATGTTAACCAAGGCCACTTCGCACTGCTCACCTTCAAGGAACAAACTATCGCCTGGTTGAGTAATCATACACTTACGCAGCATCTGACGGATAATCACTTCAATGTGCTTATCGTTAATTTTTACACCCTGTAAGCGATAGACTTCTTGAACTTCGTTAACAATGTAATTTGACACCGCGCTAATGCCACGCAAGCGAAGGATATCGTGCGGAGACTCAGGACCATCTGCGATCACTTCACCTTTTTCGACACGCTCGCCTTCAAACACATTCAGCTGACGCCATTTCGGAATCATCTCTTCATAAGAGTCACCCTCGTCTGGCGTAATAACTAAGCGCTTCTTACCCTTGGTTTCTTTACCGAAACCAACGCTACCGCTGATTTCTGCAAGGATCGCCGGCTCTTTTGGCTTACGCGCTTCGAATAGGTCAGCAACGCGCGGCAGACCACCAGTAATATCACGAGTCTTCGAGCTTTCTTGTGGAATACGCGCTAACGCATCACCGGGATTAGCGGTTGTACCATCCGCAATCTCTATCGTGGTAAAGCTTGGCAGGCGAATTTCCTGTAAACCGACTTCTTCAATATCCAGAATCAGCTTAGGTTCTTTGGCTGCAGCTTTCGACAAATCTTTAACAACAATACGAGAAAGACCCGTAATGTCATCCTGCTGCATCTCAGTGTTGGAGTCATCAATATCCGCAAAAGTAATCTTGGCGGTACGTTCGGTAACAATTGGGTGTGAGTGGGGGTCCCAGTTAGCAACAATGTCGCCAGACCTTACAGCGTCACTGTCACCCGCTTGCAAAATCGCACCATAAGGTACTTTATAACGCTCTTTCTCACGACCAAACTCATCGATAACGGTAAGTTCAGTTGAACGAGAAACAATAACAATCTTGCCGTCTATATTGTTTACGAATTTGGCATTGTGAAGCTTCAAATGACCATTATTCTTAATTTGAACACTGTTTTCAGCAGAAGCTCTTGATGCCGCACCACCGATGTGGAAAGTCCGCATCGTTAGCTGTGTGCCGGGCTCACCAATGGATTGCGCAGCAATAACACCAACTGATTCACCTGCCGACACCATGTGTCCGCGAGCCAAGTCACGTCCATAACATTTAGCACACACACCAAAGTCGTTTTCACAGGTGATCACCGACCGCACAATCACCTGATCGACAGAGTTGGCTTCCAGTAAATCCACCAGTTGCTCATCAAGAAGTACATTTCGCTTAACCAGTATTTCATCTGAATTAGGTTTAATAACATCTTCAGCAACAACACGACCAAGAACGCGCTCACGCAACGGTTCTACCACATCGCCACCTTCGATCAGTGGCTTCATGATGATACCTTCGAATGTACCACAATCGTCACTGTTGATAACGACGTCCTGGGCAACATCAACCAAACGGCGAGTCAAGTAACCTGAGTTCGCAGTTTTTAATGCCGTATCGGCCAAGCCTTTACGGGCACCGTGGGTAGAGATGAAGTACTGTAATACGTTCAGACCTTCACGGAAGTTTGCGGTGATTGGCGTTTCAATAATTGAGCCGTCTGGCTTTGCCATCAAACCACGCATACCAGCCAGCTGTCGAATCTGCGCCGCACTACCACGCGCACCTGAATCGGCCATCATGTAAACCGAATTGAAAGAATCTTGCTCTTCCATTTCGCCATCGCGATTCAATACTTTCTCTTTTGACAGGTTTGACATCATCGCTTTAGAAACGCGTTCGTTAGCCGCTGACCAAATATCAATAACTTTATTGTAACGCTCACCTGCCGTTACCAAACCTGATTGGAATTGCTCTTGAATTTCGGCAACTTCTTTCTCAGCATTGCCAATAATATCGGTCTTTTCGTCAGGAATAATCATGTCGTCAATACCGATTGACGCACCCGCGATCATGGCGTAGTGGAAACCGGTATACATGATTTGATCTGCGGTCAAAACGGTTAATTTCAAACCTAAACTGCGATAACAGGCATTGAGCAAACGAGAGATTTGCTTTTTGCCCATCGCCAAGTTCATCAATCCGAACGGCAAACCTTCAGGTAAACACAAAGAGAGAATGGCTCGACCAACTGTGGTATCGACTATATCGATTTTTTCAGAGCGAGTACCTTGCGCATCAAAAGACACGACATTTAACCGAACTTTAACCCGAGCATGTAATTCAGCAGAACCGGTTCGATAGGCTTTCTCAGCTTCTTTAGGGCAAGTAAATGCCATCCCTTCGCCTTTGGCATTGACGCGATCACGAGTCATGTAATAGAGGCCAAGTACCACGTCCTGTGAAGGTACGATGATGGGCTCGCCATTTGCGGGAGAAAGAATGTTATTAGTAGACATCATCAACGCGCGTGCTTCTAGCTGCGCTTCAATTGTTAGCGGTACGTGTACCGCCATCTGATCCCCATCAAAGTCGGCGTTGTAAGCCGCACAAACCAATGGGTGAAGTTGAATTGCCTTACCTTCAATCAGGATAGGTTCAAATGCTTGAATACCTAATCGGTGAAGTGTCGGTGCGCGGTTGAGAAGAACGGGGTGTTCTCGGATCACTTCATCTAGTACATCCCACACCTCTGGCGCTTCGCGCTCAACCATTTTCTTAGCCGCTTTAATGGTAGTGGATAGACCACGACCTTCCAACTTGCCATAGATAAAAGGTTTGAATAACTCTAACGCCATCTTTTTAGGCAAACCACACTGATGCAAACGCAGTGTGGGCCCAACTGTGATCACAGAACGACCAGAATAATCAACGCGTTTGCCGAGTAGGTTTTGACGGAAACGACCTTGTTTACCCTTAATCATGTCGGCAAGCGACTTGAGCGGACGCTTGTTTGAACCCGTAATGGCTCTGCCGCGACGACCATTGTCAAGCAAGGCATCGACAGCTTCTTGCAACATACGCTTTTCATTGCGAACGATGATATCAGGAGCGGCCAAATCCAATAAGCGTTTCAAACGGTTGTTACGGTTGATAACCCGACGGTACAGATCGTTCAGATCGGAGGTAGCAAAACGCCCGCCATCTAGAGGAACCAAAGGGCGCAAGTCTGGCGGCAATACGGGTAGTACCGTCATGATCATCCACTCAGGCTTGTTACCTGATTGCTGGAACGCTTCTAATAACTTCAAGCGCTTGGTGATCTTTTTACGTTTTGTTTCAGAGGTCACACTCGGCAACTCTTCACGCATTGTGGCAACATCGGCATTGACATCGAGTTGCAACAATAAATCGTAAATAGCCTCAGCGCCCATTTTGGCGTCGAATTCATCGCCGTGTTCTTCTAAAGAATCTAGGTACTCTTCTTCACTCAGCAACTGACCCGCTTCCAAGGTGGTCATGCCAGGTTCGATAACGACGTAGGATTCAAAGTACAACACACGTTCAATATCACGTAGTGTCATATCCAGCATCAAGCCAATACGAGAAGGCAACGATTTAAGGAACCAAATATGCGCAACCGGACTGGCTAATTCAATGTGACCCATGCGTTCACGACGCACTTTAGTGAGGGTAACTTCGACACCACATTTTTCACAAATGACACCACGATGCTTAAGTCGCTTATATTTGCCACATAAGCACTCATAGTCTTTGGTTGGACCGAAAATACGAGCACAAAACAAACCATCTCGCTCAGGTTTGAAAGTACGATAGTTGATAGTTTCAGGTTTTTTCACCTCGCCATATGACCATGAACGGATCATATCCGGCGAAGTCAAACCAATTCGGATTTGATCGAATTCTTCTGTTTTATTTTGCTGTTTGAGAAACTTTAGCAAGTCTTTCACAATGTTCTCCCGACGGAGTCAACCAATCTGACCTGACTGGCAATCCAAAGATTGCCAGCCTTAACCAAATGCTCTTGAGGCATAAAGCCAGAGCGCTCTATTGTTCTTCCAATTCGATGTTAATACCCAGCGACCGGATTTCTTTCAACAATACATTGAACGATTCTGGCATACCAGGATCCATGCTGTGGTCACCATCGACAATGTTTTTGTACATCTTGGTGCGACCATTCACATCATCGGACTTGACGGTTAACATTTCTTGTAGTGTGTAGGCTGCACCGTATGCTTCAAGTGCCCATACTTCCATCTCACCGAAACGCTGACCACCGAACTGAGCTTTTCCTCCCAACGGCTGCTGAGTAACCAAGCTATAAGACCCCGTTGAACGAGCGTGCATCTTATCATCAACAAGGTGATTCAGTTTCAGCATGTACATGTAGCCAACCGTAACTGGGCGTTCGAACTCCTGGCCGGTACGACCGTCAAATAAGGTAATTTGACCACTCTCAGGAATGTCAGCCAACTTCAGCAATTCTTTTATTTCTGCTTCAGTTGCCCCATCAAAAACAGGTGTCGCAGTAGGGACGCCACGTCGCAAGTTGTGCGCCAAGCGTTTAACTTCGTCGTCGCTGAAAGTGCTAATGTCCACCTCTTGACGACAAGTTCCCGCATTGTACACGTCTTGAAGGAACTCGCGTAATCTGGCAACTTCCTGTTGCTCTTTAAGCATGCGTTCAATCTTCACGCCGAGGCCGTTTGCAGCCATTCCAAGGTGCGTTTCTAGAATTTGCCCGATGTTCATACGCGATGGTACACCCAGCGGGTTAAGCACGATGTCTACTGGCGTACCATTTTCATCATATGGCATGTCTTCAACAGGTTGAATGGAGGAAATCACACCTTTGTTACCGTGACGACCTGCCATCTTGTCACCAGGCTGAATCCGGCGCTTAACAGCAAGGTAAACCTTGACAATCTTGAGCACTCCCGGAGCCAAATCATCACCTTGAGTGATTTTGCGACGTTTACCTTCAAACTTTTTATCGTAGTCCTCTTTGATCTCGGTAAACTGATCGGCACTCCCTTCCAATTCAACTTGGGCACCTTCGTCACTCAGCGCGATATCAAACCACTTCTCACGAGGCACACTGTCTAGGCGCTCTTCTGCCACACCATTGTTGATTAACAAAGTGCGAGTACGCGCAAAAATATCACCAGCAAGAATATTGAACACATCTGTCAGGTCTTTTTTGACCTGACGCAACTGCATGTCTTCAATTTCAAGCGCTCGCTTGTCTTTCTCAACGCCATCACGAGTGAAAACCTGAACGTCAATAACGGTTCCATGAACACTATTAGGGACACGTAACGAGGTATCTTTAACGTCGGACGCTTTCTCACCAAAAATAGCACGGAGGAGCTTTTCTTCCGGTGTAAGTTGCGTTTCACCTTTCGGCGTCACTTTACCGACCAGAATATCACCACCTTTCACTTCCGCACCGATGTAAACCACACCAGATTCGTCAAGTTTACTTAGCGCTGACTCACCTACATTTGGAATATCTGAACTGATTTCTTCAGGCCCTAATTTAGTATCGCGGGCAATACAACTCAGTTCCTGAATGTGAATAGTTGTGAAACGATCTTCCTGAGCGACTCGCTCAGAAATCAAAATAGAATCCTCAAAGTTGAAACCGTTCCAAGGCATAAATGCGATACGCATATTCTGGCCAAGCGCCAACTCTCCGAGATCGGTAGAAGGACCATCTGCCAAAACGTCGCCAGTTACAACGGGTTCACCAACACCAACGGTGGGACGTTGATTAATGCAGGTGTTTTGGTTGGAGCGTGTGTACTTCGTCAGGTTATATATATCAATACCTGCTTCGCCGGGAGTCAATTCGGATTCATTTACCTTAACAACGATTCGGCTGGCGTCTACGTAGTCAATCACACCGCCACGCTTAGACACCACGGTCACACCAGAATCAATGGCAACGATTTTTTCCATACCAGTTCCAACGAGCGGCTTTTCAGCGCGAAGCGTAGGAACGGCCTGACGTTGCATGTTCGAGCCCATTAAGGCGCGGTTGGCGTCATCGTGCTCCAAGAACGGAATAATGCTGGCCGCCACTGATACGATCTGCTGTGGGGCAACATCCATATATTTGATATCTTCCTTTGACATCAAGGTGAATTCACCTTTGTGTCGGCAGGGTACTAAGTCATCAATTAAGCGACTGTCTTCACTCAGTTTGGCACTCGCCTGTGCAATTGGATAATGTCCTTCTTCAATGGCTGAGAGGAACTCAATGTCTGCAGTAACAATACCGTCTATGATTTTACGATAAGGCGTTTCTAAGAAACCATAATCGTTAGTTCTGGCATAACTTGCCAAAGAGTTAATCAACCCGATATTAGGGCCTTCCGGTGTTTCAATCGGGCAAACACGACCGTAGTGAGTTGGGTGTACATCGCGAACCTCAAAGCCAGCTCGTTCACGCGTTAGACCACCAGGACCTAAAGCAGAGACACGTCGCTTGTGAGTCACCTCAGATAATGGATTGTTTTGGTCCATAAATTGAGATAACTGACTAGAACCAAAAAACTCTTTAACCGCTGCGGAAATCGGTTTGGCATTAATTAAGTCTTGCGGCATGATATTGTCGAGATCACCAAGGCTTAACCGCTCTTTAACCGCACGTTCAACACGAACTAATCCAACGCGAAACTGGTTTTCGGCCATTTCACCGACACTGCGGATACGACGGTTACCTAGATGATCAATGTCATCCACTTCATCTTTACCGTCACGGATCGCAATGAGTTGACGCATTACCATAACAATGTCGTCTTTGCTAAGCGTACCTTTGCCAATCACTTCTTTGCGACCAAGGCGACGGTTAAATTTCATCCGCCCTACGGCAGATAAGTCGTAACGATCTTCAGAGAAGAAAAGATTGTCGAATAATGATTCGGCGGCATCCTTTGTTGGTGGCTCACCCGGACGCATCATCCGATATATTTCTACCAATGCTTCTAAGCGATTGTTACTAGAGTCAATTCTTAACGTATCAGAAATGTAAGAGCCGTGGTCAAGTTCATTGATGTATAACGTTTCAATATTTTTGAAGCCAGCCTGAGTGACTGCAGAAATGCTTTCAACGGTGACTTCGTCGTTAGCATTAGCCAGCAATTCACCAGAAGCTTCATCAACGTAATTCTTCGCATAAACACGCCCTAAGAGGAACTCTACAGGCACTTCCAGTTCTTTAATCCCCGCTTTTTCCATTTGGCGAGTGTGGCGGGCAGAAACTCTTCGTCCGGCCTCAACTAGAACGTTGCCTTCGTTGTCCTTAATATCAAACTTGGCAGTTTCGCCGCGCAGACGCTCAGGGATGATTCCCATCATGAAAGACTTGTCGGTAATTCTCACCGTCTCATGCTCAAAGAAAAGAGAGAGAATTTCTTCTGTGCTCATATCCATTGCGCGAAGCACGATCGAAGCAGGTAATTTGCGTCGACGGTCTATTCTGACAAATAAATTATCTTTAGGGTCAAATTCAAAATCTAACCAGGAACCACGGTAGGGGATAACACGCGCATTATAAAGCACTTTACCAGAGGAATGAGTTTTACCTCTGTCGTGATCGAAGAATACGCCCGGAGAACGATGCAATTGAGAAACGATTACTCGCTCCGTACCATTGATAACAAACGTGCCAGTGTCTGTCATGAGCGGTATTTCACCCATATACACTTCTTGTTCTTTGATATCTTTTACTGTTCCCGGCGCAGCTTCTTTATCATAAAGGACCAACCGTAATTTAACCCGAAGTGGGGCTGAATAGGTTAAACCGCGAATTTGACACTCTTTCACATCAAAGACAGGTTCACCTAACCTATAACTCACATATTGCAACTCTGAGCTACCAGAGTAACTTTTAATTGGGAATACCGAACTAAAAGCTGCCTCTAATCCAAATTGTCCATTTGGATCTATCTCAATGAATTTTTTAAATGAATCGAGTTGAATTGAGAGAAGGTAAGGTATTTTTAAAACTTGGGGACGTTTGCCAAAGTCCTTGCGGATACGTTTCTTTTCGCTATAAGAGTAAACCATGGATTCCTCAGTCTGCTGATTTTTGACCCTGTTTGTCGTTTAAAACGACAATTCTCAGCACCGTTCAAGATAACGCTTTTTGGCGCGTTTAAAGGATAGGCAATCAACGGTGAAGCTGCACTATCCCAAAGCGCAAAAAAGCTGGTGATTAATAAATCACCAGCCTCAGCCATTTACGGCTATAAACTGTTTACAAACAGCTTACTTGAGTTCAACCGCTGCACCAGCTTCCTCAAGAGTTTTCTTGAGGGCCTCAGCTTCTTCTTTAGGAATAGCTTCCTTAATCGCTTTAGGTGCACTTTCAACAAGCTCTTTGGCTTCTTTCAGACCTAAACCTGTTGCGCCACGTACTGCTTTAATAACAGGTACTTTGTTGGCACCAAATGAAGTCATAACAACATCAAATTCAGTTTGTTCTTCAACAACGGCTTCTGCAGCAGCAGGACCAGCTGCAACAGCAACAGCGGCAGTTGCTTCAACACCAAATTTTTCTTCGGCTGCTTCGATCAACTCAACCAGTTCCATTACTGGCATTTCAGCGATCGCGTTCAAGATATCTTCTTTAGTTAGAGCCATTTCTCTAAACTCCTGGGTTCTATAATGTTAATACAAAAAATCAATCTTAAAGACGTTAAATTATTTTTCGTCTTTAATAGCCGCCAGCACGCGTACAAATTTGGAAGGTACTTCATTGATAGTACGAACAAATTTGCCAATAGGTGCTTTGAAGGTAGCAAGTACTTTTGCCAGTGCTTCGTCGCGAGTCGGAAGTGAAGCTACTGCATCCAGTTTTTCTGGACCCAGCAAGCCGCTACCAATTGAAAGTGCCGTTACTTTTAGCGTATCATTTTCTTTAGAAAAATCTTTGAAAAGACGCGCTGCACCACCTGGCGCTTCTATAGAGAAGCCGTAAATAAGTGGGCCCGTAAGAGCACTATTAATATCAGCAAATTTACTTTCTGCCAGTGCACGTTTCGCTAATGTGTTTCTGATCACTCTCAGATAAACACCTTGCTCACGAGCCTTAACACGCAATGCGGTTAAGTCAGCAACTTCCATTCCGCGATATTCAGCGACGGCGACGGATAGAGCTTGAGATGCAACATCGTTTACTTCTGCAACGATCTCTTTTTTTGCTTCTAAACCTAATGCCACTGAGTTCACCTCTTAGTTACTGAGAAATAGTTTCCCGATTCTCAGAGTTCATAGATTGGTAAAAACACTATTATCAACATTGTTTTTACCGTTCCACGGTGTTCATTTTCCCAGAGAGTCTGAGTTGAACCACCGTCTGCGTAGGCTTTTTAGATTAAGCTTCTACCTT
>Ga0115103_1791535_pt1 | contig 9941 bp, 17 predicted proteins | sample MBTome_2_FD_89643 | JGI IMG/M metagenome (GOLD analysis project Ga0115103, IMG submission 89643) | Marine eukaryotic communities from Pacific Ocean to study complex ecological interactions - MBTS_5May14_M1_3um Metatranscriptome... | ecosystem: Environmental > Aquatic > Marine > Oceanic | place... | reverse complement strand
AGTATTTTCCCATCGGTTCCAGCTGAACCAGCTGAATCTTCAATACCAGCTTGAGACTCTATGTTACTTTTAAACTTCATAAATTAAATTTTATTTTTATTGTTACCCTATTTTCTGCACTAACACTCTAACTGAGCTTGTTGGTGTAGTAGCGAATGTTATGTTTAGATAATTACCATTTCTTTCAACATCGGCATAAACAGTCTCTTTAGTAGTCGTATCGTATAGTTGTACAATTACATCATCACCTAACCCGTGATTAAATGTCGTACCTGAGACAGAATCTGTAATTGTGTCAGCGTAAGTATTAGCGGAATTAGGATTTGCCCAAGTACCGTCACCACGTAAGAACGTTGTAGCAGCACCACCACTTGGAACAATACCTAACGCACTTCCACCGCCATATATATCGGCAGAAACAAAACCATTTGCTGTAACGCTAAAATGTGCTGAGTTAAATCCAGCCACACCTTTTTCTGTTGCCGCATCGCTCGCACCTTCACCTGCTATATTTTGATCTTGTATTACAAAAGTATAATCCGTTGATGCTGGGTTTGAATTTGCAGCAATGTCTGTGTTAGCAAATATTAAATCACCCACTTCTACTGAAATTGTTTGATCACTAAACGTAATATCCCCATCAACGGTGACTACATAAAAGTCGCCAGTATTTAAAGCGATGTTGGAAGAACCGCTAATAACGGGAGATCCTGGATCATTTGTAGCATCGTAACCGCCTTGAAACTGTCCAGTGCCAGCTATTAATCCTTGAACTTGACCTAAGTTTACTGCGTCAGTACTCGCTGTACCATTAGCCAAATTATTTATTTGTCCATCAGTCATGTCAAGTGCAGTCGTTACAGTAAGGTTACCTCCTATTGTAACATCGTCTGGTAAACCAATAGTAACTGCTCTTCCTGATTCTGCAACCTCAATTTCATTTGCTGTTCCACTGAACGTAACAGCTTCTCCACTTGCTACAGCTGTTGAGTTTACTCCATCACTTACTGTCCATGTGTATGTTCCAGGTATTGCGTCTATTTCAGCCCACTTATTGTTTTTTGATAAATATCTTATACCGTTGCCTGCAACTGTTTCTGCTGCAACACCGTCAACTGCATTTAGATCCGCTGTTATTATTACATCGCCAGTGGCTGTAGTTGTTGGGGTTAAATCAATATAATCCCCGTTCATAGTAGCTACTGTTTCCACTATATTAGAAGGCACTGTTGGAATAGTCGGGAAAGTTACTAAATTTCCTTCACCATTTACATATTCGGTAGAAAGTCCATCAAAAGATAGCGTTAACGTGCCATTAGTTGTTATAGTATTACCGGAAGTTGCATCACCTGCTGACGCTAACTCAATACTAGTAATACCCGTATCAGTGTCAATCGCACTCCAAACAATTGTCCCCGTTCCATTGTCTTTACCGTATTTAAGCTCATTATCTGTTGTGTTATAATATAACTGACCCTCTACAGGTGTTCCAGCAGCGGTGTCGTTTGCTTCGTTTTGAATTCTTGGGTTTAAAAGTTGATTTTTATTGTAATCAACGTTGTTTAAAAAATTAATTGCCATTAGTTTGTTTTTGTTAGTTTATGAAAGCTTGTCCTGAGAACGCTGCTGAAAAGTTTATTGTTAAGTTATTTAAGTCATCGAATACAACTTCACCGTACATTTCTATATTATTTGTATTAACGGTAGTTACTGAAGGAAATTTGTTTAAGTCGTGTTGAACAGTCCACGTAGCAGATGCTTGGTCTTGCGGATGCACATAGTTCTTATCTTTTTCATCTTCTTTAGCTTTAGGATAAGTTATTAAACCATAAGTTTCTTCAGAAAACAAATAGCCATTTGATTCTATTAATGTAAGATTGGCGTTATAAAAATCTGTTTCAGTAACATCTTGTGTTAAAGAATCAAGCTTGTATACGCCAAAATTATTTAAGTCATCTACTTGAGCTAACATAATTGGTTCGTCAACTAATGTAAGTAGGTAATTTGAAGCTAAAGTATTAGCTAAAGAATCTTTGCTTATTCTAAAACTAGTTAAGTCACTAAAGGCAGTATTATTTCCACCTCCAGATATAAGACTCACTGTACCTGGTCTTCTACCTCCAGTTAGGTTGGTTTGAAATTTAAAGTTGTTTTGATTAACAATACCTATGGAGCCATTGTCGTTAAACAGGTCCGCTATTGATTGTGCTGTAAAGTTTTTTTGTAGCATTACCGCTATTAGAATCGGTGCCAATCCATCTATCTAGTAGTGTTACTACTGTATCTATTGCGTATGTACTAATTCTAGCCATTTAATCTTTTTTTGTTATAGCTTTCGCCTTCTCCCAAGTACGACCTACAAAATAAGCTCCATATGCAGTTACTAGTAAAGTTTGAAATATTGGCACGTATTCTTCAGCTATAGTGAACTCTCCTACGTTACCGTCAAAAAACGCGCATACAGTAAATATAACAGTTAAGTATATAAGTACCATAGGGCGTATGTTCTTAGATAAAAAGCTATCAGACTCCATATCAGACTTCCACCTAGCTGTAACCTGCTCTTGAGCTTCTTTATCTGCTTTTTCTAGTATCTCTGTGATTAAGCGCTGAGCCTCTAGTTTCTCTTCTTTAGTAGTAGTAAGGTTGTCTAAAACCTCGCCAACTTCTTTTATGACGGAACCTGTAAGCCATTGCCAAATCTTTTTCATTTATATGGAAATATTTTATTTAACTTATCTTTTCTTTTACCACAGCCGCAGTCGGGATTTACTGTTTCAACAATTTTTTTAATACCAGTTGCTTTTGTAAATTTTTCTACTGAATCCCCTAATCCTTTTGATTTCATTTTATTGTATTTTAAGAATGTCTACTACAGCACCATCTTTTTCTAGCAGCTTTACCTCTTTTACCTGTCCAGCTTTTAGATCTAGAACAAAATGCTTTTTGTCTTTTATAAGCCGCTGTTCCAACTTTTACATCGCATTTCGTTACTGCTGTTTTTAATTTACTACCTGGGTTTTGTTTTTTATATTTTTTTACACCAGCTTCAGTCATACCAGCGCCTTCTTCTGTTGTTCTAAAATTCCTTCCCTTACCTTTAGTAGTTTTTCTAACCCTTGCGAAAGGTGAGTTTTCTTGCTGGTATGCCATAATTTATCTTTTAGATCCGTAGCCTTTCATTTTGAAAGACACTGTTCCTTTTTTTACTTTATTACCAAAAGCTGATATTGATGAATCTAATCCTTGAAACAAAGCTCCATTATCTAATGTGATAGGCTTGTAGCTAACGCCGTTTTGTGATGCCATTGCACTAAAGCTTGACGTAGGAGTTGTTGTAGTTTGCGGAGCAGTAGAGTCGCTGCTAACACCTAGCTCTTTTTTAAATCTAGATTTAAACTCGTCTTCTGTTTGTGTTCCTTCTGGGGCTTTAACAGGTCCAGCTTCTCTACCCTTAGTTAGATCGCGATCATAATCCATGGTTTGGCTCAAATACCTATTACGCATGCCAGTCGCTTGTTGGCCTATGTTTTTACTTCTTGCAACAGTGTTTTTTAGCTCGTCTTCATAAGCTGTTAAAGTTTCTTGATTAATTTTACCAGCCTTGAACTTTTTTTGCATTCTCTTAAGTTGCTTAGAAGCTTTTTTCACGTTTCTTGCAGCTACTTTTCCAGCACGTGTATTACCTCTAAGTTCTTGAGGTCCCATTAAATCAATTCTTGAAGCTGGTTTAGCGTCTTGTACTACGGGTTTAGATTCAAAATCTGCATTTCCAGGCGTAGTTGTTCCGGTTTCATGTTTTCTAAAGCCACTACAATTTTCCGCGTTAGGGTCTTTACATCTTTCGTTCTCAGATGTCCATTTCTTGCACGCAGCTGAATTGGGATCCTCACAAGCGTCTTTTCCTTCATATGCCACAGGGGGAGTGTAGGTTGAGCCTGTTCCGGTTCCTGTTGTAGATTGTAAATTACCTGATGGATCAGCGGTCTGCGCTGTTTCAGTAGTCTGCTTAGCAATAGAAGATTTATGTTGAGCTACTTTTACTCTTTTAGTTATTGGTGTATACATATTATTAGTTTTAAATCTTGTTTGGTGCTTTTCTACCTATACCTCCTGTGAAGTCTTCTGAAAGTTGAGTAGCTCTGTCTATTCCTTTACCTATTTCTTTACCTGCATCTATAAATCCTTTACTCTGGTACATGCCTTTTAAATCATTCACTAAAGCAGCCATATATTTATTAGGCGAATCACAGTTAGCAGCGACTGATTCTTTAGCTTTCTGCGTGATTGGTTTTGTTTTGTTCATTATTGTTAGTTGTTAGTTGTTATGAGTAAGCTTCGTCTTCCCACTCAAAGTTGCCGCCCTCGACATCTTTTTGACCGGAATCCATAGCTATTAAATTACCTTGATCTCTCTTATACACTCTAGAAGGCGACTTAGTATCTTTTTTCCAAGTTACCATATTGTCGTCGTAGTGTAATCTACCTTGCTTCATTTGGCAGTGATGCACATTTTCGTGTTCAACAGCCTCTTTCTTTTGAGAAGGTGATAAGCTTTTATCTATGAAAGTTGTACCATCATTATTAGCCTCAGCCATAATGTTACCTTTTAAGTCTTTTTCAAAAACAGGTCTACCCCATTCAGAAAGCTCTTCGTTGTACCCGAATATTTCGCCTTTAGTTTTAAGTTTAAACGCCATTATTTTCCGTAGTAACCTTTTTTATAGTTTTTAGCAGGAGCCGCAGCACCTTTAGCACTACCAGCACATCCGCAATCTTCTGTAGAAGACTTTTGTTTTTTCTTTGGCTCATTAACAACTCTTCCGTCTGGAGCTACAATAGGACCTCCTGAACCATCAGCGTTTAATGTAACCTCTTGGTTGGTTGGTGTGGTTAAGTTCTTGAATGCAGCTTGTACTCTAGCTGTAATTGGGTTGTTAGCTTTCATAGTTATCTTTCTTTGTCTTTTATCATATCATCAATAGCCTTATTAAAGACTTTATCTGTATATGTCTTGTTTTTGTAAAATACGCTTGCATGCGAAGTAGGTAAATCCTCTTCCGCTAGCAATATTCTATATATTCTGTTTATTAATCTTTTGCATCTTGACGATGTTTTGTATACACTGTATTTAATAGTAGTTCTATTACGTTCTCGCCAAACATCAATCCATCCGCCTTTACGTAAGCGCTCCCATCTTGCTTTATCCCAAGAGTAAGTATAAACACCATCTATAAAATCATTACGTGTAAAATGTACTTTACAATCTAAATATATTAGTAATTCTAGATCAGCATCTTTTAAATCATAAGTTTTACAGGCCCATCTTCTGACAAGCCTGTAATACTTTAATAAATTTAATTCTCGCAAATCATTTGCTTCTATTCTCATTCTACAACAACAATGTCTGATACTTTGATTACGTAGTAAAGATGATCCTCGTGCTCTATACCACTTCCGGCGTGTTTGTCATATCTTACGATATCACCTTCTTTCACAATAGGGACTTGATCTCCTACGCTTATAACTTTACCTTTTAAGTACCTAACGTCACTGTCTTGCTTTTCTGTTAACTCTAAGCCTCCTACTTTCTTCGGAGCTTCTTTTATTTTGTCTATAACGACGTAAAAATTAATTGCTTGCATCGTCTAACCTTTTATTACTGATTATACAATCTGCAGACACAATTGTGTTAACTACGCTCACAGCATTTTTCAGCGCCGCTTTTGTAACCAAAACCGGATCTATAATACCCGCTTTGACCATATTTACTGGCTTGCCTGTTACTACATCTATACCCCAGCCTTTTTTATTCAGGTCTTGAAAGTCAAGCCCAGCGTTGTCTAGTATAGTTTTATAAGGAGCTTTTATAGCTTCTAGCAATAATTCCTCTCCTTTGGTTTTAGGTTTAATATTATTTGCTGCATTTAAGAGTGCTACACCACCACCGGCGACAATACCTTCTTTTAAGGCTGCTTTAGTAGCATGAACTGCATCTTCAACCCTATCTTTCTTTTCTTTTAACTCTACCTTAGAATCAGCCCCAACTCTTACAATACCTACAGTGCCTGCTAAAGTAGCTAGCCTTTGTTCTAGTTTCATTTTAAAGAATCCATTTTTTTCATCTTTAATCTGTTCTTTAACATGTGTAATTCTATCTTCCAGTTCTTCACCTTTGTCGTAAACCTGCATTACTGTTGATTTATTATCAGTAACAGCTTTAACGGCTTCACCTAGTACAGAAGGCTCGATAAGATCTAAGTCATCACCTAGCTCTTCATTTATAAGCTTAGCCCCTGTTAAAAAAGCTAAATCTTCCATAGAGTCTAACCTGGTAGGTCCAAATCCTGGAGGATCTATCACATTGACCTTAATGTTACCTTTAACCTTGTTAGCTACTAAAGTAGCATAAGGCTGTTGATCTATGTCTGCTATAATAAGTAGTGGTCTCTTTTCTTTTATAATGAACTCTAAGACACTTTGTATTTTCCGGATGTTAGGTATTGTAGATCCTATTATAAGTACATACGGATTATCTAAAGTACATGTAAGTTTATCTTTATCAGTTGCTAAGTGCTGAGACTTTAAACCGGAATCAATTTGAGCGCCATCAACGAATTCTACATAAGTTTCATTCGTATCAGACTCTTCCATTAGAACGACTCCATCTCTGCCAACTTTTTCGTATGCTTCGCCAATTTTGGCTCCAAGTTCTTTATCGTTGTTGCAGCTAATTGTAGCAACGCTTTTAAGCATTTCCCCTTTAACTGGTATGCTGGTTTTATCAAGATAAACCATAACTTTTTCGCTGCATTTTTCAATGCCGCTCTTAATGCTTCTAGCCGTTTCTTCATGCTGTGATTCTGTTGTTGTTTTTAATAATGAGTGCGCTAAGACAGTTGCTGTTGTTGTACCATCTCCCGCTTCTCTAACTGTATTGCTTGCGGCTTCCTTTATTAAGGTTGCACCTATATTTTCGACCGGATCTATTAAGACTACGCTTTCTGCAACGGTTACACCGTCTTTTGTTATTACCGGTCTACCTAAGGCATCTTCGTATATTACGCATTTTCCTGAAGCACCTAATGTACTTTTTACTGCGCTTGTTAATTTTTCGACGCCTGTCATTATTTTACTATTGGCTTTATCGCCAAATGTCAAATCTTTTACAATCTGACTAGGGTTGTTAAATTCCATTAAATTAAATTATATTTTATTATTACTTAAATGTTTTTACTACTTTCGGCCCGTCTATAAATTCAAGCTTTTTTTTGTAATGTTCAATAGTTTTATCTATTGAGGTTTCAGCATCTTGTAATGTTTCTCGCCGTGTAACATCTTTCCAGTTTTCTCCATTACGAAGATCTTGGTATTCTGTTTGGTAAAAACCGTTAATAAGCTGAACAATTCTCCAGTTTTCTTTATTAGCTATGTGTTCCCATAGTTTAACTTGGTTTTCTTCCGCAGGTGGGTGACTACTCCACGATTCAGTCTGGTAAAATAGTGTCATTTGGTTTTGGTTTTGGTTATTATTAATATCTATATAGTTACGTACTTAGCTTTTTATTTAATCTAGAGTTACTCATCTTTAACAAATCGAATAAAAGTAGATATTTTTTTGTTATCATTAGAATAAGTCACTTGTCGTAAGTGGCCATTGGTATAAAATTCTACGTGTAACCCTGTAAGTTGTGGATAGTTATTACCTGTCCAATAAATCTCCACTTTATTTTTGTTAACCCAAGCCATTGGTTCATTAAGCGTGTAGCCGACATTAGCATATCCATAGCCGTGAGCATTGAATCCAGAGGTTCCAAGCCCAATTGTATTTGTCAATAAGCTCGTGTCCCATACACCAGGGTCTGCTCCTAATGGGTTGTCGTTGGTGCCATAACACGCCATTAATTCACCAAGTTCACTACCCAATGGAAGCCTGAAACCAGTCGGTGGCTGTATAACGCTCTTTGCCCAATAATTATAAATTAATCCATAACTAGCTTTACTGTTATCAAATTCAAAATAGCAAGCGGCAGGAATTTGGTTTTCATGAGCATCGGCCCAATCGTCTGCATTGTTTGCAAAGTCTATACTTCCACCTCCTACTTTAGCTAATGTTGTTGAGTTTGTTTTTTTCCATATCGAGCTACATACTCGTACTTCACCGGGCCCTAAAGATGAAGGCCAGACAAGTTCCTCTCCATTGTATATTTTCTGTACATTTATATCACCTACTTTTATTTTTCCTACCGCAGGCGTTATGCCTTGTATTTTTAAATCTGCCATTTATCCTACTATTACATATAAAGCTTCATTCTCTTTATTGGGGATCTGATCATATTGATCCTGATCAAGTAATACAATATTTCTTATCTTTTTAGTGCCATAATTGTCTATAGTGTTTACAATTGCATTTGGCGCAGAAACAGTAACGTTTCCAAGCCCTGTAATAGGATCTACAGTTATATTATCACCTGCAGTTATTGCGTTAACTCCTCCAGCTGGTCCTATTGGCCCAGTATCTCCTTTTATACCTTGCCCCCCTCGTGGTCCTTGCCCGCCTACTGGTCCCTGTGATCCCGCTGGACCTATTGCACCTTGTGGACCGATTGGACCTATTGGACCTTGCTCTCCTTGATCACCTTTAGCACCTTCACCCCCGTCGCTTCCATCATTGCCGTCATTTCCAGTAGCTCCAGTGGCTCCAATAGATCCTTGAGCACCTTGAGGACCATCTATTCCCTGTATTCCTCGAGGTCCTCTTAAAGGTCCGATGTTTAACCAAGCTGTTCCGTCCCATACAAACCCATCTCCAGCAACACCACCACAAACTGCGTCATTGGCGTCTAGTATGTATAGGTCTCCGTTTACGTTAGCGCCAGCGTTTGGTAAAGCAGCGCAATTCGCAACTGTACCTAAAATATTAATAGAAGTTCCATCTGCTCCAGCAGCACCTTGTGCTCCATCAGCACCTGTTGATCCCGCTGGTCCCGTTGGTCCTGTTGCTCCAGGAGCACCATTAGAACCAGGAGCGCCAGGAGCGCCAGGAGCGCCGTTATTGCCAGGAATACCTTGTTCTCCATCACTTCCATCTGCACCCGCCGGTCCCGCTACCCCAGAGGGTCCTTGTGCTCCTTGAGGTCCCTGCGTACCGCTTCCCATGAAGCTGGATAATGCTCCTACTGTAAAGTTTTTTGTTTTTCCAAAGTTAACACCTTGGTTTCCATCTGTACCTACTACTTTATCATCCGGAGATATGTCAGTATCGATGCTATATGTTTTAATTCTTGCCATTTATGTTATGTTTTATAGTTTTTTCCTGATTCTTTCTTAGTACCTTCACCTTCATTACCTCTATTAGACTTTATAGTCACGCATTTTTGTCTTTTGTGGTCATAATCATACCCTTTTGGACACGGATTCTTTCTACGCTCTCTTTGTGAGTGCGCTTTTTTTGCTTTTCTAGCCGGAGTTTTAGCAAATGCCAAATCACGAGCTGCTTTTCTACGCCTTGCAGCAGCCGATAATTTTTGTGGCATTACCTATTTTATTTAGTTTTAGCATCGGCTTTATCCCATTGCCTATTTAACCTCTCGTTCGCCTTATTACCTCTGTTTTCAAGTCTCTTCTTTTTCTTTTCAGCACGTCTTTTTTGGCCCTCTGGAGTTGAAAGTGATATGTTACCTATTTTATTAACTAAATTAGTAGCCCCCTCAGCAACTTTACCTGCTACATTCTCAGCAGTATCTGCTACTATTCTGGGCACGTCTTTCACTTTTATCTCTTTTGTTTGTTTTATTGGCGATACGCCTAGCCCGCGTGGGCCAATTCCTTTAGTTCTCATAATATTTGTTTTTAGTTGCTTCCTGTATTATTATAGATTCTTCTTGACCCTACAGAAGTGGTTCCGCCAAAACTATCCGCTCTTAAATTACTAGTGTCTT
>Ga0115103_1005297_pt1 | contig 9941 bp, 1 predicted proteins | sample MBTome_2_FD_89643 | JGI IMG/M metagenome (GOLD analysis project Ga0115103, IMG submission 89643) | Marine eukaryotic communities from Pacific Ocean to study complex ecological interactions - MBTS_5May14_M1_3um Metatranscriptome... | ecosystem: Environmental > Aquatic > Marine > Oceanic | place... | reverse complement strand
GCATTGATTTTTTAAAAATTAGTGTTTTTTATTTTAAATTTTAATATGACTCTGTAGTCGGTTTTAAAATAAGAAATGTCCCTTATTTACTGTCTTGAATTCATCAATATAGCTATTGCATTCCTTCACTCTTCAGAGCTTGGTTTTGATTCAGCACCGTCCATTGGCTTATCCTCCGTATTTTGAGTAGGTGCAGAAAATATAGTAAATTGTGGTATGTCAGGTACGGCAGGTTTTGTACCTGAGGGTAAAGTATTCGGTGTAGTATTTGATTTCATAGGTAGGCGAGTTGGAGGTGTCATCATGTTTTGGCTTGAATATGAGCCTGGTGGTCCTTTGGTTGCAGGAGTTCCACGTCTGCTAGGTGGAGCCATCAAAGATGATAATGGATCACTATTTGATGGAGCAGCAGCAGGTTTGGGAGTCGATGATGTCTCATTTTGCTGTCCTCCTTCTGCCGCTGGCTTTGGTTTAACAGATGTTGGCGGAGGAGGGAGAGGTGCAGCAACTTCATCAGGATCTTGACCTGGGAAAATCCACCGCCCTAATTTCTTGTCATAGTATGCTTCCATAGATTTTCCAGTGTCTGCAATTGTTGCATCCGGATTCATCTTTTTCGTGAACCAACTCAAAAATCCTTTGCCAGAATCAGGAGCTGACTCTTTCGGCGTCTCTTTTGTTTTCGGAGGAGCGCTTGATGGGCTCTTGATCTCAGTTTTGGACACGTTTACAGGCGCCGAAACAGGTGCAGGGGTTTTTAAATCAACTTTCTTTTCTTCTGTAGTATGTTTCCTTGGTTCAAATGTTGGAACTGATGTTTCAACGTTTGTACCAGGACCTGGTATGGTGTTGATATTGTTCAAAGGAATAGGTACTTTGGAACTTTCATCTTTGGTAATATTCAGATTTGTTGTTGTCTTTGTAGGTGTCTGTTGTGGATCATCTGGAGGAGACTGGAACTGTTGAAATGGTGCAAGATTAATTGCTTTTGGAGGATCTGAAACTTTCTTTGCCTCCTCAAAGGCTTTTGGAATTGGAGGAATTAAATCATCTTTGCCATCGACCTCGGGAGATTTTTGTTCAACAATTACATCTTTCTCTTTCTCTTTGTTACTATTGTTGTCTGGAGTAGAAGAAGATAAATTACTACCAACCAGCTTCCCTAGCACATTCGATAGAAGTAACTTCGAACTACGCTTCTTAGCAGCGACCTTGGAAATGCCCATGGATACCAACAGTCTATCCTCGAAGATATCCAGAGATTGAGAGAATTCGTTTGAATACAATGATGCTGATTTCTTAGTCTTGTTTGCAGTGTTAGTTCTTTCAGAAATCTCGAGGCCAGTTAATCTCCTGATGCTGTCAGTGTACTGCTTAGCTAATTCTTCGTATCCATAATCTGCTAAAATTGCAGCATATCGTAATTTGTAAGGCTGAAATGCAGAGATGGCTGCTTGAGGATTACTTTTTCTCTTCGCCCATTCAATTGCTTCGGTGCGTTTATAACTTTCTAAGCTTTCGGCTGTCAGAAGATTTATCTGCTCATATCTATTGTGATCAGAGCCAACCAAAACCAACCGAGACGTAGGATCTGATTGAACTGATATTGGGCACCCACTTACCATATAACAAAAGTGGGCCGCATGCACTCGTCCTGAACTCAAAAGATGATCACCGAGAGAAACGACGACCTTTTTCCATCCTTGTGTCTGGTTACTTAGAATAGATGCTAAATGACACCTCCAAGCTTTTACTGACGTATCAGAATCAGACCAGAAGTGCAGTTTGCAACAAGACTTATCTCCAGGTTGAATTTGATTTGCAAACAAAGTTGCAACGGTATGAAGAGGTGTGCCATGTTGAAGAGCTTCATCAGCAAAACGGCGTGCAGCATTTTGATATATTTCATGGTCGCATACACTTGCAATTAGCAGAGCAAGTGCGTGGTTGCCACTTGAGGAAGCAAGAGTTACTGCTTTTTCACGCTCCCCTCGAAGAAGAAGCCCCTGTACTTGTCTTATTGAAGATACAGCGTTATCATTATCAGTAAGATCATGCAGCAACGCAGATGTGGGCTCATCAATTGACTCATCCTGTAAAAGTAACTGTATGATGGCTGCCTCGGGTCCAGTACGATCTGACGGACCATTAGCGCTTCGCAGCTTGCCTTTCCATCTTGCTGCTATGAAAGTCAAACTCCAGAGAATTTCGTAGTCATCCTTTTCTTTACCTGCCTTCTCTTTCAGATAAGACAAGATGTCGGTGTCGCTACAAGTAGCCATAGGCCCTTTTAAGTGTTCCTTCTCTGATGATGTAAATGGCAAATGAATATCCTCAAGTAACTGTGATAAGCGGTGTAGCACTACTGGACCTTTCCTCCAACTCCTCGTAGCTGTAGATGATACACTGTCATTATCCAAAACCCCTGTATTAAGAGATAGTCGCTTCGCAACTTGTGGTTTCATTATGCACAACCTTCCACCAAATCCAAATGAAGCAATGGCATGGGCAGGGCGTGGACGGAGGGCTGTCCTTTGAGGTATAGATATTGAAGGTTTCTGAACAGAAGAAGGTTGCGGATGATCCCAAGTTGTCAGATTCTTTGTCTCGTTGAAATAATATGGGGTTCCAGTAGAGGGATCATCCAGTTTGATCCAACCTTCAGGAAGATCTTGCTCCTTTGTACCACCAGTATCATCAACTTTAGTGGTTACAATCCCCTGTAAACTAGGTGATTTTAACGAAGATAGTGTGGTGTTATCGTCAGCATCATCGTGCAACTTTTCTTGATGACTTTTACCCTCGTCATCATCAACTACTAATCTGCTCGTGGTAGAAGGAGCATCAGGGGTAACATTATCAACCGGTTTATCCCACGTAGTAATGTTGTCTACTTCGTGATAATAATAAGGTAATCCTGAGCTTTCATCAGTCAACTCGACCCAACCGTCAGGAAGATTCTTACTCTCGCTTCCAACTTCATACTTTGTATCCTGTTGATCAAGGTTGTCTTCTGTCTCTTTTGAAGTTTGATGTTGAATTTGTTGGTTAGAAATATCTGCAGATTGACTTTTTCCTTTGGTTTCATCAGCTTTACTTCCATCATCAGCAACCTTCATAGACGATTCATTTACGCTCAATGCCTCAGCGGCGCCAGCAACTGGCTTCTCCCAAGAAGTGATATTATCCCCTTTATGGTAATAATATGTCAATCCTGAATCTGTGTCGGTAAGTTCCACCCAGCCCTCAGGGAGGTCATTCAAAGTAGTAGCCTCATTCAAAGTAGTAGCCTTTGTTTCTCCTTCGTGCTCTTGTGTAGATCTTAGACTGCTGTTTCCAATCGAAGCCATTGAAGAATATTCATGTCCTTCTCCTACATCTTTATTTTCTTCCTCTGGCTTCTCACTTAGATCTTTATTCTCAGCAACATCTGCTATCTTGTCAGAATTAGCAACCGGCCGGTCCCAAGTTGTAATGTTGTCTCCCTCGTGATGATAGTATGTCAAGCCTGAATCTGCATCGACCAACTCGGTCCAGCCTTCTGGAAGATCCTTCCCATCATTATCGGCTTTAGACTCAGCAGAAGCAGAAGTGGGCTCTTCAACAAATGAATCTGAAGCTTTCTCCGCAGCTGGAGCTTCTCTGGCTATGGCCCCATCATTTTTCATCTCACTGAAATCAATATCTTCACCAGTAGCATTTTCATTACTTCTGATACTTGATGGGTTATCGTCATCCGGATCAGCAACTGGCCTCTCCCAAGTTGTTATGTTATTTCCTGCATGATTCAATTCAAAGTCCGACTGTTCATTATCTAATTCACCACTACCTTTGGTGAAACCGTCAAAAGATGCCGATGACATTTCTTTCTTTGCAGAATCAACAACAAGATCTGTACTCATAACATCAGAATTTTCTTGAATTAGCTCATCCTTCGCTTTGGGTGCATCACCGATTGGCGTAGTATCATTGTCAACCACATCTTCATTCTCATTATAATTCAATGCTACCTCGCTTGGATCTATAATTTCATTTGAATCGGCCATTGGTCTTTCCCATTTTGTGATATTATCTTCCTTGTGGTAATAGTAGGATAAGCCTGAATCTGGATCAGTTGCCTCAACCCAGCCTTTCGGTAGCTCCTTCATGTTTGTTTGTACCTCAGGTTCGTTGTGTGCTAAATCCTTACTATCATCAATCGTTAGTCCAAAATCTTTGTAAGGTTCATCATTTGCAGGTTCATCTTCCTGGACCGATATTGTACTATCTTGGTTATTATCACCATCACCTACAGTCATGCTCGTAGTAACTTCACTTGCATCGAAATTTTCCTTGGAATCAACAACTGGGGCTGGTTTCTCCCAACTTGTAATATTGTCTTCTCTGTGATAATAATAGGTCAAGCCTGAATCAACATCAGTATGTTGAGTCCATCCTTCGGGAAGACTATCTTCCATCTGATTATCATTTGCTGTAGAACTATCAGCACCACTCATATCATGACCGTCAGATTCCACAACATGTTTATCGATATTCTGCTCATTTCTTGTCAATGGTTCCTCAGATTGAATAACATTGTTATTTTCTGATTGTTCAATTTCTGACTTTGTTTCACCTTCTTCGTTCTGGACACTATCCATTACCGTCTCTTCTACAACACCAGTAGGCCTATCCCATGTCGTGATGTTGTCTTCTTTATGATAATAATATGTTCTGCCAGAATGTTCGTCCAAGACTTCGATCCAACCAGCAGGAAGATCGGCTTTTCCATCATTCGAGTCATCACACACATTGTTCTCATCTTCATTGACCATATCATATGCATCCTTTGATGATGATGCATTGATTTCCTTGATGGCAGAGGTATCCTCGTTTCTTGAACTAATTTGAGTTGATTCGACTTCAACACTGGAAATCTTATTATTACTGGACAAATTATCTATATTTGATCTATCAAGATCAGGGTCTGACACCTCAACCCATCCCTTAGAAGAATCCAATCCATCTGTCACAGCACCATCACATTCATCTCCCGCTTGATTCAAGTCAACACTATCGTCGACAGTAGAGCTCTGTTTCACATCAGCAGAACATAATGATGACGGTGCAATTCCATCTCCCACACTGTGACTTTCATCCTTGTGAATTGCCTCATCCTTATTCAATACATCACCATGCTTTTCTATGCTATCTACAGACGATACAACACCTTCAGCTCCTGCACCAATATTACTCTTCTCGTCTTCTACATTGCTTGAAGCTACATCTGAAACCTTCACCCAATCTTTGGAGGATTCTGATGATTCGGCTCTTGACACTGGTGGCATTTCACCTATAGCCGTTTGATGTTCATGAACTGGTCTGTCCCAAGTTGAGATGTTATCAGCTTCATGGTAATAGTAGGTTTGACCTGTATTTGTATCAACCAATTGAGACCAGCCGGTCGGAAGATCTGACTGATGAATCTCTTCAGTTTGAAATTCCTCTTCTGTTGGCTTCACAAATGCAGCACTGTCATCTTCAATAACTGATTCAACTACTTGACTCTCCGCTACATGATTAATATCTGATCTAGGCTCATCTCCTTTGCCATGTCCCTCGTGGGTCTCCGACAAAACATTTTTCGCATCCTCCTCTTCTAGAACATTGGTATGGCTCTCTTGCTTATCTGTGGCAGTAGTAGATGACTCCCCTTCATTCTCCATAAAGAGAACTTTACTTGTGCTAGAATGGGCATCTTCAGTTTGCATCGCTCTCTGATCTGCTATATCAATTGAAACATCTACTCCTGTAACATCTGTCTCAACACAAGGAATTAGGTTGGAAGGTGATGAAACATAGTTTGTTGATGGTATAATATGATCAGCTGATGGTGTTGGTATGATATCCTGACTCAACAATTGCGCCACTCCTGCTTCAGGAGAACTTATCTCAACCTCCAAAGCTGCTGAACACTCGTCTGTCTCGGCCACACATTCCTGATCTTCATTCTCTGGTACATCATCTGAGGGAGCAGGAGGAAGAGGAGGTTTCACAAAGTCAGAAGGAAGTGGCCTTTCCCACGTTGTCTCCTTTGTTTCTTGGTTGTAGTAGTATTTTATATCTGATCCAGGAGCAGTAAGCTCTATCCATCCACTTGGCAATGATGGTAAAGCTGGAGGAGGCGGTGGTATTGGATCACTTGACTCTTCTTCAGTGCCAGTACCAGTATTCATGTCCTCATCATTGATTGTTTGTAATGAATTCGGCATTGGCTCAGCATCATCATCTATAACAGAATCTGCTTCATTTGACTTCGGACTTCCAACATCAGGTAATTTTTGACTACTGATATCACCTGAAGAAGGTTGAATATTCTGAACTGGTTCTATAGCCTCATCTCTGACAGTCTTAACTTCATTTGATTTAGGACTAACAAATGGTGACTTTGGACTGGTGAGAGGAGATTTGACTGAAGGTGATGACGCATGAATTTGAATTGGTGGAGGTACGCGAAATTTCGCCACAGGTGTAGTTGCTGAGGGAATCTTACTCTTTCCTATTGATGATGCGACAGAGTCTCCTCCTCCTCCCGTACTTACTTGGTCTGATACCTCAATCTCAGGCTGCTGCTGTTGTTGTTGTTCTGGTGGTGATTGTACCTGTTGCTTCAATAAGGCAGATGTGACAAATGGAGATCGCTTTGATGTAGGTGGTAGAGCAAGTGTCTTCTTTACTGGAAGTGGTAGGTTTAGACGAGGAGGTCGTTGATATGTCTTTGATGACATTGCCTTTGAACTTGAAATAGTTGGTAGTTTTTTCACAGCTGACTTCAACTCACTGATTGAAGATATGATTTGCTCTGAACCAAGCATTTGATCGTTGGATACCTCGACATAAGACTCTTTTGCATTGCTATTGGTACTTCCAACGTTCTCAGCAATAGACTGTTCCTTGTCGGGTATAATTGTAGGTGATGATGATGTATCTGGAATACTACTTGCGTTTGAGGACTCATTGTTTCCCATACTCTGTACATTCGATTCAGCTTGATTTATTGACACAAAAGGCTCCTCTCCAACAGTGGTAGATTCATTCACTGCAATCGAGGGATTATGAGTGTTTGTATCATAGGTGTCCATAGTATCTTGTACCTGTCCTGGATGTGATCTAGGAGCTTCCCCGAACAAAGATGATGCATCCTTACTTTCACTTATTTGATTTGTAGACACAACCTGTTCATAATTTGGCTGTACGCTAGTAGTAGGCATGATAGATTCTGATTGTGTTTCAACAGGAAGTATTGTTTGCGCAGGAGTAGATGATGAAACTTCAAATAAAGATGATGCATTCGTAGGAGGTTGTACTGTGACGGCAGGAGGATGAGCTGCGAATAAGGATGAAGCATCTGTACTAACAACCTCCTGTACATTTGTTGTTGGAATAGATGATACTTGCGTCACAGTTTGGTTTATTTCTACAGGAGCAGTAGTAGCTTCCGGTTCTTGATACTTTGGCTCCATAACAGTTTGATTTATTTCCATGGTAACTTGTTCTTGTGACGGTGGAGGAGCCTCAAATAAAGATGATGTATTGTCCGGTGCAAACTGATTATCAGCATTTGATACAGTAGTAGGATTCTGAATTGTAGACTCCATGGATTGATTCGTCGTAGCTGAATTGACAATTGGAGATGTAAATAAATCTGATGCAGTTGTATTTGTTGACGGCATTTCTACTACGTTGGATGATGGATTCATATGATCTGGAAAAGAGGAACTCATCATTGCTATATCTGTCTGTGGTGTAGGATCGACTACTGGTGAAACTACTGTCAGTTGAGACCCAAACAATGCAGATGCATTCCCTACCGTCAAAGAAGACTGTGCAGTAGATATCGTCTGTTCTTGTGTAGGAGGAGGAAGGACAGCAGGCTCAGATCCGAATAAAGCTGATGCAGATGACATATTTGTTGCATTAACCACAGCAGTTGATTCATCAATAGCATTAGGATTTGTAGCAGATGGTGGTTGCTCTTGTTGTTGGATAGTAGAAGCATTCGCTGGTTGAGTTCCAAATAATGTCGATGCTGAATTCGTCACTATTGGTTCTGAAACAGCATTGGATGATGGTGGAATAACTGTTGCATTCATTTCTTGCACAGGAGGAACCACAGCAGGTTGAGCACCGAATAATGCCGATGCCGATGTTGAATTTGTCACAATTGGTTCAGACGTAGCATTAGATGATGGTGGATTAACGCTAGAATTCATTTGTCCTTGCACAGGAGGAACAATAGCAGGTTGAACTCCAAATAATGCCGATGCCGATGTGACGCTCCCTCCTACTGTTGTTCCTGTTGTACTACTAATTGACGATTGATTCATGACGGTAGGTGGTGGTTGTGAATATTGCTGATTTTGTTGTGCTGCAATAGCAGTAGTAGTGCTTTCTATTGCTGGTGTAGATCCAAATAAAGTAGATGCAGATGATGCATTTGTTGGTAACGTAGCATTCACATTCACTGTAGTATTAGAAGTAGTAGTAGTAGGTACATTGTTATCCACAGGAGTACTAGTAGGCTGAGTTGTAGAAGGAACCACAGTCTGTGAAGGAGGATCAAATGTAGTTGGTTGAGATGTAAATAATGTAGATGCTGACGATGATGTATTCTCTACCATAGATGAATTTACAGTACCCGATGAAGTATTGATTGCAGATGGTGGTGGTTGCTGATATTGAGTAGAAGTAGTAACATCTGCTGTTGGTTGAGAAGAACCAAATAATGTGGATGCGGATGATATATTCGTTGATGAAGCGACACCTGTAGACGATGGATTTATTGTTGCATTTGTATCATCAATATTTACATCATTAGCGGCACTATTCGTAGCATTATCTGTAGCAACAATATTCGTTGTCGCATCGGGTTGTTTGGTAGGACTTACACAAAAAAATGACGCAGCAGTATTCCCAACAGCCGATACACTCTTGACAATGGGAGATATAGTTGTTGGTGGATTGGAAAATAAAGATGATGCATTCCTTTCGGCATTATTCGCATTGACGACATGTTCCTTGGTTCCTGTAGAATTAAATCCACTACTTGATTCATTATTATTGGAAATAGCAGTGCTTCCAGTAGTATTATAGGAGCCATCATAGGGAGCAACAATATCAGTAACAGCAGAAGCAACCGATCGAGCATTGGACCTAACTTCTAACGTCTTTTGAGATGCATAAACAGCACTATCCATAACTAAATTAGCAGTTAAATTAGCAGTTTTGGAAAAGAGATTGACGGCTGTATTCAGTGCTGGTGATGATTCCATTGTGAATTCTTCTTGTTCTTCTTCGTTGTTATTAGTATTATTGTCATAATTTGGATGATTCGGGTTAGTGTCATTGGGTTTTGGATTAATTGAGTTGGTAGGGAGAGGAATAGTTGCAGTTGGTAATGAAGTAGTGGATGTATTCACGTTGGACGTGGGTGGTGTTGATTGAAAGAGTGATGATGCCGATGTCATTGGAGCACTACTTTGACTTGCAGTAGTAGTAGTAGTCGATACAGGAGGTACTACAGGTGGTGCACTGCTATAGGGAGTCGCTGTTGCTACTGCAGCATTGTTTGGAATCATGGGAGGTGCAGCAGTGTTGGGAACATTGGATGCACTAGGTATATTCGTTGAAGGTGCAGCATTGAAGAACATGCTTGCCGATGGATACCTTGCACTTCCAGTCGGTGCTCCTCCTGAAGCAGTACTTGTTGGAGGAGGTCCACCATTGTAACCATGACTTGGCGGTCGGAGGTTTCTCTGATCCTCCTGCGAGTACATGTCTGAATTCCTCTAATATCCTCACTCCTGTTTTGTAGGAGAGGATATTATATTATATCAAATGATGTTGGCTTTTGAATAAGAGTATTGATGAGATGACGAGGAGGAGGATCACCTTCATTTTAT
>Ga0115103_1324694_pt1 | contig 9954 bp, 2 predicted proteins | sample MBTome_2_FD_89643 | JGI IMG/M metagenome (GOLD analysis project Ga0115103, IMG submission 89643) | Marine eukaryotic communities from Pacific Ocean to study complex ecological interactions - MBTS_5May14_M1_3um Metatranscriptome... | ecosystem: Environmental > Aquatic > Marine > Oceanic | place... | reverse complement strand
TTCGCACGTAGAATCACAAATATTATTACCAAGGTTTGTTGAATGTCCCTTTACCCAGCTTAACTTCACAGTTGCTTTATATTGATATATAAGCTTCCAGTAGTTTTTATGTATAGGGGCCTTACCAATAAACTTTTTTTTAAACCAACTGTACATCCATTTGTTAAATCCATCCGTAACGTATTTACTATCCGTATAAATTACTTTACTACGAACATGTTTATACTTAAGAATATAGTACAAAACCGCTCTTAATTCCATAAGATTGTTAGTAGCATGCTCTACAAATTCATATTGCTGTAAAGTGTTTGTTGAATTTACATCAGGATATATATAGGAAGCCCAAAACCCTATACCTGGGTTAGGTCTAGCACTACCATCTGTGTATATTGTCATATTACAGTACTGTAACTTTAAACATCAAAACCGAATCTTGTTGAATCTCCAAATCTAGTATTTTTTATAAATGGAATGTAGCTATAAAGTTTTGCAAATATCTTAGGAGATACATCAAAATTTACCTTAAATGCAAAATCTGTATGTAATCCTACATTACAAGCAAACTCTTGTTTTTTTGATACTTTAGATGCTACCTCTTTGTAAGTGAATTTGTTATTTACTACAGCCGGTGATGAAACCTTTACTCCTTTTACTAGTTTGTGCTTTATACCAACGGTAACAGGACTAAATTTTGCTGACGCTTGTGCATTTAGAAATATTAAATCTTGATAAAGACCTACTGTTCCTCTAACACCAACTCCAAATACAACTCCTAATCCTGCTGTAAATGATTGTGATGGACATTCAAACTCATTGTTAAAAAAATCTGAATATGTATTGTTTCTTGCTGCTACATTTCTACCAGCGAAGTTACCTGGTTTTACAAATAAATTAAGTGGCATGTTACCTAAAAGACTATCTCCTGGATTAACACCGTTAATAAAAGCGTAGTGATAGTTTGTATTTTCATCTGTTCTTTCATTAAAGAACTTGTATGTAGGAGTATTTAGTGCACTATCTATTTGACCAACATGCAAAGATAAAGTAGGATCTATACAACCCATTAATTTAGCCATAGCTCCTTCATCTTGTGATAGTAAAGTTTTTAATATACTAAATGTAGGAAAAACATTAGAAGTAGGGCTATTCTTATCTTGTATAACTTTAAGTAAGTCTGGCCATGTATTTTTTACTGCTAGGGCCTTAAATTCTTTTGAACTTGGAGTATTTAATTTTACAGAAAGTGTTGAATACTCTGAGTTGTATCCATTAGTATTGTGCTCTAAGTATTGACCTCTACAGTCGTAAGGAATCATTGCTTGTATGTTTGATACTAGCTTACCTATTTCACTGGTAAAAATAAGAGGTATAGTGAAAGGTGCAAAACATGTTAAATAAACAGTTTGAATCAATGTACCTGACGCTCCTGTAAGATTAGAAAAGGGCATCATCACTAAGTTTGTTAAAGATAAAGACAATGCAGGTATAGTTGTGTTAAATGTAAAAAGTCCTCTGTTGTATTGAAATTCTCTAGCCCAACTTTCTTCTTTAAAGATTTTTGGTTCAGAAATAGTTCTGGTATAAAATAAAGACTTTTCAAATGCATTACCTAACGATCCATAACTTTCTACTAAACACTGCATAGATCTAAATTTCGCATTAGCTTTAATTTGGTTAGACTTCAAATCCTCTGGTTTAAGAGATTGTCTATCAATAAACCATTGATTATCAGCATACCATAAAGATGTTAAATTAAGAAAATAAGGATTGTAAATAATGTTTTCAATTAGTCCTTCAGCTGCGTGTATTACAACTGTAGCTGTTATTGGATTAACCGCTGGCTTCATTTCTGAAGGAGCTACTCCTAACTCTTTTGCTTGTACTTCATGTGCAATATCTTGTCTTTTAGCTAGGGATTTTCTTAATTTTGAAGTAACTCTTTTTTTCTTTACTTTAGGTTTGACATCAGCAACTACTTGAGCAGTAGTATCTACTGCCGGAGCTGCTGTTTGATGAGCAGCTGCTACTGCTGGTGCTACTGGTAGCTTTGCATTGAAATTGTACGGACTAATAAACATATTTTGTTGGAATCAAACTAAGAATCTTTAATATTCTTTAATTTTCTTTAATTTTACTTACTAGTTATATACTAGTTATACATTATAACTCTTTGTTATTAGTATATTTAAAAGCAATATTTAAAGATATTTAAATTATCTTACGTAAACTTATTTTCTTATATTTCTAGTTAGATCTACTTCTTCTCTTTTACTTCTTCTTCAACATTTTCACCTAATGCAATAATATTAGCATCCTCTATACTCTTAGTATCTTCTGGATTAACATTAAAAGCAGATTCTGTTAACTGTAAAGGTTCAACTGTTGTTGCTTGAATTTCTGGTTGATTCATTTCTACAAACACATCTACCAAAGTAGCTTTAATCTTTGAACTACTTTCTCCTGCAAAATATTGATCAATACCAACGGTATCAAACTTATCTAATGCGTCAATACCATCTACTCTAGCTTCAATCAAGTGGTTAACTGTTATTGCAGGTTTTGATAAATCAAGTTGTACTGCTGTTACCTTAGATTGCATGTTTTGAGGACTTGTAAGAAGTTGAACTTCTTGCATTGTTAAATTAGGATTTAAGTGTTTCAATTTAGATTCAACGTAACCTTCGATTGCATGTAACATTTCTTCTTTGGTATGATCTCTTTTTAATTCATGAGTTTGAATAAGATCAACCAATAAATCTTGTTCTTTTAGTTGAGTAATAGCTAATTGGTTATCTTTTCTTGCAGGATCACGTAGTTGAGAAATAAAGGTTGCCTTTTGTTCAGCTGCTTGTGCTGAAATTTGTAGAGGACGTATTGATTCAAGCAGGACTGTTGTGTTCAATGAAGCTCCAAAGTGCTTAGCTTGTTCTAGTACTATTCTAGTAGCAATAATATTTTTTCTCTTATATGACTCACTAAAGTTCTCTGTTACTGAAAAGTTTTCTGAATCTTGAAGATCAGTACCTACAAATGCAGAAGTATGACCGTATTTTTGACTAATTAAATCCGTTGGTTTTGATATTAACTCTTGAACTGCTGAACTTTGTTCTAGTAATGCTTGAGCATCTACTGTACCAGTATCTAGTGCTACTGCTTTACTTGCAATATCTTTTTTCTTTTCTACTAGATTAGATACAACTTGAGTCATACGATTTGATTGACCTAAGATAGATAGTATCTTTAAGGATAATACTGTTACATCGTCGCTTTGTGTGTTAGGATCGTGAAATTGCATTATTTTTTCTGCTACTTCAGGAGCTTCTTGAGTTCTACTAAAACCTATCTTTGATACACCATCAAAGGTATAGAATGGTAGAGCAGTTGAAGCTGTAACATCACTTAAATTCACACTAGCTATAACGTCAAATGCAGCACTTGCTGGTATACCGGCACTAAGCGCTGTTCTGATAGCTGGACTTTGTTTTAATAATAGGAAGTTTACAGGATCTGAAAATACTTTTCCATCATGGTATTCATTACCAATTATTGTTCTATTTCCTAGATTGTTTTTAACACTATTAGCGTTAACACCACTGGTATTTGGTCCAATATTAGTAGTTTTCTCATTAGATATAGCTAATATCTTTTTATTTTCTAAATATGCTAATCTTTCTAATTTTCCGTAGTATTTACCAGGATTAGATTGTGGGTGTCTAAGTACTCTACCTGTTAGAATATCGTCTACTTGTTTTTCTTCCAATTCCACATAAGATTTCATTAACAATTGTAACTTTTGGTCCTTCTTCCATCTGTACATTTTAGGTATACGAATACCTACCTTAACATTTGATTTTTCTCTTGTTAAACGTTCAAATATTGATGCTTCTACGTTAAAACTTCCTGAAGCCTCAAAAAGACCCATAATATTTAACGCTCTACCGGAAAGATTTTCCATATCAACCACTGTAGGTCTACTTATTGTAGTTTCGTAGTGATCAAGATTTTCTCTATCTAGTTTGAAATCAACTAAATGTGGCTTCTTGTACACTTCATCTGAATATTTAACTTTAAGAATAACACTTTGATCTCTAGCGGATGACAATCCTTTTTCGTAAGCAGAAGGTTTATCTACACCCCATTGTTCATGCCAAACTGTTGTAAAACTTGGATGTACAAGAACGGAATCAATACCTGCTGTGTGGTAGTCTAACTTAGAAAAAGATCCTAACTGTACACCTTCAGGAACGTAATTCTTTTTATCTAAACCAGTATGTTCATCAGTAACAGAAGAATGGTCATTTAGGCTTGACTTAGGTGCAACTTCAACTTCTTTAGCTGGATCTTCAATTACAACAGGTTCAGGTTCTATCATGTCTAATTCATCGTTGAAAAGAGTTTTTTTAATTTCCAATATATCTTCCCATTGAGATGCACTATATGTAAGCTTCATACCGGAGCCTTTACTTAGACCTGAATGTGACAAGATGGATGGTGTGTGATCTACTACTACATCACCAGGCTGTAGTGTTGTTTTTAGCTTTGGTCTTATTTTTTCTAGTAACCATTGAGCCTGTTTTACTTCTGTACTTTTTTCTTCATATGCCAAGAATTTAAGTATAGTTTTGTACTGATTTCCAATTTGTTTAATATCAATTCCTTGTAAATTAGCACGAACGTTAGGATTAAATCCAAGTGTTTGAGTATTAGAATCCAGTCTCATTGTAGTAGGTTTGTTTTCTTCTTTTCTTAAATCTTCTGGTTTATCTTTTATTTCATCTTGAAAGGTTGATCTTGTTGAAACGTGAGTTACAGAGTATTTAGATTGTGTTGAAATATCTACATTAACCTTTATTCCTTCTGGTGTATTATCTACAAGTTCCCCATCAATTTGTGCCGCAGCAAGATTAGGAACTGCTGAAAGGTTTGAAACACCCTTATTGTTAATGGAACTACTAGTAGTATGTTGGAAAGTATCATAATAACTTTTGCTGTAGTTAGTTTCTTCAGCACTAGTAATTGTTGTTGGAAACTGAGTAGTAGTATGTGTTTTTTGAGCAAATTTTTCGTAAAAAACTTGACTATCACCATATACAGTGTGTCCTGGAGTACTAAGATCAATGTATTGTGTATGGTTTTTCTCAATACCCATGTTTGTAATATTACGTACACTACTAAATGAATCTTTATGTAAAGGATGATTGTACATATTGGTTCCAGTAACTACAAAATTCATGGCAGCAACAAAATCAGTTGTTACAGGAGCTAAAGCCAAATAGTCTGTATATTTGTAACCCCTTACTGTTCTACGTATAGCATTGTCTGGACTTACTGTATTGTATGCTATTCTGTTAAATTTGTAAGTATCTTCATTTTCAGTTGTTGGATCTCTTTTCCAGTAACCATTGTGGTAAAGATCAATTGGTTTTGATGCTGCTTTCACTTCACTACCAAAGTGAACTTTTGCGTCCTTAATACTATTTACTGGATCTGCATTAACATTTGTAGCAACTAACTCGTCTGTAGTTTTTTCTAGAGCTCTGTTATACGTTAAATTTACATATGAAGAGAGATTAGGTTGTTTGGATAGTATTTCTCTAACGTTTGTCTTGAAAATAATTCCTCCTCCTATTAAAGCTTTTTCAATGTTTTGCATTTGAACGGATTTATTTTCTTTAATTCCGTCTTGAAGATTCCAGTATCTTTGATAATCAGATACTAACATTAGTAAACTACCAAAACCTTCGTCACTAGTTGTTTCCTCATCTTTTACTTGATTTAGGAAGGTACTAAGATGGTTTATTCCTTCTGAATCTATTCCAAGAACTTGTTTTAATGGAGCCAGTGCCTTAAAGTTAAAGATTTCTTCAAAAGCCTGGTGGTATTGCATTCCTATTTCAGTTAATTGATCAATTTCACGCATTTTTTCAGCTCTATCACGAGTAACAAAACCTTCTAGGGTAATAAATTGAACATCGGCTACAACAGTTACAGGGTGTTTAAGCATGTATTGTGTAGCTGGAAGTTGTTCGTATTTAATGTCGTTGTATGTAACTTCTGAAATTGTACTTTTTGTTTTATATGGAGCTCCTTTAACCCAACCAGATTTGGTTAATCCTCTTCTAGTATCTACTTCATCGTCTTTCTTATTTTGTACTCTTCTAGTAAACTTATGTTGCATACCAGTAGCTACACCACTTTCTGCGTAATTTTCTTTTTTACTGTTAATGCTTGTTTCTTTACTAATAGTATTTAGATCGTAGGTTCTACTTTCACTAACCTTAGAAGAAGTAAATTCAGCATCCTTAACCGAATCAAAAGCAACTACTAATTCTTGTATAAAACTTCTATTTTTATCTGTTTGGAAAGCTGTATATGATGCACGATCTTCTGTAAAGAATTTGTTTATATCAAATGCATTTATATATGTTGTTGGAGGATAGAAACCTACACCTGTTACAAAACCCTTAACGTCTCCTTGACTTGCATATCTATGTACATCTCTTTTACTACTTAACGAATCACCGTAAGGTGTTACGTAACTATCTATGTTTTTACCTTTACTATCTTTGTTTTTACCTTTAACACTTAGATTATCTTTAAATGCAATTTTACGAACAGAATGGTAAAAATTACCTTCTAGATCCTTGTTAGGAAATACTACATATTTTGTATTTAAATCATCACTTGTTTGAAAAACATTAGGAAATGATATGTTTTTTTCTCCAATAACGGATACAAAACCATTATACAATTGACTGTATAAAGCATCGTCTTCGCTACTATCATTCATTTTTATATCCTCTAGATCGTCTAACTCTTGAGACACAATGTCTACTGCTGACTTAGATGGTTGTTTACTATTTTCGATTTTCTCAAAAGGTCCTTTTTTAATCTTAGGTAAAGAAGTACCATCTTCTTTAGCTTGTCTTTCAAAATGTGCTAGAGCCTTGTGTTTATTGTTCATAGAAGTAACTGCACCTCTGCTTATACTTGTATTTGTTAAAACAGATCTTTCAAAAGCCTTTCTAGCATTAAATATCCATGCAATAGTTGCTTCTTCATCATCGGTTAATTCAAAACGTAATTTACCTATGTTTTGCGCCATTTTGGCATAAACTGCTTCTCTATAATCAGGGTCTAGCATGTCAAAAACCATTTTATATTCAGCATTTCTTGCATCATCACCTAGGGTAATATCAGTACCCATTAGACTATCAATAACAAACTTTTTGTTGTAAATCATTTCGTCTATAAAAGCTCCTTGGGCGTTTTTATCCCCTGAAGCCATAAACGCTAGATCCATAAATTTGTAACTATGCCAAAGTTCTAGTTCTTTAGTTGATAAGATTTTATCACCTATTTGAACAGTATCTCCTTTTTCTCCAAAGTAGCTATCTATTTTTTGTTGAGTGTCTGGATTTTTTACTGTATATTCTGCGAAATACTCACCCATATCACTAGTAGTTAATATACCGTATTTAATTCTATCAATTAGTTCTTTATCTAGTTGTAAATTAAAACTAGTTGATCTAATGTAAGGTCTATCTGCTTCTACTTGTTTGTTGTGTTTATTTACTAGATTTGTTTGTATTGTAGGAGTAATATGTTTATAACCATCTTTAGCACTAAAATATCTAGAAATATGTAGAGGTTTTGGACCTACTGAATCTTCATGGAATTGTAATACTTCTTCACCAAAAAATGCAGAATGGTAAGGGGTAGGAATTAAATCAATATCTAATTTAGCTGTAACTGGAGGACCTTTTATAAGAGTTGTGTCTCCCATATAAGCACTGTAAACAGTTGAATTCAAAGCGTTTTTCTCTTGATCTAAGTAACCTGTTGGTGGGGTTTGTATTCCTTCGTATTCAACTACTCCTCCAAAGGCTTTAAAGGTTTCTTGTAATTCGTCTTTATATTCAACAACCTTAGACTTAAAAAGTGCCGCTACGTTGTCTTTGTGGTTAGTTGAATGTTTTAAAAGAGGTATCTTACCAACTCTTTTTTGTAATTTATCGAAAACATTTTGATCTTGTTTATCTAAACTTAGTAACCCTGATAATTCGTTAGCGGCAATAATATCGTTATTAGATCCTACTACTTCATCACTATCAGCTAACTGTTTAACTTCTGTTGCAGAAAGAGTTTTAGCACTAAGCATTGGATAACCAAAATGTCTATTAGAACTTTGATTTGGAGATAGATATACAGCACCAACCATTGATTTCATAAAGGTTTCTGCTTTCATTAATGCAAATCCTTCTTTTGCTAGTTTAGCTTTTTCACTATTAGATTCACCAGAATCTTCTAACTTTGCACTATGAGTAACGTAACTTTTATGATTGTACTCTTGTTCAAAAAAACTAGCTACAGATGTAGAAGACAATTGATCTACTGAGTGACTATTTTTGTTAATAGTTTCAACGTGTTCGTGTCTTATTTGTTCCTTTGTATCATATCCTTTTTTATTACCTTTTTGAATTTGTAATTTAGTATATGAATTTAAACTTTTTATGTAAGCATCTTGTTGTGTAGCTATTATTTTTAAAGCTTCTATACCTAACGTGTAGTATTCAGGAACACTTGACGCTTTCCATAGTGTATTTTCTAAGAATTTCAAAGGTACACCTGCCTTTGATTCATACGTTTCAAGATCTATTCTTTCAGCTGGATAGATAGGTTCACCTAAGTTAAGAAGATCGTGTACAAGTTGATGCATTACATCAAATTCTCCCATTATATGGTCGTGTTCATCTTCATATTCTTCTGTAGTAAGAGCTTCTTGGTAAAAGTTCTTGTAGTTTTTAAACAATACTGCAAGTTCTAACGCTTCAGAAGAGGTATTTTTACTTGAAATGTAATTTCTTCTATTTCTACCAGATAATGCACTATCAATATATTTAGCTACTAAATCTAAGTCTTCTTTTGGTACACTATCGTCAATTTGGTAAGCTTCTTTAATTTTCATTACAAACTCCAATCTTTTATTCTCGTTGGTTTTGTAAGTATGGTTTTTTAAAAGTTCTGATCCCCATTTTGCAGCTAATTGATCAAAATCTTCTACTGTATCAGTTGGTTTTGATTCTGTTAAATATAAAGGTGTATCTCCTCTTGTTAAAAATGCTGCTAGAGTAACAGTTAAACTGTCTTCAATCTTAGCCTGCATAATATTAAATATTGCTAGAATAGCTGAAGGAGAATTAGCTTCTGAACTTATTACTCTTTCTGTAATAACTTCTAATTCATTTTGTATTCTTGTTATTTACTGTTTATAGATTTAAATTCAGAACTATTTGGATTAGATAGTAATGGTTCTAGAGCATCGTAAACAACTGGATCTCTTGCAAAAGTTAACTCTGATAGAATAATTTGAGATGATGCTGTGAAGATTTCTTGAAATCTTTTTGGTCCTACATTGTAGTAGTACTGTGCATCTGTACCTGGTTGTTGGGATAGATATTGATTTAATACTGGAGTACCATACCTAAAGCTTGAATCGAAAGCAGAAAGTTGAACACCTGAATTTATCATTCCATGACTTAAAGAACTGTAGGAAGTTAAACCTCTTAATTTACTTAAGTCTGTATCGTTTTTAAGGGCTATATGTAAGTTTATTTCTTGAGATGATAGTACTCTTGCTTGTAATACTGAATCAATCTTAAAAAAATCATTCTTGTGATCTGTAAAACCTTTATATACTGCATCTCTACTAAAACCCTTGTATAGAGATCCTTCTGGTTCTTGTTGGATTAAACTATCTCTTCTTCTTAAATAGTCTTTAATGTATTCATTATTAGATGTAAAAGGTGTGGATATTATTTGTTTAAAAGATTCACGCGCTAATGCAGTAGCAAATTTATCAAGTGGAAAATGTTCTTGTATATTTGGGTTTTTAACTACTTCAAGAATAGTGTTAAAAGAAAAGTTTGCAAAATTGTCTGTGTCGTTGAAAAT
>Ga0115103_1605669_pt1 | contig 9973 bp, 3 predicted proteins | sample MBTome_2_FD_89643 | JGI IMG/M metagenome (GOLD analysis project Ga0115103, IMG submission 89643) | Marine eukaryotic communities from Pacific Ocean to study complex ecological interactions - MBTS_5May14_M1_3um Metatranscriptome... | ecosystem: Environmental > Aquatic > Marine > Oceanic | place... | reverse complement strand
CCGGCTTGTTCTAATGGGCAAGCTATCCCTTGTTCGGCTCACTTATAAATGAAACAATCCCAACCCTCACTGCTATGGTTCTCGACCAAGAACTCCTGTGTTGCGCCCCCTAAATGGGGGGGGCGTGGCACTGATTTCGTGTTCGTCGGATCCTGCCGGTGAAAAGGCCTCCTTGTCCCCCCCCCCGAGAATGCCACTAGAACGAGAAGCGGGGCGCGTCCCATGCTTCCCGAACCCCTAAGACAATGAATCAGACTTCAACTCCAAACCGGCCCCGATCGACGTTCGGCGCGACTCTCGCGTCCATGCTGCTGCTCGCCGGTGTCTCCGCCTGCGGCACGGGTGTTAGTTCAGGCGTAAATGGCGGAGGTAATGGCACAAGTTCCGGAGCCACGAACGTGAACCCGGACGGCACCGTTTGGTTCACCAGTGAAAACTCCGGCGGCTCTGCTTCGAAGCTCTTTATTCGCGACGTCTTTTGGGGACGGCTCGTGGACATCTTCGATGTGTCGGGCAAGCTCCGGCATAAGAACTACCTGATTGGCGAGGATATTCAGTCCGACGGTGTGGACTACCAGCTTTCCATCAATCCGGTCACCGAGCAGGCGAGCCTCACGATCCTTCGTCCCTTCGGCTCGGGCCTCTACACCTTGGCTTTTGATCGCCTTGATCAAAACCTTGGGCCGATCTTGCCGAAGTCGGACACAGGCTCTGCTCCGCCCTATTCTTTCATCCCTCGCAACGCCACCATCGGTGTACGTTTCAGCGACTTGATCAATCCGGCGACCCTCAACCAGTCGACCCTAAAGCTGCTGGTGGGTAACCCCCCAGTTCTGCCCTTCGAGGCGCGCCTGATTCCCGACCCGAACTACGGCGGCACAAGTGGTGGCGTTTTCTATCCCACCCGCGTTCTGCTCGACACGACGGTGTCCGAACTCGAGGGGGGGGAGAGCATGCTTCCATTGAACTCCCTGGGCTTGCCCTCCAGCAAAGTCACCTCGATCCCCAATGTCTCACTCCGGATTCCCACGGCCATTGACTTTGGTTCGGGACAGTTTCAGGTCCTGGAGAACCTAGCAGGCAACAGTTTGACGGATACGGGCAACGGTCCAGTGGACTTCAACGATCCGTCCCTTGAGGTGATTCGCGCTATGCGCTCGGGTGGTGACGCCCTGACCACGGGTGACACAAACAACGGCTTCTTGCTCGACCTGGACGCCCCCCGTATCATCGGCTCGCAGCCCGCAAACCTCTTGTCGGTTACGCAGGACTCCGGTGGTGCTGCGGATGACTACATCGTCTCCCTCGCCTACGTCTCGCTGGCTTGTTCCAAGGCCCTCTTGGAAGGCGATGTGATTCGTCTGCCTGGTGTCTTCGCCGAGGTGACTGCCCCGTCGGCTCCTCCTGCACTCGGCCAGATCAACGACATTCGAGTTCGCTTGCTCGCGGGCGACGCCGTCGATTTTATCGCGGGCCCCGTAGAGGTTCTCGCGCCGTTCGACGGAGATGGCGGTGGCATCTCCGATTGCTTCGTCTCCTTTTCGCCTCTTGCAGGGAGCCTGCCCAGCAGCTCGGTATCACCCGACGCCCAAATGGTGATTCGCTTTAGCGAGCCCATGGATCCGGCCACGGTGACGCCCTTTGATAACTTCACGGTGACCAGGACAACGGTCAACCCGGGGATTAATGGCTATGTCGTTGGCGACGTTTCCGCTTCGGCTGACCTCAAGGAGTTCCGCTTCGTGCCTTCCCTGCCCTTGGCCCACACTGAAGGCGTTAGCGAGAGCTACTTCATGAACGTGCTCGCCGGTGCCCAAGGTGTGACGGACCTCGCGGGCAACGCTCTCGCCGAGACGATCGCTCAGATCACCTTTGACATAGATCAGTCCGCCAATACCGAGCGGAACGGCAGCCTCGTCCTTCGCTTTGAAAACCCGAACGAAGATGGGGACCTGGACAACGATGTCCCGCTCACCGAATACGCAGGACAGTTCCTGTTGGATCCCAATCGCGGTTTGATCCGCCCCCGTCCGGTAGAGCGCAGCTCTGCGATCGCGGATAGGACCCAGGCTGTTCCGAGTGCCATGATCGCCCTGACCACGGGCGTCCAGACACCCCTGTCGCCACTCGGCAGTCGGATGATGTGCCTCTACCGCTACTTCGATGTGGGCTTTTCCATCAGCGATAGCACGACCTACAACATGGACGTGGAGGGCCTGAACTGGTCTCCTCTCGCTGGTCAAGTACAAGCGGATATCTATGAGGAGTTTGAGATCAACCTCACGCACTCGGCTCGCATGCCTGATGAGCACCGCCTTCCGAGTCTGCTGCCGCAGTTCACCCTCTCTGGTCTTGGGGCCGGTACCTTCGCGGCCAACATCCTGCCGGACGGGAATGCCAGCAACGTCTCAGCTCACGAAAAAGAGCTCGGCTATCTAGTCGACCCAGCGGATCTCTTCGTCGGCGGTTCGGGCACCAAGTTCATGCCATGGCCGATGAACCGCAACAAGGTGATTGCTGACTACAACTACTTCACTTGGCGCGACACGGCAAACCAGGCGGTTGGTGGCCCTAGCAACGCTGGAGTGCCAGCCATCATCGAGGACGATGTGGGCTTGCTCGCAACGGGAGTGCCCGGTGATATTGCTCCTGCCAACCATATCCCGACCATTGGTCTGCCCCTCCTGATGGAGTTCAAGTGTTACCCGTCCGACACGGGCGTGGGCCTCAACTCCCTAGACTGCGCAATTGCCATCAACTCGTCTCCTAAGCCAACATTCCGTATCTTCTCTACAGGAGGGTTCGATACCGCTGGCAACCCCCAGACAAAGAACCCCGATACCGAAACCTCGCCCTCGGGTGGCTTCAACGCGAACCCGGCCTTGCCGATTGCAATCGGCGCGAAGACCTCCAAGACGGATAACGTCTTCTACTATGGTCAACTCGACCTGGTCGTTCGTGTTAGCCGCACTCACACGAGGTGGCTCAACACGGAAGAGGCTCAGCCTGATTTCCTGGCACCGGTGCTCGAGCCACGCCCGAGTGATCAGCCGGCTGGCACAGATCTGGTCCTGGCTTACCGCGGATCGACCTCGATCGCGAACCAGGCCAATGCTGCCATCGACCCCCTTCTCAATGCCGACAGTCTCGATGCCTACGGCGACGAGTCCCCGACGGGGGGCACCTCTCTTTACGGCTTCACAACCGCAAGGAACCCTCACATTACGGGCTTCCTTCACCAAAACTCCTCGTCGAAGATCGCTCCCTGGCAGTCCAGCGTGAACGATGTCGACGGTGGACAATATATCCAGGTGCGCTTCACCATGATTGGCAACACAGAGACGGGCTTGACCCCTGAGTTGTCTGCCTTCGGACTTCCCTTCCTGAGGAACTCCTGATGCTCCCCAGCCTCCCTCACCAAGAAATGACCTCCCAAACTTCACTTAAGGGTATCGCCCTCGCAGCAATCGCTGCGATCGTCTTGCCGGCATGCGGCCCATCCGCAGGTCCCGAGAACTCACCTGATGTCGTTGGTGCCCTGCTTGCCCGCGCCGATGGCACCTACTATCGCGTCGAGGCAAATGAGGCGGGTTCCTCAACAACAATGAGCCTTATGGGGCTCTCTTGGGGCCGCTTAGTTGAAGAGGTTTACGACGACTCGGGCGTTCTCGTGCACCGGGACCTTGTGATCGGCTCGGACATTCGTTCAGACGGCGTCGACTATCAGTTGTCAACCAACCCGATCAGTCAGACAAGTACTCTGACCATCCTCTACGATTTCGGCACCGAGGACTACTTCTCGGCTTTTAACAAGCTGTTCGATGACCTGGACGACCTCTTGCCGAAGAGCCTCGCCTCCTTTGAGTTGCCGCCGTACTCTATGGTTCCGCGGAACTCGGTGTTGGTCCTGCGCTTCTCGGACTTACTCGAACCAAGTACAGTCAACTCAGACAACATCTTGATTCAAGCAGGCTACACGCCGAATGTCCCGTTCTCCTGTCGACTCGTTCCGGATGTTAACTTCGGCGCGTCCGTGGACGGTAAGTTTTACTCGACACGGGTTTTGGTTGACCCTGTGGTCACTGAGGACGAGTCCCAGGTGACGGGTTTGCCGATCAATGGCTTAGGCTTCGACGCTGCTGTGACCACGGGCATGCCCAACCTCGCGGTCCGTATTCCCACGGCCCTTGATTTCGGTGCAGGGCAGTTTACCCGTCTAGAAAACCGTGGCGGCAAGGGTTTGAACGGTGTAGACAACGCCCCGTTCGATTACAGCGGCCCCACTGTAGACGTCATTCGCGCCCTGCGTACCGGCGGGTCCGAGTCCAAGGTTGGCGATATCAATAACGGCTTCTTGTCCGATGAGAATCCGCCCCAGGTTATCGGCAATCAGGCTGTCACGATCAACAATGTTGTTGCCGACACGACCCCCGGCCAGTACTTGCTCGACGTGACATTCGCTAACACCGCCTGTGCGACCACTGCAAAAGTGGGGGACATTATTACCCAGCCAGGTGTGTTTGCCGAGGTGGTTACTACGAGCGCGGCTCCCGTCGGCGGCCAACTTTTAAGTGTCAATGTCCGTCTGCTCACGGCGACCTCTGGTGTCCCCTTCCCTGATGGGGCCAGCTATCGTTACGCGTGGAGCTCAGACGGAGTTATCGGAGCAGACTGTTTCGTCGAGTTCGATCCCCCAGCAGGCACCGGCACCAACGTGGCCGTCGACCCCACAGCATCCGTCATCTTGCGCTTTAGCGAGCCCATGGATCCGGATCGGATGAGCCCATTCGACGCCTTTGTGCTCTCCGAGTTGGACGCCCCTTTGGAGAATATGCAGACTGACGATTGGATCATCGGCGAGGCTTTTCCGAGCCCGGATCTTAAGCGCTTTCGCTTTGTTCCCCGCGTTCCTTTCGAGCGCAGCGCGATTGTGCCGGAGACCTATTTTCTCCACCTCTTTGAAGACGAGGGTGTCGTCGACCTTGCGGGTAACCCCCTAGCGGACGCTTTCCCTACCGTTCCGTTCTTCATGGATGTGAACGCACCTCAGGTCAATGCCGACCAACGAGCTATGCGCTTCGGCAAGTCCTTTGAAGAGCCCCTGGGTGGTCCTGTTGTTGATGACGACGGTACAGGCGGCAGCGACATTCGCGGCCAGTTCGTCTTCGACCCTATCCGCGGCGTGATTGCCCCTCGTCCTGTCGACCGCTTCTCCCAGACAATCGACCGCAACGTCGGTGTCCCCGGTTGGATGGTGCCGAATGCCGAGGTGATCAAGAACCCCGGATTCCTGATCGGTACTTTCCAGGAGCCACTCAACCCCCTGGGGTGCAAGATGATGTCGCTGTGGCGTTACTTCGACATGGGCCTCGACGTTATCGACGAAGCCTACGTCAACATCGACGTGGAGCACATCAACTGGGCTCCCATTGGGTCTAAGGTCTTATCTGAGTTCTACCCGGACTTCTCGATCTCCCTTGCCACTAGTAACCGTACTCCTGATGAGACCTGGACAGCACCTCCGAACACTCTGATCTTCCCGACGTCGGGTCTAGATACCACTACGTTTGACGCAAACGTCTTGCAGGATGCGAACAACCCGCAGTCCATCGTTCACGAGCGCGAAGAGGGTTATTTCATCGATCCAATCGAGAAGTTCAACTCGGACTCAGAGACACTGATGTTCCCGTACCCGATGAACAAGTATCGTCAGCCTGACGACTACCTTTATTGGACATACCGGGACACGGCCATTCTGGCCGTTGCCGGTAGCGACCCGCTGATCGGCCTGGAGCCGCCGGTGCTTTATGACCAGTTTTACGATACTTCGGTAAACCCTCCGGCAGCAATCCCGGGCGTGCTGGGTTCTTCAACGATCACGAGCTCTGTGGATCCGGAGCTTCCGATTATCGCCCACACGCAAATCGCTGTAGGCGACGTGGTCCCCTCCTTCGGTCTTCCAATCTTGACCGAATTCCGATGCTACTCATCGGACGATGCCATCGGTATCAACCGTCTCGACACATCCTTGGCGATGGACCCAAGTTGGGCCGCAGGCGGTGTAGCTGGGTTGATCCTTGGTACCAGTCAGCCTTTCATGCGCATCCATTCTTCTGGTGGTACCGACACCAGCGGAAAGGATGTTTACCGCGATCCGGATTTGGAGACTGCTCCACGTGGGGGCTTCAACTATGAGCCCCAGCTGGCACCCCTAGGTGTTGCTAGCGCAGGTGCGGATAATGTGTTCTACATGGGCCAGCTTGACTTTGTGGTGCGGATCAGCCGCGTCCATACGGTCTGGACGGGAACTTCCCTGGCGACCCCGCTTTACGCGGAGCCTGTCTTGGAGCCCCGCAATGAGAAGCAACCCGATGGTACGAGCATCCAGCTGCACTTCCGCGGTGCAACCAACGCAACCGGTGGTCTGCCCTTTGACGATGCCAACTTGTTCAACATGTACGGCAACATTCCCGCTGATGGAAACCCTCTTACCTACCTTACCGGTCCGGAGGAGGACAACGCTGGAATTACCTTTGACACCGCTACTGGCTCTTCCTGGGTACCCAATATGAGTGATCTTAATGGTCTCAGGTTCTTCCAGGTGCGCATCACTTTTATCAACAATCCTGCTGCGGGTACATCTCCCGAGCTTTCAGGTCTGGGTTTCGCTTACCAGCGTCCCTAGACCGAACTCCTTTCAAGACTCATCACTTAGGGCCGGCATCAGCATTGATGCTGGCTCGACATGGCCCACACCAAGTCACCTATGAATAATCTTCGACTGTCGGCAATCGCCGCACTCTCTATTTTCTCGGCCTGCGGCGGCGGCAGCAGCAGCTCTGGGGAACCTTTTGGCAGCGGTTTCGAACTCTTCTCCATGTCTGTCCAAGAAGACGCGATTTGGCAGGTCAACCGCCCCATCGAGTTTAAGTTCAGTCGCGACGTGGATTTTAGCACTGTCAGCTTGAACACGATCGCGATCCGGGACCTCAATGGCCTCCCTGCTTCGGGTGCTTTCACCCTCGTGGACTCGAATACGGTTAGCTTCCAACCCACGTGTCCCGTGCTCGGCGACCTTTCGGACTCCGGCCTAAAGATCGGGGGCGTTCCCTATCAGATCACTGTCCTTGGTTCGGCCTCCGGCAGCGGACTCTCGGTTAGATCCGTTGACGGTGAAGGGATCGATACGGCACAGCTCCGTAACTTTGTGACTCCCGCTTCGAGCTTGTCGGCTGTCGCATTCTTTGACCCTCAAACGGGTCCCCCGAGCCCTGTTGTTCGCCAACTGGATAGCATGGGCGCGGCAATCAACCCCGAAGATCAGGTGACCTACATCGAGACCGCCGGTGGCGCGGGACCGGACGTCGAGTTCACTTTTGACACGGCAACACAGGTGTTTAGCAAGCCTGAGAATCAGGGGCTGAACCTCTTTAGTGACAACACGACCGATGTTGCTCTATTGATCGAGTTCAACCAGCCGGTCAACCCTGCGGATGACAACATCTCGAGCAAGCGGCTTTTCCTTGAGTACCTGGCTGACCCACTTGGTTCGCCAGTCTGGAAGCCTCTTCCTACTGAGGTCTCCTTGGAGCGCAACTGCACCGAGACCGGTGCCACCCTCCGCCTCCAGCCGCTTGGAATGATCCCCCAGTCCACAGAGATCCGCGCTGTCATCAGCACTGAATTTGAGGACCTTGTGGGTGACCGCAACCAACTTCAAGTGGACACATTCGCCCGCTTCAAGTCGACCATCATCAACTTTGCAGGCTTGACTCCCGCGACGGACATGGGGGACGAGTTCAAGGAGGACTTCAACTTCAACAACTTTGAAGACAAGACAGCTCCCTTCTCTGAACCCCGAGCCATCTGGAGCGACGGTCAACTGAGCGCAGCCTATAGCTTCTCAGGATCTGGCGGTGTGGACGGCGCTTTCGACTGGGTCGTCCCCAGCGGTGTCACGATCCTGCTCGATACTAGCGGTGCTGTCTCGATCCAAGGTGGCGACATTGGTGTCGACATGATGACTCCCTTCGTCAACACGAAGAGCCAAATTGTGACCGCTGGCAGGGTCGACGTTCGTCACCTGGTCGTCGAAGCCGGTGCAGTGATCAAAGTCCAGGGCGTGAACCCAGTTCAGATCCAAGCCTCCGGCAACGTAGTCATTGAGGGCTTGATCGACCTTAGTGGCTTCGATCGCCCAGATGTAGCGACTCTCAACACGGGCAATCAGCCGGAGGTTGGTTCGGCTGGCGCAGCTGGCGGTGGCACTGGTGGTACCGCAAGCTTCCTTACGACGACCTCCACACCCCAGGGTGGAAATGGCTTCGGCTACTCCCTTAACGGTCCCGTGGCCAACTTCGGTGGCAAGGGTGGCGAGTCTGGCTTCGGGCTTCCTGCACTGATTAACCGGCGCCCTGGCGGCGGCGGTGGCGGTATCCTTGGTCCCAACTCGACTAGCACCGACGATAACCTGGGCGTGACGTTCGGCATGATCGCTCAGACTGGTTTTGATGGCGGAGCCTCGGCTACGGGCTCTATCTCCAACGCTAAGCCGCCTCGGGGGGGAAACATCGGAAACAGCATCTTCATTGACAGCACCGCGGATAATGACTTCTTCGGAACGAAGTTCGATCAAGTCCAGAACAAGGTCATCATTGGCGAGCTTACCGTCCCCTGGGCAGGTAGCGGTGGCGGTGCTGGCGGCGATGCGGTCAAGGACAACACCTTCCCTCACAAGAGTTGGACGGTGGCTACCGACGAGAAGGGCAGTGGTGGCGCCGGTGCCGCCGGAAGCCTACGCATTCTCTGCTTAGGCACGGTCACGATTCGCGATGCCGGAAAGATCACTGCCAAGGGTGGCAAGGGTGGCGCTGGCGAGAACACCATCAACACGAACCACCTCGGTGGCGGCGGTGGCGGCGGTTCTGGTGGTCACGTGATCATCGAAGCAGGCTCCGCCATGATTTTCGATAACGTCTTCAAGCGCTGCATTACGGCCCGCGGTGGCCAAGGTGGAAAGGGTGCCTCTGGTGTTGGAAGTATCAACGCTGGTGGAGCCGGTGGCCCCGGAATCATCCAAATCCACGTATTGGACCCCCTTACGGACATCCAGTTTGTGAACACTATCCCAGAGGGTGACACACTGGACGAGGTGACTTGGCCTGACGCTATCACCCTGGTGCCTTCTTTCGGTGCACGCTCCCGTGCCATCACGAATTGGATCCCCGTTGGCCAAGCTTCGATTGAACCTGATGGCATTGCCGACCAAGTGACGTTCCTCTTTGGTGGGACAAACGCGGCGACTGGAAGTATCCTAGACCTTGATGACGACGACCAGCAAGACGACCTCGGTCCGATCGTTGGTCCGACCACTCTTGTCGGTGGCGAAATCAGTCTAGACGGCCGCACCTTGACCGTTGATGCGAATCCCCTCAAGGACTCATTCAACGATGTCTACCTTCGCAACCCGCAGCTGCTTCGTGATAGCCTTCTAGTTCTTAACGAAGTGGGCACGCCCGCTAACTCGAAGCGCTTCAATGTTGCCTCTGCGTCCTTTGACATTGTGAGTTTTGAGCTCTCTTTGGAAGTGGACGGAGCTCCGGCTGAATCTCTCCTATCCTTTACTCCTGGTGGCGGTATCGAGTTCTCTTTGATTCCGGTCTCGCTATCAGCATCCACGATTGGTGGCGCTAAGGGCTTCTACCCCGACTCGGTGGACATCAAAGTCCGCTTCCAGTCGGCTGGTGTGGGGGCTGACGGACTGCCCGACCTTAGCGCAGCTGGTTTCCAGGACTGGACGCCTGACATTGACCTGGTCAACGCTAAGGCTCCCGGTACGGTCGAGTTCATCCGGTTGGAGGTGCTCTTTGACCTAGACGCCCTCGGTACAGGTCTCTCAGCGACCAGCCCTCGTCCCTTGTTGGACTTCGCGCGTATCGGCTGGCGCTTCTAGCGGAGCGAGCGCGGCTCGCCT
>Ga0115103_1618375_pt1 | contig 9986 bp, 10 predicted proteins | sample MBTome_2_FD_89643 | JGI IMG/M metagenome (GOLD analysis project Ga0115103, IMG submission 89643) | Marine eukaryotic communities from Pacific Ocean to study complex ecological interactions - MBTS_5May14_M1_3um Metatranscriptome... | ecosystem: Environmental > Aquatic > Marine > Oceanic | place... | reverse complement strand
GTGGAAAGGCATGGAAGATTATAATACTCGCATGACCCTGATTCAGAAAATTAGGACAACTCAGGATGAAAATTCGTGGGAAGAATTTGTGCATTTTTATGAGCGTTACATCTATGTAGTGGTTCGTAATATGAATATTACTCATCATGATACAGAGGAAATTGTTCAACAAGTGATGCTGAAGGTATGGGATAAATTAAAAAACTTTCAGTATGAGCCTAAAAAAGGTAAATTCCGTTACTGGCTTTGCACTATTGCTCGGAACTCAGTCATTGATTTTGTGCGCAAGCAGCAGTCTCAGCAGAGAAGACGCGATGGGTTGTTACAGGAGAATGAGAGTAACTGTAATGTGAATCTACCAGAGGTTGAAGATATTGCAGAGAGGGAATGGCAAAATTATATCGCTAATATGGCGTTGGAGAAAGTTCGAGAGCTATTTAACGAAAGAATGCTGCAGTGCTTTTTGCTATTTACCGAAGGGAAATCTATAAGTGGCATTGCGGAGGAGTTAGAGCTCTCTGAAAATAGCGTATATATTTACAAAAACCGTGTCCAGGAGCGTATTTTGAAAGAAATGAAGCAACTGGAACACGATATTGGTTGATTGTTATTTATCTTTTTGGCGTTTGATTAGGTCTTTGAATTGAGAGAGACTAGAGCCTAAGTTTTCAATACTGCTCTTGCTACCTGCTTGGACGGCATTTTTGTTTTCTTTCATGACTTGTTCGAAAAGTTCATGGCGGTATATGGTGACGCTTTTGGGAGCTTTTATACCGAGGTGTACTTGTGAGCCAGAGACTTTGACCACTTTGATTTCGATATCGTTGCCAATCATGATGCTTTCATCAAGTTTTCTTGTAAGTATTAGCATAGTTTCACCTCAATTTTCGCTTAGTTTATCGAGGCCTTCCCAGATGTTGAATCTTACCGGGTAATTTTCTAAGATTACCTGGCGGCCGATGCGCGTTTTGATATTAATGATGACTGGAGCCAGTAGGTTGGCAGTATTTTCTTTTGGGTCTGGTTTAACAGTTACAAAGCAGAAGACTAAGGCATCCTGTGGATCTTTTAATTGTAGATGCGAGAGGTCAACGGCAGATATTTTAAGTAAGTAGTCTTTACAGATGAGGAACGGGTCGATGCAAACAAAGCCAAGTTCTTCAATTTCTAAGGATTTTAAGTAGAGAAAAGGCTTAATATCTTCGTTACAGATAAGTGTGAAGTTATTGGCGTCCTCAAAGGCAGGAACGCCAGAGGGGAAGTTAATAATGGCTTCCTGGCCTAGTGAGTTAAGGAGATCACCTTGATAAGGTGTTAGCCCCAGAATAATATTATTTTTTTTACTCAAAAGTCAGCTCCTAATACTGTCTTCTTAGATTACTTGGAAGTATAGAGAGGCTTTCTCTGTATTTGGCAACTGTGCGTCGGGCAACTTTGAGGCCTTGTTCTTTGAGAAGTTCGGCTAGTTGTGAGTCGGAAAGTGGTTTTCTTGGGTCTTCTTTATTGATGATTTCTTTAATTGCTTTTTTTACAGTAGCATTTGAGATGCTATTGCCATCTGCAGATGTATATCCTGGTGTAAAGAAGAAGCGTAGTGGGAAAAGACCGTATTTACAACGTAGAAATTTTCCAGCGACAGCACGACTAACGGTGGTTTCGTGAACTCCGGAGTCCTCGGCAATTTGGGACATGGTTAGTGGTTTTAGGTGTGCCATGCCTTCGCGGAAGAATTTTTCTTGTTTACTGGTGATTGCTTTAGTGACTTTTTCAATAGTGCTTTGTCTTTGCATTAAGCTATTGATGAGAAATACGCCGCCATTAATTTTACTTTTTATATAGTCCTTTGCATCTTTTTGGAGTGCAGGATCGGTTAGCATTTTCTTGTAATGTGCACTGATCTTAAGCGTTGGTACTCGCTGATTGTCCAACTTGACTTTTAAAGCGCCATTTTCTTCTAGTATTTCGACTTCGGCTTCGACGTAATCTTGAGGTTTGATGGGAATGGAGTTGCTGATATGGGGAGTTAAAGACTGAATTTCGGAAATGACTTGATGTAATTCAGTCATGGTGATATTGAGGGCTTTGGCTACTTTCGGTAGTCGGTTTGCGGCGATATCGTCTAGGTGCTCTGCAATCGCGCGGTAAGTGAGACTCTCGCCTTTCCCTGAACTCTTTAATTGAATAAGAAGTCTTTCTTGAAGGTTTGCGGCACCAACTCCAGTAGGTTCAAGTTGTTGGACAATACTAATAGCTTCTTTTAGGTCTTCTAGGCTATCACCTGTTACCATGCAGAGGTCAGCGGGGTGACTGCAGAGATAGCCGTCGTCATCCAAACCGGAGATAATAGTTTCACAGCAAGAGCGTTGCTCGTCGTTAAGCTCCATGTACATAAGTTGTTCGCTAAGGTGATCATGAAGAGTCTTTGAAGTGGTAAGCGAGTCGAGGAAGTGACGTCTTTCTTGGCTTTCGGCTTTTATAGGAGCCTGCATTCTGTTTGTAGGGCTACTACTTTCCAGTTGAATGATCTTCTCAACCCATTCATCGCTGTCGACTTTTTTGTCGACCTCTTCATTATTAACATCTTCAAGCTCTAGCTTTTCGTATGATTCTGCTTCAACTTCGAGGACGGGATTTTTTTCAATTTCTCCAGAGATTATACTGGATAGTTCCATGGCTGGAGCAAATAACATTTCCAGAGCTTGGATCTGGTGATGAGTCATCGTTTGTTCTTGACGTAAACTCTGTTGCTGAATTAGTTCCGCAGCCATATTTTCTCCTTAGCATTTTAAAAGTTCATATATTCTGTCTGCCGTGAGGAAGACATAGCCTAGGCGTCCGAAGGTGATGCGATCACCAGACTTCAGGAGTTTAGGCTGATTCTTTTCTAAAGCTATACCCGCAACTAGCGTGCCATTTGTTGATCCGAGTTCATAAATGTGGTAATTTCCTTCATGTAGAACTATGGCGGAATGTTGTTTAGATATAGTATAGTCAGGAATAATGATATCATTTGGGATCATTCTTCCTATGGAGAAAGAATACATAGGTGTTATATTATCTCTATTTTTTCTCAAGGCAAAAATAGCGTGATTTGAATGTTCTTCTGTTTTAGGGCCGTTTGTGCTAGGTGCGTTTTGTTTGCTTTTCATTTGATCACGCAAGGCTTTTACGCTAAAAACCATTGTACTGCGGCTGTTGAGTCCTTTGCTAAGTTGTCCTTCGTAGAGAAGTTCAGAGATAAGCATAGGGTGGGTAAACACTGAGCAAAATCTCTCTTGTGTCGCATTCTTTATGAAAGAAGTGAGTATGTTATTCTTCACTCTTCCTGTATTGGAGATAAGGTCTTGAACAATGTAATCCATTGTTATCCTTGGGGTTTCTTACGCAATTCGTTAATCAGTCGTTGTTTTTTTAGTTTAGCCCGTGCCTCTTCAGAGAGCTGCAACAATACTGGACTGGTTTCATTATAGTCATTTGATGGCTGATTATCACTAGATTTCTTTTTTTTTCTTTTGCCTCGACCGTAGAAATTAAATCTATATCCTTCGCTATCACCGGCTTCTCTAGTTTCTTCAAGAGGCTTTTCCGGTTTTTCTAGGTTTGGTTTATCGGGGAAGTGGCTTGGGCTTAGTGGATCAAGCATAATAGAACTCCCTATTTATTCAATTTTCATTATAGACCGAAGTTTAGTTAGCGCTTCTTTATAGAGTTGTGAAACACGGCCTTCACTTATGTTCATGGCCAGAGCAATTTCCTTTACTCGCATTTCTTTGAAATAGCGCAGATAGAGTAATTGCTGATCACGTTGTGGTAGTACTTTAAAAGCCTCACGCATTGTATCCATACAGAGTGCTTTATCAGCACTTTCCCACGGTTGTCTGACCGAGTCATCTTCTATGACCTCAGAGTAATTTACACCCTGTTGGTTCTGATTGTCAAGGCTGAGTGCATTGCTAGCCATGCCAATGGTGTTTGTTATGACGGTTTCACTAAGGTTATTTTCGGTAGCAATTTCTTCCATAGTAGGGCACCTACCAAGGCTGCAACTTAGTTTGTGGATGCTTGCGCAGATTTTTTTGTACTGGGTTCGTTGGGTTCGAGTGAGATGGTCCTGCTTGCGCAATTCATCAAGAAGAGCACCTTTGATACGGAATGATGCAAATGTAGAAAAAGTAGCGTTTTTATCTGGAGAAAACTTCATGATAGCGTTGTGTAGTCCGACGACTCCAGCTCCTACCAATTCATCTTTTTCGATATTTTCACGAACGCGGATGGAGAGGCGTTCGACTTGTTTAAAAACTAATGGGAGGTAGAGGTCGACAAGTTGCTCATGCACTTCGTGAGTGTGCTTTTTGTTGTATTTTTTCCATAATTCCTTTTCGTCGGGAATTTTGCTGTTTTTCTTATATGCCTTGAGCCTGTTCATCTAAATTATAGGGTCTTATATTTGAGTTGACTTGTGACTAGGAAGTACTTTGTACTTTTCGAGCGGCCTTTTGAGCTTCTTTGATTCTGCTCGCGTGCTCTGCGATTTTTTGCCGATTGAGTTCTTCTTTTTGTTTTAACTCTTCAATAATCTCTTGCCGGCGTTGTTCTTCTGCTTCTTTCTTTTTTTGTTGAAGGTAGTTCGTGAGAATGTGTCCAATACCATTAAAGGTAAAGAGGAAAATAATTGCTGAAACGAAAAGTGTTATGAGAGCCATATAGCTTGAGTGCAGGAGATCATGTCCTTTAGCGAGATTAACCGCAAGCGTGATCAAGCCTACAATAAACCCGGCAGCTGAGGCGATTTTTTTTATTTCATTCCAGTACATAATTGACCTAGAGTTTCATTATCCCTTTTATTATTGCCTCGCCATTGACCTCGCTTAGAGGTTTACCGCTTGTACCCATGATTTTTCCAGCAATACTCATGATGCTTTTTGATACAGGATCATTGGGACTCAGGTGGCAGAGCGGAGTTCTTTTGAGTACAGCATCTGATACATTTCTTGAATAAGGTACAGTTCCCAGGAGGTTGATTGTACTAAATAGATAATTTTCTGATATTTTGGTTAATTTATTAAAGACATTACGAGCCTGTTCATCTGAGCGAACCATATTTAATACGACGTTGAAATTATCTGAGAGTTTGTCTTGTCGACAAACTTTCATAAGAGCGTAGGCATCCATAATTGAAGTGGGTTCCATTGTCATGACGATGATTGTCTGAGGTGCCGCTGCAATGAATGAGGTTACGCTGGGGTTAATACCTGCTCCACAGTCAAAGAGCAGTATATCGTAGTTTGAAGCAAATGATAAAAGCTCACCGACAATATTGCCAAGTCTGATATTACTTAAGTTAAGCATATCTCTTTCACCCGAACTTGCTGGTAAGAAATCAACACCAAAAGGAGTATGATGAACAACTTCGGAAATGGGTTTGTCGTAAAAAACGGCATCTTGCAAAGTATATTTTGGGGTTGTCCCCATGAGAATATCAACATTAGCCAAGCCCAAATCAGCATCCATGAGGAGTACTTTATTGCCTAATTTCGCCAACGCTAGAGCGACATTTACGCTGGTGAAGGTCTTGCCGACACCGCCTTTTCCACTGGCTATAGCAAAGCATCGCAAAGCTTTTTTGCTTTGTAGCTTGGACGCCGGTACAGTTGAACGCAGTCCGGCAGCTTGATCTTTGGGAGTTGACATGATTATACTCATATTATCATTCTTCGTTATCTTTTATAATCAACGCAGAAATCAGGCCTGGTGAGGCCGGATTTATATCTTCGGGCACTCTTTGGCCATTGGTGACGTATATTAAAGGGATATCTGTATGAGAAAGAAGCGTGCTCAGGCCATCGCAACAAGAGGTCTCATCAGCCTTAGTTATAATCATGCAACTGGGGTTAAGGCATTTGAAGCTGTTGGAAATGCTGACAGCGTCTTCTTTTCTGACACCAGCGGGTAGAGTGAGGATGGTATTGAGGCTCGGAATGGAGTTGAGGATTGATGCAATTTCTTCGAGACCTTCATTGTCAAAGGGCCCACGTCCTTGACTGTCAATGAGTACGAGGTCCTTATCTTGGAAAGTTTCAATTTGTCTTTGCATTTCTTTGCCGGTAAAGACCACGGCCAATTCAATGCCAAGAAGTTTGGCGTATTCGCGCAGTTGGTCTACTGCGGCAACGCGAAAAGTGTCTATTGTAATGAGACCTACATTGAGCTTGTTTTTTAGTACTGCCTGTGCGGCCAACTTTGCTAATGTAGTGGTTTTCCCGACTCCAGTAGGGCCAGCTAGTGCATAGATATCTGGTGGGTTTCCAGTAGTTTGACGGAAGTAGATGCCCCCTGCAGTGGGAATGAACTCAGCTAGGGCTTTGCGCCACTCATCGTTTGTGGCCTTGCTACTATCACCTTTTAATTTTCTTATTACTTTATTGTGCCAGTCAGGGTGAACGTTTTGGAGGGCCTTGGGAGTCTCCTTGATCTCTTCTTGTTTATGCATGAGTTCTTCAAAGCGGGTATCGAGGTTCTCCAGTTTGTCATCAAGCATTTTCATAGAGCGGCGAATGCCTAGGTAGTGATCTTTTTGGCCTGTGAGAATTTCCTCAACAGGAATTTCTTTGCCTGTTGAAACTTTGCTTTGTGTGATAGGGTCTTCGATTGCGGCAATGATTTCATATGAATTGCCTTTGAGTTTACCAACGAGACCATTACCAGAAAGTTTTTGGGAATGAATTATAACAGCGCTATCGCCCATTTCCTTAATAACTGTTTCCCTTAAAGCTTCAAGAGTCTTTCCTCTGTATCTTCTAATAATCATGCTGCTGCGTGACCTCCTTTAGGGGTGTTGACTGTTGCGACGATTTCAACTGGTAGATCGTCTGAAATTTCAGAGTATGAAAGTACGGCAAGTTCCGGTACTTTGCGGCTGATAAGTTGGCTAATGTGATAGCGAATAAGAGGGGAGACGAGAAGGCTGAGGTCAGATTCATAAGATTCTCGTAAGTTCTCGTAAACTTGTATGATTTGTTGGACAATGGCGTTGGCTTGATCTGGAGCCATGTTCATGATGCCTAAACCTTGGTTTTTATCAATGCTGTCGTTGATAATACTTTCCAGTTCAGGCTGTAGTGTAATGGCAAAGAGGGCATTGCTGTCGGAAAGTAATTGACCAGTGATATGGCCTTTAAGGGCTTGTCGACAGAACTCAGAAAGTACTAAAGGGTCTTTAGTTTGGTCTGCAAAATCCGACATGGTTTCCAGGATTACAGGGATGTCATGAATTGGAACCTGTTCGGCAAGTAAATGCTGTAAAACACGGTGGATTACTCCAAGTGTGAGACGATCGGGAATGAGCTCCTCAACCACTGCAGTTGCAGTTTCTTTTACGGCATCAATAAGTATACTAGTGTCTTGGCGTGATAACATTTCAGGGGCGTAGTCACGGACTAGTTTTGTAATATGTGTGGTGATGACACTGGCGGCATCTACTACAGTATAGCCTGCAGACTCAGCAGCATCGACTCTTTTAGGGTTAATCCAGACAGCATCGAAGCCAAAAGCAGGATCTACAGTTCTTATGCCTTCAATTTGTTCCATTACGTCACCTGGGTTGATGGCGAGGTGTGAGCCTACATGCACTTGGCCACGAGCTCTCTCTAAGCCACGAATCATAATGCGATATTCATTGTTGCCAATTTCAATATTGTCATTGACTGAGATTGGAGGAATGCGGAATCCCATTTCGTCATATATTTGACGCCGAATATTTCCGATGCGTTCGATAAGGTCTCCATCTTGAGAAGTATCGACTAGTGGAACTAGGCTAAAGCCAATTTCAAGAGCCATGGGATTTACTGGTTTTACAAAAGATTTACTACCGCTATTGGGCGCCCCTGGTGTTGCTGGTGCGAGACCTGTTCCAGGATCTTCAAGCTCCGCATTGACTTCTAGGGCTTTTTCTTCTTCCTGCTTTTTCTTGATAGCATTACTAGAGGCTATTTTCCCAGCGATACCAATAGCGGTTGCCAGAACTGCGAAAGGAAAAAATGGCAACCCAGGCAAGATAGCCATAGTGGCAAGGATAGCGGAGCAAATATATAGCGGGGCTGCATGCGAGAACATTTCAGAGCTGATCTGGGTACCTAAGGCCCCTTTACCTGAAGATCGGGTTACCAATACACCAGCAGACATGGAGATTACTAATGATGGTATTTGACTGACGAGGCCATCACCAATGGTCAGTACAGTATATGTCTTTAAGGCTTCTTGTATGGGCATGCCATTCATGAGAGTACCGACAATTAAGCCGCCAATGAGGTTGATAGAAGTAATAATCAAACCGGCCATGACATCACCTTTAACGAACTTATTTGCACCATCCATAGAACCGAAAAACGCTGCTTCTTCATTGAGGGCTTCGCGTTTTTCCTGTGCTTCTTTTTCATCGATAATACCGGCATTGAGGTCGGCATCTATACTCATTTGCTTACCTGGCATTGCGTCTAGAGTGAAGCGGGCAGATACTTCGGCAATACGACCGGAACCGGCAACGATAACCTTAAATTGGATCATGACTAAGATGAGGAAGATCACAGCACCGACCACGTAATTTCCGCGTATTACAAAGTTACCAAAGGTGTCGATAACTTGTCCAGCTTGACCGTCGAGTAGGATGAGCTTGGTGGAGGCGACGTTAAGGCCAAGTCGAAACAAGGTGACGACGAGAAGAATTGCCGGGAATGAAGATAGTTGCATTGGGCTATCGATGTATATGGTCAATAGTAAAATAAGGAAGCCGATTGATATGCTGACTACGAGAAGAAGGTCCAGCATGAGTGGTGGGAGCTTAAAAACTAATAAGAAGATGACCAAGCACATAAGTACGGCAAAAGCTGCATCCGTAGGGCTGAATTTTTTTGCCTTTTCGCTCATGCTCTGGCTCCTTTTTTACGCATGATTTTGGCTAGGATGACGGCGACAGCAGAGAAGAATTGTTGGTCGATAAATGAGTCGACTTCAGTACTGCGATAGAGACTTCTTGCCAATGGAGGAGCTTCAATGATCGGTACGCCATGTTCGCGGGCAATTTCTTTGATGCGCAGCGCTTTTTTACGAAGTCCCTTAGCCATGACCTTAGGAGCGGGATCTCCTGGTAAATACCTTAGGGCTACTGCAACATGAGTTGGATTGGTGATAACAACAGAAGCCTCGCGAGTATTATTCGTCATGTTTTGAATTGCCATTTCACGCATCTTTGCTTTAATTTTGGCTTTTACTTTAGGGTCACCATCAGCATTTTTTTGTTCGTCCTTGACCTCTTCTTTAGTCATCATTAAGTCGTCGATTCGTGTTTTGTGTTTCCATATGAGGTCGATAATGGCAATAACGATAAAGACGATCAGGATGTATAGAGATAATTTCCCAGTCATCTCGAGCATGACTCTAGCAGACTGTTCTACTGGAATATTTGTCATGTTGAGTATCTCTTGCACTTCAGCTTTGATTAGGAAATAGGCGAGTCCTGAGATAGCGCAAACTTTACACATGGTTAACAAGAATTTTACAGTTTGTTTTTTATTTGGCAGTAATTGTTTTAGTCCACTTGCGGGGTTAAGTGAATCAAACTTCCACTTGAGAGGTTTTGTTTCAAAATAACTTCCGACTTGTGAACGAATGGCTATGAAAGAGACTATTGTAATGACAAAAATAAGGACAAAAAAACTCTTGGCGAAAATCAATACCCCTTCTATGGTACCTGCCTGTAGTTGACTGGCACTCCATATTTCCTTGCAATCTAATTGAAGTGAAAAGGCGAAGACATCTGCAAAGGCTTTGAAAAAATGTGGTGCTAATAAATACATGATAAGGGTGACTGCCATGAGGGTAGATACAGAAGTCATATCTTGAGAAACAGCTACATTACCGTCGCTGCGAGCTTCGTTAAGCTTTTTTGCAGTTGGATCTTCTGTTTTGCTCGGATCTGGATTAGCCAATTT
>Ga0115103_1296459_pt1 | contig 10002 bp, 17 predicted proteins | sample MBTome_2_FD_89643 | JGI IMG/M metagenome (GOLD analysis project Ga0115103, IMG submission 89643) | Marine eukaryotic communities from Pacific Ocean to study complex ecological interactions - MBTS_5May14_M1_3um Metatranscriptome... | ecosystem: Environmental > Aquatic > Marine > Oceanic | place... | reverse complement strand
GTAATATTTAATTTTCGATAAGGTATTAATCATTCGAGATCAGCCCATTCTTGGTTTTCTGGAAGTTGATTGACATCTGCTGCTTCACTGAAGTTAACAGACTTCTTTTTTCTTCTGGAGCTCTTGTTAATTGGAGTTTTGCTGTCTTCACCTTTCTCAGTTCTCTCAGTGTAGGCCCAGTTTTCTTGCTCTCCGTCTCTTTCGGTGTATTAACTTGCTATGCTCATGCTCTTGTCTGCGATACAGTCAGCTTAGTTTTGCTTTTGAGCGAGGTTCATGACACCACCAAGTCTTTCGTTGTTACCTTGGAAGATAGCAAAGTCGTGGTTAGCATTGTATTGATCTCCATACTCGATGACTCCTTCAAGAGTATTTGAGGCTTTCAACTTTTGTTCAGTGCTTTCTTCGTTGGTAAGATCATCAGCTTAATAAAGCTTCTTGATGAACATAGAATTCTTGCTCTTTACCTCAATTACGTCACCATTGTTAAAATCTGCAGAATGTTGATTTGAGAGCTCCATCATCTTTTGATCTCTTAAGTTGGCCTCAAGAATTCTCTTATGCTTGTTTTGTTGAATCATATGAAGAGTAAGTAAAACTGTACCAATCAAACCCAAAATAACAACGGATACAATGATGATGAGACCTCCATTATCAGAACCTCCTTGCATGAGATCCATATCTTGATAGAGCTCTTCCTCAATTTAGAGCTCTGCTTCTGCTTTCTTCGTTTGATCAAGTTATGCGTATCTTTCTTGGATTCCTTAAGGTGATATTGACTAGCTCTATTGGTTTTGAGCTCCGCTGACAACAACTCTAACATCTGGAGAGAAGGTTGCACCGCTGGAATTGATAACACCATATGAAGAGCTTCCATCTCTGTTGGTGACAACAGTGACTGTTGAGCCTGATGAAGAAGTTGTTGTGGTTGTTGTAGTACCTGAAGCGGTAGAAGCAGCTGCGGCTGCTGCTGCTAGTCCGGCATCATTGGAGACTGTTTTGGTAATAATAATTGGATCATAACCTGGAGCAGTAACAGTACCACCACTTACGACGGAAACTGGGGCTGCTGGAGTCGCTGAGGCAGTTCCTGTAGAAGAAGATTAAGTAACCTAAACATCGAGAATTGGAGCACCAAGATTCAAAGTATTTGTAGCAAAAGCTTATGTCTACTTCTATTGAACTTGAGCTAAAGCAACTGGATCGCTTGCTCCAATTTCATAGTTTACGACAAGAGAACCCTCGTAGACACTAACAATCTTGATAGTTGAAGCATGAATACCAAGTCCAGCTGCAACTCTATCCATGAAGGAAGTGGTTCCACCATTTGAGAAGAAAGCATCTAGACTCCATTCCATTCTAACTAAACTTTGAATGGCATCTCTTGGGATAATTATGATCTCACAGCCGTTCACAAGGTAGAATTCGAGAATGTTTTTGACACCGATGTATCTGTTTTCTCCGCAATGAGTTTGCATGATTGGACCATACATTTAACTTTCATCATTCCATGGATTTGGCTCGATAGTTTTACCATTAATAGTGATTGATCTTGATTCAGCACCTGGGTAAGCAATTCTGATTGTCATAGCAGCAGTTTTGTTGTTTGAGTTAAACAAAAATCTCATCTTCTTCGCTGGAGAACCTGTGAAAGAGATATTATAATTCGCACCGTTTCCGTCAATCAATGCAGGGAATCTACTAAGTCTGATCTAACCAGCGTAGAAACCATCCCAAGTGTTATCCATGAAAGAGTTAAGCTTATTGGCCTATTGAGTTCCATTTTGACTAACATAGACTGGTTACATTCCTCTGTCCACTTTGTCATCATCCATGCTTTCAAACATCATGATTCCTAAAGAGTTGCTATGGCAAATATAGGCGTTTGATTTTTGATAAGGCTCACAAGTATCAAGGTATGGAGATAAACCTGTGTTGTTTGAAATGATTTGGAAATCTTTTCCGTGGTTCAAAAGAGACCCTTTGCTATATTTTGTGTCTATGAACGAGAAAAGGACGTTAAGTGGACCAGTACATGGGAAGGCTCCACAATCTTTAAGATTAGCCCATTTTGGATTTGGTTTCTAAAAGTATGCCATTGCATCTGGTGATACATTGGTCATCGTTGTATTCCTAAACATGTGAGGTGGAATAATGTCAAAACCTGTTTCAACAAGGCAGAAAACATTTTATTGAGCACCCATAGCAGTCTTTGGGTAGAAATTAATGAATTCATTATTATTGAACAGAGCTCTAACTCCCCAAGAACCAAACGAATGAGATGTGTGCATAGGTTTTCCGGATTTAATTCTTGGATGAATTTTTCTCGAATTCCATTGTGAGAATGAAGAGTGGAACCCACATTTAGGTAAATCTTTGAAGCAATATCCACCTTCACCGTCTTGAGGACAGTCAGGAATAGGAGATTCTCCGTAGATTCTACTATCGTGAAGTTCACAAGTATTGTCATTGTATTCAGTATCCTCATTATGACCAGCTCCGACACTAAGTCCAAGTGCGTTGTCAATACCTGTCATATTTCTGAAGACTACATTAAGAGGAGCCTTATCTTGGAAGAGTACACCAACTTTGGTATTCTTATAGGTGATTACTCCGTTACCTTCGAAGCATGATTTCATTTATTCTGAATCACCATAATTTGGATGAATGACAGCTCCGTATCCACCGTAAGACTTGGCTACTGAGTGAATCACATTTCCGAAGTGACTACTTAATTCTGGTTTGCCACATTTGAATCCTTGAAGAGTCATTCCGACCCAGTGTGCTCCTGCTACAATATTGTTAGTAACCATAGTGTCTTCACATTTTTCAGTACCTGAATTGGTGTAAGTACAAGTACAAATTCCACATTCTTCATCCATGACTTCTTTATCAGCATCGAGAGTTGTTCTGAGTCCAATGTGGCCGATAACGTTTCTGTCAACTGTAACGTTTTTGACATTTGAGATCATCATACCAATTGGTCTAAAGTTGTACAATCTGTTATCTTTTATCAGGATATTGTTGGAGTTTTCAATTTTAACACCCCAACCATAGCCATTGTGCATAGAGCAGTTGATTATTTCAGAGTGTCCCACAGCGGCATTTACGAATCTCAATGCTGCATGATCAGTATCGATCTAGGAGAGGTTATGCATCTCAACCCATTGCATGAAGGTGCTTCCAATTCTTTCCTTAATAGTTCCATCATCATTAATTTCAGCGGTGTCGGAAGTAATGATATGTCCTCCCCAGGAGTCAACATCCTCACCAAGGATTTTGATGTTTCTTGAGAGGATAATTACTTCACCTCTCATATCAGCACCGCCATACTTGTCACCAGGTGATTGTTGTGCACCCCAATGATAGAAATTCAATGTGTATTTTGCATCAACAGTGATTATTCCAGTAGTGGCATCATATGATTCGACAATCACATTGTCCGAAGCCATATTTTCATACGAAGTAGCAAGAAGGGCAAGATTATCTCCAGGGTAAAGCTCCAAATCTTTTTCAACTGTAAAACTTGTGTCACCCTTTTTGGCTGGGAGAAGTAATCTTGTCATAGTTTAATTTCTTGCTTTTCCGAAGATCGAGACCACATTAATGTTGGCTAAAATCTTGTTACCAGCTTCAACTGCGTTATCCATAACAATACCTTGTGAGTTTTTGTCACCATAAAGGATGATGTTACAATTATCGGTGAATGGATTTTCTTTAGAGCCAACGTGAAGCTCTCCAGCTCTAACAAAAATGTGCTTAGCTCTGAATGTTATGTTCATTCCTCGTTTGAAATTCAAAAGACCGTTAACACTTACGAGCCTTAGAATAGGAGTATCAGCAACATCCATTGTCATGTTCCATCCTGATTCGATTTCAACATCTTCACCAGCTACTGGAACTTTGCCACTTGGCCAACTCTTTGGATTACTCCAAAGAGTTTCTCCTGCTATTTCTGTGACTTCAACAATCGCTTCATTACAGGATCCGATGCATCTATGACCTTTGAAATTCATGACGCCTTCCTTCCATCTTGTCTAGTTCTTTCCATTAACAATGAAGCTGAAAGTTTGCTCCCTTGGGTCGTCAGGATTAGTGTTGTTGAGAACTAAATTCTGCCCAGTAATATAATCATCTGGATTGGTTGGAATTGTATTGTTTGGAGTCAAATCCCCATTATATGTTACATCAATAGCAGCTCTAACATCTGTAAAGTTGTGAACAAAATACAGAGATTTATCAGTTGGGGTATATTCTTCACTAACGTAAACTTTCATCTCCTCAAAATCTATACCAGTTTGACCCCAGTGAATTCTATACTTGTGGCCGAGAATCCAAGAACCCATTGTTGATTTCCCTGGGTTTTACTTAAGCTTGAAGTTAAACTTGTCCCAATTGCTTTTGGTCTTCACATAGGATTCAAGCTCTGTTTCGCTCATAGCACTGGTGATGCTATCATCCCATTTCAAAACATAGAGGCCCATTCCATCAAAATTAGCGAATGGTTGTCCAACAAAGCCGACTCTTCTAATTGTAACAGTGTTATCGCATACAATACCATCGTATAATTATCGAGTATCAGCGTCCCATTAGCATCCGGGCTGCTCATGGAACTTACGATAAGTGGTTGCCCAAGAATTTGGTCCTTATCCAGTGGTTGAACCATCAAAGTCTTTGAAAATACCTCTGAATGGAATTTAGTATCTAATTCTTTGATCAGTATTAAAGAACTGCATCTCACTAATTCTGACTGTTCTAGATCCAGAGTCGGTTGCTTGATCGTGAATACAATGAGAGCAATCTCCGATAGCTGCAGCGCTTGTGCCAGCCCAATTTTTCCAATTGAAGTTATGGAATCTAATGTTTCTCATTGAGAAACCATCTGATCTAGGAGTAATTACTCCATGAGGTTTCATTGATTCCAGCTTTTTCTCAGTATTGCCGGATCTACCGATAACTAAAGCATCGTATATTCCCGCAGTTTCTATGTCTCCGAGATAGAACTCATGCGCTATTTCAAATTCGATACCGGCTAAGATGTTATCAGCTACTTTGAAGTTGTTGAACTTAACGATACCAACTTTTTCAGCGATAGCACCGTTTCTGCCGTTTTTCCAACCAGTGAAGTTGTTGAAGTTAGCAGTAAGAGGTCTATTAGCATGATAAGGATCTGTTTCATTGGTGAAGTCTCTTACTATAGGTTAGCATGGGAATTCTCTAGGAACCATGTTATGGAATATTCTCAAACCATATCTTCCATTTGAATGAGCTGAATTGTTTCTGAATTCTCCAACTCTTGCATTTCTTGAGCAAATGTTTATGTTAGCAGAAGGGCCCATGGCATGGTCTTACAGATCATACCAGTATGCATATCTATCAGAACCACCAGCATGATTTCCAATTATGCTGTTGTCTGGATGTGTGATCCAGAAACTACCAGGAGTAGCGTCAGTGTTCAATAAAGACATTGATCTCATGGTCTTCATTATGAGGTTACCAGTCATGATGTTCTTTGTCTCAGCGGCATCTTCAATGAAGATGTTGTGGCCCTTTACTCCAAAAACAACATTTTTGCTAATTCTGAGGTAATGAGTACCGTGAATGGTGAAAGCTCTGTTATTACCTTCGTGAGTAGAACAACCAGTAGCATATGATTGATGAACAGCACCAATCATATGGAAATGTACGGCATATCTGCCAACTTTGAAAGCTTAACCAACGTTTGTCATTTCAATAAATCCAAGTCTAGCAACTAAAGAATCGTCTCCTAGAGAATGCAAGAAAATGGTAGCTCCATATTGGTTGATTGGAGAAGATTCTGGGTCTCCTTGGAACTTAACATTCCTAGAGAGAAGACCAACTTCTGCTCTCATATCAATGGTGTCATCACCATATGCTTCAGTGGCGGCAAAATGTTTATATTCAAATGGTTTGTCCATTGTAATGACGGGCTTGTCTGGGATAGTTTTATCAATAGCCATGATGGTACGCTTCTCAGCATGTCTCCCATTGAAATCAGTAGATGCTACTCCAATGAGTTCTCCTACTACCCAATCGACTTCTTGTCTGAGTGTGATTTGATTGGCACCAACCTCAGCTGTTTCTTCCATAAAGGTCCAAGTAGGAATTCTCTCTGGACCATGCATATCGAGTTCACAATATCTACAGCCAATGACTTTATTGCCATAAATTGGTAGATATGGATCAAGTAAATCACTATGCATAGTTATAGTAATTTTGGATGTGTATGGGAACTCTTCTGTACCAACTTCCATCTTTCCGTTTCTCACGAAAATAATATGAGCATCAAATGTTCGTTGATGAGTTGGATCAAGTTCAGGAGCGAAGATGAGTGAACCTTCTACGATGAGAGTATTGAGCATTGGAGTAGAGTCTACATTAACAAACAAGTTGAGACCTGTTGGTACATAGACTGATTCCATCTCCATTGGAGCAAATTCTCCTCCCCATGTAGTGTCATCGTTCCACATGCTAACGTATCTAAAGAGCTTCTGTTGAAGTGCGGTATTACCTTTGTTAGCAACTTTGATAACAAGGGTTGAAATTCTGAGACCTGGTCTTTTTCCAGTTGTGCATGTTATTGCATCTTCTGCTGCAGCAGAAACTGGGCAATCAATTCCATCAATGGTTATTGAGTTTTCTGCTGGTACTGAAGAGAAACCGCTACCTGAGAAAGTAACATCTGTTCCTCCAGTAACAGTACCAAACCTTGGGCTCATAGCAACAAGCTTTGGAGTGATGGTTCCTTTGTAGGTCACCTATCCTGAAAACTCTGTTAACGCTTTCTCAGTTCCTTGGAACATAATCTTTGCTTCACAGCCAAAAGAAGGTGAATCATTATCGATTGTTTCTACACCAGTGAACTTGATTTCATTCATCAGGCATATTTTGGATTCAGAACCTTGGAATCTGTAGAATCTAAACTTTTGTTAGGTCTCTCTAGTCCAGGTCTTGTAATTCCAGCCCTCATGAATGTTCTCGTCAACAGCAAAGATATCTGTGAAAGTTGTATTGTCCATTGATCCTTGGAAGATAAGGTTATTGACCAAGAATTTAGTATCACCATTAGTGATATCACCCATAAACCACTTGACTTAAGAGATGAGACCGACATGACCTGGTTTAAAGCCCATTCCAATTGAGCAATTACCAGAATCAACAGTGGATTCTCCTTGATCTTCGGTCAAAATGTCATCGAAAGCCGCTATGTTATTGGCATATGTTCCAAAATACTATCCTGACTTTAGGTCTTCTGATGGCACAGCAATCTTAAAGTTTTCATCAGAATAAGTCGTTGAGACTTGTGGAACCAAGCATTGAGCTATTTCGTCAGTGGAGTCATCATCTTGGAAAATACATTTTCTGTCACAAATAGTGACGAAATTGTTTTCTGGATCTCCTCTAAGAAGAGTGGATAAACCTTTAGCTGAAACATCAAATGGGCAGCCTCCGCTGAAGGAACAAGTAAGATCTGTACTTGCAGCAGTGATATCTAAAGCATTCGAGATATTGATTTGTCCTGAAGCAAAATGAATAACAGACATGTCATCGGTCGTGTTTAGCTTTTCAAAGAAAAGGATTGGTGCGGTAGCATTGACAACTACTGGGACACCTTTGATCCATCTTGCGACGATAGAAGTAGCTGACTCAATGGTCACATCATCAGCTTTAACTCCTCCAAATTCAACAGTTGTTTGATAATCTGTTTCAAAGAAATCAGTTCCTGTAATCTAAATGGTACCAGCGCTGGCGATAGTAGCTTCGGAGATAACTGGCATTCCTGAATCTGTTTATTCAAATGAGCATGAAGCAGTATCTGTATTGGCGCATTCTTCTGCTGGAGCAGTAGAATCAACGAGAATCTTGATTGAAGATGCAGCTGGAACGCTTACTGGTAAGGTTCTGCATTCAATTTTACCATATGCAATCGTTGAAATGTTTGCGCACAAGCTTTAATCAGCTCCTTCAGCATCTGTGAATGTAATATCTGAAACAACATCTGCTGAACCGACACCTTGAACGTTCAGAACGATTACTGATCCTCCTAAGGAGCCTTTGTTGCTGGAGATTCCGACAAACTTAGGAGTCAAGACAACTCCATCGTCGAGCATTTATCTATCTCCATCTGGGATACCAACGTCAAGATGAAGTCTGACACCTGTGAGCTTGCTGTTGAGAGCATTGGTTATCTTGAACACAGCGGTTGTTGGTAGCACTGCTACAGCTGGTTGCTCAATACCTGATACTGAGAGCATAGAAGTGCTAGCATCTCCACTAAACTCAGTTCCAGTGAGCTTAATCGTCCAAACGTTTTCTGACGCATCCCATTCCTTTTCAATGGCTGTCACATTTGGAAGAAGGTTGGTAAACGTGAAAGCACAATCTAATGAATCCGTGCATGAAGCTTCTTCAGATGTTTTGAGGAAAACAACTACTGTACCTTATTTGTTGTGAGTCATTGGATCTGATTCAGGGTACTCTTGCGTTCTACATGTGATCTATTCTCGAGACGTGGTCTGCACATAGCAAATGGTACTGCCGAGAGCTCCGTTGAAGACGATGCTGACTGGATTATTTTGTGGATCAGAGTCCCAATTCGTTCCAGTAATGGTGATTAGCTGTCCACCATAAACTGATCCAATTCTTGGAGAGATGGAAGTGACTTCAGAGCCGACAATGAACCTAAGGGCTGAGGTGTCGACAAGACCGAAATGAGTGTGTCTTATTTGAACTGAATAAGTTCCTGAGTAGGCACCACCGAACATTGTTTCAAGTGTAAGGTTATCATTGTATACTTTTATAACGTTAAGACGTCTAACATTAGTATTTTGACTGTGCTTGAAATATGGCGAAACATCATCACCTAATTCAAGAAGGGTAATATTAACCGTAAAATCTTCTTTGGTAAGATTAAAGGGGAAGTTTTCCTGGAGCTTAAATTGAATCTTTGACTTGAGCACAGGCGAGGCTGTAGGAGGCAAGATCTATAGAGCATCTTTGTTGACATCCTTCATTTTGACAGAGAAAGAGTTGTCTACTGTGACATTGTTAATGACGATTTTGACATTCCATTCTTCGCCAAGGGCAGCAATCTTGTTGAATTGCTTGGTCAAACAGATCAAATGGGTTGAATTTGATCTTTAAGCGATACACTTAGTGGCAGTTGGATTTGAAAATTCAATATCAACTGTGTTATCTTCAAGGTATCTTGGGAAATTTGTACCGGTAATAGTTAGGTTATCGGCACCGAGAACGTTCAAGAGTTCATCTGGTTGGATTGCGGTGACAGTGCAATTGACTTGAATCCCTTCAAGGTTAACTGAGTTTGGAATTCTTCCGAGATTTGAAATGACATCAGGCTTCCAAATACCACAAACTGGAGCGTCAAGAAGGGTGCATTCAATTTTCGTGGATGAAGAGGCTGCTGCATCATATTCACAATCCATTTGTCCAAATCTAATCTTTCTGATCATAGATGGAGTTGGACCTGGTTATGGGTTATCCAAAGTGTTTGAACTTTCAATAGAGTTATTACATTAAAGAGTAACTTCTGGTTCAATAACAGTTTCAGATGTAATTGAAGCATCTGATGAGTTGGTAGTGCTGTTACTAGCAAGAGTAGAGTTGTCTGTGCTGTTGCCAGAGATTGTTGAGCTATTGGTACTTGTGGTTTCTGTAGAAGCTGTGCTTTCATCGCTGGTGGTGGTTCCAGTTGATGCTGAGGCATCACTAGTGGTGCTTTCGGTCGATGCAGAAGTATCAGTGGCGACGGTGGTCTCTGTTGAAGCAGAGGAATCAGTACTGGAGCTCGTGGTTGATGCAGAAGTATCTGTGGCGGCGGCGGTCTCGGTTGAAGCAGATGAATCAGTACTGGAGCTCGTGGTCGATGCAGAAGTATCTGTGGCGGCGGCGGTCTCGGTTGAAGCAGATGAATCAGTACTGGAGCTCGTGGTCGATGCAGAAGTATCTGTGGCGGCGGCG
>Ga0115103_1345767_pt1 | contig 10016 bp, 15 predicted proteins | sample MBTome_2_FD_89643 | JGI IMG/M metagenome (GOLD analysis project Ga0115103, IMG submission 89643) | Marine eukaryotic communities from Pacific Ocean to study complex ecological interactions - MBTS_5May14_M1_3um Metatranscriptome... | ecosystem: Environmental > Aquatic > Marine > Oceanic | place... | reverse complement strand
CCCGATTGTAAGTAGTATGCTCTGCTGCAAGATATTTGTCCGTACCTTTTATAGTTAGTTTTTCTAATGGGTTAGTCGTCCCAATCCCTACGTTGCCACTTTCCTTTATTATAAACCTATTTGTGCCTGATGCGGAACCAGGGTGATAATTAATTTTAAAATCACCTACACCTGCCGTGTTTCTTTGGGCACCAAAAGAATAGCCGTAATTATCAGCTGTTGAAGTAGCTGCGGTTATACCTACAAAGCCAGTGGTATCAGCTGTAGCTATAGCCGAAAGTTTTAAATGAGGATTTGTAAAAGCCCCTGTGTTGCCATTATTAGCGTCTTGATTTACATGTAACTTTGCTCCTGGACCAGTAGTTCCAATACCTACGTTACCCTCGTTGTCAATACGCATTCTTTCACCACCACCTGAACCGCCTTCATATGTTTCAAAAACTAATTCTCCATTACCATTTCCAAGCTCTATTGGTTTTATAACCGCTATTTTTCCTGAGTTAAGAGTAGTTGAAGATGATTGAAATGAAATACCTGTTGAGCCAGTTCCTAAGGTTAGTTGCGTAATTGGATTAGTCGCTCCAATCCCGACGTTGCCGCCGAATGGGCTTATTGAAATGTCTCTGCCCGTTGTATGAGCATCATTTAAAGCTTGTATGATTTGTGTGGAGTTTGCTCCAGAACTAAACGCTAGTTTACTATCAAAGGTATTAGATGATTTAATCATCAACCCTGCTCTATCGTGAGCGTCTGTTAAATTAACTGTATAGTTACTTGAGTTTCTTGATATCTCTAACTCATGCAGGATTGAGGTATTCCCTGGGTTTGCATAGTATGCGGTGTTGTCAGAGTCGTAAAATATCGGAGCCCTATAATCTCCCGTCGTAGAAAATGTACCTGAAGAAGTTGTTCCAGATACAGCTACATCTACCCACGGAGACCAGCCTTGTGCGGTGTCCCTAAGGCTTCTAATTTTTAAAGGAGTAGAAGTCGTGCCAATCCAATTAGCAGATAATTCAAATCCTTGACCCCCTGTGGGCATAAACTGAACAGTAGCATCATATGTGTGGGGCCTGTTTGTTCCCGTAGAAAAGCCCTCATATACAGTTACACCTTGCCCGTAATTTGTTCTTGAACCAGAAGAAGTTGGGTCACTGGCTACATAATTTACATTCTGATAGTTTTTTACTAACTGTGTTGATGCGACTCCAATCTCAGCTAAAGACCAAGACACATCAGCAGAGCCGTTCACAGATTTTCCTGTGCTGCCTATAGTAATTGTTCTGGCCGTAGTCCAAGTGTCTGCGTTAGGATGGTAGCCATAATGAAATATACTTTGTACAAGAGTGTTTATTATAAACTTTGGATGACTTGCTTCAAAGTAAAGTCCAGGCTGATATAAACTTCCAGTATTAAACCAAATTCTATTGCTAATTGAACTAGCTGCATTCCCAATAAAAACGTCTTTCACTCGAGCAGAGCCCAGCGGTGCATTTAAAGCTGTTCCCGTTGAAGCAGGGTCTACATAAAAAGCTGTGTTACTTAAATCATAGAATACGTTTCCATATATTCCAGATGAAGTTATCTCTGCTACCTTAGTAGTTCCATCGTAAAACGAATAATATCCTTTTGCACCTATTCCTCTTTCGTTTGCCCTAAATAACATCGTCCTGTTAAATGCACCATAAACTATCTGCGCATCTCTATTACCTCCATTTTCAAACTCTATTGAACCGTAAACATAGTCATAAGCGCCTCCTTCAATTGTAATTTTACCACCGCCTCCATATCCACCAGCTGGTTTATAAGACAACCTCAATTCTGGTGTTGCAGAGTCGTTATTTATGTGAAGCTCTGAACTTGGGGATTGTTCTCTAATTCCTAAGCGTTGATTGGCGTGGTCTATATACAGTGGAGTTGGTACGTCATTTACACGACCAGCGCCAAATACTTCTATTGTGCCATTGGTACTATCATCTCTAATTACAACACCTACTTTTTGAATGTATTTTACACCAGTTGGTTTTGTAGCGGTAAGTCCTCCTGGGGTGTCACTTACAAACACCTCATCTCCAACACTAAATGCAGACGTATTAATGCCCGACACTTTACCAAACATGATAGCATCACCTTCGTCGTTAGAGCCGCCAGAAGCGTCTAAATCTTCGTTTAGTATTCCTAAAGCTGGCATTCTGCCTGCAGCGTTATTGTCCGCTAAAGCAACTTCAATTAAGTTACCAGAAGGTGGAGACAAAGACACGTTTTCGCATATAACTTGCCCCTTAGTCATTGCACTTAGTGTTGAGTTTTTAACTCTCAATACAATGGATTTGGCTTTATCTGCCTCTGCAGCTACAATATCTTCTTGATTAATCCAACTTGTTGCGCTTCCTGTTGAAGATAGCACTTGACCTGATGCACCTGTACCACCGTTTACATCCACTAATCCTGCATCAAGCTCTATATCGCTTAAAAACTTCTTGGCCATATTTTATTTAATTATTATGAGTAAGATGGAGCAACCGATGTAGCCGCATCTTTTGCGTCAATCATAATCACTCTAATGTCATTAGCTGGAACAACTCCAAACTCTATTCTTACATGATTTTTACTTATAGTGCTTCCATCACTTGTATGTTCAACATCAGCATGAACCACTTGTCCCGTAACCTTATCATACATTTGTACAACTACATTTTCAGAGTTTAGGGTGTGGTTTATTGTCGCTCTCTTGTTTGTTACAAAATTACTATCAGAAACATCAATATCAGCTTCTACAGTTGATAGTTGAGTGTTGGTGTCTGTGTTTGTCACTGTTTCTGTGGCAGAGGTAATTGCAGTAATGTGTCCGTATGTATCAAGCGTAATATCTTGAATATATGTTCTGCCTGAGTTGTCAACTGAAGCTTGAGAAGATGTATCTGCGTGAGTATAAGTAATAGTGTCATTACCGCTAATAGCAACAGTTAATCCAGATGTGCTATCAACCTGACCAGCTGCAAAGGTCAAAGTACCTCCGTCACTTACTTCTTGAGATGAACTTCCAACTTGTACGTTGAAGTTAAAGTTATCGTACTCCGAAGAGATTGGAATGTTATAAAAATTAGTTCCATCGTTTGTGAATGTCCATCTATTAGTGGTTTCATTCCAAACTAAACTTACATTGCTATCAACAGTACCTCTTTCAACTTCAATACCAGCATTTTCAGTTGGAGTTGCTCCATTAAAATTACTATTTAAAGTAATAATATTATCAGCAAGATTAATTGTTTCAGTATTAATTGTAGTTGAGGTTCCAGAAACAATTAAATTAGTTACGTTAAGAGTCTCTGTACTTGGGTTGTAGGTAAGTGTGCTATGAGAAAGCCCAGTCTGTGCTCCCGTGGCGCTTGCTACAGAGGTAATGAATCTGTCTGCGTTTGCTGTATCAGCAGCGATAGTCTGAAGTGTGTCTGTGTTTGTGTTTGTATCTGACCACGGTACATTAACTACTAATTTATCCTCATCATCAGTTTCAATTTGATATAATCTGTTTGCAGTTGTTGATATTGTTTCAGGTGCTTGTGTTGTTCCTGTTTGACCAACATTTACGTTTAATGTATTTACGTTTAAAGATAAACCAGTTCCTGCATCTCTTTGCGTATTTGTGTCGCTTGAGCTGATTGTAATAATACCTCCCGCTTCGGCTAAGGTTATGTTTGTGCCTTTTTTAAATACCAGGGCTTCAGACAGCTCTAAAGTGTTGTTTATATTGCCATCTCCGTTCGTGTCTACCGACACAGCTCTTACCGTGTCACCGCCCACACTAACCCAGGCAGTTCCATCATAATATTTTAATTTGTTCACATTCAAGCCATTGTCAAAAATTATCTGACCGCCTACTGGAGATGTTATATCAGAAGGCTCTGTGTTGTGAAGTGATGAATTCCTTAATTCGTTTTGATTAAGGTCCAAGTGATTTAAAAAAGGTATAGCCATGATTTTTTTAGTTTAGGTATGCAAAGCCGCTTTTTGGCGCTGAAAAATTTATTGTTAATGAGTTTTTGTTTGTATATGTAACATCTGCATGCCCTTGCTTTCCAGTGGAAAGTGTAACAGAAACAGATGGAAACTTGTTTAGGTTATGTACAACATCCCAAGTAGAACTTGCGTTTGGCTGAGAATGTTTATACGTTGCGTCTTGAGAGTATAATGAAAATATGTAATAATTTTCTAAAACAAAACTTCCATTTCCACCATGGTAATCCAATGTGAAAATATAATAATTAGAGTTGTTTTGGTCTTCTTGAATACTTAAAACATCATAAATACCATACTTGTTTTTGTCAGATATATCTACAATTAACACTCTTTTTTTATTATATTCCTGTAAAAAGTTTTCTACATTATGACCTGGAATATCAACCTCACTTAACCTAAAGCTACTAACAGAAGAGAAACCATCTCCATCACTTAAGCCAGTCAACGAACCTTCGCTAACATTGCTTCTAAATTGATAGACTAACTGACCAGCCACAGTAATCTCTTGATTAGCTATTGCTGATATATCTGTCAAACTAAAGTTCTTTGTAATTGACCCCGCAGAGTCTGTTCCAATGACCTTATCGTCTTTAGTTACATTGGTGTCTAAAACATACGTGCTTATTCTAGCCATAAAAATTAAATACTTTTATGCAAAGATAATATTTTAATAAAAGCAAAAGTTAAGCTAATCTTTGTTCTTTCGAACAGCACTACCGTAAAAATAACCAAAAATACTAAGAACTATCCCTTCACAGATTCCGATTAGATGAATCCAAACTTCCTTGTTGTTTTCTGGTACTTCAAGGTAAACGATAGCGTATATAATAAAGGCAAAAGAAAAAAGACCTATAATGCCAGTAAGATTAAACATAATGTCAAAGCTTCCTGTCTTAGCTTTTTCAACTTCACGTTTTCTGGCAGAGTCTCTATCCGCAACCTCTAGTTCATACATCTTTATAAGCTCACTATGCATCTGAGCTTTTTCTTCTGGAGTTATATCTGGGTCGTTGTCTATTAAATTTTTAACAATACCCAAAGCTCCCTTATCTGGAAGGACGTCTCCAATTATTCCAGGAAGTTTTTTTAGTAAAAACTGTCCTACTTTAGTGTCTTTAAATTTTTTCTTAGGCATTGCAATATTCATTTTTTGCATCGAAGCTTGGGCAGGCTTTTGTAGAAAAATCTCTATGTCCAAACACCTCAACTCCTGGATGCAGTTTCTTTAGTATTCTTATAAGCTCAAGCATACTTGCTATTTGCTCACATGTTCTTGTGTCCTTGGCAATCCATTCGCCATTAGAATCACGCTCTGATTCAACGCCTCCAATATAGCAAATACCTATGCTATCGCTATTGTGCCCTTTACAGTGAGCTCCAGACTTATCTACCATTCTCCCATATTCAATAGAGCCATCTAGTCTAACCACGTAGTGGTATCCAATTCCAGACCAACCCCTGGCCTTATGCCACTGGTCAATGGTTTCTGCAGAAACATCCCTTCCCTCGGGAGTTGCAGAGCAATGAATGATTATTTTATTTATTTTTCTCATTTTTAATCTTATTCTTTAGACTGTAATAAAGCTCTTTGCCTAAAAGTCCAAAAAAACCACCAATTAAACCAATTAACGCAGCTTGAACTAATCCTAAGATACTTATTGACGATACAGCTGTAAAGATGTATCCTGCTACAAATGATATTTTGCTATCCAAATTCATTATCTTTTTTTTCCGCCACCTCTAGCTCTGTTTTTTTTCTGTGATTCCAGAACTAAACGTCCGCTTTTGTGTGAGCAATCTAATTTATCTCCTTTTTTTGATTTTTTGTTTTTTCTATTAAATAAATTACATTCTACTCTTTTACGAACAGCTTCTTTTTTCTTTTGAGCTTTCGCTGAGGTTTTCCTGTGCTTTTTTCTAGCTTCAGGATTATCACGATAATATTTTGCTGTTCTACTTAACATTACTTCTTGTATGGAAACATTCTATTTAAAGTATCTTTTCTTTCTCCGCATCCACAAGGCTTACCCGTGGCTTTGCTTACAGTGTCAACAACTTTTTTTATTCCAGTTACCTTTGTTAGTTTTTCAACACTATCTCCTAATCCTCTTGATTTCATAATATTATTTTTTACAAGTACAAAGTTTATTTGGACACGAATCTGTATCAAACATAATTTTTGAAACTAACCAGTTCCACTTACACTGAAATTTACACCAAAGTGCTTGTATTTTTAATCCTAATTTTACTAAAAATTTTCCCATTTTAATTACAATTATTTTTTGTTTGTTTTTTTATAGCTCCCGTTTTGTTTCTTAGGCGTTGAGCAATTGCAACCCCTGTTCCAACATCATTTGCAATAGCCTGGAAATTTCCAGACGATATATGCCCTATTAAGTTTTTTGCTAAACTAGCAACTGTGCCAACAGTTGTCCCTTGAATATTAGATTTAAGCTGGTTTATTTGGTCACTAAAATCTTTTACATCTGTAAAAATCTCTCTTACCTGAGAAACGCCACCCCTCTCGGTTCTTATATTTTGACGAGCCTCTTCCCTAATAGCTTTTTTTTCTTCTTTTGTACTCGCATTCTTCAACGCACTTCTTCTTGACCTTCGGGCATTTCGAATATTTTCTCTTTTCTGTTTGTCGTTTTCAATTTTAGGGACAAAGAAAACGCCTTTACCAATAAGAGGTTTCTTTTCAGCCATATTATTTTTTCTTTTTAGAGGTTAATCTTCTTAGACTAGCATTTATTTCTTTAGGGTCAATATTAGCCTTTATATCAACCTTAACAGACTCTACTCCTTTTTTCATATTTTGTGCCTGTTGTTGTATTCTTGGGCTATAGTAGGCGTTTGATATACTTTGTATATTTCTATATTGTCTACGAGAAACCTCAGAAGACCCAAAACCTCCTCTTTTTTGCTGGTTAAAAGCCGCCATTCTTGATGCATGAGCTAAGTCGTCTGCTGCACTCTCGTTACCTTTTGCCAGGAGCTTAGATGCATTATACATCCCTTTTTGTAAATCACTAGAAATAGAAGCTGCTCTTTTAGCTCCTTTTTCTGCAGATTTTCTTTGAGCCTTGTTACCCCCAAAATATCCTTTTAAAGATTGGTCTTGATTGTATTTAGCCTCATTGTAGTGTGTATTAGAACCAACCCTTGAAGTTCCTGTGCCATCGCTTGTAGAGTATTTATACCCTCTTTGTGTTGGTCCTTGGTTTTTCATTGGGTTGAATACTTTAGTGTCAAATTGAAACTGACTACCTAAATAAGGATACTTTTTTGTATCACTCTTTGTAAACGTTGTTTTGGTGTTAGACAGATAGCTCTGTATTTTAGAACTAGCAGATTGATTTGTTACTTTTTTCTTTTTATCTGGCATGATTATATATTTTTTAGTATTTACCTCTTTTTGATTTTGGAGAAGACTTGGTGCTTCCGCCTTTACCTGCCCACAAATTTTTACACGCCCAATAACGAGCAGTTAATTTATTTGTAGCACTTGAACATTTATGTCTTGCTTTAAATGATTTTCTTGCAGCAGCTGAATAATTGTGTCCATAGCCTTTTGCGCCAAAATGAATAAGTTTTTCTTTTCCTCCTGAGCACGCCTTAACCATTTTCTTCTTCCCAGCTCTATCTGATTTCTTTGGCTTATTACAAGCCATTTTACTTTTATCTGCCATCTTATAATGCTGTTGTTGTTAAGTTACCAGAATCATCTACTTTGATTCTATATCTTGTTCCGTTTGGAGATTCTAATATAACCCCATTTGCATTCCCTACAACTTCTGCGTCTCCACTAACAGTTACTGTAGATGCTGGTTCAGCAACGAAAGAGTCTCCAAAATTCCATTTTCCATTAGTTCCAACATTACCAGAAAACCCAGTAGCGCTAGAAGTGTCCATATCTGAATTAGCGTAAAAAGCAAATGCTCCTGTAGCTATAATTTCTGATGAGGTTGTGCCCGCTACAAATCCTATTGCATGAGTTCCCAAGTCTGTTTCTCCGTCCACAACTTTTACACGGCTAACTATTCCACCAGCACCTTGACTTGGAGGGTATTCAGATATGTCTACATATGCATATGATACAAAACTAAAATCTGTGGTAGAGTTTTCAGTTCTATCATCATAAACCTCAAATTGCGCATCAAATGTACCGCCGTAATTTTCGTTTGGATGACCAAACAAACCTTTACCATCACCACGAATTATAAATCTAGCTATAGAGTTTTCCCAACCATCAACTTGCGCTGTGCCAAATGTAATTCCGCCTTCTCCAACATTATCTGCCATGGCGTTTACAATCCAAAACCTGTTTCCAGTTCCTTCTAAAGTTCCTGCGGCACTATCGTCTATAATATTAAATCCTATAGCTGCATTTTGAGAACCAGCATCCTGAATAAAGTGAATAGATGGATTAAATGCTTCTCCTGAAGGAGTTGTGTTACTTATGTCTGAAATAAGTGTAAGTGTAGTGTCATTCTGGTCCCTTGATAACACTAAGTTTCCTTCTATTGTTATTTCTGTGCCAGCAACACCATTAGATGGTGAACTATCTTGAGATATTATTGAATCTGTAATTTTTAATCCTCCTTGATTAAACACAGGTATTTTAAAGTCATTTGCAGCTGGATTTATAATATTACCTACTATATGTGAAGTTAATGTAGACACAGTGAAATTTTTAGTTTTACCCTGGTCTACACCAGTAGTTCCATCAGTACCTATAACCTTGTCATTTGAGTCTATTACAGTGTCTAGTTCATATAAACTTATATTTGCCATCTATATTTTATTTATTATACAAATTCTATTATTCTATAAAAAATAATTATTTTTATTTCAAACTCAGTTGGTGGATTAGTATCTGTAATAGTTAAAAGCGGACCTCCTTTTAGTATCAATGGGCTATTTGGTCCAGTGTTATTAAACTGAACATCTTTAGCGATATCATAATGATAATACTCTCCGTAGCCATTTGCAATAAAGTCTGGAATACTACAGAACACACTTGGCGCTCCTTCAACCTTAATTCCAAATTTTGGGTCTACAACACCACTAACACTAAATCCACCTCCAACAGTAGGTTGAGGAGAATGATAAGCACATGCTTCTACTACTATTATTTTCCCCTCTCCAGGAGCAGGTATTAATTCTACAGAACCTTCGTTATTTAAACTAAATATATCATCTTGGTCTAAGTCAACTTGAGTTTGAACTACATTAGTGCTGGCGATGAAGCTCTTTAATGCAGATACTGTAAAGTTTTTAGTTTTACCCTGGTCCTCACCATTAGTTCCGTCAGTACCTATAACCTTATCACTTGGGTTTATTTCAGTGTCTAGTTCGTATAAACTTATATTTGCCATTATCTTTTTGTAAACTTCTTAGTTACTTTTCCCGCTTTGGTGTTCGAAACAACAGTTTTTCCTTTTCTTCCCTCTTTTTTCTTTTTTTTTGCAGTTGCAGCTCTTTCGGACTTGCTCATGCTTTTTGCTTTCTTCAATGGAAGACATCTGTCTGGGTTTTTCTTATCCTTACTCGTTCCACACGCCCCAAGGATAGAACCGTCAGTTCCAATCCTAACCCATTTCTCGTCACGCCATTTTTTTAGCTCACCCATTATTCTGATGCTTTTGACGCTACTTTTATAGCTGCTTTTTTACTTAATTTCTTTGCAGCATATTTAATTATAGCCTTTACTCCTCCAGCGGCAGCGCCAGCTGCATATGTAAATCCCGCACCATCACCAAGCATAACTGGACCTGGGTCAGGAACGTTCATGGTTTTAGCAAACTCCATTAATTTTGCATCTGCCTCCAAATCTCTTGGTGGAGCTTTCTTTTTTAATGGCATCTTATTGGGATTAAAAACCGCTCTAGTAGATAATTTATCTACAGTTGAGTTTTTAAATCCATATGAATTATAATCTATTTCGGGCATAATTATTTCTTTTTAACCTTTTTCTTAGTTGTCTTTTTCTT
>Ga0115103_1539491_pt1 | contig 10099 bp, 26 predicted proteins | sample MBTome_2_FD_89643 | JGI IMG/M metagenome (GOLD analysis project Ga0115103, IMG submission 89643) | Marine eukaryotic communities from Pacific Ocean to study complex ecological interactions - MBTS_5May14_M1_3um Metatranscriptome... | ecosystem: Environmental > Aquatic > Marine > Oceanic | place... | reverse complement strand
TAGTTCTTCTATTATAGAATCATCTATGTCTTTATGTATTCTACTGTCCATCCAATCCCATTCTCTTCCTGAGTTTATCATAGTTCTATGGTTTTTAATTAAAATATTATTATGTCTTTTGTCTCTACTGATGTTCTTTTTATATAGTCCTCTATGAAGCCTACTTCAACCTCATATGGTCTCCATAGTCCTGTTGTTAAAGGCTTAACATTCCATTCTTTAAATTCTGTGAACTTCATATCGTATTCTTCTCTACTATCGCTATAAACTTTACGAGCTCTTCTACTGTTGTAAAAGTTATAGAGCTATCATCAAATACTTCTACATACCATCCAATATTGTTTGCTTCTGTACTATCACTGCTTATTAGACTTAAAGCTCCTTTGCCAAAGTCATAAGTATAGTAATACCAATCCGTTGCATAGCCGCTCTCTTCTGCTGTTACGTCTACTCTTTTAAATTTTAACTTTATTAAATCATCTTGCTCTATCATATCACTTCTAAGTTTAGTCTGTTAGTATTCAACCATTGCTCAAAGTCTACTTCATTAGCTTCATACCCCCAATGCAATAGCGATTGCTGTATCCTTGGTGATTGATCTACATCTCTTGACTCATTCATCTTATTATAAAGCACCTTTCTCCATCTACCATTCTTACCACAAAAGTCTTGCCATCGTCTAATCTGTCTATCATCATCTGGATGCCTTCTACCCATATCATATTTACAATACCATTCAAACCAACCATACGGATCATCCTCATGCATCCATTTCATCTCCTTCCAATACTCATACGGCATCCCACTCCTTAGCTTGAACTTATTTAGCTTAGGTTTGTACGTCTCTCCTAAGTATAAGCTTGTATCTAAGCCATCGAAATGATAGTCAAATAACTTTTGATAGTCGTAGTTTGTATACTCTTCTATCTCTAACCCGAAGTAACATCCTCCAAAGGCTCCTTGCTCTATTATCTCTCTAGGAGATAGGATAGGTCTAAATGTTAGTGTACTCATATCTTACTTATTTAAATTCGCGCGTGGCGACTTCGTCGGGGAGGAGAAACGCCCTCGCTTCTTATGCCCTCCGCTCTTCTTAGCGCTCTTAATATTATTCATCTCATTATATACCTCCCAATAGAGGCTTGATGTCTCTTCACAGTAAGTCCTTCCCATTATACTGAAAGCCCTCCTATGCGTTTACTATCTGCTAGATGATCAAACTCTCCATAAGTCTGAAGCTCATATGCTTTCTTATCTTTATTCCAAGTAAAGCTGCTAACACATAACCCTTTAAGCTCTTTACCGAACTGACCTAAGTTCATATGCTGTTTAATATAAGGCCCTCCTGAAGGATCAACCATATTCATATTGTCAGTATCTGAGAATACCATCGGTCCGTAATCTTCTGTTATAGGTCCTTTACTCACCCAGTTACCATCTACATCGTATATCTGCTCATGTACCTTCTCTTCGAACTCATGCTGGTTTAACTGACCTCCATCCTTCCGGAACTGTTGATAAGCTATCTTATATACATTCGGAAAACCAATCCTTACATGCTCGAAAGGTCCTTCCCATAGCACAGTACCATCCTCTTGTTTAGTAAACGTATACTTATCTCCGTATCTATTCTTATACTCTACCATACCCCTATCGCTTTACCTATTGCAAATACTACTATGAAAACAAATCCTGCTACCATAGTCCATTCCATAACCTTATAGTTATTTTCGATTTGACGAGGAGTACGTCCTTGCATGCTCCTCGGTTCCTTATTTCTTCCATCTTTACTTTTCATATTAAAATAATGTTAATTGATTACTAGCTTGTTTAGGAGTAGTCATTCTAAAAGCACTCTGTACTTTTCTAGTTGGTCTAAACTCTTCTCCAATATTATCTACTAGTACACCATCCTTAACTGTGAATGCATGACCAGCAACTCCAACTATATAAGTCCCTGTTGGGTAAGAGCTAATGAAAGACTTAACAGTCTTCTGACGTTGAATCTCTTCTCCTTTAAGCTTATAGGTATTAGTAATCTCTTTCTTACTCATTACCTTTACCTTTACTTTTTTATTACCTATCTCCATACCATCATCTTCTAACTTCATCATCGTCACAGAAGTAAAGTGAGTACCTTGCTTCTCTTTACGACCGAAGACATCTGCTACATACTTATGAGCAATATCGTAATTAACGTCCGTTGCAGAAGCGACTGCTCTTACGAAACAATCATTGTTCTCTTTTTTAGCGATTGATGAATTAGAGTATCCTTTGATCTCTGTTGATGCATACTTGTAAGTACCTACTTGAAAATTTGACATAACCTTTATTGTTTTAATTATTAATATACCTTAATATAAGAAGAATACCTCAGGGAGGCAACTACTTACCTAGTTTTCTTCTACATAAGTTCCCATCCATCCTACTCTATTATGAGTACTAAGATTAAACATTCTCATTGACATATCTCCACCTCTTCTATTTTTACTGAAGAAGAAAGTTCTATCACCTTCTTTAGTCCATTTCATATGAGCCATTCCAGTCATCATATGCTTGAATCTATTACTACCAGCAAACTCTCCACCTTTAGTAACTTGTTGGATAACTAAGAAAGAAGTATTAGTTTTAGTATCATTCTCACCCATATTATGCTGCTCAAATAGGTTAAGCAAATCAGTCTCAGCTTTCTTTGAAGAATAGTAACCTTTAGCAGTATCAACTACTCCGTTAACAATCTCTGCCATAGAATCAATAAGTACAGTATCGTAACCTTCTGTTAGAATGCTTTTAACAACGTCTAATACATTATTATCACAATAGTCACCCATAAACAAAATAGGTAATTGACCAAACTTAGGGTAACGCTTAACATATCCGTACATATCAATCTGATTCATCTCTCCAGAGATAAACAAAACCTTTTGACCTTTAGCTTGTAAGTCAGCAAGCATATCAAGCATTACTGTAGTCTTACCAATACCAGGATCACCTACGATAGCATAGTTAGTACCTTTCATTAGACCTCCTTCAGAAGAGAAGTGATGATCTATTACACGTCCTGATCTCATAGGACGGAACAATTGAGAATCAAAAGTTAGATCCTCCATTTTTACTGTGTTGATTTTAATTTTTGTCATAACCTTTATTGCTTTATTAATATACCTTAATATAAGAATAATAACTCAAGGAAGCAACTACTTACTAAGTTATTTTATGTTTCTTTTTATAGTAGTCTTTAAAAGAGCTCCCAACTCCTATGTCGTGAATAACTGCACCTTCCGGAAGCTTCTTAGACCTAGAGCTAATGATAGGGTCCGGAGTTTTTAGATCAGTAAATACTTTGATGTACTTTTTAAGTCCTTTGTTGATTGTATAGACTACTGCTATCGGAGTTTGTTTTTTAGGAACGTACATATTATTCGAACCACATTCTAAATCTACTCTTGCTAAGCCCAGACTCTTCTAAAGCTTCCATAGTAGCAGTTACCATATTATCTCCATAGGTATAGATACCTTCTTGACCTTCAGTCAATACTCCTATAACCTCTCTCTCTTTAAACCCAATAGCACTTCTTGTTCTACCGAATTCATCAGCTAGCAATTGTCTTACAACTTTTACATCTTTGTTCTTGATCAACGATAAGTATCGTTTGAAATACAACTGGCACTCTTCTAAAGGCCATTCCTGATAGTGTTTTTCTGCTTTCATATATTACAAGTTATCTCTTACTGAGTTTTTAATTAACATCTGGCTAGTTTGAGCTATACCGAAACTAATCCAATTATCTTTTACATTGAATCTACTTCTACATAGTTCCATTACACCTTCTCCATGAAGGCCCCATTCTAATTGTTTTCCTGAATCGTCTAAAACTGGATGCCATTTAGTCTCCCAGCCATCGTCCAGAAAAGTAACCCAAGCCATTTCTTTGTTTAAATCTAATTCCATAACCTTTACTTTTATAAAATCTAATTCCATAACCTTTATTTAAAAATTGTTAAACCTTTTAATGCATTATTTGTGCCTTCGAAACCAGGCATGTCTAAGAAATTGCCAATTGCTTTGTTAATAGAATCTTCTAATACAATTGCAGCATCTCTAATACTGTACTCTTCATCAGTGAACCCAGGACCCATTCTCATGTTATCATGCATACTTACTTCAAAATCTCTACGCATTAATGAACCTTCAAAATGTCCGATAGAGAATGTAAAGTAGCTACCAGCATCATTATCAAAATCAGTAGCGTTGAATTTACTTTCTAGTAATTCAATAATTCCTTTCGTCTGTTGTTTTTTTAATTGTGTTTTAGTCATAACCTTTATTGCTTTATTAATATACCTTAATATAAGAAGAATACCTCAGGGAGGCAACTACTTACTAAGTTATTTTAATAAAAATGTAATTAATAATAATACAATTACTATTCCTATGCTATAGGATATACCCTTTAATGCAAACTTTTCAGTTGCTTCTTTTCTATCTTGATATTTCATATCTTAATTTTGTTTCTTTTTCTTTACATATTAACCATAACTCATTATAAGCTTCTGCTGCTCCATCTTCGAAGTGCCAAAGCTGCTCTCCAAACTTCTTTCCGGCTGGAGTAGAAAACAATCTAGCAAAATTATGTAGAAGTCTAAATGCTCCTTTTAAATGATCTTCATTAGTACATGATTCGATTACCTTAAAGACTTTAATCGTTGCTTGGTTTAAGTTTTTTGACATATTAATTTATTTAAGTTATTTCTCGGTGAACCAGATAGGATTCGAACCTATGACCGATGCCTTAGAAGGGCATTGCTCTATCCAGCTGAGCTACTGGTCCGGATTCTTATGCTCTATCTCTATATTGCCATATTAATGAGTCAACATTACTCATACGAACCTTCTCATATACTACAGGCTCTCTATCGTATACTTTAAGCTCTATGTTACAAGACTTACCTGAAGCAGTCTTGCTTAATATCCTAGCAGAGTCAATACCTCTTATTGTCCAATCCCATCTAAGGTCCATAGAACCTTTCTTTCCTTCTTCGAATACTAATCCTTTACCTTCAAGCAACTCTGTAGTTTCATTAATTTCAATAGTATTAATCTCACTCTTTAAGTTAGTAATAGAAGACTCTACTTTATAAACTTCGGTTCTAGCATCGTCTATTTCTTCTTGATTAGTTAACCTAACAGTATTCATTTCAGCTAATAAATCATCTCCATGATCTAAAAGTACTTTAGCTACTTCTCCGTTAGTAAAGATTCGTTCTAACTCCCATTGAGAATTATCTGAAGTAGAGTAAAGACTAGTCTCAATACCATCAAACTCACTAGTCTTCCAATTTTCATGGAATCTAATAGTCATTAATTCTTTATCGTAATTGTAGTCTTTGTTAGGTCTCTTAATCTCATAAGAACCTCCTGAGTATCCATAAGTTGGTTTAGAGATATATACATCGTCTAAGGTAAACTCACCTCCGAAGTATTTCTGCATTACGTTAAACATAGCATCAGTTCTGCTATCTTCTAACTTCTTTTTAGTAACGTTTAACTTTTTTAACTCTTGTTGCTTCTTAACGATGATCTCGTTGATAATTTCAATTTTTGTCATAACCTTTATTTGTTTAATTATTATACTATAATATAAGAAAAATACCTCAGGGAGGCAAGCTCCCCAAGGGTTAATTTAAGTTTTATTCTTGGTCGGTTAAATTTTTATTGTAGACCAAGTTAAAAATATCGTCGGCGAATTCGGGTGTAATCGAATTAGAATCTAATAGACCTTGAGTAATTTTTTTGATGTTGTCGTCGGTGTGATAAATTGGTTGATTCATAGAAGAAATAAATTAAGTTAATTAATAAGAGAGCCTATCTCTCTTTCTTTAATACTTAAAGATACGAAATTTATTTCAATATACCGGAGAGTAACTAAGTTATTTTACGTTAGGTTTCCCCATCATTACCTTTCTATGAGTCTTACCTCCTAGCTTTCTATCATAAGAACCATCTCCATGCCAAGTTATAGCTTTACCTTTCAATGCTGCTTTAACTGTTGTTTCGTCATCTACAATTGCTACTCCTTTAGCTTTTAATATATCTAATATTGTTCCGGAAACTTCTATATAGTATCCGTTTTTATTTAAGTCACTTACTGTTTTAGCTACTGCTGCTGATCTTGCTGGTTTAGATCCATCATGTCCCATTGCTACTAGCTTCTGTCCTCCTGCTCTATTCTTATATGTCACTGTAGCATCATCCTCTGGATCATCATCTAAGTCAACTACTGAATAGTTATCACCTGCAGACTTAATATCGTTTGGATTGGTAACGTTAGGATGACCTCCTAGCGGAGCATAAGCTCTATTAATTAAATCAAATAGCTCATCTTTATCATTTTCTATTTCTGCTGCTGATAATGGTCTCCAACTTTGTTCAAGGAGTATGTTAATTAGTTTCATTGCTTACGACTTTATTATAAATATCTTTAAAAACATTTAAATCTGTTCTATGTCCCATTCCTTCAACCTCTGTCCAGCTCTTAGCTAAATCTTTAAATACTCTAGTTGCTTTAGGATCAATAACCTTATCCTCAGTTCCTACAACGAAGTTTCTTTCCCAGTTAGTTTCTCCATATGTTACTCCTTCTGGTTCTATCGGTCTACTATGAAGAGCAGGATTAAAGAGAAGAACCTCTGTATCTAAATGACTACCTAATGCATCAGCAAAATAACCACCCATAGAGGAGCCTATAATTAAGTCAGGTTTATCTAACTTAGCTAACTTTAATAACGATTCGAACATTCCAAGGTCATTGTAGTTCATATAAGGAGCAAAGACTTTTTCTGCTACCTCTAATAAGAAGTCTACTTTAGGTCCTCCTACTTTTGATTCTAATCCGTGTAAATACCATACATTCATTGATCTCTCTTTATACTTAAAGATACGAAATATCTATCAAGTTACCAACTTATTTCATAAAAGCCTGCACTCCTAGAATAGCGAAGCATAAACATAGCTGAATAAATATCTTTGTAGTAAATGGTTCTTTAAAGAATATCTGTATAAGAATAGCATATACTACTATACCAATAGCAAATCCTACAAACCTTCCGGCCCATATGCTTCCTCCATACCCAGCAACATTATACTTAGTAGCCAATATGAATACATAAGTAAGTGGAACAGACAAAGCATACATACCCCACCATGTTTCATCTAACTTTGGATACTTAAACTGTAAGTTGTGTTGGAACCATGCTCCTATTTGAGCTATTAGAGTTACTAAAGCCCCTAATGCTATGTAATACCAATTTAAATCTTTCATTACCCGAAAATTTCTACCTTTATATCTTTTTGCATAACAAAGCCTCTCTTTGCTAAGTGCTCTCTTCCTTCTTCTATCATCCTATTCCAACCACAGAAGTATACTAAAGGTTTTACGTCAAGATTATCTATATACTTTAAATAATGCTCGTGAACATAACCATGTGGTATTCCTTTTTTTACCTCTCTTGATAATGTAGGAAAGTATTGAAAGTTAGGATGCCTTTTTTGGATAGCTTCTAACTCTTCTCTATATAATAAGTCTTCTTCTGTTCTAGTCCCAAAGTATAATTTAATACTATCAAACTTTATATTTTTCTCATCAATCCATTTCATCATAGACCTGAAAGGAGATATACCAGAGCCTGTGCTAACAAATACAAAAGGTCGAGTCTCTAATTCATTCGTAAGAGTAAATACTCCCATTGGTCCTCTATATAAAAACTCAGTCATTATATCTGCCTCTTTAAATAAGTGATCAGACATTTGACCTCCTTCTAAGTTAGTTATAATAAGTTCGAATCTATTACTTCCATCTGGTGATGAAGCTACAGAATAGTTCCTAATAAATGCTCCCTCTTCTCCTGGCTTAGCTACTAATTGAACTAATTGACCTGGTAAGAACTTTATTTCATCTGCTAATGGATCTTCAAATATAAACCTCCAGTTCTTATTTGTTTCCTTTATAATTTCTACTAATACGCATACGTTCATTCTATAATTGCTTTAGAAAGGTTATTACAAATACTCCTAAAGATACAGGCCAAAGTAAAGTATTAAATAGTCTTTCTCTAGTACTCCAATCTCTTGCTTCTGGTAGTTGATGTTTTGTTGTGTAGTACTCAAGCCAAGCACACCACATTAATCCTATTATAATATATGTTATCATTAGTTTATTTTGGGTTAGGAACTAATCTAAAAGTACATGCTGGTTTACCATTTATAATAGGCATGCCAAACTCATCTGTTTCTATAGATTTTACTTTTACTCTTTTATTTTTAAATCGACCTACCATGATAGTATCGCCAACTTCTACGTTAATTTTAATCATATCTTTGTTTTTACTTCTGTGATATGCTTACATTTCTTATGTCCAATATATCCCCAACAATCACAGCTTAGGTTACCACTCCTGTTATACTTAACGGTATATTCTTTATCACTAGAAGCTGAGGTAAACTTCCAGTTTTGCTCTTCTACGAATAACTCTTCGAAGGGTTTCTTTTCTACTACTATATCATCTAAAGTAGTCTGTGGATGTACTTCTGTCCATGACGGAGTATGAAAATACTTACCGTCTTGATTTCTCATAATACCTCCTTTACCTACATTACTATATGGTACTTTATATGTATGTCTTGTTACAAATATAGCATTTGCTACTGTAGGATTCATACCTAATGATCCTTTACTATAAATTATTTCTCCGTCTACATCCCAAAGTGCCATACCTATTATATTAGTGGTCCTGCTGAACCTGATTTAATTGCTGCTTTCATTCTCTGATCTTCTAACCAAGTTAAATACTTCCAGAGCTTTTTTAGTTTTTTGATCATATTAAAATCTTTCGTTAACTGTACTACTTAATACCTGTACTGTTTCTGCTAGTTTCTCTTCTTCTATCGCTTCTAATTCATAAGGATGGTTATCATACTCATACCCCATATCGTAGTAACGTTTCATCCAAGAACTAGATTGTAGGTAATGTTTGTACTCATGGAGCATTACTCTAATTAATCCTAATTCATTTTTTATATTAGGGTAGTATAAGTAAATCGTATTAGTTTCTCTATCATACTCTCCTTCTATAGTTTCGCTATTCTCTCCATCCGCCATAGGATTACCACTGAGTCTAGCATAGATATTAGTATCATATTTGATTGAAGGATACTGTCTTTTGAATTTAGATCTACCGTAATGGTTCTTAATCCAAGGATAAACATCTTCTAATATTGCCATGATCTCTAATCTACGCATCACAGTCATCTTTATGTTTAAACCATCCTCCACATTTACATTTAATCCAATGTACTGTAGAAAGAATAATGGGAGAGCCGGCTAACAAGGTTATGACGTTTGGATGCCAGTGCTCTCCACATATTCCTAATGTATGTTTTATTACTTCTATCATTGTATATAAATATCTAAATTAAAATGGTAATGGTTCATCTTTTACTTTTACTATAGGTTCTGATATATCTTCTATCTTTCTATAGGTCATAGAAGCAAAAGGTTGTTCACCTATTTCAGTAATGTTAGGTCTTCGATCATGTTTATCGAATGCACCTTTAAGTTTATGAGCTCTTTTACGAGCCATATAATCATTCTCTGCATAGACATACATGTCCATAGTAACTACATAACGTTTTTTATTTCTATCCATTACCAGTGAGTTAAGTTTTGTTCAAAATTCCATTTAATACATTCATCTAGATTAGCTTCCGGATCGCCTAGTTCATTCCAGTCAAAGATAATTGACTCGGCTATTGCTTCTATTCTATCGCCTGATAGCTCAGGAAGCTTCTCGTTATTTAACTGCTTTAGAGAAATTAAATCTAATATCTCCTGTACGATATATCCTTTAGTAATTCTCATTAGTGTATCGTATTTTTTATAGCAGCTGTTTCTGCTATCGTTACAGTAATTTGATCTCTAGTCTGCCATCCCATAGTCTCATCTATGAATTGACCTTTGGCATTTATAATAGCTACCTCAAATTTCTCTACTTGAGAGGAATCATCTATCTCTCCATCCCAGCTTAAACCTCCTGGTAAACT
>Ga0115103_1642837_pt1 | contig 10123 bp, 2 predicted proteins | sample MBTome_2_FD_89643 | JGI IMG/M metagenome (GOLD analysis project Ga0115103, IMG submission 89643) | Marine eukaryotic communities from Pacific Ocean to study complex ecological interactions - MBTS_5May14_M1_3um Metatranscriptome... | ecosystem: Environmental > Aquatic > Marine > Oceanic | place... | reverse complement strand
TGAATTTCAAAATTAGACCAAAGCTATTCTTTAGTCATTTGTTCAACTACTATTTTCTCTGCTGTTATCTCTACTGAAACCTCCTAGACACCAACGTCTTTTTCGTATTCTCACGGCTACTTCTTTCTATTCATCGTATAATTTTTTTAATCGGTGCAATAAAATCATTCGGAGGATTTTTTTTAATTAATAACTGACTGAACTCAAATTTAGGATAAAACCTCATCACAACATGGCGAGATGGTTGGGCTTATTGATGGTGACATTGTAGGGGACATTGTTATCTCCACGTCTTGATTTGAATCAGATTCTTGTAGTCGTCTACTGTTGTTTTCCTGATTCAATTGACAATTCGATGAATCTCCAGCAATATACAAGCCTGGATCGTCACACAACTGTGTTGAGATGGAGCCTACCAAGCTGTTCAATCCAAGATTTATACGCTGCAAGTTAGCAAGCTGCTCAAGATTATTTGGATAAGGACCTGTCAACCCATTGCCTTGTAGATTGACATCCATCACAGTACCAGAAAATGTACACGTGATTCCATGCCAGTAGCACTGATCTTGATTTGTCATCCATTTGCCACTCTGAGTCCAGCTATTGTATCCATAATTATTACTAACATACATACTAGCTAGCACTGCTCGTTCATTTAACCAGATTGAATCTTCCTCGTTGTTTGGTTCAATTGAACTATGCTCCCATCGATCTTGATTAGATGGATCTAATATGAAGCTGCATGCATCAGTCTCGGTAGTCGTTTGCAAATTATCATTACAATTTTTATCTCCAAAATATCCATCAACAAACGAACTCAAGTAATTATACACTTTACTATGAACAACATCACAGCAACCTGGCGAAGTCTCTCCAGATCTAATCAATATCGTGTTTGGACAATTCGAGTCGTCACCTAAGAAGTAAAGACCTCCAGATTCTGATTTAGTGCATATAGCATCAGCAACATTACCAAGAAAGTTACCACCTATTCTCAAAGTATTTAAGTTGGCCAAATCAGATAAATAGTCCGGGAAGGCTCCAATTAGTCCTCTATTCGATAGGCTCAACTTTTGAACATTGTGTGTGAAAGAACATTGAACACCTCTCCACGAACAATGATTGCTTGTTTCGAGCCAACCAGTGAAGTCATTCCAGCCTATTCCATTGGTACTTTGGAAAAGTCTAACAAGAATTGAACGTTCCTTCATATATACCCACGTATTCCCCTCAAAATCGTCTGGAAACCCATTGGCAAAAATGGCATGCTTCGATTCATCCTTCATAAACGTGCAAACGCTTTTATCTGTATCATCGTCTAGATTTCCACACACACTATCCCCATACATGGTGAATGCAAAGTAGTCAAGGTAAGTTTCTACGTCTTTAAATACATGGTCACAACACCCTGTAGCGTATTCTCCAATTGTGCTATCGAACTGGTTGGGACAATTCCAAGCGTCCCCTGAGATTGATAAAGCTGCTTTTTCACACATCACATGAGGAACAGTGTCAGTGATGGCATTATGTCCGATCTTTAATTCGACCAAGCTAGTAAGATCATTCAAATCAGTTGGAAATGGTCCTGTCATTTGATTTGCCTCCATGTTAATGGATGTGACCGCGAAATTGTCATCACAAGATATTCCAGACCAGCTGCAATGATCGTCATCAGATAGCCATGCAAGATTATCGATCCAGTTAGTCCCTCCACCGTTGAAATACATTCTAACAAGCACCGCACGTTCCTTTATCCAGCGCCACAAATCATTTTCGAAGTCATGTGGATAACCGCTTTTGAATACCGCATGGTTATTCTTGACTTTCATAAATTTGCATACATCAACTTCTGTGCCAACAAGATTATTACAGTCTGAGCCACCAAGAATTGACGAAGTGAAATGATTTAGATAAATATCAACATCAATCAAAATGTTATCACAGCATCCTGCAGCGTATTCTCCTGTAGTTATCAAGAAATCATTTGGACAATTGGATGCATCTCCTTGCAGATGTAGACCATTATTGATTGACGCAGTGCAAATGTCATTCGGAACAGTCCCTGTAAGAGAGTTATAGTGCAGGTTCAAAGCAATTAAGTTAACTAGGTTTCCCAGATCTGAAGGGTACGGCCCAATAAGTCTGTTGCTTTCTAGAAGAAGATCTGTCACGCGAGATTTATCACTACATTCAATCCCATACCAATTGCAATGATCTTCATTTGTAAACCAATCACCTTTATTAACCCAGTCAACACCGCCATCATTTAAATACATTCTTGCCAGGATAGCTCGCTCCTTGATCCACTCCCAGACATTGCCTGAAAAACTATATGGATATTCCCCGTTTTCAAATATGGCATGATTGTCTTTATTTGACATAAACTTGCAAAGACTTGATTCTATTCCAGAGAGATTATCACAATTTGAGTCTCCTAATATTGCTGCTGCAAAGTTGGTCAAGTATATATCAACATCAATCAAAACGTTATCACAACATCCAGGTAGATACTCTCCAGTTGAAGTTTGAAAGTCGTTCGGGCAGTTGCCTTCATCTGCATAAATTCTAAGATCACCAGACGTTGATTCTGTACAGACATCACTTGGAATGTCCCCAACCAAGGAATTATAGTGCATATTTAGTGCCTCCAAACGATCAAGCTGTCCTAAATCTGCAGGAAAATCTCCAAACATTGCATTGTTTTCAAGATTAATATCAGTAATTCTATTCGAAACACTGCACGCGATGCCAAACCAAGTACAATGGGAAGTAGAAGTCATCCAATTTGTCTTTGTTGTCCAAGCGTTACCTCCCGCATTTAAATACATCCTAACAATCGTTGATCGTTCCTTCAAAAAGCTCCAGACATCCCCTACAAAAGAATACGGAAAACCACTTGCAAAAATATCAGTGTTAGTTTTTTCTGATATAAAATTGCAAACACCAACTTCAGTTCCTTCGAGACCACCACAACTGGTGTCCCCAAAAGCATACACTGAGAAGTAGTCAAGGTATGTGTCTACATTGGTGTGAATGAAATCACAACACCCATCCGAGTATTCTCCAGTTGTGCTATTAAATTCATTGATACAATTGCGATCATCTCCAGAAATATGAAGCACACTCGACTCAGAAATAGCACAAATATCATGAGGAGTATCACCTGTCAGTGTATTTAAGCCAAGATGTAATGTAGTTAAACTGCTCAAACTGGCCAAGTGCAACGGGAACTGTCCTGCTAACTGATTATTTTCAAGGTCGATTCCAATTACACTTTGAGCGTCGTCGCAAGAGATTCCGTACCATGAGCAATGATCATTACCTGTTAGCCAAAAGCTTTTATCAGACCATGTGCTTCCTTCATTTTCCAAATAAATCTCAACTACAATTGATCGTTCCTGCAACCAGGACCATACATCACCACCAAAATTAGACGGATATCCATTTGCGAATAGGTCATGATTCAATGGATTAATCATAAAATTACATGCTTCTACCTCAGGACCTGCTGTTAAGTCAGAGCAATCGGTGACACCATAAATTGAGTTCAAGAAATGTTTAAAGTATTCTTCCAAAACTATCACAACAGTATCACAACATCCAGATGACACCACTCCTGTCTCCATAACAAGAGTATTAGGGCAATTTGTATGGTCAGCAGAAATGTCTAGACTGCAAAGATCAACCGGAACAGAGCCAATAAGAGAGTTTCCATGAAGCGTTAATGCCTTCAAGTTTTCAATACTTTGCCACTTATCAAGAAAATCACCGCCTAGATGATTATTCGAAAGATTAATGTCCTCAATGTTATTCAATGTGCATACAATTCCATACCATGCACAATGATTGGATGTACTTAGCCATCCTGAATTATCGTTCCATGTATCACCTCCATTGACAGTATAGAGCTCGACGAGTACCGAACGTTCAGTCAAATATTTCCACAAATCACCATCGAAATCGTATGGATAACCAGTATCAAAAATGGCGTGCTTCGATTCATCCTTCATGAAAACACAAACGGTTTTATCTATATCATCGTCTAAATTCTCACACTCGCTATCACCATACATGGCTGATGCAAAGTAGTCAAGATATTTGAATGCATACATGAATACATGGTTACAACACCCTGTAGCGTATTCTCCAATTGTGCTATCGAACTGGTTGGGACAATTCCACTCGTCCCCTGAGATTAATAAAGCGCTACTACCAGACAATGCTTTTTCACACATATCTTCAGGTACAATTCCAGTGATGGTATTATGTCCAAAATTTAATTGTGTCAAGCTTGTAAGATCATTCAAATCAGTTGGAAATGGCCCTGAAATTTGATTTCCTGCCATGTCAATGGATATTACAGCAAATGAGGCTGAACACGTAACTCCATACCAGTTGCAATGGTTATCGGTGCTAAGCCATCCTTCTTGACTGCTCCAACTTGATCCTCCATCATTCAAGTACATTCTGACAAGAACCAATCGTTCACCTATCCACTGCCAGATGTCTCCCTCAAATTTACTTGGATAACCGTTCTCAAAAATGGCATGATTATGCTTGTTCTGAATGAAGTTACATAAATCTACTTCCGTGCCAGCGAGATTATTACAATTTGTATCACCCAAAACTTCAAATATCAAATGATTTAGATAAATATCAACATCAATCAAAATGTTGTCACAGCATCCAGCTTCATATTCACCAGTATCTGTCAAGAAGTCGTTTGGACAATTTGGACTATCACCAAAGATGTGCATCTTATCCATTTTAGATTCGGTACAAAGATTATCTGGTAATTCTCCAATCAGGGAGTTGTCGTGGACATTTAATAAAATCAAATGATGAAGGCTACTTAAGTCCAATGGAAAAGACCCTTGCAATCCATTACTTTCAAGCATGATTTCAGTTATACTGTTTGATTCATTGCATGATATTCCAAACCATAAGCAATGATTTTCGCTAGAGATCCATCCAGTATTTACAGACCAACTTACTCCTCCATCATTAAAATACATCCTACTTAGAATTGCTCGCTCTGCTATCCATTCCCACACATCGCCATTAAATTCAACAGGATATCCGTGTGCAAAGATTGCATGATTATTTTTGTCAGACATGAAATTACAGACATCAACGTCTGTACTATCAAGGTTATCGCAAGTTGTATCCCCAAACACAGCTGATGCAAAGTGGTTGAGGTAAATATCCACATCAATTAGAATGTTATCACAGCATCCTGCAGCATACTCTCCTGTTTCTGTCAAGAAATCGTTTGGGCAGTTGAATGAATCACCCATTAGGCTCAACCCATTAGATATTGACTCTGTGCATAAAGTGCTTGGTATAATACCAATCAGGGCATTGTCGTGTACATTCAAGGAAGTCATATTCACAAGACCGCCTAGGTCTGGAAAAGCACCTGCAAGCCCATTTTGTTCAAGATCAATACCAGTTATCTCATTAAAAGTATTGCAAGAAATACCGTACCAGTCACAGTGACTAATTTCCCTCAACCAACCATCTTGAGTTGTCCAGCTATCCCCACTATCATCCAAGAACATTTTCACAAGAATTGCTCGTTCTTTTATCCATCGCCAAACATCCCCCTCAAAATCCAATGGGTAACCATCACTGAAAATATCATGATTTATCGGATTGGTCATGTAGGTACAAACCTCTGTCTCTACACCTATAAGACTTTCACAGTCGCTACTACCAAGAACGCCTGCTGCAAAATGCTGCAGATAATCTTCAACGCTAATCTTGATGATATCACAACATCCTGGCAAAAATGTGCCAGTGCCATAGTCGAAGTTGTTGTGACAGTTTTGAGAATCGGCGTGTAGCACAATCCTATCAGACAACGAGTCTTCGCAAATCTGATCGGCAATTGGTCCTGTCATTTTATTTCCAGCCAGTTTCAATGTATGAAATCGTTCGATCTCTCCTAAATCAGATGGAAACGATCCGATGATATTGTTATTCTCTAAATCCATATAACGGATCATATTCCATTCACATTGTATGTCATGCCAATCACAATGATTCAAACTTGATAGCCATCCAGTATTATTATTCCAGGAATCTCCGCCATTATTTAGATAAAACCTCACAATAATGGCTCTCTCTTTCAACCACTTCCACAAATTGCCAGAAAAATCATAGGGAAACCCGTCATTGAAAACATCATGGTTTGATTTGCTTGTTATGAAGCTACATAAATTGGATGCAGTGCCTCCAAGATTGTCACAGTTGCTATCACCAAGAATTCCTTCCGCGAATTTGAGAAGATAGATATCTACATCTAACAAGACGTTATCACAACATCCTTGCAAATATGTTCCAGTTTCATAGTCGAAGTCGTTGGGACAATTGCCAGCGTCAGCGTGTAAGTTAAGTTTGCCCGATGTCGAATCAGAACATAGTTGATTAGAAGCAATACCACTGGTCATGGAATTCCCACCTAGTTTCATAGTGTGGAACCTTTCTATATCGATAAATTCATTCGGAAAAGTTCCAACGATGTTGTTGTTTTCAAGATTAATGGATCTACCCATGTTCCATTCACATTCTATCCCATACCATTCGCAATGATTCGTGCTCTTAAGCCATCCATCATTCTTAAACCAGTTATTTCCCTCATTAGATAGGTAAAACTTAGTTAGAATAGCCCTTTCCCTCAACCACTTATAAACATTTCCGCTAAATTCGTACGGATATCCATCAACAAACACATCGTGATTGGCTGGATTCTGCATATACAAACAAACTTGACTATCAATTCCAAATAAAGAGTTGCAGTTGGCATCGGTTGCCCCAAGAAGAGTTTCTACGAAATAGTTTAGATATATCGGTACATCTACAAGAGCAAAGTCACAACATCCAGTTCGGTATTTTCCGATTTCGTGATCAAATGTATTTTGGCAGTTGAAGGCGTCTGCACTAAGGTAGAGGTCATTTGTTGTGGACATTTTGCATAGATCATCTGGAATAGTAACGCCTCCATCATCATTTTCTAATCGCCTTAATTCGTCTGAAGGTGCGTCGACTCCATACATCTCATTATCATCTATTTCTAGCCGTTCGAGTAACTCTAAGTTGCGTAGATCTATTGGGAATGCACCAATCAGGTTGTTGCTCTGCAGGAATAGTTCACTTATGCGAAATCTGTTGTATTCATTTCTAGATTTCGGCGCATCACATGTGACACCGTACCACAAACAATGGTCGTCTTTCTGCATCCACCCGTCACTGTGGATCCATCCTTCCCCACCTTGATTTAAATACAACCGCATAAGAATGCTACGATCTCTCAACCAATCCAAATATGGAAAATCGTCTGGATAATATCCATCAAAGAACACAAGCAAGTTTTCCTTATTTACCAACACATTACATATGTAGGATTCTGTTCCTTCTGCAACTCCTGTGCAGTTCTCGGATCCAAACTCCTCAAGAGCAAATTCTTCCAAAGTTATATCAACAGCTTCAAAGTACTCAGGCGTATTTTGAACTAAATAACGGTTCAGGGTTGAAACTAAATCACCAGCTAAAGGCTTGAGAGAATGCGGTTCTTCCAAGTATCTGTCCCTTAACATGATGGTACGATTGAAGACTCGGTCTAGCTGGTTGAGCGTGAACTTATATTCCATCGGTAGATCTGGATCAGGTCTCGATGCTTGATGCATATTCAAATCATGATGATTAGTTCTATTGAATACGTTAAGAAGCACACATGATCTTGCTTGTTCCGCAATCACCTCAACGTCATCCAAGTTATCCAACACTGCTCCAATCTTGTGAAAATCAACATTAGGTTGGTCGGTATAAATATTCTCAAAGTCAACAAGCGCTTTCGGTTCGCAGTCGATTTCTGTATTCTCGTAAATACATTTGTTGTGCGTCTCATTACGATCCTCCTGATATCCAGCTTGCATCCAAAAGTCATAGAATCGGTACCAAGCTTCAATCTCTCTATTAAACTTGGAGTTACGCCATATTTCCCATTGTTCTACGGTTGGACGCTCCATGTACGTATCAGGAATACGAAGAAAGGATTCTTTCCATGACCTGGCATAATCTAGTTCCCATCTCATTGTATGATACGATGGAATAGCTCTACGAGGATTACGAATTAAAAGCAAAACTTGATCCATTTGCTTACCCCAACTCCAAGTCCCTTCCTTATGTGGCCATGACGTCTTGATAGTAAGAGGATTCTTCTTCAACTTTTCTGAGAAATTCCAATCATCTGCGACTTCATAATTAGTCAATGCCTTTACAACTGTCCATGTAAAACGTTTACCAGATCCCGGATAGGAAGTCAAAAGAGTACGAGTCGAATTAATAGTAGGAACATTGGGTGCATCCTCCACAGGACTTCCAATATCACAAGCTCCACCACCTTCATCAATCGTAATCATACCGCGTAACTTATCCCTTTCTTCCAGTAGTTGACGTGCCCTACGTTCTGCATTAGTATCTACCATCATGGAATACCCCACAAGAACGATGAGACCACATAGGAGTAAATTTTTGGAACGGAGTTTGGATTTGATCCATGTTTTGACATTTCGTCGAGTGGAAGAGGGCGGTGAATGTGAAATGGGTAGAGACGAATCAAATTCAGAGGATGAACCATAGAGTGATTGATTGGGATTCATCCTATTAGAAGTATACCCCCCTTGGAATACCATGCTTGTATCAATGAAATCAATTGAAATGCTGTCCTTCAGAGCCTCTGATCCACTTCAATTATGATTTGAATGACTATGGAGTAGTACTCTATTTTTCATTCCAGGTCGTATGTTGGACATGACAAAAATAATCACGCTTGCTAATAACAGGGACTTGATAAGTCACCATCGGAGTTATAGCAATCTGATTGCAGATCTGCAAATATGGAACATGGCAACGTGATTGGTTTCTGATATTCATAAGTCATTCAAGTCATTGGCATCCGGATAGACATGGCATGGCAGGATGAGAATCATCACCAATAGCTCATTGTTATGTTACCACGCATAACCATAATAATACCCTCAATATTTCATTATTTTTTCACGTGTTGGTGCTGTAGGACGATTATGACGATTGTGAAATAGATGAATACTGCCTGATCTCTAGCTTTGAGGAAACAGAAATACGAAATTTTTATGCTTCTCCACTTCTTGACCGATTTTAGTTGTTGGGGAGTTGGAAAGACAAATAAAAGTGTAGTTGGTAGTGGTAGAGAAGAATGAAGTCGTCTTGGCACATTTGTAACATGGAGTAGATGTGGTGGAGTAGCTAAAATATTGTCGTCAAAAACATCTTGATATTACTTCACTGTGATTTGATTGTTTCTTGTGTATGTGTTGGACTGAAATTCAATGACTGTGAATTTAGTCTATCTTCGAATCTCAACCATGTTCGAAATATCTAATCGAACTGCAAATTCATTTCTCAATCAAATTGGTTATCGTATTTTTGATGGCTGTTATACTGACTTGTCTGACATCCTATGCTCCTGTAAAAATCTCCAACATTAACATTCTTTTTTAATTTTCGCTATTCAATTACTATGATCTATGATTAGGTAGACCCTCATTCTTGTTTGCTTCCCCATGATAAAAGAGGAGCAAATACATTTTTCTCTTGTACAGGAACTAAACTAAAGGATGGTAAATTAGCTCCACCTGATGGAAATCCTCCTCTATCGGCTGGTCTATCATTTGGATTTATTCCTTGAAGACTCTGAACAGTATCATAAATACTCTTTTCCATCCCAAGTGTAACAAAGGGTAAACCAAATATACCATAAACACCATATCGTCGTTTCGCCAAACTTTCCAACACGCGTACAGTTACACCTCTTTGATGTCCATAACAAAAGCCACAGAATGGTATCATTGTTGCTGCGAAGGATATCATCCATTCTTGATTTGTTCGTTTGTCGTAGGAGGAGGGTGAGGGTATATCCTTGTGTTGTGGTTGTACTGCGTTGGGTTGATTCATAATGGTAAACGAGGATAGGGATAGAACAAAGGACAAAGGCTGAGGTTTTATTCTAATTACTACTGGTGGGTTTGGGGTTTATTACTGTTCTGTTTGAGGGCCCATTTTAACGGAGGATGAGTGAGTG
>Ga0115103_1351248_pt1 | contig 10231 bp, 7 predicted proteins | sample MBTome_2_FD_89643 | JGI IMG/M metagenome (GOLD analysis project Ga0115103, IMG submission 89643) | Marine eukaryotic communities from Pacific Ocean to study complex ecological interactions - MBTS_5May14_M1_3um Metatranscriptome... | ecosystem: Environmental > Aquatic > Marine > Oceanic | place... | reverse complement strand
TTCGCGTAACCCTTTACCGATTTCAGCTAAAGAACGCACGGTTTTGACACCCGCTGCTTCTAATGCTTTAAACTTCTCATCGGCAGTACCTTTACCACCAGCAATAATAGCACCGGCATGGCCCATGCGCTTACCCGCTGGCGCAGTAACGCCGGCAATGTAAGAAACCACTGGCTTAGTAACATGTTCTTTAATGTATGCTGCTGCTTCTTCTTCAGCATTACCACCAATTTCACCAATCATTACAATTGCTTCTGTTGCTGGATCTTTTTCAAACAATTCTAAAACATCAATAAAGTTAGAACCTGGAATTGGATCTCCACCAATTCCTACGCAAGTAGATTGGCCAAAACCTTCATCGGTAGTTTGTTTAACGGCTTCATAAGTAAGTGTACCAGAACGTGATACAATACCTACTTTACCCGCTTTATGAATATGTCCTGGCATTATACCAATTTTACATTCGTCTGGGGTTATGACACCCGGGCAATTTGGACCAATCATACGCACGCCTTTACGCGAGATGTATTCTTTCACGTAGAGCATGTCAATTGTTGGAATGCCTTCTGTAATACACACAATAAGTTCGATACCAGCATCGGCAGCTTCTATTATTGAGTCTTTACAGAATGGAGCTGGAACATAAATAACAGAAGCCGTAGCGCCTGTTTCTTTAACTGCATCAGCAACTGTATCAAAAACGGGTAAACCTAAATGCTTTGTTCCACCTTTACCAGGGGTAACACCGCCTACCATTTGCGTACCGTATTCAATAGCTTGCTCTGAATGGAAAGTACCTTGACCGCCAGTAAAACCTTGGCAAATCACTTTTGTATCTTTGTTAATTAAGACGCTCACTGTGCACCTCCAGCAGCATCAACTACTTTTTGAGCAGCATCACTCAAACTAGCCGCTGCAATAATATTTAGCTCACACTCTTCTAATTTCTTCGTGCCTAATTCAGCATTGTTACCTTCAAGTCTTACAACTACAGGAACATTAACGCCTACTTCTTCAACCGCACCAATAATACCTTCAGCAATCATGTCACAACGAACAATACCGCCAAAAATATTAACTAATACAGCTTTAACGTTACTGTCAGACAAAATGATTTTAAACGCTTCGGTCACACGCTCTTTGGTTGCACCGCCACCAACATCTAGGAAGTTAGCTGGATTACCACCGTGCAATTTAACGATATCCATTGTACCCATAGCTAATCCTGCACCATTAACCATGCAGCCAATATTGCCATCGAGTGCAACGTAATTAAGTTCCCACTGAGCCGCTTGAGCTTCACGCGCATCTTCTTGCGAAGGATCGTGCATATCGCGAACTTTAGGTTGACGGTACATAGCGTTGCTATCTACAGATAGTTTCGCGTCTAAGCAATGAAGGTTTCCATCATCTTTTATGACTAATGGATTAACTTCAATAAGTGCCAAATCTAAATCTTCAAACATTTGTGCAAGACCTAAAAAGATCTGCGTAAACTGTTTTACCTGAACGCCTTTGAGGCCAAGTTTAAAGGCGATTTCGCGCGCTTGGAAAGGTTGAGCACCCACAAGCGGATCAATTTCTGCCTTTAAAATCTTCTCTGGCGTTTCTTCAGCAACTTTCTCAATTTCAACGCCGCCTTCAGTAGATGCCATAAACACGATTTTACGTGAAGTACGATCTACGACAGCTCCAAGATATAATTCTTGATCAATGTCTGTGCATGATTCAACTAGAATACGGCTAACAGGTTGACCGTTTTCATCTGTTTGATAAGTAACTAAATTTTTACCAAGCCATTTTTGAGCAAACGCTCTAATTTCGTCTTTAGTTTTAACTAATTTAACGCCGCCCGCTTTACCGCGGCCACCAGCGTGTACTTGACACTTAACTACCCACTCGCTTCCGCCTATACGGTCGGCAGCTTCTACAGCGGCTTGTGGTGTATCAGCAGCGTATCCATCAGAAACGGGTAAACCGTACTTTTTGAATAACTGTTTACCCTGATATTCATGCAAATTCATGGTTATTTATCCGATTGTGTTGAATGATTGAGGACGTATATACATCCTCGGTTAAAAAGCGCGCGATATTGTACCATAAATCATGTACAAAATGTGGCGCTATGGAGCCAAAAGAAATAAAAAAAACGCATCTATTAGTCCGTAAACTCAAGTAAATGCGTTATTTCAATTATAATGACAAATTAAACGTCTAAAACTAAACGAGTTGGATCTTCAAGCATTTCTTTAATCGTGACCAAGAATCCTACGGACTCTTTACCGTCTACAATTCTATGGTCATAAGATAATGCTAAATACATCATTGGCAAGATTTCCACTTTACCATTAACAGCCATAGGTCTGTCTTGAATCTTATGCATACCAAGTATCGCGCTTTGCGGCGGGTTGATAATTGGCGTTGATAGCAAAGAACCAAAAACACCTCCGTTTGTAATAGTAAAATTACCACCCTGCATCTCAGCTAATGATAACTTACCATCACGCCCTTTGAGCGCTAATTCTCTTATGCCTTTCTCTACACCAGCCATACCAAGGGTATCTGTATCTTTTAATACAGGAGTTACTAAACCACGCGGTGTAGAAACGGCTATCGATATATCGAAATAATTATGATAAACAATATCGTCACCATCAATCGAAGCATTGACTTCTGGGAAACGCTTCAAAGCTTCAGTTACTGCTTTTACATAAAAAGACATAAAACCTAAGCGTATACCATGGCGCTTCTCAAAACTTTCTTGATATTGTTTGCGTAAATCCATAATTGGCTTCATGTTAACTTCATTGAATGTAGTTAACATTGCTGTTGAATTCTTCGCTTCTAGCAAACGACTAGCAATAGTTTTGCGTAAACGAGTCATAGGAACACGTTTTTCTGTTCTACTACCAGATGCAATACTTGGCTCTTCTTTCGCTGGAGCAGCGGCTTTTGGAGCTGTAGTAGGCGCAGATGCCATATGTTTTTCAACATCTTCTTTACTCACTCTGCCACCTTTGCCTGTGCCTTTAACACTTGCTGGGTCTATATTTTTCTCAGCTAGTAATCGTCGAACAGAAGGGCTAAGTGCATCTGAATCAGTATCTGTAGATGAGGCCTGTTGCGCTGCAACAGCTGTTGTTGCGCCTGCGCTAGCGCCGCTAACAAATTTTGCAATTAGTTCTTCAGCTAATACAGTCGCACCTTCTTGGGCAATAATCTCACTAATTGAACCATCATCTGGCGCAACCACTTCAAGCACAACTTTGTCTGTTTCTATATCTACTAAATTCTGGTCACGCGTTACCGCTTCACCTGGTTGAACATGCCACGTAGCAATCGTCGCATCGGCTACTGACTCAGGAAGCACAGGTACGTTTATATCAGACTCACTTCCCCCTGATGCTGCTGGAGCCGCATCATTAGTATTCGGGCTTGATGCGGTGTTGCCTGTATTCGATACAGCGCCTTCAGAAACTGAACCAATAATTTGTTCACCTAAAACGGTTTCACCTTCGGCGAAAAGAATTTCACCTAGTACGCCATCTGCTGGAGCAACGACCTCTAATACCACTTTGTCGGTTTCGATATCTACCAGGTTTTGATCGCGAGTTACCGTATCACCTGCTTTTACGTGCCAGGTTGCAATAGTAGCGTCAGCTACCGATTCAGGTAATACGGGAACTTTTATTTCATGTGCCATCTTAGGTTCCTTTTTTTGTTGTAAGTGCGTCTTCAACCAGTGCTTTTTGTTGCTGGTTGTGAACAGATATATAGCCAACAGCAGGAGAAGCAGAAGCATCTCTTCCTGTATAGATTAATGAGGCGCCTTTTGGAATAGAATTTAAAAAGTGATGCTGACTGCAATACCAAGCGCCTTGATTTTGCGGTTCTTCTTGACACCAGACCCAGTCTTTAACATGTGCGTATTTAGACACAACTTTTTCAAGCTCTTGACTCGGGAACGGGTATAATTGTTCTATTCTTACAATTGCGACATTGTTTAATTTATTTTCACGTCTTTGCTCAAGTAAATCATAGTAGACTTTTCCTGAACACATCACCACCCTATCGACTTTCTTACTATCGAGTTCATCGATTTCATCAATAACGTTATGGAAAACACCTTGTGCCAAATCATCTAAAGTTGACACCGCTAATGGGTGGCGCAGTAACGATTTTGGTGACATAACAATAAGTGGTTTTCGCAGCGGCCTAACGGCTTGTCTGCGTAGCATATTGTATACTTGCGCGGGGGTTGATGGTACAACTACCTGCCAATTGTGGTCAGCACAAAGTTGTAAAAACCGCTCTAAACGAGCTGAACTATGTTCTGGTCCTTGCCCTTCGTAACCATGGGGTAATAAAACAGTCAAACCACACAAGCGACCCCATTTTGCTTCGCCTGAACACATAAATTGATCAAAGACTACTTGAGCACCATTGGCAAAATCGCCAAATTGCGCTTCCCAAATAGTTAATGCTGCAGGTTCCGCAGTTGCAAATCCGTATTCAAATGCCATAACTGCCGCTTCCGACAACACTGAATCTATTATTTCAATACTGCCTTGCTTAGCATGTAAATGTTCAAGAGGTAAGTATTCTGCCGCATCAGTTTGATTGTGTAATACAGCATGACGATGGAAGAACGTTCCTCTACCTGAGTCTTGGCCCGTTAGTCGAATATCAATACCGGTATCCAGAATAGTAGCGTATGCCAAGTTTTCTGCCATGCCCCAATCAATTAGTTTTTCGCCCTCAATCATGGCAACTCTATCGTTGTAGAGTTTATTTACACGAGAGTGAAGTTTAAAACCTTCGGGAAAACTGGTAATTGATTTACCAAGCTCAACTAAACGCTTATTCGCAACATTGCCTTCATATTGCACGTTCCAATCGTGTCCTAAATAAGGTGTCCAATCAACAGAGTGTTCAGTCATTGGCCGCCATTCCTCGACTACACAAGCGCCATGATCTAAAGCAGCACGATATTCCGATACAAGCTTGTCTACTTCGTGCTTCTCTATAACACCCTCAGCAATCAAAGTATCTGCATAAATTTGGCGGGGTACAGGATGCTTCTTAATTTTTTGATACATTAATGGCTGCGTTGCATTGGGCTCATCAGCTTCGTTGTGCCCATGGCGTCTGTAACAAACCAAATCGATAACTACGTCGCGTTTGAATGTATTACGATAGTCTAAAGCCATCTTTGTCACGAAAGAAACCGCTTCAGGATCGTCGGCATTAACGTGGAAAATGGGTGCCTGAACCATTTTAGCTATATCAGTACAATATTGTGTCGAGCGCGTATCTTCAGTTTTCGACGTAGTAAAACCTACTTGATTGTTTATAACAATACGCACTGTGCCACCCACAGAGAACCCTCTGGTTTGTGACATATTGAATGTTTCTTGAACTACACCTTGACCAGCAATTGCTGAATCACCATGAATAGTAATAGGCAGCACAGCAGAGCCATCTGTGCAATTACGTCTCGCAAGACGCGCTCTTACCGACCCCATTACTACAGGATTTACTATTTCTAGATGTGAGGGATTAAATGCCAACGCTAAGTGAACATTGCCACCAGGCGTTGCAAAATCAGAAGAGAAACCAGCATGATATTTAACATCACCCGCACCTAAGCTACCGTCATGTTTGCCGGCAAACTCATCAAATAAAACAGATGGGTTTTTTCCGAGTACATTAACTAATACGTTTAGACGGCCTCGGTGCGCCATTCCAAGCACTACTTCTTTAGCACCTGCGGCTCCTGCATCAGAAATCAGACCTTTGAGCATCGGCACTAGGGCGTCGCCACCTTCTAAACTAAATCGTTTAGCACCGGTAAATTTGTTTCCTAAATACTTTTCCATACCATCGGCAGCAATTAGGCCTTTTAAGATGTTAACTTTTGTGTCGCGATCGTAAGTCGGTTTTGCCTCAACCGATTCTAAATATTGTTGAATCCATCGTTTTTGTTCTGTATCGGTAATGTGCATATACTCAGAACCAATAGACCCCCCATAAGTACGGTTTAGCGACTTAAACAAATCGCCCAATGGCATCTTCTCTTTGCCAATAGCGTACGAACCAAGGCTGTAGATAGTGTCAAAATCGGTATCAGATAAATTGTGATGCGATAACTCTAAATCTCTTACACGTTCTTGCTTCCACAAACCAAGAGGGTCTAAATTAGCGTGTTGATGCCCTCTGAAGCGATATGCATTAATTAGCTGTAATACTTTTACTTGCTTTTCATCGCCAGGCCCAGAAGATGCGGTTGACCCTGACGCACCTACTCTAGCCATAGGACCCAAGGCAGCCATCTTCTTGAATTCTTCGCGTATATTGGTGTGATTGACTTCAATTGACGAGCCATCAACTTTTGGCAGTTTGTCAAACACCGCCTTCCAAGTCTCGTCCACATCTAGAGGGTTCTCAAGATATGCTTCGTACAATTCTTCGACATATGCAGCATTAGAGCCTGCCATATGAGATGAGTCCCACCATGCCTTCATCACGCTATTTTGCATCGTTTAGCCTTGATTTGTGTAATTGTTTATATTGTATTCTAAGTAATTTTTAAAATAAATCTTATATAACCAAAGTCTTATATATTTTTACATTTTATAAAAAAATAGCCAGCCATTACTGGCTAGCTATTCATATTTTCATTAAAAACAAGCAATTTTCATTCGTTCTATACCCGTTACACTGAACGTTGCAATAGCATGGACTTTATTTGCCCAATTGCTTTTGTTGGATTTAAGCCTTTAGGACATACGCTCACGCAGTTCATTATGCCATGACATCTAAACACACTAAACGCATCATCTAGGTCATTTAAGCGTTCATCTGTTGCAGTATCTCTGCTATCGATCAAAAAGCGATATGCATGCAACAATCCAGCTGGCCCTATAAACTTATCTGGATTCCACCAAAACGAGGGGCATGATGTAGAACAACATGCGCATAATATACATTCATATAGCCCGTCAAGTTTAGCGCGGTCTTCTGGTGTTTGTATATGTTCGCGAGATGGTGGTTGTTTATCGTCATTTATGAGGAAAGGTTTAATTTTCTCATATTGAGTATAAAACTGTGTCAAGTCTACAACTAAATCACGTACAACAGGTAAACCTGGTAATGGACGAACAACGATTTTACCTCTACCGAGTGCTGATAAAGGCGTAATACAAGCCAAACCATTTTTACCATTCATGTTCATCCCGTCGGAGCCACAAACACCTTCACGGCATGAACGTCGGAATGACAAAGTAGCATCTTCTTCTTTTAGCGCAATCAGTGCGTCTAAAACCATCATATCTTGACCCTCTTCTACTTCTAAAGAATAGTCTTGCATATGAGGTGCATCATCAACATCAGGGTTGTATCGGTAAATTGAAAACTCTAATTGCATAATCAATACTCCTATTAGTATGTGCGTGCTTTAGGAGGAAATGCCTCTCTAAGTTTCGGGGCCATATTTACGTCGCGCTTAAGCATTGACTCGCCTTTGGGTACGTAAACTGAATGACATAGCCAATTTGAATCGTCTCTTTCAGGGAAATCAAAACGACTATGAGCACCCCGACTTTCCGTTCTGAAATTCGCCGCTAACGCCGTGGAATAAGCCGTCTCCATGAGATTATCAAGTTCCAAACATTCAATACGTTGAGTATTAAAGTCGCTGCTCTTGTCATCTAACCGAGCATTTTGCAAACGCTCTCGAATCTCTGCCAGCTCTTTTAAACCTTCAGCCATTGAATCACCTTCTCTGAACACTGAGAAGTTAAGTTGCATACACTGCTGCATGTCTTTCTTAATTTGTACCGGATCTTCACCTTTGCCTTTTTCCGAAGATTCCCAGCGATTAAATCTTGCCATTGCTGCGTCAAGATCTGAAGTAGAAGCCTCAGACTTAACTTCTATTTCATCTATACTCTTGCCTAAATGTAAGCCTGTTGCTCGGCCGAAAACAACTAGGTCAAGCAATGAATTACCACCTAAACGGTTAGCTCCATGCACTGACACACATGCTATTTCACCACAGGCAAATAGGCCATCCATAGGAGATTCATTTCCATCTTTATCGATTTTAATAACTTGTCCATCAACATTTGTTGGTATTCCGCCCATCATGTAGTGACAGGTAGGAATAACAGGAATAGGTTCTTTTACAGGATCGACATGAGCAAACGTTCTAGAAAGCTCCAGAATACCAGGCAACCGTGACTCTAGAACATCTTTACCTAAATGGTCTAATTTGAGTTTTAAATGAGGGCCCCAAGGTCCGTCACAACCGCGGCCTTCTCTTATCTCTGTCATCATCGAACGAGCAACAACATCACGGCCCGCCAAATCTTTTGCGTTTGGCGCATAACGTTCCATGAAGCGCTCACCGTCTTTGTTTAACAAGTAACCACCCTCACCACGACAACCTTCTGTTACCAAAGTCCCCGCTCCGGCAATCCCTGTGGGGTGAAACTGCCACATTTCCATATCTTGTAATGGTGCACCAGCGCGAACTGCCATGCCTACACCATCACCCGTATTAATATGTGCATTTGTAGTTGAAGCGAATATACGACCTGCACCACCTGTTGCTAAAACAACCGCTTTCGACTTAAAGTAAACAACTTCACCGGTTTCAATATCAATAGCAGTACAACCTACCACTTGGTCTTGCTGATTTTTAACTAAATCTAGCGCATACCATTCGGAAAAAACTTTCGTTTTGTTCTTTACATTCTGTTGGTATAGCAAATGCAGTAAAGCGTGCCCTGTTCGGTCAGCAGCGGCCGCTGTTCTGGCTGCTTGTTCACCGCCAAAGTTTCTTGATTGGCCACCAAATGGCCTTTGGTATACTTTACCTTCTTCTGTGCGTGAAAACGGTAAACCCATATTTTCCATTTCAATAATGGCTTCAGGTCCTGTTTTACACATATACTCGATGGCTTCTTGATCACCAATATAGTCTGAGCCTTTGACTGTATCGTACATGTGCCATTCCCAATTATCGTCATGGGAATTTCCAAGAGCAACCGTAATACCACCTTGCGCTGAAACGGTATGAGATCTTGTAGGAAAAACTTTAGAAAGCAAAGCGCAAGAACGCCCTGACTCTGATATTTGTAAAGCTGCGCGCATGCCTGCACCGCCGGCTCCAATAACTACTGCATCAAATTCATGAACAGGTAAGGTCATATTAAACACCCCATAAAACGAAAAGGCCTACCGCAACATATGCGAAAGCCATTAAATTCAATACGAATTGTATAACAATTCGCACATTGTGCGATTTAACATAGTCGGTTAGCACTTGCCAAAGACCTATACGCACATGCATTAAAATAGCCAATAAGGTTATCAGCGTGAATGCTTTCGTATATATAGAGGCAAATAAAGCCTGCCACAACTCAAAAGTGACCTCTGGGGTGGCAATAAAGAAATACACCATATAAATTGAAAAAACAGAAATAATAGCTGCAGAAGCTCTCAATGACACATAATCTTGAATGCCATTGCGTTTGATTGATGCTTGGTTAATTACCATAATATAACTCCTAACACGATAGTAACGATTATCCACAAACCGATTGCAATATTTGCGCTTAAGTTACCCGACTCAAGCTCTTCCCAATGTCCCATATCCATAACTGCATGACGAACACCACCAATAAAATGAAACAATAGCGCAGATAACGTGCCCAGCGTTACAACAAACCCTACAGGCCCATTGATTAATTCTTTTACAAGAGCGAACCCGTCTTGCGAGCCTAAAGATGTAGCCCACGCCCAGATTACAAAAATTAGTGCGAAAAACATGGCAACGCCTGTAATTCGATGCAAAATTGATGCTTTGCCAGCTGCGGGTAAATTGATTGTGGTTAAATCGAGGTTGACTGGTCGTTGTTTTTTCACAATAAATAGCCTGTTTATTCAATGTGCTTTGCTCATACACGCTTGTGTAAGCAGAACACTGGTCAGTATGATTAAGTAAGTCGCTATTATGCTTAGCGATTTAATGTTGTCGTGCATACCACTAAAGTCTTAGTAGATACTTTATTAGATTGATTTTTGAAGATTACATCCTCAAGCTCAATGTTTTACTATCGTAGTTTACTTGCTTTTCACTTTTATTTAACCTAAATCCACATTAAATCTTAATAATGTGTGTTAAATTTTTGTAAACATATTGAAGGAAAAATAACGCAAATAACCC
>Ga0115103_1156952_pt1 | contig 10255 bp, 7 predicted proteins | sample MBTome_2_FD_89643 | JGI IMG/M metagenome (GOLD analysis project Ga0115103, IMG submission 89643) | Marine eukaryotic communities from Pacific Ocean to study complex ecological interactions - MBTS_5May14_M1_3um Metatranscriptome... | ecosystem: Environmental > Aquatic > Marine > Oceanic | place... | reverse complement strand
TCAATCTTTCGATCATTGACTAATATTCTCCTCTGCTGCCAACGGCGGAATGTTTTTCAGCTCCCGTGTGGCTGGACGATCTCACAACCCAGCTAGAGATTATCGACTCATATGAGTAGCGCAATACTACCATCGTAATGAAAATCTAACTCTTGACTTCTCCACCATTAAACGATCATTCTTTCCGAAATTATAGAAACATGCGCACCCCCGTAAAACCGCATTTCTACTTGGCCCGTTTACTATAAATAAAAAATCAAGAGTACGGGTAAAACCAAAGCTAATTGAGCGAGTAGCTGTGGAAGTATCCCAGCCGAATAGAACCTGTTAGAGGTATATTTACGTATAGCAGTTAACTTACGTACTATACTATAAAATTACATCTCCTTGTTTGTCCTTTTTTCTTAACCCCTTACTTACTATCTATGTTTTTTAGGGGGATATAAAAAAGTCAAAGTTACCCCCCAACTTTAAATATATCTTTAACCGAATAAAAATCAGTACAGAAGTATATAGCAGTTTCAGTGGCCCCCACTACAAGTAAACATAAGTTACCCGCAGGGTTTAGTTTAGTATTATACTAAACATAAGCCACTATAATACAATGTCTATTTACGATTAATGTAAATTTAATGACAGGGTAGAAGCACCTTACTCACCCTGACGCTACAAAGTTTAATAAATTTTAAAAAAACTTTGTTTAACTCGCATGAGTCAATAGAATCCGCACGCGTTCACTCCGAGCCATAGTCAAACTCATAATAATTAATAAAATTAGAATCCTTAATAAAGTTAGTATAAATTATTTATAAAAGCCTTTTTAGTAAAACTGTTGTTGTACAAAGCCTAGTTTACTGGTTAACTGTAGTATATTGATAGTAGGACTCGAACCCACAACCCCTAACGTATGAAGTTAGTGCTCTACCAATTAAGCTATACCAATCTTAATACCTAAGTATAGAACAGTATTTAGAGTATTTTTACCTATCCCCAGACTCGAACCGGGACCCTTTTAAGGACTAGATTTTAAGTCTAGCGTGTCTACCAATTCCACCACATAGGCTTTATAAGACGACTTAGTACCCTCCACCACCCCCAATAGACAAACTTAGCACGCATTAATACTTTTACTAAAAATGCCTATTAATATAGATACAGTAGGTACTACACAAGTTTGTTATTTACTCTCAAGGTAGGGGGAATCGAACCTCCATTAATAGAGTGAAAATCTACTGTCTTAACCGTTAGACTATACCTCGATTATTACTGTGGGGCGTAAACTAATAAAAGACTGTTGAAAGTATATTATGAGTTTTTTGTTGAGGCCTTAAGGCTCTTAAGTAGTAAGAAATTTACATCACGTACAGGCACAGTAAAACTATATACTTTTAGTAGCATTAGGTTTGTTTCTAGTAATGGTAGTGACGAGCGTAGTAACAGTATTATGTAAAACGAGGTATTAACTGAGTTCAGAATACCTAACTTAGGTTTACGCATTTTAAAATTAATTTGAAGTTTGTAAAACCTAAACCAGTACTGCTCTTGTGAAAATGTTTTATGCGCCATAGGCGCTTTTATGTTCGTAAACTTTGATTGTTTTATAGGTCTAATGGAAATATTAGGTTTTCTAAAACCTTTAGTTCCTGAAGAACGTAGGAGGTAGTGTGCCCATGTTAGTAGTAGGTAAGACTGTTTTAGTACCAGTTTTTTTTTACTAGATGTTACGTTTAGAAAAAAAAGACGTATATTAGTCATATTACCCGGTGAGATTAACGATATAAAAGACAGGGAGTATTTAAAATTTTTTAAAACCGAAGGCTTTTTAAGGTTTTTTAATTTTTTATAATTAGTATAATTAACTATTTTGTTAGTTAGTAGTACCTAAACTACTTTTTATAATAACCATCCAGTAAAAATGATAGTTAAGGTAGCTGGGGTAAAGAATGAAAATAAATAAATAAAAGTAGTTTTTTTATTAACCGAGGTTAGTACATAAGAGAAGGCCAATTGTACTAAATGTTTAGACCATAGAATTAATTGTTCTGGGAAATTCATAACTAATTTTAATAAACTAATTAGTAAGGGTTAATAAAATTTAGAGGATGTTTGTTTGTCGAAATACAGTTACGGCCTTTACCTTTAAAAACCAACAAAATAATTTTTTAAGAAACTGACTGGGGTTTAGTTTTTATAATAAATGTTATAATTCTAAAATACTTTTTAGTAAAGTAGTTTACAAATAAAATTAAAAGACTGTACTAAGAGTAGTTAAGTAAGTTACAAAACATCAATAATTACCCTCTAACCATGTTAATGTATTTTTAACTTTTCCTAAGCAATATACATACTTTTCTTAAGGTAATTGTTTGTATAGATTTTAGACCAAATACTTTTTTATAAAACCGTAAATAAATTACAGAACTGTTGCTACGCACTACCCTAAACGGGGGTTATAAGACCTATGGCCACAGGACTTTAGTAGGAGTACCCTTAAAACCCTTCCCCCCCCAATGAATCTTTTTACCTAACAACTGACAACAGCACACGGTTACCCCCAGCTGTAATCTTTTTGTGAGCACTAGGTTGAGCTTAAACCCTTTACTGAACCACGTTGTACTTTTTATAACAACTGAGCACTACCTTCGGTTAAGGTGTTTTTATGTTTTGAACTGGACTTGAACCAGCGACCCTAAGATTTTCAGTCTTATGCTCTACCAACTGAGCTACCAAAACACAGGTTAAATTACTGAGACAGTTTATGGGTGGTTGTTTGAGTAGTGTTAGTAAGATGTATAGCACAAGGTTACAAATAACATTAATAAACTTTTTATTAATTTTAGAAAATAAAGATAGGTCACGTAACCCCTAACCAATATAGTAATACGGGTATACCGAAAAATAGAAAACTTTCCCGTAAGGTAATATCCAATGGTAGTGTGCGGCTTAGTAGGTATGAGTAACTAAACAACGTGTTAACCCAACCTTTAAAATAAAATAACGGCCCAAAAAGATATAAGAATAAAAAAAAAAAAAATGCAGCTAATGGTCATAGGTCAAACATAAACGTAAAAAATAAAGACTCGGCAATAAAAAATAAAGATCCTGGAAAACCTAAATTTAGTATAAGGTTTACGAAAGCAATAATAAAAAGTTGTGGCGCAATAAAACTTAACCCACTAATTTCAGTAATTAGCCGTGTGTGAAACCGGCGTGTAATTGCATCTAAAATTAAAAACGAGTTAGTTGATATTAAGGCGTGGCTAATTAACATACAGGCTCCTGAAATTCAAAGTGGTGAGTTTCCAGTAACCATACATATAGCCAACCAATGCATTTCGACAGTTGTTACGTAGGCAATAAGTTTTTTCAAATCAATTTGAAAAAAAATACGAGAAATAACCTCAAAAATACCTCAAGTTAAGAACGGGTACAGTCATATAAATGATGGATCTAGCTCCAGAACATATAAACATTTTAGTAGGCCGAAAAAGGCGAATTTAACTAAAACCCCACTTAAAAAAATAGAAAAATTTGCCGAAGCCTCCACATGAGCTTTCGGTAGTCACCCGTAGAATGGCCAAATAGGAAATTTTACACCAAACCCGAAAAATAATAGTAGGCATAGAAAATTAATCTCCACTGATGTGAAGTTAGTTATTGATAGTAATAAAAAGTCTCCTGATAAGGTGCTGTGAAAAATATAAACAAAAGCGAATATAATTAATAACGCCCCAAACTGAGTCCAGAAAAACATAGCATAAGCAGCCTCAACACAGCGGCGCGACTTCGCAAAACGATATAAAATCATAAACGATGGTACTAGTAAAGCCTCGTACGCTAAGAAAAATAAAATCATTGAGTTGGTAGTAAATACTACAAACCCCGCAATAATAATTAACTGAAGAAAAAGTATAAAACTCCGTAACTCATCACGGTGGTACGATAAACAGTTGATAAATGATAGTGCTATAACTACTAAAAACGTATAGACAAATGGGTAGGAGTAAGAGTCAATAACTAACCAAGATTCTCAAATAAAAAGTACTTGAGAGTAAGATAGTAGAAGGTTACTCGGTATAGAGCCTAGATCTAAATTTACGATAGTAAAGTAGGTTAGGTCGTAGTGAACTACGTAGAGTAAGTTTTTGTATACTAATATATTTAAAGTTGTGATAAGTCATAGGACTGAAGTAATTACTAAAAAAAATGCTCCTTCCGAAGCTACAATGGTGAACGAGAAGCGTAAGTATAGCATGTGTAGTATCACCATAGTTATAGATACAACCCCAAACAAACTTAAATAATCTAATGATAAACCAAACATACCCATAAACATTTTTAGGCTAGGAGAGTGTACCCTATATATAACTATACCGATACCTAAACCCCCACCTTTTTATTCACATAAACTTTCAACAACCCCCCACTGAACTGAAATTTACTTACTTTAAAGATTTATTTGAGGAACATTATGTGTGGCTAAAATAGCTTAATAACCGTATAAAAATAAAAGTTGTAGGTAGGTATGGGGTTGTATCCCTAACTAAATATAGTATTTACTAAACCTTTTCCATATTTATTTTTATAAACACAGATAAAACTTTCTCTTCTTATAAAGTACGCTATGGTGTAGGCGCAATGTTTAATTCTATAGTTTAGGTGGTTAGGGCCGAGTTAGTTAAGTAGCTCTCTAGTCGAAACTTTTTTAATAAGTTGGTGAGAATGTTACTAGAGTGTAAAACTGCATTAATAAACCCTTACTAAACACCGTGGTTGGTATAAGGCAAGTTTTTTCAGGTTTAGTTTTTTTTAGGAGTTTTCAATAGCCCACCCCGAGGGATAAAATACTAGTGGTTTGTGGAAGAGGGGGTTTCGGTTAGTTGTAGTTTTGAGAGGACTAACTATTACCAAATATAAAGATTTTAGGCCGAACTTTCATTAGTAAACACTTAGTTAATAAATTTACGTATGTTTAGTAACCAATAATAGTCCGGTAGGTTTACTAAGCCTTGTGTTGAGTTGCGTGGGATTAGTATGTTGTTAAATTTTGTAGATAACTCTCTATCTAAAAGTGTTGGTAGGTTTATAGACCAGTTAAAGTACATCCTAAAAGCTTTTACTAATACCCCGATAAAAGTAGGTTCGTAGCTTTTATAAAATATGTAGTTTTCACTTTTAGATTTATATTTAAAAAACCCCTTGTCACTAAAGGTTGTCAAACCCCTACCCTTATATAAAAATGTTATAAACCCTCTTAAACTAACTAGTAACCTTTTATACCATACGGGTGGTTTTATGGTTGGTGTAATTGGCGCGGTTGGTGTAGTTGGTGTAAGTGGAACCCTTACCTCTCATCAAACAAGTCACGACAATATAAAGAGTGGTGTACCAAAGCTTAATACCTTTCGTCTTCGAACAATCTCTCTACTATCTTTATGAGGTTGTGTATTGACTAACCACTGAAATCGCTGATAAAAAATGTAAATAATAAAGCAAAGTAATATAATACCTATTGAAAAAAATACCTCGAGGATTGAAAATTTAAGAAAAAATGCTATAACGTTTGTAAGTAAAACAGGTAGTAAACAGGCGCCTAATAAACCGTATAAACCTAAAATATCCCGACTGCGGTTGGAAATACCCCCTATAAATGGGTATTATATGAAGGACAGTATTTGTGGGTTCTTATGAGAAAACCACGTTTTATAGAAAATTATACTAAAAATATCTCTAAAAAAATTGAGCTTAACCAGAAAAGTAACATAAGTAGGTGCACTCGTTTACCTAAAACAAACATAATACTGGTAGGTAATTGTAGGTAACTTAGTTGACGGAACTGGGAACTAAACCTACTCCCGTCAATAAATAGGGTTGTTGTGTAGTTATTAAGGTCGCTACGCTTGTGGTTATACGTATGTAGATCCTCGATAGCAGACTTTAATAACCTCCTTAATGTAGAAACGTTCGTACGAAAACCTGCCTTGTAAGCTATTGCACATGATCAACGTGCTACAAATTGGACTGAGTAAGTGTAAACTATTAATGGAAATACGCACCGGGTGAGGTATATGTAGCAGTATACAAAAGAGTGTAACTGGTACTCTATAGCGGACGTGGTAACCGACCAAGTTATAGGCTCTAGTATAAGTAAAAATGGTCGATTTAAAAGTCACATACTATGGCTAAGGGTGCAGAACTGGTTCAACAGAACCATAAAAGTACATACACTGAGTGCTACCGCAGGAATAACTTCTTTAGGCCCAAATCAAACCCTACTTAGTAAATCATACTGTGAACCTAAGAGTAGTCCGAAACTAAAACTAAGGGAGGAGATTAAAAAAATAAATATAAGGTGGAATACAACGTAACTTATAATATCTAACTCAAGAATAGTGTAGTCGTTAACAGGGTAATCACTACAATGGTAGATTATTCATATTCAGCTGAGTCGAACGAACATTTTCACTATAAGTAGTGGGGTTAACCAACAAATAACTGCATAATAAGAGTCACAACTCATTAAAAAAGTTTTATTACTGTTAGAGTATTTGTGAAGGTTACGTAAGACAGCTAAGGTAGCTAAAGGGAGTAGTAGTATAAAGAGGCAGTGGACTACAGTGAAAACTAAGTAGTAAAGCATACTGTTTAGTAAAAATCTATTAAAAACCTTTGTCTTATACGACCTGGTTAAAAATTAAAGAGACTGGGCTGTAGGTGGTATTCCCACTATACTAGAAACCACAAACACTCTTTTATAGAGTTATTTTATTTTTGTTTATTTTACGCAGGCACACCCAGCCATAAATAATAAAGACGATTTAGTGTTTAGTTACGTTGAGGGTAATTAGTATAGACACAAAGTATAGTTAAGGTGTTGTGGGGTAAACTTTTAGTATGCGTTACTAAATCCTACTAACGAAAGGGTAGGCATAAGATATTAATATCGAACAGGGTCATAAGAACTGTAAGTAGGTGGGATGGGTTATCAAGAAGTGTTGTATCAACAACTGCTATAAACTTAACTAGGTTACATATTTGGTCTGGTAGTAGTAAAATGAGAAGTACTACACTAATTACTGCTGCAACCTCAAAGTAGTTAATAGCGTAAATGTCACGTTTAGTAAAAAACTTAGGCTGCTTATCAAAGTACCAGGCGTTTGAATTTTTGATCGAAGCTTCAAACCTCTCGTATAGTATAAAATTCTCATATAAGTAGTAGTTGTACTTAAATTTAATTAAACCTACAGCTAATTTACGTTTATGGAATAATTTTTGCACATATTTATAACGAAGTAACGCTTTGTATAGCTCTAATTTAAATTTACCAGACCACTTTATATGTATAAACTATGTTATATTAATTTTTATAACAAACTTGTATGAAGTTAGTTTTGAAGTAGTTTTAGTGGTGGGCATTATTCAGATACTGTTAAAACACGCTCGACTAAGGATGTGTAGACAGGTATGTAATATAACTCAACCCATCCTACTGAAGGGTAGAGTTTTTTTAAAGGTGCTGATGTTTCACCGTATTGCAGTAATAAATTACGCCTATCAAACATACCAACTAACTGAATTCCCATTAACTCAGTTGCCTCTCGTTCTAGTCATCGGGCGGCTGAAAAAATCTGAGATATTGAAATACCTCACTGAGCACTTCTGTTAAGAACGTTGTTTCCTCGTTGACCGATTTTATGAGCACCTGTTGTTAATGGGGTAAAAAGGAAAATACGGTGGGAGGAGCTAATTTGGTGGAAATGATAAAGTAGGAATGTTTGTGTTAGGTTATTTTGATAATTGGTGCTGAGTGTAGTTATTATAAGGGGTAGGCTGGAGCAATATGTAAATACTCTATAACTTAAAAATACCTCGAAGTGTGCTGGTAAGACACCCCCACTAGTACTCATAAGTTCAGAAACCTGCTTAACCACACGTGGTTGAGCCCCCACCCCCCAATTTAAAAAAAACTCCTTGCCCATAAATAAGGTTAGGAATTGGTAATATTTAGTGTTAGTACTTTTTGCTACTGGTGTGGGCGTAACTAACCCTAACTTAGTTAGGAGGAAGTTACTACCGTAACTACCAAGAAACGGATGTAATTTGGTTGGTGCGCTAACTGTATTTGAGCATACTTCGTAAGCTAAAAGCTCTGTTAACGCTGTTAAGTAAAATGAGGTTGCGTAGCGAATATGTAAACCTAGATAAACTAGACCCTTACTATGGAGTAGTAATGTAGTTGATGGTGCAGAAGTAGTTAAATTACTTAAATAGCATGATTGTTGAGAGGTTAGTATAAATGATAAGACTACTCGTATATCAGCTGAGTTATCCCAACTAAATTTAATCTCAGTATTTCGTAAATTATCCCTGGTCAATAATGTTCTAAGTTGTATTTATACCAACAACAACTATACGTATAAAACTTAGTGAGATTATTGCTAATCCTGCCAAAACAAGGCGTGCCTATTGTAGTCAACTTGTAGACTGAGGTATAGTACTGTGAAAAAAAACATAATAAGTACTGTATCGTAAAAACCTATAAATGTTATAGCGGAAATATACGGGAATAAGAAAATTAACTCAATATCGTACAGTAGAAAAAAAATACAAATGATTAAAAACTGTAGTGAAACTTTTATAGGTTTTTGTGACTGGGGTTTAAACCCACACTCATAAAAATCACGCCGTGTTGAACGGACAAAACCAAACCTTTTTAACGTGTTTATAAAAGATAGTGATGTGAGAGCATTATAAATTACTAAACCTAAAAGTAGTGTGTCCACACAAACTGAAAAAACTTCATAATCTCCCATAAAGAATCAAAGTAGAGTATTTTATTAAAAAGTGCGAACCCAACTCAACTCTGTTATAGAAGAGTTGTTGGTTATTTTTGTAAACTATCCCCGGACCTTAACCCCTTAACCCCTAGTCTTACTAAAATCGAACGTACTTTTAGTTTAGATTAATTAGTAATGAGTAGCGTGACTATTATAACTAGTTTGTGTATACTAACTATGTAGTTGAGTAGTGTATTAAAGACTACATCTAAATTTATTGGGTACGCACGGTACAGTTCTAAAGGGGTAGTATTGTAACTAAAAACTGCGTCATCGTAAACTAACCCTCAAGGGGATGCTAAACCCCCTTCAAGTAATGACTGTTTATCGTAAGCTAGTAGACCTACGCGGAATGACTCACCCCTAACTGCTAAGAATACTGAGCGTACTTCTAAGTTACACCGATTTGGTTTTAGGCGTGAGATAACTCTTTTAGTAAACTGGAATGAACTTAAAGCCGCTTGCCCCGCTAATTTATCTGAGTTTTTAGCGATTAGTTGGGGGTCAGCGCCCAATAATGTGTAAGTTACTAACCCAATACTTTGGTAGAAACGGGCAAAAGAGACTTCTGAAATATATAGACGTGCTCAACTAATGGGGGCGAATCTCCAAGGGGCTCAGTTTGTTTGACGTTTACGGCGACGGTATCTTTTTCGCGGAAACCACGTCAAGTTTAGGATACGTAAGTACCTGGGGAGGTTTGCTCGCCGTAGACGAGTTGTACGTTTAAAATTTCTATACACAGGACGTTTTCGAAACTCCTTATATAACTGTATATTATTAACAAAATTCATTCGGTTTAAATATGATCAACTCCGTACCAGTCCGAACCTGTAAAAATTTCAGTTAAAGAAAAGCCGATACGACCTTGTAATTGAATAAGGCCGTAGAGGAGTGCTTCTGCACTGGGAGGACACCCGGGTACATATGTATCTATTGGTAGTATACGGTCACACCCACGTACTACCGAGTAAGAGAAGTGGTAATAACCACCACCGTTAGCACAACTTCCCATTGAAACTACTCACTTTGGGGCTACCATCTGGTCATATAACCGTCGTAGTGCTGGGGCCATTTTATTTGTTAGTGTTCCTGCCACTATCATGATGTCAGCTTGTCTAGGAGTTGCCCTAAATATAATACCGAACCTATCCATATCATACCTACTAACAGCTGCGTGCATCATTTCTACAGCACAACACGCTAAACCAAAGGTTAAAGGTCATAGCGAACCTGACCGTGCCCACTCTACAAGTGATAAAATTTTTGATCTCAACCATTCTACAAACATTACTTAGTGGGAACCTAACTGTAAATTAGAGTTTTTAGTGGTAGAGTTTTTAGTGGTAGAGTTTTTAGTGGTAGAGTTTTTAGTGGTAGAGTTTTTAGTGGTAGAGTTTTTAGTGGTAGAGTTTTTA
>Ga0115103_1113637_pt1 | contig 10255 bp, 7 predicted proteins | sample MBTome_2_FD_89643 | JGI IMG/M metagenome (GOLD analysis project Ga0115103, IMG submission 89643) | Marine eukaryotic communities from Pacific Ocean to study complex ecological interactions - MBTS_5May14_M1_3um Metatranscriptome... | ecosystem: Environmental > Aquatic > Marine > Oceanic | place... | reverse complement strand
CTCCTGCGGCTTTAACGGCTTGTTGTGCGGCATCAGTCAAACTGGTTGCTGCGATAATGGCGAGACCGGATTCGGCCAGCTTTTTAGTACCCAGTTCGGCATTGTTGCCCTCGAGGCGCACTACCACTGGAATTTTAACTCCTACCTCTTCTACTGCACCAATCACACCATCGGCAATCAGATCACAGCGCACGATACCGCCAAAGATATTGATCAGTACGGCCTTAACATTGCTGTCGGAGAGAATAATTTTAAACGCTTCTACCACGCGTTCTTTGGTTGCACCGCCCCCCACATCGAGGAAGTTAGCTGGCGAACCGCCGTGTAGATGAACGATATCCATGGTACCCATGGCCAGACCAGCACCATTGACCATACAGCCAATATTGCCATCTAGGGCAACATAGTTCAGCTCGAAAGAGGCTGCGTGAGCTTCACGGGCATCTTCCTGAGAGGGATCGTGCATTTCCTTGATGGCTGGCTGACGGTACATGGCGTTGCCATCAATTATGACCTTGGCATCTAAGCAGTGCAGATTGCCTTCGTCAGTGATAACCAGTGGGTTAATCTCCAAAAGCTCTAGGTCCTTCTCTTTGAACATTTTGGCCAGGCCCATAAAGATCTGTACAAACTGCTTAATCTGAACACCTTTGAGGCCCAGTTTAAACGCCAGATCACGACCCTGATAAGGCTGTGCGCCAGTGAGAGGATCGATAATGGCTTTAAGAATTTTTTCGGGAGTCTCTTCCGCAACTTTCTCGATTTCGACACCGCCTTCGGTGGAGGCCATAAAGATAATACGGCGAGTGGCGCGATCTACAACAGCACCCAGGTATAGCTCTTGGTCAATATCGGTGCAGGTCTCAACCAGAATACGACTGACCGGCTGGCCATTGGCATCTGTCTGGTAGGTTACCAGATTTTTACCCAACCAGTTGTTGGCGAACTCTTCAATTTCAGCTTTGGAACTCACTAGCTTTACACCGCCGGCTTTACCCCGACCTCCAGCGTGAACCTGGGCCTTAACTACCCACTTGTCACCGCCAATAGTATCGGCAGCAGCCGCGGCTTCCTGTGCAGTTTCTGCTGCAATGCCCTTAGACACTGGCAGACCATACTCAGCAAATAGCTGCTTACCCTGATATTCGTGCAGATTCATACTTCTCTTCCCGTTAAATCTTTCGGATGGATAAAACCCCAGAACACCAAGTCGGTGTTCCAGGATGGTTAAAGGTATTTATAAAACGTTATTTACGACGCTTACGATTGGGGATATGAATGGCAGCACCATTCACAGCCAGCGCTGCCTCGTGAACTGTTTCCGACAATGTCGGGTGACCAAATACGGTCATACCTAAATCTTCTGCGCTGGAGCCAAACTCCATCGCAATGGCGACCTGCTGTACTAGATCCGCAGCACTTGGGCCTACAATATGACAGCCCAGGATACGGTCAGTATCAGCATGAGCAATAATTTTTACCATGCCCTGGGTATCGTTCGCTGCCATGGCGCGACCGCTGGCAGAGAAGGGGAAAGTGCCTACGTTATAGGGTTCTCCCGCAGCTTTGATCTGCTCTTCGGTCTGACCCACAGAGGCAACCTCTGGGTGGGTATAAATAACGTTGGGTACTATGTCATAGTTCATTTGGGCTTTGTGGCCGGCGATATTCTCGGCAACCATAACGCCCTCTTCTGATCCTTTGTGGGCCAGCATGGGGCCTCGCACCAGATCACCAATAGCATAAACGCCAGGGGCATTGGTAGCACATTGATCATCGACAAACACTGTGCCGCGCTCGTCTAGTTGTACGCCACTGTCATCTGCTAGAAGGCCATCGGTAAATGCGCGTCTGCCAACACAGACAATCAATTTATCGAAGGTTTGCTTGTGCTCGCTGCCATCGGCGGCCTTATAGGTCACCTCGACTTCTTTACCTTTAATTTCAGTGCCCGTAACTCGAGCACCCAGGCGGATATCCAGCCCTTGCTTGGTAAAAATTTTCTTTGATTCTTTGGCAATTCCTTTGTCCATAATTGCCAGAAAGTCTTCCATAGCCTCAAGCAGCACAACTTCAGAACCTAGGCGATTCCATACCGAGCCCAACTCGAGACCAATAACGCCAGCACCAATAACACCAAGACGCTTAGGTACCTCACCAATCTCAAGAGCACCGGTGGAGTCAACAATGAGATCTCCATCGAGCTGAGCAACGGGGATTGCAATAGGCAGCGACCCTGAGGCCAGAATAACGTTATCTGCGTCTATAACCGTTACGGCGCCATCGTTATCGGTCAATTCGACCTTTTTGCCAGCTAACAACTTGCCAGTACCATACAGAGCGGTAACACCATTGGCTTTAAACAGACCAGCGATGCCGCCAGTTAACTGATTAATAATGCTGTTTTTGCGCTTCAGCATGGCGGGGATATCCATAGCCACACCTTTGGTGCTTATACCATGAATGCCGAGTTCTTCTTTCGCTTCATGATATTTAAATGAGCTATCGAGCAGTGCCTTGGAGGGAATGCAGCCAACATTGAGACATGTGCCACCATTGACGCCCTGACCTTCGGTGTTTTTCCACTTCTCAATACAGGCTGTTTTAAGACCCAACTGGGCGGCACGAATAGCTGCTACATAACCAGCAGGACCGCTACCAATAACTACTACATCAAATTTGTCAGACATTTAGATTCCTATTTTTCGATTACTTAAGCGTTAAATTTCAAGTAAAATTTTGGCAGGATCTTCGATTAACTGCTTAATCGTAACCAAGAATTGTACGGCTTCCTTACCATCGATAAGACGGTGATCATAAGACATAGCTAAGTACATCATTGGTCGAATTTCAACCTGCCCATTAACCGCTACCGGACGCTGCTGGATAGTATGCATACCCAAAATAGCTGACTGAGGCGGGTTGATAATAGGTGTTGAGAGCAAAGATCCATAGACACCACCGTTGGTGATAGTAAATGTTCCACCGGTCATTTCGTCGATAGTTAACTTACCATCGCGGGCTTTGCCAGCGTAGGAACTAATGCTGTTTTCCACCGTGGCAATACTCATATTCTCAGCATTGCGTAGCACAGGAACAACCAGGCCTCGGTCAGTAGAAACTGCTACTCCGATGTCCTGGTAACCGTGGTAGACAATATCGGTTCCATCAATAGATGCGTTGACTAGGGGGAAGCGTTTTAGTGCTTCCACTGCGGCCTTTACAAAAAAGCCCATAAAACCCAGACGGGTACCGTTATGGGTCTTAGTAAATTCGTCTTGGTATTGGCGACGCAAGCCCATCAAAGCCGACATATCTACTTCATTAAAAGTAGTCAGTGATGCTGTGGTATGGGTAACATCCAACAGACGCTCCGCAATACGAGTGCGCATACGCGACATGGCCACACGGCGTTCAACACGCTCTCCAACTTCAAACTCTGCATCGGCAACAGTTGCCACTGCAGGTGCCGCCGCCGGTGCTGGTGCTGGTGGAACAAAGTTAACAACATCTTCCTTTGTGATTCTGCCACCTTTACCCGTACCGGAAACCTGACTCAGATCAATGTCTCGCTCATCGGCGAGTTTTTTTGCCGCTGGATTGACCAGAGACTCAGCCACCTGAATATCAACTTCTTCTTGTTTAGCCGCTGGTGTTGCGGCGCCAGGAGCGGCTGCCGCTCCCTCCTCAATTCGGGCAATAATTTCATTGCTCTCGACTGTTTCGCCTTCGGCTTTGAGGACTTCTGCCAACACACCGTTCGCTGGAGCTACTACTTCCAACACAACTTTGTCAGTTTCAATGTCGACAAGTAGCTCATCGCGGCTCACTGAGTCGCCGACATTTTTATGCCAAGTCGCCAATGTGCCTTCTTGTACTGATTCTGGGTAGGTTGGTGCCTTAATTTCAATGGCCATTTATCTATTCCTGGTTTAATTAAGAGTCGAAGCTGAGAGCTTCATCAATAAATTTTTTCTGCTCTTCTAAATGAACAGACATATATCCCGCCGCTGGGGCCGCTGAACTCTCACGACCGACATAACTAAGATGCAATTGCGGGTGTGTGCGCTGAATAACATTACGCATATGGTGTTGACTACTGTACCAGGCGCCCTGATTCATTGGTTCTTCCTGACACCAGACAATGTCGCTAATATTGGGGTAGGTTTTAAGCACCTCTTCCAGCTCAAGATCTGGGAATGGGTAGAGTTGCTCTAAACGCACTAGGGCAATATCAGTGATGCCTCGCACTTCACGTTCTTCAAGCATATGGTAATAGACCTTACCAGAACACAGGATGACGCGCTTAGCGGCGGCAGCCTCCATACCTGGGTCGGCAATCACAGTTTTAAACTCGCCGTTTGCCAACTCTTCTAACGAAGATGTCGCCAGCTTGTGACGCAGAATCCATTTAGGGCTCATTATAATCAGAGGGCGGCGCATGGGGCGAATAGCCTGACGGCGTAGCAGGTGGAAAATTTGCGCCGGACTCGTTGGATTACAGATTTGCATATTGTGCTCAGCACAAAGTTGCAAGAAGCGCTCTAGGCGCGCGGATGAGTGCTCTGGGCCCTGCCCCTCAAAACCATGAGGTAGCATCATGGTGAGACCAGACAGGCGCCCCCACTTATGCTCGCCACTGGCAATAAACTGATCAATCACAACCTGTGCGCCGTTGGCAAAGTCACCAAACTGCGCTTCCCAAATAATTAAACCAGCTGGTGCTGTGGTGGCGTAGCCATATTCAAATGCCAGCACGGCTTCCTCTGAAAGCACTGAATCGTAAATATCAAAGCGCGGTTGATCGTCCGACATATTAGCCAACGGCAGATAGGCTTCGCCATCTTTCTGATTGAGCACTACTGCATGGCGATGAGAGAACGTACCGCGCCGCACATCTTGACCAGTGATACGAATCGGGTAACCCTCTTCGAGCAATGTGCCATAGGCAAGTAACTCGGCCATACCCCAGTTTAGCGGCAACGCTCCACCGGCCATCTTGCGGCGATCATCATAAATTTTAGCGACCTGACGCTGTGCCTGAATCCCATCTGGGATAGTTGTAATCTGGGTGGCCACAGTCTGCAAAATCTTGAGATCTAAACCAGTGTTAGCTGGCGTGCGCCAGTCATGGCCGAGGTAAGGTTCCCAATTAACAAATAGGCTAGTATCCGGCTCACGCACAAGGTTGTGCACCACAAAGTCACCGTTATCTAAACTAGCACGATATTCATTGGCCATCTCATTGGCCTGGTCCTGCTCTAAAATACCCTCAGATACCAGCTTCTGTGCATAAAGAGTTCTAGTGGTAGAGTGCTTGCGGATAACATTGTACATCAGAGGCTGAGTGGAGGATGGCTCATCGGTTTCATTGTGACCACGACGGCGGTAGCAGACCAGATCGATCACCACATCTTTGCCAAACTCATAGCGATAATCCATGGCTAGCATCGCGGCAAACATCACGGCATCAGGATTGTCGCCATTTACATGTAGAATCGGCGCCTGCACCATTTTGGCAATATCTGTGCAGTATTCAGTTGAGCGGGCATCATCCTGACGGCTGGTGGTAAATCCAACTTGATTATTGATCACGATATGAATGGTGCCACCGGTTTTATAGGCACGGGTCTGAGACAACTGGAAGGTCTCCATCACCACACCCTGACCAGCAAAGGCGGCATCACCATGCATCAAGATAGGTACCACTTTCTGACCGGTAGGATCATTGCGGCGATCCTGTCGCGCGCGACCTGAACCCACTACTACCGGACATGAAATCTCTAAATGAGAAGGGTTGAAGCCCAAAGCCATATGCACTTCGCCGCCTGGGGTCATCACATTGGATGAAAAGCCTTGGTGATACTTTACGTCCCCTGATGTGTTTACTAGGCGCCTGCCTTCAAATTCCTCAAACATCTCGGCCGGATTTTTACCCAGAACATTAACCAATACGTTAAGACGGCCACGATGAGCCATGGCCATAACAATCTCTTTGCCGCCATATTCTCCGGAGCGCCTCACCAGACAGTCCAGCAATGGAATTAGACTCTCGCCACCCTCAAGACCAAAACGCTTGGTGCCCGGATACTTTGAATCCAGGTGTTTTTCTAGGCCCTCAGCTGCAGTGAGACGATTAAGCACATCAATACGCGCCTCATCACCGTAAGTCGGTTTAGAGCGCACGGACTCAAAGCGTTGCGCTAGCCATTGTTTTTCAGCAAAGCTGGTAATGTGCATAAACTCTGGCCCAAGATGGCCACAGTAGGTTTCTTCTAAGGTCTCTACAATCTCACGCAGAGTAGCCTCAGGCTTACCAAAATACAGCGGGCTAGTTTGGAAAGTTGTATCTAAATCGGCATCGGTCAGACCATGGAAATGGAGATGCAGATCTGGGACATCCTCGCGCTGCATAATGCCCAAGGGGTCAAGACTGGCTTTTTGATGACCGCGAAAACGGTAAGAACTGATGAGCTGAACAACTTTAACTTGCTTGCGCTCGTGCTCGAGATGAATGCCACCAGATCCCGGCGCAGGCGTCGGACGCGCCTGTCGGCGACCCAGTAGTTCAAAATGCTGGATTATTGTGTCGTGGGAAATATCCGGAGTAATACTGCCATTTGTTCGAGGTAGGGAGTCGAAAAAGCTGCTCCACTCCTCTGGCACTCCGTTAGGATCATGCAAGTAGGTTTCGTAAAGCCCTTCAATGTATGACGCATTTCCACCAGAAAAGTGGGAGGAGCTGAGAAATTGCTCCATTAAGCCCTCAGGCATCAGTGTTATTCCCCTTTAAATACTGTGTATCAGCCGCATAAATATGGCCGGTATTCTAAACCTCTAATGGCAAAACGGCCAGTAAAAACTGGCCGTATCGAGCTATTTAACCCCTATCAGGAGGCTATACAACACTTTAGGTAGCGCTTCTGACCAGCATATTGCGAATATGACCAATAGCCTTGGTCGGATTCAGCCCTTTTGGACAGACTTGCACACAATTCATAATGCCATGACAACGGAACACACTGAAAGGATCATCCAGGTTCGCAAGCCTCTCTTCGGTAGCTGTATCTCGGCTGTCAGCCAAAAACCGGTAAGCCTGCAACAAACCAGATGGGCCAATAAACTTTTCTGGGTTCCACCAAAAAGATGGGCAAGCCGTTGAGCAACAGGCGCATAGAATACATTCATAGAGCCCGTCCAATTTAGCCCGCTCTTCTGGAGACTGCAGGCGTTCGATAGCTGGTGCTGGGGAGTTATTAATCATGTACGGCTGAATCTTTTCGTACTGTGCATAGAACTGGCTCATATCAATCACCAGATCACGAATCACGGGTAGGCCCGGCAGTGGACGAATGACTAACTTATTACCCTTGACCGCAGATGATAGCGGAGTGATACAGGCGAGACCGTTTTTACCCGAGATATTCAACCCATCAGAACCACAGACGCCCTCTCGACAGGAGCGACGAAAACTCAGGCTAGGATCTTCGACCTTCAACTTTTCTAACACATCCAAGACCATTACATCTTTGCCTTGAGTATCGACCTGATAGTCTTGCATATAAGGCTCTGAATCAACCTCAGGGTTATAGCGATAAATACTTACATTTAACATATGTCTGTGAGCCCCTATTAATAGGTACGTATTTTAGGTTCGAAAGCTTCGCGAGTTTTCAAATTGAAGTTAACTCCGCGCTTGCCGAGGGTCTTGCTGTCTGGGAAGTAAACCGAGTGGCAAAGCCAGTTTTCATCGTCCCGCTCCTGGAAGTCTTCTCGGGCATGAGCTCCGCGACTTTCAGTACGCCCCTCCGCAGCAATTGCCGTAGCCTCTGCCGTAGCGAAAAGATTTTGCAACTCCAAAGCTTCAATGCGAGCGGTATTGAAGGCGTTGCTCTTATCGTCCAGAGCTACATTCTCAATACGTGGCCGCAGTGCATTAAGTTTCTCAATACCCTGCTTCATAAAATCACCACGACGGAACACACCAAAATAATTCTGCATAATGGTCTGAAGTTCTGCGCGCAATACTGAGGCCTGTTCTCCATCGGAGGAGTTATTGATTCGATTGAGGCCAGTCATAGCACGCTCAATATCAGCTTCGCTGGCATCTTTAAGATTGATCCCCTCGCGCAACTGCTTCTCGATAAACATGCCAGAGGCACGACCAAAGACCACCAAATCCAGCAGCGAATTACCGCCCAGGCGGTTAGCACCATGCACAGAAACACAGGCTGCTTCACCACAGGCATAAAAGCCCTCGATGACCTGATCATTGCCCTCTCCGTCAATGGTCAGAGCCTGGCCATCTACATTGGTCGGAATACCGCCCATCATATAGTGGCAGGTGGGAACCACTGGAATGGGTTCGACCACTGGATCGGCATGAGCAAAGGTTCGTGACAGCTCAAGAATCCCCGGTAACTTAGCGTTCAGGGTCTCTTCACCCAGATGATCTAACTTCAGGTACACATGATCCCCATCTGGGCCACAACCACGACCTTCAAGAATCTCCAACACCATAGAGCGAGCGACCACATCTCGACCCGCCAGATCTTTCGCATTGGGAGCATAACGCTCCATAAAGCGCTCGCCATCTTTGTTGATTAGATAACCACCCTCACCGCGACAGCCCTCGGTCACCAGGGTGCCAGCTCCATGAATACCAGTCGGGTGGAACTGCCACATTTCAATATCCTGAACCGGGAAGCCCGCTCGCAATGCCATACCCACGCCGTCACCAGTACAGATATGTGCGTTAGTGGTAGACGCGTAGATACGCCCTGCACCACCCGTAGCGAATACAGTCGCCTTAGACTTCACATATACCGTTTCACCGGTTTCGATATCAATCGCAACAACACCAACCACTGCGTTGTCTTCGTTCTTTACAATGTCAACCGCATACCATTCGTTGAGGAACGTGGTCTCACTTTTCAGGTTGCCCTGATAAAGGGTGTGTAAGAGCGCGTGACCGGTTCTATCTGCGGCAGCACAGGTTCGGGCCGCTTGGCCACCGTTGCCAAAGTCTTTTGACTGACCACCGAAGGGACGCTGATAGATGCGACCTTCTTCAGTACGAGAAAAGGGAAGACCCATATGCTCTAGCTCAAAAATCGCCTCTGGGCCGGTCTGACACATATACTCAATCGCTTCCTGATCACCAATGTAGTCTGATCCTTTGATCGTGTCATACATATGCCACTGCCACTGATCGTTGGGATCATCGCTGGCAATTGCACAGGTAATACCACCCTGAGCGGACACTGTGTGAGAGCGAGTTGGGAAAACCTTTGTAATTACGGCGGTTTTATAACCAGATTGCGACAACTGCAACGCCGCGCGCATGCCAGAACCGCCACCACCAACGATTACAGCATCAAAACTCATTGTTCTCATATTAGCCATGTACTTAGATTCCCCACAGAATATCGATAGCCCAAATTACGTACAGCATGGTCACCGCGATCATGCCCAACTGAAAGAAGATACGAATAGCAGTGGCCTTTGGCCCAATCAGTCGCTCTGTAATATAGTCAGTTAACACACACCACATGCCAATCCAAGCATGGGCAGCAATCGACACCATAGTCAGCAGGCTAAACATGCGCATCGGCAAGCTACTGTTGAGGGTTGCCCATTGACTGTAATTAAGATCAGGATTGGCAATGAGATAGCCAACGATAAAAACAAGGTAAGCAGTCATCACGAAAGCCGAGACACGCTGCACTAACCAATCAGAAAGGCCGCTGCGACCCAAGCTTGTTACTGTAGTAATCATAGGAACACCCACGCAGTAATTAGAGCAATAACAACAGCGGCAACCACCACTGCAACCCAGGCGCTGAGCCGGCCAGCTTCGAAACTGTCTTCGCCCACACCGAAATCCATAATCAAGTGACGTATACCGGCAATTGCATGATAAGCCAACGCGGCTAAGCTGCCCCAGATAATCACTTGGCACAGAGGATTAGCCATTACATCACCAAGCGCATTAAAACTAGCTTCTGAGGCTAAACTCGCCTCAAGAATCCACAGCAAAACAGCAACGGCGAGGAACATAATGACACCAGAGGCGCGATGTAAAATAGAAACATAGGATGTGATGGGAAGCTTAATAGTCCCCAGATCAAGATTTACAGGTCTTTTCTTGTCCACGACGGGTAATCCCTTTTAAGGTGATCCGTATCAACGGAAATGGATTTAGCTGATTAATACAATGCAGGGTTTGCCAACGATTGACGCTCGTGGCTACCGG
>Ga0115103_1078167_pt1 | contig 10278 bp, 12 predicted proteins | sample MBTome_2_FD_89643 | JGI IMG/M metagenome (GOLD analysis project Ga0115103, IMG submission 89643) | Marine eukaryotic communities from Pacific Ocean to study complex ecological interactions - MBTS_5May14_M1_3um Metatranscriptome... | ecosystem: Environmental > Aquatic > Marine > Oceanic | place... | reverse complement strand
CAACTGATGTATATGAATATCTTGTGCTACCTTAATGTATGGTAACAATAACTCTACATCTACATTACCATTGATAGTAGTAGATTTCTTTATAGTGTCCTCACTTACAAATAATACTGCCATATTAGTATATGTTATTTAGTTGGCTAATTGCTTTAGATAAAAATTTAAGTCTTTCTTCAATACCATCTTTAGCTTTACGCAAGTCATCATCTAAACCAAAAGTATCTCTAGTATATCCTAATTCTTGTAGTGCTTTATCTAACTTTTTTTCCATAGATAAAACTTCTTTTAACTTAGATTTATATTTATTCTCTACTTTTTCTAAGTCCATACGAGCAGTATTGACTGACCTTAAAGCATTATCTTCTGCATCACCTAAATCAATGTATTCAGAATAAAGTTTTTTGACATCGTTAGCTATGCTTAACTCTACCTTATGCGTGTCTAGTTCTATACCATTGAATAGTTTACCTAGTGCTATGTTTAATTCTTTATTGTTCATTTTAGCTTTTATATATAAAGTTATAATATCTTACATAATCATCAAATGCTTTAAGCATACTATCTGTACCAGCTTCTATACCACCTACATCGACTTTTACACCTAATTCTTTAGCTTGGTCTTTTAGTTTTTTTTATGTCTTTTAATATTTGTTTAGATAATTCACTACCTTGTACGCTATCTTGCACACCTTTATTTGCAGTATTTTTCAAAGGCACAACGTGGCTTTCTGTATTATCCATTATTTTGTTTAATCTTTTGTAGTCTGCTTCTATATCATTTAATAAAGATAACTCTACCTTTTCAGACTTTAGGTTAAGTCTGTTTTGTTCTTCACTTAAATTCTTAAAGTAATTCATTTTAATATCCTTTTTTATTTTCTTATAAAACCTTTATCTGCTCTACGCTTTGGTGCGATAGCAACACTTCTTTCACTTTTCTTTTGTGGTTCAGGCTTAAACCCAGCACTTCTAGCTTTAGCAACACTTACAACCTTATCTGTATTAAGTGGTCTTTCTCCCATCTTAGTTACATATATTCTACGATACCATCTATGATGACAATTACCACCACCTTTATACAACCATATAGAGTAAGTATCTGCACCACCAGCACCCCAACCTTTATTTACAGGCATTTTACCCATTCTTAGTATATCCTCTTTACGATATACTTTGTTAGCTGATAACATCTTCTTGCAAAACTCTCTACTATTGCCCTCTTCTTTTCTCTTTAAACCTTTATCTTCATTGTAGTAATATCTTACTCTATAAAGGTTACCCTCTCTATCAGTACCATCTTGTTCAGATTTTGCTCTTGGTATTGCTCTACCTGTATTAGCTAATTCTAATTTTTCTAAGTTGTACTCAAAATCGAAATCAGGGTGTTCGCCCTCTGCATCATCTTCATCAACTAACTCCCAATTATCTAAATCCTCATCTTCACCAAATTCAGTCAAGAACTTATCTAACTCTGTGTATTCAGCTAGGTTTTGTTCTTCGGCTACTGCTTCTTCGTTTTTCTCTAATGGCTCATATCCTAGTTCCTCTCTAATCTCATCTTGCGTAAGAACTTCTTTCAAAGTTTCAGCATCAAACATAGAATTTAAAGGCTGCACGTCTTTTATGCTCAATGGTATGGTAACACCATTTATTGCTAAAAGTTTCTTAAACGTCTTTAAAAGCTGATTTTGGAATGGTTTTACTACACTATTCATATATAACTCATACGCTTGTAGTAATTCGTTGCGACCACCTAACTGCCCCTCTGTCTTAACACCTAATAGCATAGGACTTGTTACCCTATGACCAATCATAATGTTTTGTATCGTTAGTTCGTTAAGTACTGTGTATTGCTTGTCTGCATCAGATACTGCGATAGGTACTATTTCAGGCTTACTATTTGCATCATCACTAAATGTCAATACAAACTTACCAGCGTTGTTAGCACCTGTGAATTTATTAGCTATCTGTCTTTCTATCTGTACTCGTTCCTCTCTTGTTGGTACTCCGTTAGCGAAGTTAATAAAGTACGAGCCACTAAAACCATTAGTGATATTGTTTAAGTGAAAGTCAGATGTAAGGTTATCTATCTGTATCCAATTCGTACTAGCTACATAATCAGGAGTGTGGTACAATTCCATCGCTGGAGAGTATAAACCACTATATAATAATTGGCTACCCTCACTTCTATCCATCATATTAAATGGTGCTATGTGCTTGGGTGCGTATTCTTTCTTTCTGTATTGTGTCCAATCAGAGCATAAGTAATAGCAAGGTACTTTACCATCTTGGTCAGGCACTCCAATTCTTACTTGCTCAACAGGTATGTGGTGTAGTTCAGCTATCTTAGTCTTATCCTTAGACCATATTACATTAATAGCGTATGCACCTTGTAGTTTTAAATCAAAGGCTAACTTAACAAATAGTTCGTGTGCGCTTTCTTGTCCGTTTACTGCTGCTAGAAACTTCTTTAACTCTACATATTGTGCAAGGTCTTTACTATCCTCACATATAAAGTCCTCACCAGCTATCATAGCACTTGTAGCATTAACGATAGCAGCATTGGTAGCACTATTGTTATATAAATCTATTATATATTGTGGGTAGTTGTTTTTGTACTCACCATCGCCAAAGCCAATCCAATCAGCACCATTTACTTCAACGCTTTTAGGTTGTACTTCGTTTGTTAGATTTATATTTATTAGTCTTTCTTTCATTAGAATTTATATAAGTTATAGTCTAATCCCATAAATGAGTGTACTCCGTTACCATCTATGTTTACAGAGTATGTTTTCCAACCTCTAGGGTGGTCGTATTCTAGTACCTCTGCTTCTGCATCTTTAGGTTCTAAACCTTTCCATAACACATCAACGTGGTATTTGTCAGATAGTATAGGTGCTTTAGTTTCTTCACCTTCTTCATTGTATTCACCTTGCTCTAAGACGATATAACCAAGTCTAACGACACAATGCTTGTGTGTTGGGTATGTGTTACCATCTACATCAGTAGATACCCCTAAAGCGTTTATTTTGCTTTCTGCTTGTTCTAAGCTGTCAAACTCGTATTTACCTATCTTCTTCATTAGCTTGTTAAATTTGTAAGTTCTGTATCACTTAAAGCCTCATTAAATACTGCTACTGCTTTGCATTTTCCGTAGAAGTTTAAATTATTTCCATTAAAATTTAATTCATCTAAAGAGTTTGCAGTATTTGTAGTACCACTATTATCTGTGGCTACTTCTACTCCGTTTATCCATAAAGCAAAATCATTAACTTTATATTTAAAAGCAACTTTATTAAAGTCTGTTTGTGTATAAGCATTACTTTGGATAAATACTTGAGTTGAACCTCCTACTTTTGATAAAGCAGAAATATATCCATTTGTATCAAAGTATAATCTGACATCATTGTTAGTACTTCCATCACTTAATGAAATATATTTTTTTATTCCATCTTCTGCCAAAGCAGCTATCTCTGCATATAACACACCCTCTGTACTATTTATTAACGTACTATTACCACTACCTGTTAGTGTTTCTGTTGCTCTTGTAACTGTACTACCCGTTAGTGTTGGTATGTATGATGTAGCGTAGGATAAGGCTTCTACTTGTGCGCCCCATATATATAGTGAGCCACTATATGAACCTGCAATAGGATAAAAATATATAGAAGATGTTGTTGCAGATGTATTAAATTCAAAAGAAACTCTAGTCCATTCAGTATTAGAAATTTGACTATAATAACTAGAACTTAAAATGTCTGTTCCATTAGTAACATCATAAACTCTATATTCTACATTTGTTGCGTCTAAATTTTTCACATAAAATGATGCTGAATATTGAGTTGAAGATGCGACTGTAAGTGTATATCTTAATTGAGCATAACCACTAATAAAAGTAAATTTGTCAGCATTAATTTCTCCACTAGGAGATGCTGTTGCATTAGGCAAAATAGTTCCATTAACCAATGCCCACTCACTAAAGTCCTCACTATAAGTAACTAGATTAGTAGAAGTAGGCTCTAACAATATATGACCATTCTCTCCATTACTATCATAGTTTATTCTAGCTAAATCTACTTCTTCACTAAATGTAATGTCTTTTACTGATATGTTGTCTATTGAGCCTATAAAATTTTGAGAATATAGTCTAAATTCAGTTTGAGATAAGGAAGTAAAATATGCTACATAACTATCAATACCGTTAAATGCTTGTGTTTCACCATAATATACAGACTCTAATGCAATATTACCACTTGTGTAATCAACAATATCAAAAGATAATTTATATATTTTATTTGTTTGTAAAATTGTTTGTTTTAATTGTTGTCCATAATTAGAACCTATACTTGTAACCTTACCATCTTCTATACTCCAACCTGTACCTAAACTCCACCTATCGTTAGGGTCTACTTGTTGTACTGATATGTTGTCTATTTGAAATTCACCAATAGCATCATTACAAAATATTCTTATAGAACCATTATCTGCATTTGCAGTATAATAAACTTCATAATCTACAAATGAACTTGTAATGTTATCAGTAAATATTACATAACCATTTTGTGTTAATCTTAAATTTACGCCGCCACTTATATTTTTAGCTTTAAAAGAAATTTTGTAGGTTTTGCCATTTACAAAAGAAATATTTTGGCTTATATTTTCAGTATGCCAATTACCATTTTCTGTATTATTAGAATTTAAAGCACCATCTACAATAGTTGCGTAATCACCACCATTTACACTCCAATTATCTAAATTTGGGAAATCTCCATCAGTAACTTCTTCATCACCCAACTCCTCAAAATCACCATTAAGTACTAATTCAGGGTCAGTAATACTCTGCATATCTTGTACTAAACCATCAGAGTTTATTCTTGTAGCACTACTTGCTCTATCGAAGTCAAAGTCTGATGATACGTCTATTACTGATACGTTGTCTATTGAGCCTATAAAATCTGCATCAGCTTGTATGTATAAAATATCATTTGGAGTTGCAGAAGTTACTTCAACATTCCTTGTATATGTGCCATTAGCATTTTCTTTAGGGTATGTTCCTACTGTTGTATTAGTTGGATATACTTGCACACTTCCATTTACATAATTACTTATAGTAAAAGTTATTTTATAAGTTTTGCCTGATGCACTAGGCAATACAGATGATTGTGATAAACTAGAATTTCCTACTTGCGTGCCATCACTACTAGCTTTTCCATTAGCAATTGACCAACCTGTACCTAAACTCCAATCACTATCAGTATCAAACGCACCATTAGTTACAAGTTCATCACCTGTATAAGTCTTTACAGAGTGTACCCTTGCATTACTTGTTGCAGTAGGAGTAAGTAGTATAGATGCTTTGTCTAGTATATCAGCATCATCTATTGGCTTAATAGTAGATTTAGATGCACTACCATTCTCATAGTACGTTGCCCTACCTCTTAACGCAGATAATAAGCTATCTATGGCATCGCCTAGTACTCTCTTACCTATGCTTAATGCTAAACCTAGTCCTAACATATATTAGTTGCTATATCCTACTGCTACTCCACTTGTTAGTGTGATGTCAGTAATGTTCAAAAATAAAACTGTACCAGCAGCTATCGTTGTTCTTAATATTGCTGGGTTTGCACTACCACTTTCTAAGTCAGAAACAGAAATAGCATTGATAACGCTTTCTGTTACAAAGTGTACTGCATAAAAGTCTTGTGATGTTACTGCCGATGTGCTAATTAGGAATGGTTTACTTTTCTTACCTAATTGCTCGTTTAATAAATCTGTTGTATTTTTTACTGCCATTTTATTATTTTATATTTAATTTCTTGCTATTTTAGATGTTTGCTTTGCAATTTGTTGATAGTCTTTAGCTTCTTTTTTATACAATTCTACTTCTTTTGGTGTATCTATACCAATTTTATTAGATGCTTGTTCTATATCATTACACAATTCTAATAATCGTTTAGACTGTTCATTTAAAATTTCACTAAAAGATTTTAATGCTGTTCTTTTTTTTAAGAAATCACTTTCTATATCTAATAATTTTCTATTAGTATCTCTAACAACTTTAAATTGTTTTTTAATATCGTCCATTAAGGCTAAATCTACCTTTTGTGTTTTTAGCGTAATTCTATCTAATTCGCTTTTTGCTTTATTTTCAAAGTTTAAATCCATTATATACTTATATATTGTGTGTTACTATTTGTTGTATTCTTATTGCTTGTAGGTGTGTATTGAGTGTATGATACCTCTGTTACATCAGCATCTTTTACTAATGCCTTACCCCTCTCTATAATCTGATTGTCATTCAAGGTGCTATCATTAGTTAAATCGTTAGTGGCAACTTGATACACTACATAAGTGTAAAAACCCTCTGCACCTAAACTAATATCTACACCCTCTGTAAATTCTACTATGCTATATCTTGGCTCTACTTGTTCGGTAGGATTAAGATAGTAGCTTACTTTAGTCATATCGTTGGTAAACTTAATAAAAATATATGGACTTAATGGCAACTTTTTCTTACTTGTAAGATTAAAGTATAACTCATTTTCTACACCTTGATTTATTACTACCATAATATAAAATATAAAAAACTATGTTTTATTTACAATTAGTCAAAAAAAAAGTGGGATAAACCCACCTTTTCTTTAAATTATATTAGTAATTACGAAATAGTTACTGAAAAATCACCATTATCAAATGGTTCAGTAGTATAGTCTGCAACTACTAAAGCTGCACTATCTTCCATACCTACGAAACTTAAATCGTATCCGTTCATATCACCAAACGCTACACCACTATTTGCAGTACCTGTTGTTAACTCCATACCATTAGTAACACCTAAGCAAAAGATAACTCTTTTACCAGCAGAATTAGTACCATTTGTTTCAACAAATACTAACAATCTGTTTTGTGCCAATAATTTAATTTCGTTTTGGTCTGCTACACTTAGTTTGTGTAGTTTTACGTTTACTGATGGCTCATAAAATACTGTACCATTCTCTGCACTTGCAGTAACTGTTTCAGTAAATGAAGCAGTACCCCTTACTACGTTGTATTTAAACAAGTCCGTAGTAATATCCAAGTCAGAAACAGAACCAGCACTATGAGTAACAGTAGCATCTTCTAGTTGTGCAAAATAAACTGCTCTAACACCACCGATGATGTCTTTACAATCTAATGCTCTACCTGTTGTTAATTCACAAGCCATATTCTTTTGTTTTATTAGTTAAGGGGGGCGTTAACCCCCCTGTACTTATTTTAATTATGATTGGTGTACGATGTCTGCACCAATACCGTGCTGGCAACCAGCCGTAAATTTAGCCACTACCCTTAAATTATCGCTTCCATCTAGTGAACTCATATCTAACATACGAATTTCAGAGTGGTCAGAGATTAAGTCTGTACCGAAGAATAGGTTAGATTTTTGTGCTGCTACCATTTGGTTGTCAGGCATACCTTGACAAACTGCAATCTTAACACCCTCAAATTCAGGAGTGTACTGCCCCATATGATTGAATGGGAATGCAGATAAAGCAGAAATAGCAGAAATATAAAAACGATAAGTTTTAGCGTTCATATAAATATACAAATCTTCTTTAGTGTAGATTGTAGATGGTACGGCAGCAACTAAGTCTTGCAACTCACCAATTACGTTGTCAGCATCATAAGCACCAGCAGCACTATCAGTACCAACTGTACCATCGTTAGCAAAGTAACCTGTACTAGCAGTAAGGAAACCCTCGAACTGACCAGCAGTAGCCTCTGCACCACTCCATATAGAAGTTTCTACTGCATCAGCAATAGTGCCACTTAGGTAAGACATTACAAAAGCAGTAAAATCACCACTCATATCTCTGTTGTGCGCACCAGCTCTCATTTGAGCAGCTTGCCAATCCTCTAGTAAGTCTTTCTTACAAAGGTCAACATTGATTTGTAATTCTTTTGGGTTTAGTACTCTCTCTGTTAAAGTTAGTGTACCAGCATCAGTGAAATCACAAGATGCGTTACCTACTAAAGATGCACCAGCAACCTTAGTAATATTTCTTTTGAATTTTACATTCTCTAGTACGTTTAAGTATTCTAAAGATGTAGCAGATTTTAACGCAGCAGCTATATACTGACCAGCGTGTTCACCTGAATAGTTTGAAGTAATATCGAAACTCATTTTTAATTATTTATTTAGGTTATACATATATTTCTCTTGTGCAGATAACTTAGCGTATTCTGCTTTGCTTAATTCTACTTTCGTAAAATTGTTGGTGGCAAACTTTCGTGCTTTGATAGGCTCTGCACTAGGCTCACTACCTAATTCGTTTACTTGCTTAGATAACTCTACGTTTTCTGTTTGCAAATCAACTATGTTTTCATCTTTAGCTAAATTCTCACCTCTTAGTTCGTCTAATTCAGCCTTGATTGTATTTAGTTCGCTAGTAACATTTTCTAGTAATTCTCTTACTACGTTACCAACTTCTTCAAGCATAGTTTCATCAGTAGTAGTTTCTTCTTCCATTTCTACTTCTTCTTCTTCTTTTTGCTCAACTTCTTCTTCTTCTTTAGCAGATACCTCTGTTACTACACCATTCTCATCAGTAGTAAACTCTGTACCATCTTCTAAAGAGTAAGTACCTTGTGGCATTGGAGTTTGCTCACCATCTTCTGATAAGATGTTAAGTACTACACCCTCTGCTAACTCATCTGCTTCTGATACGATAATAGTACCATCTGCTAACTTAGCTTCGTAAGCTAACTTTACTTCTTGTTCTTCGGTATCTATACCTAAAGCAACTTTTATGCGTTCTTTTAAATCCATTTTTCTATATTTTTGGTAATTTATTTACAAATTTTATAAAAGTATCTGCATCACTTTGTAAATTGTCAGACATTCTTATAGTGTTATTATATAGTGAATAATCTAGTAAATCATTTTGGTTTAAATCTACACCTAATTCTTTAGCTAAACTTCTTGCTTTTTCTACTTTCTGTTGAACATTACCCTCTGCTTCTCTTAGTTTTTTTGCATAATCTCGCATATTATCAATACTACCTTTTAATTGATTTGTAGCTTTTTCCACTTCTCTTAAAGGTACATACGCATTATCCATAAAATTTTCTGCTTCTTTGCGTAGTTTTACAAATTTTTCTAATTCTTTTTTTGCATCATCTAATATTGCAAACTCAACTTTTTCAGCTTTCTTGAACTTTCTAAGTTCGTTGTAAAATTTATTCTCCATAATATAAAATATAAATAAGTTTGATTTGTTTTATTTTCGGTCTATTTGGTCTAGCTTTTTTATTGCCCACTCTACACCACTCGTACCACCCCAAGCATCGTACATTATACCACCACAACCCTCGCTATATGGTACGTCTTTATGTTGTTCGTGTCTTTTAAATGATGCCATACGAGCAATAGTATCTCTGCTTATAGGCTTTTTATCTGCTAGTTGTCTTGCTCGTGTCCAACCTACCTTAGTGCCACAATCGCTACCATTTTCTTCTTTGTACTTAATAGCTTTCTTAGCGTTGTTACTAGCACTATCAGGATAATCGTTATAGCTTTCTAAATCTAATATATCTGCTAATGCTAATAGTATTTCATCATCAGTAGGCTCTTGCTCTTTGCTTAATGTTTCCATCTTATCGACAAAATACCCCTCTATACTCAAACCTTTTAACTCGCCACTCTTAATGCGTTCCCATACCTCATCGTTGTTTACTCGCATAGATACAAACCAAGTACCCTTTGGCAATTCATAACCATATAGGTTGCTCTTATCGTTTTTGCTATCTTCTACTATCCAACTCTCTACTGTATGCACCCCTGTAACCTTTTCTTCGTGTTGTAAGGTCGCATTGTTAGTGTTTTGGTGCTTCATATACGCTTCGGCAGCCTTACGGACTGTATCAGCAGTAAAATACACATAATAGTTTCTATCTTTGTTAGCATCGTATCTGTATATCTGCTTGTAGGGTATCAAAGCTGGACTAACAAGTAGTCGTTCTTCTTCGTTTACCTTTGCAAGTGTTAAATTGCTTTCAGTAGCATTAAAATATACAAAGTCAGTTTCTATTGCTGGACTTGTTACCAAAGATATTGCATCTATTGCTAGTTCTTCGTTGTTCTCATCTACAATTAGTTCTACGATGTCGTAAGTATCGTGTGCTTTCTCGCACTCTTGTAGGGTATCATATTGGCAATCGCCATCACCCCATTTATACTTTCCATTATCACATTCTTTACAAGGCATAATATTATTTTTAAATTGTTGCTTT
>Ga0115103_1649148_pt1 | contig 10297 bp, 18 predicted proteins | sample MBTome_2_FD_89643 | JGI IMG/M metagenome (GOLD analysis project Ga0115103, IMG submission 89643) | Marine eukaryotic communities from Pacific Ocean to study complex ecological interactions - MBTS_5May14_M1_3um Metatranscriptome... | ecosystem: Environmental > Aquatic > Marine > Oceanic | place... | reverse complement strand
TTCAAGATTAGATTATATAGTTATGATCAATGATCATTTATAAAAGAATGGCAAGAGGGAATGCTCATTTTCCGCCTATTCATTCTTATACTGGAGGTGGTGATTGTTGTGTTCCAGCATCTTCACCTCCTGTATTATCTTCTGGTGCATTTGGATCAGCTGGTCTTTCTGGTGCTTCTTCAATGGCAGATGCATCATATTCATCAGTGATTTCCTTATCAGTGTAGAAAGTAGCTCTTTCAGTATCGGCATCGTCGTACTCTTACTGGGCGGTTTGCTTCTCTTCTGTGAATCTGGTGTTGAGTTGTTCAAGGTCTTCCTTCTCCTCCTTTAGCCTGTCAACCAATTCCTTTGCATTTCTGTAATCTGCATCAGCAGCATTGTATTCTTCCTGCTTCTTGGCTTCGTTTCTTGCAGTAAGAGCATCCTAGACAGCCTTTTCTGGTTCCTTGAGCTCTTCCTTGATTTCCTCAATTCTTTCTTGGTTATCTCCAATCTTTCCTTCTAATGTTGAAAGTGCCTGGTATTTAGTGAAGACTTATGACTCAAGTTAGTATCTCTTATCAGCATCATCTTCAGCTTGGAGATCAACAAGAGCATCCCTAGCAGCTTAAAGATTAGTTTCTGCAGTGCCTACTGCATCCTTACTGTCCATGTCATCAACAGTATCCTTAGCTTATTTCCATTCTTCAGTTTGATTATCTCGAATATCTAAGTCTCCATTGGCATCCAAAGTTCCTTCAGCAACAATTGCGGCGGCTTCATTGTAAGTCTGGCTGGCTGAGTCAAATTCTGTTTAAGCGGTGCCAAGTGTTGTAAGGAGTGGTGCCATCAATAAGTCTCTTGCTTCAATTCTTGCAAGGAATTCTGCCTCCTCTTCTTCAGCAGCTTCTCGGTCGAGTCTAGCGTTCATCTCATCAGTGTATCTTTCGAAATCTCTCTGGATGAAATCGAATTGTGTTTGAGTTTCATCGAGGAACTGTTGAGCTCTTTAGTATTCACCATACAACTCACCCCACTTAGCGTCATCGTCTTCTTGCTCTAAGGCTCTTGTCCAAGCATCAACAGCTCTTTGGGCTTCGTCAAGAATTCTTTGTTCTTCTCTAACGTATCCTTCGTATTCGTTGTAGATTCTCTCTTCCTCGGCCTTCTCAGCATCATAGATCTCTGTTACTCTAGCATTATTCTTGGTGTTGTACGTATTTGATGATCCATCAACAGCATTTTGATATTTCTATTCTTCTTAATCAATTTAAGCCTTTGCTGGGATTGCTGGTACTGCTGGTTAGGCTTCTACGGCTGCGATATTATTATCTGTATCTTCCTCTACTGCATCTACTGCTGGTCTGGCAGCAACACCATTATTGTCAAAATTATCGAGAGCTGTTGTTGCTTCCGAAATAGCAGTTGAATCTTGGTCTGCTTCATCAACAGCTTCTAATTAATCAAGTGCATCAACCAATACTTATCTTGCATTGAACCATGGATTGTAGACATCGTTAGTCCATTCTTCTTGTGCTTCTTCATGGGCTTCATATGCTTCTAAGGCTTCAGTGACCTTCAAATCCTTGGCGGCATCCTTGACCTCGGCTCTTTCTCTTTAGATTTATTGATACTCGTCTTGATATTTATAGTAATTATCTTCAGCATTGAACTTGAGGGCTTCCTTAGTTCTAACATCATCTTGAGCTGTTTTCAATTCAGCAATGAGACTATTAGTCATTTAATCGTTATCATTGGTCATGAGTCTCAATTTAGCTTCGGTAGCAGCAACCTTGGCATCATCAAAAGCATCCTTGGCTTCTCTGAAGGCTCTTCTCTATGAGTCATAGATTTCCTTGAAGTCGGTGACTGCTTTATCTTGGTCTCTTTCATACTATTAAAGGTCATCATCTCTTGTTTATGTGAAAGCAGTTGGGGCAGCAAGAGCAGCTAAAGCAGTTTACAATGGTCCAACAAGAGCTTCAGCTGTTCCAATAGCAGCTAATTCCACACCCATTCTGGTTTCAACATCGGTTCTTTCTTGAGAAGCTGCTGCATTTTCCCAGTTATCAGTCCAGTCAGTCTCGGTAGCATCATAGGTCGCCTCAGCTTCTGCAACAGCTTCCTCTGCTTCTTCAACGGCCAACTCAGCTTCTTCATAGGCTTCTTCAGCTTCGGAGAATGCGGTAGCAATTCTTTCTAATTCACCAGCAGCTAATCTAGCATTTTCTTCTCTCTCGGCAATGAGCTCTGCTTCTTTCTCAGCAGCAGTATTAGCAGCACTTTAAGCAAGGAGCTTAGATTCCTATTAGTAAAGCTTATCGAATTCAGCAACAGCCTGGTCATAAGCATCTCTGAATTGGATAAACTTGGCTGGATCGGCAGTCTCGTATTATCTTCCATCTTCGAATGCAATCTGTGCCTCGTTGAGAGCATCACCAGCGTCAGCAACCTTCTGACTGATCTCTTCAATATCTCCAGCGAGCTTTTCTTTAGCATCTAAAACAGCCTGAGATGCATCCTAAACTCTCTGGTCTCTCTCTTCAGTCAAAGTAACGTTTGCTTTCTTGAGCTTCTGGTAATCAGCGTTTGCCTTAGCCAATGCCTTCTCTAGTCTGAGAACTTCAGCATCGAGACCCTCTTAAGTATTTGGGTCATAGTTGACGTTAGCATCTTCAGCAACATCAATCTGTTCAGCAACTGTTTCCATAGGTAATTCAAATGTAACTGGCGGCATTGCATCTCCGGCAGGGGTACCATCATTAGTGCTGAATTCAATCATGAAAGCTCTATAACCTTGAACTTCAATTACTCTTCCTTCTCTGCCAGCATATTAAAGCTTCTCATTAGTAAAGCCAATTTCATTATCATCGGTAAATCTTTCGAAAGACTGCTAGAATCCTTCAGATTCACTCTTAAGTAATACAGTTCCTCTGTAAACCCAAGTAACATTAATGTTTGTTGGTCCATTAGAGGCATCCTCTTAAGCCTAAATATACAGTTCTTTTGTTTCTTCGGCAGTAGTTTTAAAGTCAGCTTCTTATTGGATTTTAACATCGTAATCTTCCATCCATTATAGATCATCTTGAATCCTTTGTTCAGCTTATTCAGCTTCGAGTTCCTTCTGGTACTGTTGTTCTTCGAGATTTAATCCATCAAGGAGTGCATTGGTAGTAGTCAATCTTTCTTAGTTGTCTTTGTTTTCATTTCTAAGTCTAAGAATCTCAGTTTCAGCTGCCAAGTATTTTTCCTTATTTTTACCGGCATTCTCTTTCTTGACTCCTTCTTATTCTGTGATGAATCTTTCGTTGTCTTAGATTTGAGCTAATAATGTATCTCTTCTTTCTTAAGCATTTTCAATTGATCTCTTTCTCTCGTTGATGGCTCTTTGTTTTTCCTCAGCTGCGTACTGTTCAGCTGCAATTTGTTCATCGTTGATTCTTTGCAATTCTTGTTCGAGTCTATTTTCCTCTTTGGCTTCCTTTTCTTCAACCTTGGCTTAAATTTCACCATTAAGGTCGTCAATGGAAGATCTGAGTGTAACAATTCTTGATGCGTTAGCATCGAAATCTTCTCCGTCTTCAGTTGACAAATCAGCTCGTGTAAGTTATGTTTGAGTTGACTCATCTAATAGATAAGCATCGTTAATTTCATTTAACCATTGAATTTCATCTTCGAACTCCTCAATCAAACCTCTCTTGTTATCTAAGGTAGCTTCGAGGGCTTGGCTATCTTCAGTAACGAATCTTTGCTCAAGTGCGAACTGGTTGTAGTTCAAGTCTGAAATGTGTTGATCGATGTTGATCAATTCACTTTCCAAAGTTTCAATCTGTGAGTAGAGTCCCTTCTTTTGATCTTGAATAACTTGATAGAAACCTATTTCGAATTGATCTTCAGTTTCAGTGAGATTAAGTAAATGAACTGATTATTCGAAGTAATCAACCTTTGAGTACAAGTAGTTGACGGTATCGATGAAGTATTATCTCTCAGCACGGGCTTCGTTGAGCTGGACTATAAGTTCTTATCTTGAATCTTCTCTTCCTTGTTGGGCAGCAGCTTGAACAGCATCAGCTCTGGCTTGATCCCGGGCCTTTGTTGCTTCATTCAAGGCTCTCTGAGCTACTGATTATGCTCTGGTCAATCTAGCAACATCAGCTTGAACAGGTGGGCTAACATCATTGGCATCATTTAATTGTCCAGTGACTGTATCATAAGTTCCTTAAGCAGTGTCTAATAACCCTTGAAGTCTAGTTTCTTCACCTCCAGTTCTTTCTGATTCGGCAGTAAGAGCCTCAGCAGCACTTTTTGTGGCAAGTCTACCTTCAATATCATCAACTCTGTTTTGAAGGGCAGCCAACTGATCATTGAGTTGATCGAATGGTCCCCACAAAGCGTCGAGAGCATTTTGAGCTGGAACAACCTCACCTTCATATTCAGTATCTCCTGGTCCTTAATTGGCATATTGATCCAACATACTATAGAAGTGATCTTCAGCAGTCCAGATTTCCTCTTAAGCAGTGTTGACAGCCAATTGCTTATCTTCGAGTTCTCCTCTCAAGGCCTCGATAGCTCCTTAGTCTTCCTAGTGTTGGTTATCAGCCTTTTGTTAAACTCTTTCTTCGTATGCTTCAATGAGATTGGTGTACCTGTTGTTTGCCTTAACAAGTGCTCTTTTCTCAGTCTAAAGTCTGTCAAAAGTATCTTAGAAGGTTTGCTTCTTGTTTTCATTCTAAGTAGCATTTTTAGCATCAGCAGCTTCCTGCATTTAAACTTCCTTAGCGTTGATCTTCTCAATGTTCTTGGCAATTTCTCTGCGTCCATCAGCAACTTGGGCTTCGGCGTCTCTAGTTTCTTGTTCTTATTCTTCGGCTCTAGCGGCAGCTTCGATTCTGTCCAAGTTCTTTGTTGCCTTAACAAGCATTCTTTTGGCATCTATGATAGCTTAATTGTATCTCCAGAGAGCTTGGCAGTCTTCATTATTATCTTGGCAGTCTGGTGTTCGTGGTAATTCTTAGTGTGTAAGTGGTTCAGCTTCTCCATCATTTACAATTGGTTATCCGTCAGTTCCAATTCTAGAAGGAGCTGTAGCTTAGATCTCTCTCCATTTCATAGTCATATTTTCAACAACACTCTCAAGGCCACTAACGTCGTCCTTAGCGGCGTTGATGACATCGTTCTTTTGCTTTTGAATTTGAACCTATCTGGCTGCTTCAGCAATGAGTTCTCTCTCCTCGTTAACAGCCTCAAATCTAAGAAGGACTTCTTCACTGTTCATTTATTCTTCTTCGAAAGCTTCTTCGGCTATTTCAAGTTCTTCTTCAGCTTCATCAATTTATTCAACAAGGTCAACATCTTGCTAATCTGGTTGGAGATTTGGATCTAGCTGAGCTGTTAATTCATTGAGCTCTTCCTAAGCTTCATCAAGTTCCTCTTAGGCTTCTTCCAAGTAGAATTTGGCGTCCTCGTACTTAGCCTTTTGCTCATTGTACTCAGTCTCCTTGGCTTGCTTGGCTTGGTCGGCCTTCTCTTGCTCTTCTCTGAGAGTGTTCTCCTGGACCTTGATGTTGTACACAACTTGGGCTTCAGCTAATTTTTCTCTGATTTGTCCGAGCTTGGTTTCGTAAGCATCGACGTACTTCTGGAGTCCGTCGGCATCTCCAGCGTCCTCGATTTCTTATTGCTTGGCAGCGAGTCTGTCCTCGAAGAGCTTTTGCTCTGCTTGGATCTCTGTGTAGGCTTAGACGGCTGCGTTGTAAGCGGCTTGGAATTATCTTGATTCTTACTCTGCTTATTGCAATAAAACATCTTCCTTCTTCTCGTTGGCTCTCTCTCTTTCGTGTTGCTCAACGAGTTTGTCGTTTTAATTGTGGAGTGCATCGATCTGCGATTTCTTGGCGACCTTTTCAGCTCTCCATTCATTCATCTCGGTTCTCAAAGTAGCCTTGTCATCATCATCAGTGGTCAATTCAATGGAAGCCTTGTTGGTAGCAATGTCTTCATCAAGGGTTTCAATTTCTAAGTTGATGTCGAAAATCTGGTTTTTGATGTCCTATAAAGCCCATTGCCTGTCTTCTTCCAATAATTCTCTGTCCTCAAGTTGTTTTTCTCTCTTAGCAATCTGTTCAGCAGCGGCTTCAGCGGCATTGATGCTGGCCATACCGAGGTTGGCTTGGTCATAGGTTTGTCTAACTTCAGCGACATGTTCAACCAATTCTTGGTAACTTTCATATCTATCTCCGAAGGCTCCATCAGCAATTTGCTCTTCAGTGAATTCAGCTAAGAATTCATCAAGTTCAGCCTGGGCCTCTTAGAAGTCAAATTAAGCATCCCCGAAACGTGCAATGGTTGTAGCTCTTTCGGCTTCCTTCTCTCTGAGAAGTCTGGCATCCCAAGCCTTCTGAGCCGCATTGACGACAGCTTGTTGGGCATCGACGGCTCCACTGGCAGTAGTCTCAAGTCCTTGGGCGGCAAGGAGCTCTCGGTCTGGAAGTCTCTTGGTCTGCTCGATCTGGCTAATGACGTAGTTCTGATAGTTGACAGCGGATTCAGCAGCAGTCTTGGCTTCACCGGCATCAAGTCTAGCGGCGTCAGCTGTGAGGTTGGTGAGCTTCTTGGTGGCTGCGGTAACTTCCGCGGCAGCTGCATCAACAGCACCTTGCTTTGTCTTAGTGAAAGCCTTAGCATCAGCGAGAGCTTCTTGAAGGTTAACGAGATCAGACTTGGTCTTGTTAAGTGCCTTTTGTTCGTTCTCTCTCTCAATTGCTTCTTTCTCGGCATTGAGTGCATCAAACTTTGCTTAATCTTCAAGGTAAGTTGCTTGCATATTATTGAATTCTGTCTCTTCTTCAGCTGACAAAGTACCGGCATCAGCCTTGGCGTCGAGAGCGTTGTATCTTTCAACGTTTTGATCGAAGATAGCTTAGAATGCATCAAATTCTTCTCTTTGTTTAGCTAAGACAGCAGCGGCAGCGATCTCTTCCTTCTCAACGAGAACGTTTTTAGCAAGCTTCAATCTAGCTTGTTGACCGGTCAATTCTTCTCTGATATCAACTTCGAATACTTCTTGATCAGAAATTTGTTTGGTAAAATCTTAGATCAATTCGTCTGAGGCGACTCTTGACTCTTCAGCGAATTATCTTTCTTCATCAGATTTTGTTGTGTCAGTTGATTCATCCTTGAATTAGTAATATTGAGTTTGCTCCCATTCAAGTTGGGCTCTGAGGTCAATTAGTTTGTCTTTCTTCTCAGTCAATTGTCTGTCAAGCTCAGCGACGGTGTTCTCAGCATCTTGCTTGTCAAGGATGGCATACTGGGCGTCAGTAGCATCTCTCTCGTTAGCGAGTCTCTTGCTTTCAGCGACTAAGGCATCTAACTCAGCTTGTGCAGATTCTAGTTAAACTCCATCGAGTCCGACCAAAGAAGCTCTAGCAGCATTTTCTTTCTTGACGGCAGTCTTTTGCTGATTGGTCAACTTTGCTGCGGCGTCTCTAGTGTTGGCGAATTCCTCGGCAAGTTCGGCGGCCTGTCTTTGGACGTTGACAAGGTTGAGCTCGTCAAAGTGCTCTTGGAGCCATGGTAGCTGCTCTTGGTAGTAATTGAGTTCGTTCTCTAATTAGATCTTACCTTGCTCGTTATCATTCCAGCAGTCCATGCCTGGCATGCAGCATACTTCATCTCTGAAGAGAGTTGGTTCCCAGACGTTAACGTCTTCGGTTGAGCCTCCGTGCATACCACCCTTTCCTCCGATGGCGTAGAATTGCTCTGCAATTCTCTCTAAGCCCTTCTCGAGTGCTCTTTCGGCAGCGTTGGTGATCTCCCTATCGACCTCTTGGCGGTCAATAACCTCTTAAACACCCTTGGTGATTGATTTTCCAACGGCATGCATGATTTGTTCCTTAGTCTTGTCATCAGAAAGCAACATGAATGAAAGTTCCATTATTCTGGTGAAGTCGGCTCCTTCGGTGTTGGCCATTTCTTCTCCAACAACTCTCATGATGTCGTTGTACTTTTGGTCGTTCATGCCATCAACATTTTCGAAGAGGATATCTTATGAGAATTGTCCAACTGACATGATGAATTCTGGTACGAGATCAACGAAGTTTGGAATGTCTTGGTTGTGTCCAGACATGCTGTCGAATTGCCTCTCCATGACCTTCTTGATAGCTTGTTCCATCATTTTTCCAAGAGCGGCTGGAAGGCCTTCAATCTGAGAAACTGAGTATGAGACTCCTGAAAGAAGGAACTCAAGGAGGCTGTTTAGAACGTAGTCTTGTGTCTGCTAGTCGAGGCCAACACTATACATAAGTGGAACAAGTTATCCAAAGTCTGGTCCTCTTGGTTTTCTCATCTCGCCTTGAACTGCCTCGATGATATAAGCAATTGTTTGTTCGTCTAATGGTTGGCCATCAATGGTTCTTGCCTATGGTAAGTTTCCGGTCAAGAATTCGGTGGTCTTCGAGTAGATTTCATCTTTGACTTCTTATAATTCTGGAATGAAGAGGTCCATCATCATGAGATCACCTACTCCTCCCATGTCTCCACTGAACATATTGTCGAGGGCATCCATCTTACCATCCATGTCCATGCCGGTCATTGAGCCGACGATTCTATCGAAAGCGTTTTGTCTTTGATTTTAAGATAACCCTTCGAAGGCTCCACTAGTTGAGAGGATATCCTTCAACTTATCCTTGAAGTAATCTAACATGTCAGACATGGTTTATTCTAATTGAGCTGGAGTCATTTGAACGTTTTTGGCAAGATCGAAAACTCCTTCGAAATCTCCATCCAAGACTCTTTCAGTGACTTGTCTGATGATGTTCGAGACTCTTTCTTCATCCATATGTGATCCAAGTTTTGGCAAGTTTTCTCCCAAGTAGTTCTCAAATGCTTCTGAGATTTCTTCCAAGTAACCTGAAAGGTTTGGCATTCTGAAGTTTTCCATGTCGAATTCTTCTCTGGAATCTCTATCATGTGAAGCATTAAGATCGTAGCCCATTTCTGCATATCTACCATATGCATCCTGTGGACTCATAATACCTAATCCCATTTTTAAGCTGATTGCTAAGAGTTCTCCTGCATCTTTTGGTGCTCCTTCTCCAGTAGAGGTTCTGTAATCATTTTCAATCATTGATCTAACTCCACTGACAATGGATTCAAGGACTTCATCAAGTACATCTTTTGGGATTGATAAATTCTCAACTTATTCTTGGATTGAATTCATTCCTCCTTACATAATAAGGCTTGGGAATTCTTCAACAGCTTCGATGACTGTTTCTGGTAAATCTTGAGCTGCTAAGATTTCTTGAAGTCTCTCACTAATAATGCCCATGTCTTAGCTTTCAAACCACGTAAGAATTTATTCCATATCTGGCATTGGTTTTCCTTAACTAGTAATATTAGAATCTCTGACTAAGTTTGAGAAGTATGTTCTAATTTATTCAACGGTCAATTATTCATTATCACTTTCTACCCACTTTCGGAAAGATTCGAGAATCGGTCTAACGAATCGGTCTACTTCTTTTGATTCTGGTATAATCTCATATAGACTGTCTTTAATCTAATCAGCGATAGTAGCTCGGTCAATCTGTTCTCCACCCAATTGTTCGAAGATCTATTCGAGTACAGCTCCTAAGTCTGGTTATTCATCAGCCTTATCTTACCAATCTTAATCTCTCTTGCTTCCAGAGTAAAGAAGGTTTTCAAGAACCTATCTAATGGCGTCTAATGAGAGTTCTGAACTTGGGATTTCTGTGATCTTTTAGTACATGCTTCCAAGTTCTGATGATGGGAAATCGTCATAATTCATCAAAACTTATTCCACTTGACCTGCAATTTATGATGCATCAAGTCTATCTCCGGTTTCTGCTAAAAGAGCATCAATGATTTCATCAACATTAAACTTGAATGCTGGGAAGTCTTCCTTATCACCCCATTCACCTTCGCATGGTGGGCAATCTTCTGGGAATTCACCGGCTCCAGTTCCATCAGCATTGGTGGATGTGGTTGATTGAAGTCTTCTTCTGTTTTTCTCTGTAGTTGAAGCAAATTCTTTATCTCCAGCTGGCTCGCATGGTGGGCATCCTTCTGGTCTTGGAGGTTTCTCTTCATCACCGAATTCTCCCTTTGTTCCATCATTTTCAAAATCAAATTCTTCCTTTGTTCCATCATCTCCGAAATCGTCTCCATTAGGATTAGAATCATCAAATGTAGTTTATTGAAGTCTTCTTCTTGTTGGAGCTCCTGGTTGTCCTCCAGTTTGTTGGGAATCATCGAAATTTTCGTCTCCAGTACCAGTTCCAGTTTGTTGGGAATCATC
>Ga0115103_1238457_pt1 | contig 10309 bp, 8 predicted proteins | sample MBTome_2_FD_89643 | JGI IMG/M metagenome (GOLD analysis project Ga0115103, IMG submission 89643) | Marine eukaryotic communities from Pacific Ocean to study complex ecological interactions - MBTS_5May14_M1_3um Metatranscriptome... | ecosystem: Environmental > Aquatic > Marine > Oceanic | place... | reverse complement strand
TACAACTTAGGAATTGTTCAAATGAGTAATGAAGCACAAAACGAAGACGTTCAAGCAGCAGAGAACGCAGCCGCATCGGCCAACGGAGCTGAAGTTGAACAATCAGAAACGGCGGAAGTGTTAACCGTTGATGAAGCGCGGATCCAGGAGCTGGAAGCGGCTTTAGCCAAAGCTGAAGCAACTATTAACGATCAAAAAGATTCTGTTTTGCGTGCCAAAGCCGACTCTGATAATGCGCGTCGTCGAGCTAATGCAGAAGTCGAAAAGGCACGTAAATTTGCGTTAGAAGGATTTGCGGGCGAGTTATTGTCTGTGGTTGATAATCTGGAGCGCGCGCTACAGTCGGTCGACCCCGAAAATGAAGCGTTAAAAATTGTCGTGGAGGGTGTGGAAATGACTCACCAGTCTTTCGTCAGCACACTCGACAAGTTTGGTGTTAAAAGTATCGAGCCGTCAGGAGAAACGTTTAATCCAGAACAACATCAGGCGATGTCCATGCAGGAATCCGCTGATGTTGCTCCAAATACGGTTTTGGCAGTAATGCAAAAAGGTTACATCCTCAACGAGCGTTTATTACGTCCTGCGATGGTTGTGGTTTCACGCGCATCCGAAAGTGGTGTTGATGTAAAAGTATAGAGTCGGGTTACGGTTTTTTTTGCAGTTTTGCTGTTGAAAAAAATCAACTTAACCCCACTAAAAGTGCAGTTTTTAAAGAATTTTTGGTTGGAGAAAACCTGATGGGTAGAATCATAGGAATCGACTTAGGGACAACTAATTCGTGTGTTGCTGTTTTAGATGGCGATGCACCGAAAGTTATTGAAAATGCGGAAGGTGATCGTACTACGCCCTCCATTATTGCTTACACTGACGACGGCGAAACGCTAGTTGGTCAGCCTGCTAAGCGCCAAGCTGTTACCAATCCTAAAAATACGCTTTATGCTATCAAGCGTTTGATTGGTCGTCGCTGGGAAGATAAAGAAATTCAGCGCGACATCGACATCATGCCGTTTGAAATTGTTAAGGCTGACAATGGCGATGCTTGGGTTGAAGCGAAAAATGATAAAATGGCACCGCCTCAGGTTTCTGCTGAAGTGCTGAAAAAAATGAAGAAAACGGCAGAAGACTATCTCGGTGAAACCGTTTCTGAGGCAGTGATTACTGTCCCTGCCTATTTTAACGATTCTCAGCGTCAGGCAACTAAAGACGCCGGGCGTATCGCTGGATTAGAAGTAAAACGTATCATCAACGAGCCAACGGCGGCGGCGTTGGCTTACGGTATGGACAAAAACAAAGGCGAGAACGTTGTTGCGGTTTACGATTTGGGTGGGGGTACGTTTGATATTTCCATCATCGAAATCGATGATGTAGAAGGTGAACACACCTTCGAAGTATTGGCGACCAACGGCGACACTCACCTAGGTGGCGAAGATTTCGACAATCGCGTGATCAACTATCTAGTCGAAGAGTTCAAAAAAGAACAGGGCGTTGATTTACGTCAAGATCCACTGGCTATGCAACGCTTAAAAGAAGCAGCTGAAAAGGCCAAAATTGAACTGTCTTCTGCGCAACAAACAGATGTTAATTTGCCGTATATCACCGCTGATTCCAACGGGCCAAAACACTTAACCATTAAATTGACACGAGCCAAACTCGAATCATTAGTAGAAGATATGGTTCGCGATTCACTGAAACCAGTCAAACAAGCCTTGTCTGATGCCGGTTTATCAGTTGGCGATATCAATGATGTGATTTTGGTGGGTGGTCAAACACGTATGCCAATGGTTCAGAAGCATGTTACTGAATTCTTCGGCAAAGAGCCGCGCAAAGATGTTAATGCCGACGAAGCCGTTGCATTAGGCGCCTCCATTCAAGGCGGTGTTTTATCTGGTGATGTGAAAGACGTATTGCTGCTCGATGTGACTCCGCTTTCATTGGGTATCGAAACCATGGGCGGTGTTATGACCGCGCTGATTGAGAAAAATACCACCATTCCCACTAAAAAATCTCAGGTGTTTTCGACAGCAGAAGACAACCAAGGTGCCGTTACCGTTCACGTGTTACAAGGTGAGCGCAAGCAATCTAAAGGCAACAAATCGCTAGGTCAATTTAACCTTGAAGGTATTCGCCCTGCACGTCGTGGCGAACCTCAAATTGAGGTGACTTTCGATATTGATGCTGATGGTATTTTGCACGTTTCCGCGAAAGACAAGGATACTGGCAAAGAGCAGAAGATCACGATCCAAGCATCGTCTGGTTTGAATGAAGCGGAAATTGAAGCCATGGTTCGCGATGCGGAAGCCAACGCTGCTGAAGACGCCAAGTTTGAAGAATTAGTCGGTGCCAGAAACCAAGGCGACGCCATGGTTCACGCTACCCGCAAGCAAGTAGAAGAAGCGGGCGATGAGTTGCCAGCCAGCGATAAAGAAGCCATTGAAACGGCGATTTCAGCGTTGGAAACGGCTGTGAAAAGCGACAGCAAAGACGAAATTGAAGCGAAAACTCAAGAGCTAATGCAAGCATCTTCCAAACTGATGGAAATGGCACAGGCGAAAGCAGCTGCAGAAGGCGGAAGCGCGGGTGGTCCGGAAGCAACAGACGCAGGCGCTTCTGAAGGCAGCAAAGAAGACGATGTGGTTGACGCTGAATTCGAGGAAGTCAAAGAAGATAAGAAATAATTGCTTAAATACATACTCAATATGAGTACCAAATGCGTGCTTGCTCTCGCTTGACGAAAAAGAAAGCAGGAAATCGCATTAATTTAAGCAAACAGGCGCATGGTTACGATCATGCGCCTTTGCGCGTTTTATTGCTATTCACCTTGATAAACCGCAGCAACGGAGAGTTTAATTCTATTACTTGTCGATGTGACAAGTGTTAACCGGAACGTATCATCTTTATGTCGAAACGTGATTATTATGAAGTCCTGGGTGTAGCCAAAGGCGCAACTGAGCGGGAAATCAAGAAAGCTTACAAACGTCTGGCCATGAAATATCACCCAGATCGCACCTCTGGCGATAAAGATCTGGAAGAGAAATTCAAGGAAATCCAGGAAGCCCATGAAATCTTAACAGATGAAAACAAACGTGCCGCCTATGATAGGTTTGGGCATGCTGGCGTCGATCCTAACCGCGGTGGTGGCGGAGCAGGCGCGGCCGATTTTGGCGATATTTTCGGAGACGTTTTTGGTGATATCTTCGGCGGTGGTGGTCGCGGTGGCGGCGGTCGTTCAAGAGCTCGCCAAGGGGCGGATTTACGCTATAACCTTGAGCTTTCTCTGGAAGAAGCCGTTCGCGGTAAAAATGTAGAAATTCGGGTGCCGACCCTCGTTGAGTGTGGTACCTGCCACGGTACGGGCGCGAAAAAAGGCACTAAACCCACAACCTGTCCTACTTGCCACGGCAATGGTCAGGTTCAAATGCGTCAGGGTTTTTTTGCCGTGCAGCAAACCTGCCCAACGTGTTCCGGTGCAGGCAAAATCATCAGTGATCCTTGCCGGGTTTGTCACGGTCAAGGTCGCGTAGAGAAAGTCAAAACTTTGTCTGTTAAAGTGCCTGCGGGTGTTGATACGGGCGATCGCATTCGTTTGTCGGGCGAAGGTGAAGCGGGCGAACACGGTGCGCCAGCGGGCGATTTGTACGTGCAGGTGAATGTGCGTGACCATGAAATATTTGTGCGCGACGGTAACAATTTGTACTGCGAGGTGCCGCTCAGTTTTACTAAATCAGCGTTAGGCGGAGAACTCGAAGTGCCGACGTTAGACGGTCAGGTAAAATTGAAAATTCCTGCGGAAACCCAAACGGGCAAAATGTTCCGATTGCGCGGTAAAGGCGTTAAATCGGTTCGCAGTGGTACGGTTGGGGATTTGATGTGTAAAGTGGCAGTGGAAACGCCGGTAAACCTTACCACACGTCAAAAAGAGCTGCTGTCGGAGTTGGAATCTTCAATGGGATCTGATGCCGCAAAATATCGCCCGAAAGAGAAGGGCTTTTTTGATAACGTGAAAAAGTTTTTCGACGATCTCACCAACTAATGCACTTAATCTAGATTTAACCTAGGGTTAATGTGGATAATCCTAAATTCAGAAGGTTAGCCAGCCGTTGTGCGGTTAATTGTGCGGTTAATTGTGCGGTTAATTGTGCGGTTAATTGTGCGGTTAACTACTGGATTTAGGATAATAGCCCTGTGACGCCGCTGACACGGTTTTCATCACAGGGTTTTTTTTGTATGGTTCAACCTGACACTTTCACAACACAAGCAAACAATTTCATGACGATCAACATTGGTATTTTGGGCGCGAATGGGCGCATGGGACGGGTGCTAATAGAAGCCACCCGTCAAGATGAAGCAAGCACACTACAATTGGCACTCGTGCGCGAAACCTCCTCGCTTATTGGCGTTGATGTAGGCGAGCTTGCCGGTATTGGGGCGGTGGGTATTCTGGCGTGTCCCTTTTCTGATGCTCAGACCGATGACGTTGATGTGATGATCGATTTCACCTTACCCGACGCCCTTAGCAGTAATTTAACTTGGTGTGTCGATCACAAATTACCGGTGGTTATTGGGACAACCGGATTAAATCAACATCAAAAACAAGCCATTGCTGATGCTGCTCAAACTATCCCAGTGTTATGCTCTGCCAACATGAGTATTGGTGTTAATTTGCTATTTAATTTGGCGCGTCAGGCAGCCAGAGTGATGGGGCAGCACAGTGATATAGAAATTTGGGAAGCGCATCATCGCTTTAAAAAAGATGCGCCATCAGGCACTGCTGTCGCGCTAGGCGAAGTGATCGCAGAACAACTGGGTCGTAATTTGAGTGAGTGTGCTGTGTACGGTAGGGAAGGGGACACTGGTGAGCGCGATGCCAATACCATTGGTTTTGCCACGATCCGCGCAGGCGATATCGTTGGGGAGCACACGGTGCTATTTGCCGATATAGGCGAGCGTTTAGAGCTAACTCACAAAGCCTCCAGCAGAATGACGTTTGCGAGCGGAGCGGTAAAAGCAGCCAAATGGCTAGCGGCGCAAAAAGTCGGCCTTTATGATATGCAAGATGCCTTGGGGTTAAACTCGATCCAACTACTGGATCGAGTTTAAATAGCTAAAAGTCCTTATGTCATCGCAATTTAGCTAGCTGAAAGCCCGTCTGTTGTGTATGATGCGCGGAATTTGTCAAAAATTCAGTTTTGACAACCGTGATAAATCGGATTGAGATAATCAGATTGATATATATCAGTAACGCATTTTAAAAAAACGGGAGGTCGATCCAGGTCGGCATCCCGTTTTTTTTGGGCTTAAATCCAGGCCGCAGCATTTAAATCCAGGCCGCAGCACCTCGGTGTTTGCGGCGTTTCAGGCAGATAGCCAAGACGTAAATTAGTAGGAGGCTCAGTTGACACACCCCGCGATACTCGTGCTTGCCGATGGAACGATTTTTAAAGGTACTGCGATTGGCGCGTTCGGAGGATCCGTAGGCGAAGTGGTATTTAACACTTCCATGACCGGATATCAGGAAATCCTAACCGACCCATCATACGCAGAACAAATCGTCACATTGACATATCCCCACATTGGGAACACCGGCACCAACCAAGAAGACGAGGAGTCTTCCCAGATTTGGGCCAAAGGTTTAATTATTCGTGATCTGCCCTTGCTGGCCAGTAATTTTCGCAACCAGCAAAGCTTATCTGACTATCTTTCTGAGCGTAATATTATTGGCATTGCCGACATTGATACTCGCCGCTTAACTCGGTTGCTGCGGGATAAAGGCGCGCAAAATGGTTGCCTGATGGCCGGTGCTGATGTCGATGATCCTGACCGTGTAGCGGATGCGCTGCACAAGGCGCAGCAATTCCCCGGTTTAAAAGGCATGGATCTGGCCAAAGAAGTCACCACCAAAACATCAGTTGTATGGACACAAGGTCGCTGGCAACTGGGACAAGGCCACGTTGCGCCCGAACAAAAACCAGATTTTCATGTGGTTGCGTACGATTTTGGGGTAAAACGCAATATTTTACGCATGTTGCGCGATCGCGGCTGTAAAGTCACCGTTGTACCAGCCAAAACACCCGCCAGCGATGTCCTTGCTATGGCACCGGACGGCGTTTTCTTGTCTAACGGCCCCGGCGATCCAGAGCCTTGCGATTATGCCATCAACGCCATTAAAACCATTATCGACACCTCGTTGCCCGTATTTGGTATTTGCTTAGGCCATCAACTGTTGGGCTTAGCCAGCGGCGCAAAAACTCAAAAAATGAAATTTGGCCATCACGGCGCGAATCATCCGGTGAAAGACGTCAAACGCGGCACTGTGATGATCACCAGCCAAAATCACGGTTTTGCCCTCGATGAAAGCAGTTTGCCAGATACCCTAGAAGTGACCCACGTTTCTCTGTTCGACGGCTCTTTGCAAGGTGTGCAGCGCACCGATAAACCGGCGTTTGGATTCCAAGGACACCCGGAAGCCAGCCCCGGACCACACGACGTTGCTCCGCTTTTCGACCACTTTATCGAATTAATGCAGCAGCGCGCTTAACTCTAGTTGGATAGTTCACCATGCCAAAACGTACAGACATAAAAAGTATTTTGATATTGGGTGCCGGGCCCATCATTATCGGTCAGGCTTGCGAGTTCGACTACTCAGGTGCGCAAGCGTGTAAAGCCCTTCGCGAAGAAGGTTTCCGAGTGATCTTGGTCAACTCCAATCCCGCTACCATCATGACCGATCCCGACATGGCTGATGCCACCTACATTGAGCCGATCCACTGGGAAGTGGTGCGTAACATCATCGAAAAAGAGCGTCCCGACGCCATTTTGCCCACCATGGGTGGGCAAACCGCACTGAACTGCGCATTAGATCTCAACAAACACGGGGTACTGGCTGAATTCGGCGTGGAAATGATTGGCGCAACCGCCGATGCCATCGACAAAGCCGAAGATCGCGAGCGCTTCGACAAAGCCATGAAAAATATTGGCCTCGAATGCCCGCATGCCGAGATTGCCAACAACATGACACAGGCGGTAGATGTGGTCAGTCGCATTGGATTCCCCTGTATTATTCGCCCCTCTTTTACCATGGGCGGCACTGGTGGCGGCATTGCTTACAATATTGATGAATTTAAAGAAATTTGCCATCGCGGCTTAGATTTATCGCCCACCAATGAGTTGTTGATCGACGAATCCTTGATTGGCTGGAAAGAGTACGAAATGGAAGTGGTGCGCGATAAAAACGACAATTGTATTATTGTTTGCGCCATTGAAAACTTCGATCCAATGGGCGTTCATACCGGCGACTCCATCACCGTTGCACCCACGCAAACCCTGACCGACAAAGAATACCAAATTATGCGCAACGCCTCGCTGGCGGTACTGCGCGAAATCGGTGTGGAAACAGGTGGCTCAAACGTGCAATTCGGGGTCAACCCGGAAGATGGGCGCATGGTGGTCATCGAAATGAACCCACGGGTATCGCGCTCATCGGCGCTGGCGTCCAAAGCAACCGGTTTTCCCATTGCCAAAGTGGCCGCAAAGCTGGCTATTGGTTATACCTTGGACGAGTTGGCAAACGATATCACTGGCGGCCTCACACCCGCCTCATTCGAGCCCTCCATTGATTACGTAGTGACCAAGATCCCGCGCTTTAATTTTGAAAAATTCGCCGGCGCAAACGATCGGCTCACCACCCAAATGAAATCAGTGGGCGAAGTGATGGCCATAGGTCGCAACTTCCAAGAATCCATGCAAAAAGCCCTGCGTGGATTAGAAATAGGCGTTAACGGCCTCGATGCAATCACCGATTTAAACGAATCCCATAGCAATGAAAAAATCATTCGGGAATTAAAAGAGCCTGGCCCAGATCGTATTTTTTACGTCGCCGACGCGTTCCGTTCCGGTATGCACATCGACGAAGTGTTTTCACACTGCCAAATTGACCCGTGGTTCTTGGTGCAAATTGAAGATATCGTCAAAGCCGAAACGCACCTGTTAGAAGCCGGTGCCACCAGTCTTAATCAGCCATACCTGCGCAGTTTAAAACGCAAAGGTTTCTCTGATGCCCGCTTAGCCGATCTGACCAAAGTGTCCGAATCCGACATCCGAAGCATGCGTTGGAACATGAATATTCTACCCGTGTACAAACGCGTCGATACCTGCGCCGCCGAATTCGCTACCAGCACCGCCTACATGTATTCCACTTACGATGAAGAATGTGAATCCAATGCTTCAGAGCGCGACAAAATTGTGGTGCTAGGTGGGGGGCCAAACCGCATTGGCCAAGGTATTGAATTTGACTACTGCTGTGTCCACGCAGCACTCGCGCTGCGCGACGACGGCTACGAAACCATCATGGTCAACTGTAATCCGGAAACCGTCTCCACTGATTACGACACCTCGGATCGCTTATATTTTGAACCCGTTACCTTAGAAGACGTGTTGGAAATTGTGCGCGTAGAAAACCCCAAAGGCGTGATTGTGCAGTACGGCGGCCAAACACCCTTAAAACTGGCTCGTACGCTGGCGGAAAACGGCGTTCCCATTGTTGGCACATCACCGGATGCTATCGACCGCGCTGAAGATCGCCAACGCTTTCAGCAAATGGTCAACAAACTCGGATTAAAACAACCCGACAACGCCACCGTGAGCAGCTGGGAAGAAGCATTGGCAGCGGCCGACAATATCGGTTTTCCGCTGGTTGTGCGTCCGTCTTACGTGTTAGGCGGCCGCGCCATGGAAATTGTATACGACATAAAAGATTTGAAACGCTACCTCACTGAAGCCGTGAGTGTCTCGAACGAAGCGCCAGTGTTGTTGGATCGCTTCCTCGATGACGCCACCGAAGTTGACGTAGACGCCGTGTGTGACGGCAGCGACGTTCTGATCGGCGGCATTATGGAACACATCGAACAGGCCGGCGTGCACTCAGGCGATTCAGCCTGCTCATTGCCTACCTTCACGCTGCCTGAAAACACCTTACAAACCATGCGCGAACAGGTTAAAGCTATGGCGCTAGAGCTAGGTGTCGTGGGTTTAATGAACACCCAGTTTGCCGTGAAAGATAACCAAGTGTATCTCATTGAAGTGAACCCGCGCGCTGCCCGTACTGCACCGTTTGTGTCCAAAGCCACAGGTGTGCCATTGGCAAAAATTGCGGCTCGCACCATGGTGGGACAAACCCTTCGATCTCAAGGAATAGAGAAAGAGATCATTCCCCCCTATTACTCTGTGAAAGAGGTTGTGATACCCTTTGCCAAATTCCAAGGGGTCGACCCATTGGTGGGGCCGGAAATGCGCTCTACTGGTGAGGTGATGGGCGTCGGCGAAAGCTTTGTTGAAGCCTTCGCCAAAGCCTGCCTTGGAGCTGGTGAGCCCATTCCGAGGAAAGGTAAAGTATTGCTTTCCCTTCGGAACAGCGACAAAGCCAGAGCAGTTGAACTGGGTCGCAGCATGTTGCAAAAAGGCTTTAAGTTAGAAGCAACCGCTGGCACGGCCAAAGTCTTAAACGAATCAAACGTTGCATGCGCGACGGTGAATAAGGTGTCGGAAGGACGCCCCAATATCGTTGATGCGATCAAAAACGGTGAGTATTGCTATATCATCAACACAACGGAAGGGCGTCGGGCCATTACCGACTCGGTGTACATCCGTCGTGAAGCATTACTGAGCAAAGTTCCTTACTCCACCACACTAAATGGTGCATTCGCCTCGATTAATGCCCATGCAACGGACGATCGCAAATCGGTTAGCTCAGTACAGGAGCTACATAAGAGATTGAGTTAATGAATAAAATACCCATGACAGCAGTCGGAGCAGACATGCTCCGTGAAGAGCTAAACCAACTTAAGTCGGTTAAGCGCCCTGCAATCATTGCAGCCATCGCCGATGCTCGCGAGCACGGCGACTTAAAAGAAAACGCAGAATACCATGCCGCCCGTGAGGAGCAGGGGTTTTGTGAAGGTCGAATTCAAGATATCGAAGGCAAATTAAGTAATGCCCAGATTATTGATGTCGCCAAAATGGAAAACACAGGTAAAGTGATATTCGGTGTCACCGTTACTCTGCTCAATGTCGATTCCGAACAAGAGACCACCTACAAAATTGTGGGCGACGACGAAGCAGACATAAAAAACAACCTCATTTCAGTCAACTCACCCATCGCCAGAGGTTTAATTGGTAAAAATCTGGACGACGTGGCAACCATTCAAACCCCAGCGGGATTGGTAGAGTTTGAAATTATCGAAGTGGAGTACGTGTAAGCCGCTCGTAAACGTTTGCTGATCAGACTTGAGCAGCGCGCAGCACAAATGACAAAAAC
>Ga0115103_1491718_pt1 | contig 10372 bp, 8 predicted proteins | sample MBTome_2_FD_89643 | JGI IMG/M metagenome (GOLD analysis project Ga0115103, IMG submission 89643) | Marine eukaryotic communities from Pacific Ocean to study complex ecological interactions - MBTS_5May14_M1_3um Metatranscriptome... | ecosystem: Environmental > Aquatic > Marine > Oceanic | place... | reverse complement strand
CCGACTAATCCATGGATGGATGGTGTTAGAACAACGCAGGAGCAGTTGTCGTGTATCACCCATACGGTTAGGGCAAATGTTCGAAAAAACCAATAAATATCAAGCAGGAAGCGTCCGCAGTAGGGTTTAAATGAGGTTTTAAGGATTATGTTTACGGAATTGATTAGACATTGCTATGCCACCTACAAAAAAAGCCAGCTTTTACTATAAAAGCTGGCTTAACAGGTCTTTGAGCGAAGTTTATGGGTGGATGTTGATGCCACTCCAAAACTGCACCTCACTTACGTTGTAAATTTACCAACCTGTTGTTTCGCGTAATGCGCTGCCGATATCGGCAAGAGAGCGCACTGTTTTCACGCCTGCAGCTTCTAAGGCTGCAAATTTTTCGTCTGCTGTGCCTTTACCGCCAGCAATGATTGCTCCGGCGTGACCCATACGTTTACCTGGAGGTGCTGTTACACCTGCAATGTAAGAAACCACTGGCTTAGTCACGTTCTCTTTAATGAACGCGGCAGCTTCTTCCTCAGCACTACCGCCGATCTCGCCGATCATAACAATGGCTTCGGTTTGTGGATCGTCTTGGAACAAGGCGAGGATATCAATGAAGTTAGAACCAGGGATCGGATCGCCACCAATACCAACACAGGTTGATTGACCAAAACCTTCGTCGGTAGTTTGCTTAACAGCTTCGTAAGTTAACGTACCTGAGCGGGAAACGATGCCTACTTTACCTGGCTTGTGGATGTGGCCAGGCATAATGCCGATCTTACATTCATCAGGTGTGATCACACCTGGGCAGTTGGGGCCGATCATGCGAACACCTTTGGTGTGCACATATTCTTTCACGTATAGCATGTCTAGGGTTGGGATCCCTTCTGTAATACACACTATCAGTTCAATGCCTGCGTCTGCTGCTTCTACGATGGAATCTTTACAGAAAGGTGCTGGTACATAGATAACCGTAGCAGTTGCGCCAGTGGCTTCAACCGCTTCGCGAACCGTATTAAATACTGGCAATCCCAGATGAGTTGTACCGCCTTTGCCCGGTGTTACACCACCTACCATCTGGGTGCCGTAGGCAATGGCTTGCTCAGAATGAAATGTCCCCTGCCCACCAGTGAAACCTTGGCAGATGACCTTTGTGTCTTTATTAATTAAAACTGACATTATTTGCCCTCCGCTGCTGCAACAACTTTTTGTGCTGCATCAGTTAGCGATTCTGCGGCGATGATGTCTAAACCAGAGCTGGCTAACACATCACGACCAAGTTCAGCGTTTGTACCTTCAAGACGCACAACAACGGGTACTTTTACGCCGACTTCTTTCACGGCACCAATGATACCTTCAGCGATCATGTCGCAACGTACAATGCCGCCAAATATATTAACCAGAACGGCTTTTACATTGTCGTCCGACAAGATGATTTTGAAGGCTTCTGCCACGCGTTCTTTGGTTGCGCCACCACCGACATCAAGAAAGTTGGCGGGTTTACCACCGTGAAGATTCACGATGTCCATAGTGCCCATGGCCAAGCCTGCGCCATTGACCATACAACCGACATTACCGTCTAAAGCAACATAGTTTAGTTCCCACTGAGCCGCGTGCGCTTCGCGTGCATCTTCCTGTGATGGATCGTGCATATCGCGCAATTTTGGCTGGCGGTACATTGCGTTGCTGTCGATACCGACTTTGGCATCTAAACAGTGCAAATCACCGTCGGCTTTAATGACCAAAGGATTAATTTCGATGAGAGCCACATCTAACTCTTCAAACATCTTGGCCAAGCCGAGAAAGATTTTGGTGAACTGCTTAATTTGCACCCCTTCAAGACCGAGTTTGAAGGCCATTTCACGCGCCTGAAAAGGCTGAGGACCAACCAGAGGATCGATTTCCGCTTTCAGAATTTTGTCCGGCGTTTCTTCAGCAACGGTTTCAATCTCAACACCGCCTTCTGTTGAAGCCATGAATACAACGCGACGAGTTGTTCTGTCAACAACGGCTCCTAGGTACATTTCGTTAGCAATGTCGGTGCAAGACTCAACCAAAATTTTGCTAACGGGTTGACCATTTTCATCCGTTTGGAAAGTGACCAAATTTTTACCTAGCCAGTTTTCAGCAAACGCTCTGATATCGTCTTTTTGTTTGACCAGCTTAACGCCGCCAGCCTTACCACGTCCGCCAGCATGTACCTGACATTTTACAACCCACTCGCTACCGCCGATTCGGTCAGCTGCCTCAACGGCCTCCTGAGGTGTATCCGTAGCATACCCCTCAGATACAGGTAAGCCGTACTCTCTAAATAATTGCTTACCCTGATATTCATGCAAATTCATGGTGTTATTTCCGTTCTAAGATGAAAAATCTACCGTGTCAAACGGCATGTTTTGCCTTCACAGTATCGTACTGTCGTTTTGTCTCTTCCCTAATGCGAACCAGTCAGGCAATTGCCTGACTGGTTTTCCTGTGTTAAATCGCAGCACAGTGCGATTTATACATTTAATAAAATACGCGTTGGATCTTCCAACATTTCTTTGATGGTTACTAAAAATCCTACCGATTCTTTACCATCAATAATTCTGTGGTCGTAAGATAATGCCAAGTACATCATTGGCAGAATTTCAACCTTGCCATCAACTGCCATGGGGCGATCTTGAATTTTGTGCATTCCCAAAATCGCGCTTTGCGGTGGATTGATAATTGGTGTCGACATTAGCGAGCCAAATACGCCGCCATTGGTGATGGTAAAATTACCACCTTGCAAATCGGCCATAGCGAGTTTACCGTCGCGGCCTTTTTTGGCTAACGCTTTAATACCCTTCTCTATTTCAGCTAAAGAAAGCTGATCACAGTCTCTCAGCACTGGAGTAACTAAGCCTCTGGGTGTGGACACTGCCATAGAAATATCGAAGTAGTTGTGATAACAAATATCGTCACCATCGATGGACGCATTAACTTCAGGAAAGCGCTTCAATGCCTCAACAACGGCCTTAACGTAAAACGACATAAAGCCGAGACGCACGTCGTGCTTCTTCTCGAAGGATTCCTGATACTGTTTGCGGATAGCCATAATGGGCTTCATGTTAACTTCGTTAAAGGTAGTTAACATTGCGGTGGAGTTTTTAGCTTCTAACAGACGAGTTGCGATGGTTTTACGCAAACGCGTCATAGGTACGCGTTTTTCGGTGCGATTGCCAAGCGCTTGAGGTAAGTCGGTCGCCGCTACGCTAGGCGCCGGAGTGGGCGCACTGGCTTGCTTGAGATACTGTTCGACGTCGTCACGGGTGATGCGACCATTTTTACCCGAACCTTTAATTTTAGTTGGGTCGATGTCTTTTTCAGCCAACAAACGACGCACGGAAGGCGTTAATACATCATCGCCCTCGCCTTCTGATTCTGCAGCTTGTGCGGAAAGTGGCGACGTCTCAGCAGCAGCGCCTTTAACAAAATTAGCGATCACTTGTTCTGCTGTGACGGTCTCACCTTCTTGCGCAAAAATTTCGCTCAGTGCACCGTCGGCTGGTGCAACCACTTCCAAGACGACTTTGTCGGTTTCAATATCGACGAGATTTTGATCGCGAGACACAGCCTCGCCGGGTTGAACATGCCAAGTAGCTACCGTTGCATCAGCTACTGACTCGGGTAACACTGGAACTTTGATATCCACGGATTCACCTTTCGTACTAGATTGTGTTTGATTATTCGTAGAGGGTTTCGGTGCAGCGGAAACAGATGCTGCGGTGGCGACGGATGCGCCTGCTTCAAGCAGACCTATCACCTGTTCGGCCAAAACGGTAGCGCCTTCATCTCCGGTAATTTCTGCTATCACACCGTCTTGCGGTGCCACCACTTCCAAGACAACTTTGTCGGTTTCGATATCGACAAGGTTTTGATCGCGAGTGACGCTATCACCCGCTTTGACATGCCATGTAGCAACTGTGGCGTCTGCAACAGATTCTGGCAAAACGGGTACTTTAATTTCAATGCTCATGGTAATCCTTACTTAATATCTAACGCTTGTGAAACAACGGCTTTTTGCTGCTGGGTATGAACTGCCAGATAACCAACGGCTGGAGAAGAGGACGCTGCGCGTCCAGCGTATGTCACTTTAGCACCTTCAGCGATAACGTCATCAAAACGATGTTTACTACTGTACCAGGCGCCTTGATTCTGTGGTTCTTCCTGACACCAAACCCAGTCTTTAACATGACTATATTTGTCCACGATGGCCTTCATTTCATCACGAGGGAAGGGATAAAGTTGCTCAATTCGAACAATAGCAACGTCGGACTGTTCGTTTTTGCGGCGTTGCTCTAACAAATCAAAGTATACTTTGCCTGAACACATTACAACGCGTTGTACATCGGTTGGATTGATGTCATCAACTTCATCAATGACTTGATGAAATTTCCCCGTCGCTAGCTCTGCCATACTGGAAACGGCGAGCGGATGACGAAGTAGCGATTTTGGCGACATCACAATCAGTGGCTTGCGCAACGGGCGTACAATCTGCCGAACCAACATGTTGTATACTTGAGCGGGCGTAGAGGGTACACAAACCTGCCAATTGTGATCGGCAGACAATTGCAAGAAACGTTCTAAGCGAGCTGAACTATGCTCAGGGCCTTGACCTTCATAACCGTGGGGTAACAATAATGTTAAGCCACACAACCTACCCCATTTGTGTTCACCGGAGGAAAGGAATTGATCGATCACCACTTGTGCGCCATTAGCAAAATCGCCAAATTGCGCTTCCCACAGAACCAGTGTGCCGGGTTCTGCCGTGGCGTAACCAAATTCGTAAGCCATAACAGCCGCTTCCGATAAAACGGAATCGTAAATTTCAATGGTGCCCTGCTCTTCTGAAATATGCTCTAACGGCACGTATGCAGCTGCATCGCCTTGATTATGCAATACCGCATGACGATGGAAGAAAGTACCTCGACCGCTGTCTTGTCCGGTTAAACGGATATGGTGACCCGCTTCAAGGATAGCACCGTAAGCTAGTGTTTCAGCAGCGCCCCAATCAAGCGGTTTTTCGCCTGCCATCATCAGCTCGCGATCTTGATAGAGCTTGCGAACACGAGATTGCAGTTTAAATTCTTCTGGATAGGTACAAATGGCTTTACCAATACGTTTTAAATCACTTATCGCCAAAGAAGCATCGTATTCGACGTCCCAATCGTGGCCGATGAAAGGCGTCCAGTCCACGGAGTGTTCTGTCATTGGTCGCCATTCAGGCACTACACAGGCACCGTGATCAAGTGCGGCGCGGTATTCAGCGACCAACTTTTCAACTTCGTGTTGTGCAATTACACCCTCTGCTACTAATTGGTCGGCATAAATTTGGCGGGGAACCGGGTGTTTTTTGATCTTTTGGTACATTAAAGGCTGGGTTGCACTAGGCTCATCCGCTTCGTTGTGACCATGACGGCGATAACACACCAAATCAATGACTACATCGCGCTTGAAGGTGTTGCGATAGTCCAGCGCCATTTGGGTAACAAATAACACAGCTTCAGGATCATCAGAATTGACGTGCAAAATAGGTGCCTGCACCATTTTAGCAATATCGGTACAATATTGTGTTGACCGTGTATCAACCGTTTTAGAGGTGGTAAACCCAACTTGGTTGTTTACCACGATGCGTACCGTACCACCCACTTGAAAGCCGCGAGTTTGTGACATATTGAAAGTTTCTTGCACTACGCCTTGTCCGGCAATTGCCGAATCACCATGGATGGTAATGGGCAATACCATTGAGCCGTTATCACAATTGCGGCGATCCAAACGAGCGCGAACAGAGCCCATAACCACGGGATTAACAATTTCTAAGTGGGAGGGATTAAAAGCTAACGCTAAATGCACATTGCCATTTGAAGTAGCAAAATCAGAGGAATAACCTGAGTGGTATTTCACATCACCCATGCCCAATGAGCTATCGTGTTTGCCAGCAAATTCATCAAATAACACAGATGGATTTTTACCCATCACGTTAACCAATATATTAAGTCGACCGCGGTGCGCCATGCCTATCACAGCTTCCTTGGTGCCATTCAGGCCGGCGTGCTTAATTAAGGCTTTCAACATGGGCACGAGGGAATCCCCGCCTTCCAAAGAAAATCGTTTCGCGCCTGGAAATTTCGCCCCGAGATATTTTTCCATTCCGTCGGCAGCAATTAATCCTTTGAGTAAATCTATTTTGGTCTCACGGTCGTAAGAGGAATGTACTTGGGCGCCCTCGAGATATTTTTGCACCCAACGCTTTTCTTCAGTGTTGGTGATATGCATGTATTCTGCGCCGATAGTGTGGCAATAAGTTCGATTGAGAGATTTGTATAATTCGCCCAACGTCATTTGCTCGGCGCCAACAGAATAAGACCCGACATTGTACACGCTGTCGAAGTCTTGCTCACTGAGATTATGATGGGACAATTCTAAATCGCGAACGCGGGCTTGTTGCCATAATCCGAGCGGATCGAGGTTAGCATGTTGATGACCACGGAATCGGTATGCGTTAATTAACTGGAGAACCTTGACTTGTTTCTGATCAGAACCGGAACCACTGAGTTGGTTGGATGATGTAGCAGGAAGTCTGCCTGCGAGCCCTTTTTCCGCAAGGGTTCGAAATTGAGTTCGAATTTTACTATGGTTGCTTTCGATATCGACGCCATCTACCTTTGGCAACTTATCGAATACCTCTCTCCACACCTCATCAACGCTGAGTGGATCGTTAAGATAAGCCTCGTATATTTCCTCTACGTAAGCAGCGTTACCCCCGGCCATATGGGAAGACTCCCACCATGCTCTCATCACGCTATCGTGCATTGTCTGCCCTTTTTTTACACAAATATTGTCTAAATTTAATAATGAATTTTTGTATCGCAAATCTGATTGGCATAACCACCATCTACTCTGTTTGCCTCGGGCTATGCCAACAGCATTTGCGTTACACCTTCCTTTGTTGCCTGACTTACCGAAGCAAGTCAAGCTGAGCGTTTCTTACACTGCGCGTTGTAGCAGCATTGACTTAATGTGACCGATCGCCTTAGTAGGATTTAATCCTTTTGGACAAACACTAACGCAGTTCATGATCCCGTGACAACGGAATACACTGAATGCATCATCAAGGTCATTTAATCGCGCTTCAGTTGCAGTATCACGACTATCGGCAAGGAAACGATATGCGTGTAATAAACCGGCTGGCCCAATAAATTTATCAGGATTCCACCAAAAAGATGGACATGACGTTGAACAACAAGCACAAAGAATACATTCGTACAGACCGTCTAACTTCTCGCGCTCTTCTGGCATCTGTAAATGCTCACGAGCCGGTGGTTGTTTTGAATCATTGATTAAAAATGGCTTAACCTTTTCATATTGATTGTAAAACTGTGTCATATCAACAACCAAATCACGAATAACAGGTAATCCGGGTAAAGGTCTGATGACCAAAGCACCATTACCAAGTTCTGAGAGTGGCGTAATACAAGCCAAACCATTTTTACCGTTCATGTTTAAGCCATCAGAACCACACACTCCTTCTCGACACGAGCGACGAAAGGCCAAAGTGGCATCTTGCTCTTTCAGTGCAAGCAGTGCATCGAGCACCATCATGTCCTGACCTGATTCCACCTCTAGTGTGTAAGTTTGCATGTGAGGTGCATCGTCAACATCCGGGTTATAACGATAAATTGAGAATTTACGTTGCATAGATGTAGTACCTCTTAGTATGTACGAGCTTTCGGTGGGAAGGCATCACGAGTCTTGGGCTGCATATTCACTTGGCGCTTGGACATTGATTCCTCTCCCGGCTGATAAACAGTATGACACAACCAGTTTTCATCATCCCTTTCTGTAAAGTCAAACCGACTATGCGCACCACGACTTTCAGTACGGAAATTAGCGGCAACTGCTGTGGAGTAAGCCGTTTCCATTAAGTTGTCCAGTTCTAGACACTCGATTCGCTGAGTATTAAAGTCGGCGCTTTTATCATCTAATCGGGCGTGCTGCAACCGTTCACGGATTTCCTTGAGTTCTTTCAAACCCTGTGCCATTGCATCACCTTCGCGGAAAACGGAAAAGTTAAGCTGCATGCATTGCTGCATGTCTTTTTTGATTTGTACCGGATCTTCACCCTTGCCGTTCTCTGACGTTTCCCAACGATTAAAACGGACAAGCGCTTCGTCTACGTCGGTTTCGCTGGCATCGCGCATTGTGTCCGGAGTAGATAAGGCTTCGCCCAGATGCAAACCAGTGGCTCGACCAAATACAACTAAATCAAGTAGCGAATTACCGCCTAGACGATTGGCACCGTGAACCGACACACAAGCAATTTCGCCACAAGCAAACAAACCATTAACCGGTTTTTCGTTGCCGTTTTCGTCGATGTTGATTGCCTGACCATCTACATTTGTTGGAATGCCGCCCATCATGTAGTGGCAGGTGGGTATCACCGGGATTGGCTCTTTCACTGGGTCAACGTGAGCAAAGGTTCTGGATAATTCAAGGATACCGGGCAGACGAGATTCCAAAATTTCCTTGCCTAAATGATCGAGTTTCAATTTTATATGTGTTCCCCAAGGGCCTTCACATCCTCGACCTTCGCGGATCTCAGTCATCATTGATCGCGCAACCACATCACGACCAGCAAGATCTTTAGCATTCGGCGCATAGCGCTCCATAAAACGCTCACCGTCTTTATTCAGCAGATAACCACCTTCACCACGGCAACCCTCGGTTACCAAGGTGCCTGCGCCTGCAATCCCTGTTGGGTGAAACTGCCACATTTCCATATCTTGTAAGCAGACGCCAGCACGCAAGGCCATGCCAACACCGTCACCAGTGTTGATGTGAGCATTGGTTGTCGATGCGTAAATGCGCCCTGCTCCACCTGTTGCTAAAACAACAGCGCGCGATTTGAAATACACCACTTCGCCAGTTTCGATATCAATCGCTGTGCAGCCTACTACATCGCCGTCCTGATTTTTTACCAAGTCGAGGGCATACCACTCACTGAACACTTTGGTTTTATTTTTAACATTTTGCTGATAAAGCAAGTGTAAAAGTGCGTGGCCCGTACGGTCAGCAGCGGCCGCCGTGCGAGCGCCCTGCTCACCACCGAAGTTTCTCGATTGACCACCAAACGGACGCTGATAAACTTTACCATTTTCCAAACGTGAAAAGGGTAATCCCATATTTTCCATTTCAATAATGGCCTCTGGGCCCGTTTTACACATGTACTCTATAGCGTCTTGATCGCCGATGTAATCGGAACCTTTCACCGTGTCGTACATGTGCCATTCCCAGTTGTCCTCGTGAGCATTGCCCAAAGCAACGGTAATGCCACCCTGAGCAGAAACCGTGTGCGAACGGGTTGGAAACACTTTTGATAATAATGCACAGGATTTTCCTGACTGAGAAATCTGCAATGCAGCGCGCATACCCGCACCGCCTGCGCCGATTACAACAGCATCGAATTCATGAACAGGTACTTTCACTTAGATACTCCACAAAACAAATAAACCAACAGCAACATAGATAAAAGCAATTAAATTTAGCGCGTATTGAGTAAACGCTCTGACTTTAGATGCCTTCACATAATCAGTTAATACTTGCCACAAGCCGATTCGGACGTGAATCATAATTGCAACCAGTGTTGCAAGCGTAAACACTTTCATGGCGATGTGGGAGAACAGCTCCGTCCAAATAGTGTAGTTAATCTGAGGAGTTGTAACGAAGAATACTGTCATAAAGACAGTAAAGGCGAGAATGATGATGGCTGTGGCACGTAATGAAACAAAATCTTGTACACCATCTCGTTTAAGCGAAGCCTGATTCGTTACCATAATGCAACTCCAATCCAGATAGTTAAGAGAAGCCAAAGCCCGATAGTCACTTTAGCGCTATTATTGCCCGATTCGATCTCTTCCCAATGACCAAAATCCATCACCATGTGACGCACACCCGCTAGCAAGTGATAGGTCAACGCTGACGCTGTACCAACAGCAATAAATTTACCAATAAAACCCTTCATAATTTCCTGCACCATTGCGAAACCGTCACTGGAAGACAGCGACACTGCCCAAGCCCAGATAACAAATAGCAAAGCAAAAAACATTGCTACGCCTGTTACGCGATGAAGAATTGAGGATATGGCTGAGGGAGGAAAACTAATTGTATTAAGTTGTAAATTAACCGGTCTTTGTTTTTTCACCATTTTCGCCTGTTTACCCTTGCGGGCTTCCAAATTTCACTTCTCTGAGATTATTGCTGCATGATTCGCATGATTGCGACAAATCTCAAGCCACCTGCATTGCGTTACTACTTTTTAAACCTTAGATTCGGATCATTTTCTAAGCTATTTTGCTGTAAT
>Ga0115103_1372072_pt1 | contig 10422 bp, 7 predicted proteins | sample MBTome_2_FD_89643 | JGI IMG/M metagenome (GOLD analysis project Ga0115103, IMG submission 89643) | Marine eukaryotic communities from Pacific Ocean to study complex ecological interactions - MBTS_5May14_M1_3um Metatranscriptome... | ecosystem: Environmental > Aquatic > Marine > Oceanic | place... | reverse complement strand
TGGGGCTTTAAAAAGCTAAATGTAATTAAAAATTACATCATGCCTGGCATTCCGCCACCCATTCCACCTGGCATTCCACCAGCTGGAGCCGGGCTATCTTCTTTAATATCTGTAATCAAGCACTCAGTAGTGAGCAAAAGACCAGCAATTGAAGAAGCATTCTGCAGTGCAGAACGAGTAACTTTTGTCGGATCAAGTACACCGGCTTCAATCATGTCAACATACTCTTCAGTAGCAACATTATATCCGGCATTACCTTCCTGTTCTTTAACTTTAGCAACGACAATAGATGCATCACCGTGAGCATTGTCAACTAACTGACGCAATGGAGCTTCAGTTGCGCGACTAATTATAGACGCTCCGACTTTTTCGTCGCCTTCTAGATCAAGGTCACCGAGAACAACTTTAGCACGAATAAGAGCAACACCACCACCAGGAACAATACCTTCTGCAACAGCGGCACGAGTAGCGTGCAATGCATCTTCAACACGAGCTTTCTTCTCTTTCATTTCAGTTTCAGTAGCTGCACCAACATTAATAACAGCAACACCACCAGCCAGTTTGGCCAGTCTTTCCTGAAGTTTTTCACGATCATAGTCAGAAGAAGTATCTTCGATCTGAGCCTTAATGAGCTTAATACGCCCCATTATGCCTTCCTGAGATCCTTTTCCTTCTACGATAACAGTAGTATCTTTATCAATAGAAATGCGCTTCGCAGAACCTAGCTGATCAAGAGTAACATTCTCCAATTTAATACCAAGGTCATCTGTAATACACTGACCACCAGTTAGGATAGCGATATCTTCGAGCATAGCTTTACGACGATCGCCAAAACCAGGTGCTTTAACAGCACAAACTGGGAGTGAACCGCGGAGTTTATTAATGACGAGAGCCTGTAGAGCTTCACCTTCAACATCTTCAGCAATAATCAAAAGAGGCTTACCAGCTTTGGAGATTTCCTGTAGAAGTGGCAACAAGTCCTGCAAGTTACTAATCTTCTTTTCGTGAATGAGGATGTAAGCATCTTCGAGAAGTGTTTCACGAGTTTCCAAGTCTGTAGCGAAGTAAGGGGAAAGGTATCCCTTATCAAACTGCATACCTTCAACAACATCAAGAGTTGTATCAAGAGTCTTGGCTTCTTCTACAGTAATAGTTCCATCTTTACCAACTTTCTCCATCGCTTCAGCAATGATCTGACCGATTTCGTCATCACCATTAGCGGAAATAGTAGCAACCTGGGCAACTTGCTCAGATGTAGCAACTGGAATGCTGATTTCAGCCAGTTTAGCCACCATTGATCTTACTGCTTTATCGATACCGCGCTTAAGATCCATTGGGTTTGCACCAGCAGTAACATTCTTGAGACCTTCACGGTACACTGCTTCGGCAAGTACGGTAGCTGTAGTAGTACCATCACCAGCAATATCAGAGGTTTTGCTTGCAACTTCACGAACCATCTGTGCACCCATGTTTTCGTAAGGGCACTCTAGTTCGATTTCTTTAGCAACGGACACACCATCTTTAGTAATAGTCGGGGAACCGAAGCTCTTATCGAGAACAACGTTACGTCCTTTAGGTCCGAGAGTAGCTTTTACAGCTCTGGCGAGTTTTTCAACTCCCGAAAGCAATGTACGACGTGCTTCTTCGTCGAAGAGTAATTGTTTAGCCATTTTATTAAAACCTTAAATTATTTAATTACAGCGAGGATGTCGCTCTGATTGAAAATTTTATATTCGTTACCGTCAACCTTAACAGCGGTGCCACCGTAAGTAGCAGTAAGGACTTTATCACCAACGGCAACATGGAAATCAATTTTATTACCTTCTTTATCAATACCGCCTGTACCGAGAGCCACAACAGTTGACTCCATTGGCTTTTCTTTGGCAGAGTCAGGCAGGTAAATACCGCCAATAGCGACTTCTTCAGCTTCGATCGCTTCAACGAGAACGCGATCTCCTAATGGTTGAATACTCATATTTCACTTCCTATTTATTTATTAATAGTATCCGGCCCCCAAAGACCGGACTTGATTGTTATTCTATCTTAATCGACCATATCGAAGTCAGCGTCGATAACATCGTCGTCTTTCTTCTTTTTCTCTTCTTTTGGAGCTTCTGCCTGAGCCGCACCTGCTGCTTCAGCACCGGCTTCTGGACCTGGCTGGAAGTGCTGATACAAACCCTGCATCTTTCCTTCGAGTTCAGCAGTCAGAGTTTCCAAAGCTTCATAGTCACTTGCTTCACTTGCTGCTTTAACTTTAACAATGATCGCTTCAACAGCTTCTTTTTCTTCCGCAGGAACTTTATCGCCATGCTCTTTAAGCTGCTTTTCAATCTCGTAGCTCATAGAGTCTGCTTTATTCTTGATCTCAATATTTTCTTTCTGCTTCTTATCGGCATCGGCATTTGCTTCTGCATCTTTAACCATTCTATCGATATCAGCATCACTCAAGCCTGAGTCTGCTTCGATAGTAATTTTCTGCTCTTTACCTGTATTGAGGTCTTTCGCTGAAACATGAAGAATACCATTGGCATCGATATCAAATGAAACAGTAATTTTAGGCTGGCCACGTGGAGCTGGCTCGATACCATCGAGACGGAAGTCACCGATCTTTTTGTTTTGAGCTGCCATTGGGCGCTCACCCTGATAGACAACGATATCTACTGCAGTCTGACTATCAGCCGCTGTAGAAAAAGTTTCTTCTTTACGGGTAGGAATAGTAGTATTGCGCTCAATGAGTGGAGTCAATACGCCACCTTGAGTTTCAATTCCGAGAGTCAAAGGACAAACATCTAGAAGGAGAACGTCATTAACATCACCAGTGAGAACACCACCCTGAATGGCTGCACCGAGTGCAACAACTTCATCTGGGTTAACGCCTTTATGTGGCTCTTTACCGAAAAGGTTCTTAACGGCTTCAGTTACTTTAGGCATACGAGTCTGTCCACCAACGAGAATAATCTCATCGATTTCTGAAGTGCTATTACCTGCGTCGTCAAGACAAGCGCGAACTGGAGTCAGTGAACGGGCAACAAGTTCATCAGTAAGCTGCTCTAGCTTAGCACGGGTGAGGTTTACTTGAAGGTGCTTAGGTCCAGTTGCATCGGCAGTAATAAAAGGCAAATTAATGTCAGAAGCCTGACTTGTAGAAAGCTCACACTTTGCTTTTTCTGCTGCTTCTTTAAGGCGCTGGAGAGCCATTGGGTCACTTTTAAGGTTGACGCCATTTTCTTGATTAAATTCTTCAACAAGCCAATTAATAATAGCTTCATCAAAGTCATCCCCACCGAGGTGAGTATCGCCATTTGTAGCTTTTACTTCGAAAACGCCATCACCAAGTTCGAGGATAGAAACGTCGAAAGTACCGCCACCAAGGTCATATACACAGATATGCTGATCGCTCTTTTTATCCATACCATAAGCTAGTGACGCTGCAGTCGGCTCATTAATGATACGCTTTACATCGAGCCCGGCAATACGACCGGCGTCTTTAGTCGCCTGACGCTGGGAGTCATTAAAATAAGCAGGTACAGTAATAACTGCTTCAGTGATTGTTTCGCCTAGGTAGGCTTCGGCATCTGCTTTCAGCTTCTGAAGAATTTTAGCGGAAATTTCTGGTGGTGAGTATACTTTGTCACCAACTTGAATATGAGCATCACCATTAGATGCCTTAACGACGCCATAAGGCACGAGATCTGTTTCGTGCTTCACTTCGGCAAATTTACGGCCCATAAAGCGCTTAGCAGAAAAAATTGTATTCTGCGGGTTAGTTACTGCCTGGCGACGAGCTGTCTGGCCGACGAGTAGTTCGCCGCTTTTAGCAAATGCCACTACAGATGGTGTCGTGCGCTGTCCTTCAGCATTTGGAATAACGGTAGCTTCTCCGCCTTCCATCACTGCCATACATGAGTTAGTTGTACCGAGGTCGATACCTAAGATCTTAGCCATTTTATTCTCCAATATTAAATTCAAACTGTTTCTTGGCTACACTTATAGCAAATGCCATGCACAGATAAATTATTTAGTCACAAACTATTTATAATAAAAGAGAAAAATATATGTTATTTATTTAACAGGTGCGTATCATGTTCAACATGACACATTATGCCCACCAAAGATCGGGCGGCATGGCCCACTGTGTCAATATGGCACAAAAAGTACATTTGAGAGTATTAAATCAAACTTCGTATACAAAAGCACAGATCTGCATAGAAGGAGTTGAATACCTAATCATCACATGAGCTACAGCTCTAAGCCAGGACTTAAATTTTCAGGTAAGCTCAACGTCTCCTTCTCTATCGAAGAAACCGGATACGCGCAATAATCTGCTGCAAAATATGCTCCAGGCCTAAAATTACCACTCAGCCCACTGCCCCCAAATGGATTAAATGACACTGCGCCGGTAATTTGACGATTCCAGTTAATAATTCCAGCGCGACTAGCCTTTAAAAAGATATCATATTTCTCCACATTATCACTAATCAAACCTGCAGACAAACCAAATGCGGTTCTATTACTTTCCTTTACTGCAGCATCGAAACCATCGACACGAACGACCTGTAGCAAAGGTCCGAATACCTCCTCGTCTCCTAACTCAAGCCCCGTAACATCAATAATACCGGGAGATAGAAGAGCTGGAATATCTTCACTCTGTATCATTACAACGAGTTCTTTAGCTCCACGACTCAACAGGTCATCACGAGCCTTAATAACGAAATCGGCCGCCTCTTGAGAAATCAAGGTCCCAATAAATGGCTCGGGATCCTGAGCAGGATCACCATAATCTATTTTTTCCGTCATAGTACAAAGTTCCGCAATGAAACGATCACCAGCATCGCCTCGTGGGACAATAAGTCTGCGAGCGCACACACATCTCTGACCCGCTGTGATAAAGGCTGATTGAATTGTACTGTAGGCCGCAGCTTTGAGGTCTTTGACTTCGTCTACAACCAAAGGGTTATTACCACCCATCTCTAAAGCGAGCATTTTCTCGGGTTTACCGGCGCACTGTTCATGCAACAGTCGTCCAACTCTATAGCTACCTGTAAAAAGAATGCCATTTACTTTATCATGCGATGCCAAAGCTTCACCACTTAGGCGAGCACCCTGTATCAAATTAATTACTCCAGCGGGAAAGCCAGCCTTAACAAATAGCTCTACCATAAAAGCTGCACACGCGGGTGTTTGTTCAGAAGGCTTAAAAACTATTGTATTACCCGCAAGCAAAGCCGGAACTATATGACCATTTGGCAAGTGAACTGGTAAATTAAATGGCCCAAGAACACCCATCACTCCAATCGGTCGAAAACGCAACTCTGCACGAGCATTCCCAGCATCTGTAGTGCGAAATGGACAACGTTCTTCATAGGCTTTTATTGAAATTGCTAATTTTCCAAGCATAGCACCAATCTCTAACAATGATTCCCACCGAGGCTTACCACTTTCTTCCGAAAGTAATAAAGAAAACTCTTCCTTATACTCCTCAATAGCGCTTCGATACCTCTCCAAATACTCGACTCTCTGATCAAAGCCAAGAAGAGACCATGTTTCAAATGCTCGCGAAGCTGCTTCTACAGCTGTATCGACATCAACTTTCGTTGACTCTCTCCCTTCCCACATACATTCGCCATTAGCAGGATTCACCGACATAAATATTTCACCAGATGCTTTACACCTCTTACCATCTATATAATTTTTCACTGCTTCAACTCCGGACGAAGTTCTACATAACGCAGGCTATCACCCGCCTCTAGACCAAGTGCAGCACTCACCTCTTTAGGTAATGACACTTCCTGTCCTTCAAGCCCAACAATGCTTACCATCACTTTAAACTCCTTGATTCCTTTATCGCTTGCAACCAAATACAATCTCTGAGCCTCTGCGGACTCACTTGGCCTGTCTAATGGATGGGCATAAAGAGCCGCACTGCGACTATCCCTAATCGTGCGAATATCATCTGTATTTGCCTGAACAATGGGGCCCGCCTCAAATATATCCACTTCATCAATCTGAGTAAATCCCTCTTTTTCAAGTAAACGCATGGCCGGCCGAGAGTCATCGTGTACCATACCGATCACTACTTGAGCCTCCCTAGGCAACAAAGGTATATAGATAGGATGCTTGGGCATAAGCTCATCAATAAAAGTCTTATCTTCATTCACCATTAAATCTGCCTTTTCAAAAGGTATATTGAAAAAATGAGCCCCCAAGCAATCCCAAAAAACCGAATTACCTTGCGAATCGATACGCCCACGCAACTCGGCAAGTATATGATCCTCAAAGCAAGTACGGTGTGCCGCCACAAAAAGAAAACGACACAAGGATAACAAACGGCCATTACTTGAATGCCGGTAATCAGGATCTAGAAACAAAGTCCCAACTTCTGAAGGCCCGTTGTGCTCCATTTTCACCTGTAAATACTGCACATCTTTACAAACCCTGAGCAATTCAGACTTCTTAGTTACCGTCTTTAGCTCATAAGTCCAAAAAGGATAAAAACCGCCCACTTTTGAATACACTGCGGAGGTTCCAACAATCCTTTTTTGGTCCGTATCCTCCAAAACAAAGAAATATATTTCCCCATTAGGTCGATTAGAGCAATATTCAAAGTTTTTAACTGACTCGCGAATCTTCTCTCTCAAGCGGCCCCTATTAGGCGGCAATGTCGTTAAACCGCCACCTGTTTTTTGAGCTAACTTATAAACTTCCTCAAGGTCACCTTCTACTACAGGACGAACTACCAGCATTAGTCATTCTCCAAAGTTATTTTCATAGCTTCTGAAATAAGTTTACAAGCTGTAAAAATCTCCTTTTCGGAAATTGGAATTACAGGCAATAAAAAGCGGATTCGAGTAGGGTTTTTTCCTGCAATAAAAGAAATTAACCCTAAATCAAACAAACTCGAAGCAAAAGCCTTTGTCTTAGCCAAGTCACCATTAAACACAGTAAAAGCGCACATCGCGCCAAGCCCATAAGGCCCCTCAAACTGCCCAGGATATTTTTCAGCCAAGATTCTCATTTGAGACTCAAAATACTTATGCAGAATGGCTATTTTACCATTCTCACCACATAGCCCACCATGACGCAATTCATTCAAGATAACCAAAGAGGCACGAATGGCGGCAGTACTCGAGGTAAAAGTCTGACTTACCAAGCCTGGCCGTGGTTTAAAATCTTCGCGATATAAAGTTGCACACACTTGACTCATCTTGCCAACCGTCACGACATCTACATACTTATCCAGTTTAAAGTATTGAAAAGCGAACGCTTCCGTTGTTCGTCCAAAGGTCTGCACCTCATCTATCCAAACAGCAATATTATTCTTTTTAAGGACATTGATAATAGCAATAAAAAAGTCTCGATCCCCAGGGAAGTAACCTCCTTCGCCCTGAATCAACTCAAAACACATACCGGCATAGGAATTCGGGAAACGCTCCAGATGTTTTTCAAGTTCAAGTAAAGTCCGCTCAATACTCCCCTCGTGATCAGAAGCATCATAAAAAGGCAAATAGTCAACGGCAAGTGCACGAGGTAAGCCATCGCGATACGCCGCCTTATCGGTCATTTGAGCGAGCGCCAAGGTCCTGCCCGCAAAACACTTTTTAAAAGCCAGCATTCTATCGGCAGGGTATTTTTTTTGAAAAATTATTTTCATTGCATTTTCATTAGCAGTAGCACCGGTTGATGTCAAAAAACAATGCTTAAGAGTTGAGTCTTTGCTGGCTGCTAAGTCAAGAAAACTCTCCATAAGCTCAACCTGATCACGATTCTGCTGCAAGTGCCCCTGCATAACCGTGTCTGCTAGGGCGGCATCGACACCACTAAGAACGACATCTTCATGACTGTGACCAAAATAATGCACTCCGATCCCCGTAATAAAGTCCATCTTAACACTGCCATCAGCCAATTCAACAAAAGCCCCGTTACCGAGACCACTACCTAAATATTTATAATATATATTAGCCCCACGAGCGGCTCCACAACGCTCTATCCACTTGGCATAACTTTCGGCTAAACTTTTATCCCCGGCCTTAACCTTATTAATCTCCTGCTGGGCATCTTTCAACGCTGCTGCGATGAGCTCCTTGGCCTGCTTGATTCGCGGGTCATTCATCAGTTTATCTGCCTGTAAAGCCATAAGAGTCTCCTTGAATTATCAATATCCACATAAAAAACAATCGCATCTGTCCGAAACAAATACAAATATTCACACGTATTTCATATAGAAAAATCAACATTAAACATCAGACCACTCAATAATTAAAACCCTATGAGTGATTCAGCGCAAACATCAAAAATAAAAACCAGGGACTCAATTATCCTACTGCAATATACTGGAAGTAATTCACTTCAACCACTATTCAACAGTTACAGATTTCGCCAAATTTCGTGGCTGATCAATTGAACATTCTCGGCCAACTGCTATGTGATAAGCGTAAAGTTGTAGAGCAACACTTGTAAGTAACGCTGCAATAGGCGCAGAAGCCTTAGGAACCCAAATTATATCATCGCAAATACCGATCACCTTCTCATCGCCTTGGGTCGCCACTATGACAACAGGAGATTTTCGAGCCATACATTCCTGAACATTACCGAGTGTCTTTTCCTGACCACTTATATCATTCGCCATAGCAATCACCGGAACAGACTCCTCTAAAAGGGCAATTGGTCCGTGCTTGAGCTCTGCAGCATGATAACCTTCTGCATGAATATAACTGATTTCTTTAAGCTTCAATGCTCCTTCCAAAGCAACTGGGTACATGTAACCGCGGCCAATAAAGAAACAATTGTCATACTTTGTATATTTCTCGGCAACCTTGCGAATATCATCAGATGTATCTAAAACCTGCTGAATCAGTTGCGGCATCTGTTCAATTTCTCGACAAATACGAACACCAGCTTCACGCGACATCTGAAAGCAGCGGGCAAATTTAATGGCCATCTGCAATAAGACCATGACTTGACTGGTAAAAGCTTTTGTAGATGCGACACTTACTTCCGGGCCAGCATGCAAATACACTCCCCTACCCGTTTCACGCGCTATTGTCGAACCCACAACATTACAGAGACTGACGACATCAGCTCCTTTGCGCTTTGCTTCACGCACTGCGGCCAGGGTATCGGCAGTTTCACCAGATTGACTAATCGCGATGGCAAATGTATTTCGCTCTACAATAGGATTGCGATAACGAAATTCCGCCGCATGACTAATCTGGGCTGGGATTTGGGCGAGATCTTCAAAGAAGTATTGACCGAGCATCGCCGCATGCAATGAAGTTCCGCAAGCAAAAAGCAAGATGCGATTAATATCAACGATTTCTTTAGGAGTTAAATTGAGGCCACTAAGAATAGCAGTTCCGCTATCTACATCAATTCTTCCACGAAAAGTATTAGTAATAGACTCTGGTTGTTCAAACACCTCTTTAAGCATATAGTGCTCATAACCGCCTTTTTCAGCAGCAGTTAGGTCCCATTCGACACTTTCAGTCTCTCTGGAAACTGGACTCTTGCGCAAATCAAAGATGTCAACTTGACCATTTGAGTGAATCGTCGCAATATCATTATCGTCCAAATAAATAACCTGACGGGTGTATTGTACCAAAGCAGAAACATCCGAGGCTACAAGAACCTCTTTATCTCCAACGCCAATTATAATAGGACTACCCCGACGAGCTGCGATCATTTTATCTGGTTCATCAGAGCAAACCACAACAATCCCTAGAGTACCTTCAACATGGCCAAGAGCCGCAATTACAGCCTCCTCGAGACTACCGTCATAAAATTCACTAATAAGATTACACAGAACCTCTGAATCTGTTTCTGAAGTAAATTTATGGCCACGACTTTTGAGTTGCTTTTTTAATTCGGCGTAGTTCTCAATTATTCCGTTATGAACTAAAGAAATTTTTCCTGAAGAGTCTATATGCGGGTGTGCATTTTCTACACTTGGCATACCGTGAGTTGCCCAGCGCGTATGAGCAATACCAACACCTGAACTAATAGCAGCATCATCTTGCCAATTTTCATTCAATTTTGCTCTAAGGTTGGCAACCTTTCCAGTTGCCTTGAGCGTCTTAAGCTCACCATCATCCATCACAGTAAGCCCGGCAGAGTCGTAACCCCGGTACTCAAGACGGTGTAAACCAGTAATTAAAACTTCAGATGCTGCTTTCTTTCCGAGATAAGCAATTATTCCACACATAAGTGCTCCTGCAATAAAAATAAAATTGATGTCATTCGTCATTATACTCTTCTTCACTACGAGAATAAAGAGCTGACAAGACCAGTATCTTGATGAAAAGATTACCCAGAGCTAGTGAATGTCAATAGTTAAAATATATTTTATTAGTTGCACATAAGGCAATTACATCTATCTCAAATAAAATTTCATCCAAAAAATACAATTTGTAAATTAAAGTAATT
>Ga0115103_1656273_pt1 | contig 10492 bp, 18 predicted proteins | sample MBTome_2_FD_89643 | JGI IMG/M metagenome (GOLD analysis project Ga0115103, IMG submission 89643) | Marine eukaryotic communities from Pacific Ocean to study complex ecological interactions - MBTS_5May14_M1_3um Metatranscriptome... | ecosystem: Environmental > Aquatic > Marine > Oceanic | place... | reverse complement strand
GCAATCAATACTTCTCTCAGATGATTGGAACTTCTTTTCCTGTAGCAAAAGCATCTGAGACACCTTCGACATCGAGGATAAGAGCGACACCAGCAAGTACCCATTTTTGGGCTGGAAGTTTGGTCTTGAGCTGGGCGGTGAAAACGTAGGTGTTACCTCTGTTTTCTGTCTTGTAGACTGGGCATTGATAGATACCTTGATCAACCTTCATTGTGGCAGCAAGGTTAGTGGCTCTACAGTTGACGACTGGTACGACAGAGAAAAGTTTCTTTGGTCTGGATTCTTCAAGTTGTCCAATAGCGGCATCCCATCTGGCTCCTTCAACTTGGAAACCAAAGACGTAAGCACCCTCTTTGCATGGTGGAAGATCAGCCTCCCAATAAAGCTTTTTGAGGACATCTGTTTGGATTCCAAGCTTGTTAAGCTCTTGCTCTTTCTCTCTTGAATAGATCTACTGAATGGCTGTCAAGAATGACTCTGGGTTGAAGAGTCTGTTCAAGAATGTGCATTTTGGAGTAGTGACTGGATCGTCTTTCCACAGGTTCAACTGGTCAAGTCTCTGCTTGAGGTTATCTAACCAAGAACTAAGAGCTCTTGTAGAAACGAATCCATATTTAGTCCAGATAGCTGGAACTCTATTAAGATAGATAGCTTTCATGAGATCCTCCATCTTCTCAGTCATGGTGAGCTCTCCCTTGAAGGCAAGTTCGATCTCAGCAAGATTAGTGACAATGACTTTAATAAGAACGTTCATGTATTCACATTCTTGAAGGAAAGTGTTTTGATATGGTTGTCTCTATTCATCACTGATCTTAGAGTTGATATCCTCAATGTTCAATTTGTTGCTATCAAGAGAAGCTTCATCGGCAACTCTATGCATGAACTCTTGGATTTTCTCTTACATGGTGTTTCCACCACCTCCTCCACTGGATCCATCTCTTGGTTGGATTTCTTGAAGGAGACCGAAAAGTTGTGTACACAATCCAGTTCTGAAATCAATTTCAGCATTTGGATCCATACCGTAAGCAAGTGGAGTATCATTTGGGCATTCTTGGTCAATGTACTCGATGTACTTTTCGTAGGTGTTTGGTGCTGGGCATTTGAAGGTGACATTCTTTCCTTCAATGAATGGGAAAAGCTCCGATTCATCAAGAAGACCGTCGTTCATCAAGTTATCAAGGAAAGCAATAGTGAAGATTCTATCTCTATCATCGACAATGTGACCACCGTACATGATTTGACCAATCAAATATTTGAGATCATCCCATGGAATCTTTCCTGAAGCAGCGTTAGTCTCCATGTAGTTGTTCATGACAAGAGAGGAGTCTCTAAGATCACCAACAGAGAATGGATACATCATGTTCCATCCTTTTGGTCCGAACTTTCTTCTTTCAAGCATGACAGTATGGAAGTAGCAGAGAGAGAAGAGAATAGTCTTGATCTTTGGATCTTTATCCTCGAATGATTCTTTGGTGAAGAATGTGAAAGCTCTCTTCATGTTCTGTTTAACACCTTGTGGTGGCTCGTTAGTAAGTTTAATACTCTTCTCAAGAAGACCGATTGGAATAGAGTTGGCTGGGTCAGAAGACAAGAAAAGTCTGAAGCCTGGAGCGGATCCTTCGGCAGCAAACTCATCAAGTTTTTTTTCAAGCTCTAACAAGAACGCTGGCATGAGATGAACATTTTGGAGCATTACCCAATGACCTTCTTTGTGTCCAATGTCAAGCTTGTTCATAGCGACGACATCTTGACCTTGTCCTAGAGAAATCTTGTGGACATGTTTGAGGTCAACAGCTTGACTCTTTGCGAGCTCCTCGACAGCAACAACTGGATTAGCTCCTGGTGACAGGATGAAGTAAATTGGAGTTGTTGTGGTAGAGTCAAGATAAGATGAGTGCAATATCTAGAAGAAGTTGGAAGTTGAGTCACAGTCAACATATTCATCTCCTTTTGGAAGAGTCTTTCTCATGAAGTTATCCATGGCGGTGGTGATTCTATCTGGTCTCAATACTCTAACAACCAAAAGTTTTTGGAATGGCATTTACTCAAGCTTTTTCCATTCAAGAGGAAGTTTCTCATCCTCTGGAGCAAGGTCATTATACCAATCTTTGAATCTGTTTGGTGCTTCTTTCTCAACATTTTGACCAAATTGTTCGAATCCTTCAATTTCACACAGCTTTGTCATGGAGTACCATGCGAGATCTGGTAACCACTCTTTCAATGGATTTGGAACAGCTTAACTATTTGGGCATTAAAGCAAGAATTACATTTCTCTTTCAGTGTATTCAACATTGATAATCTTCTTTTGCATAAGTCTGAATGTCAATTGAGATCTGAAGATTTGCTTATGTTTTTCGAAAAGACCTCTAGAAACCCATTGGTAAATGGTCATTCTAATAACCTCTCTTAAACTGCTAACTCTAATTTCATCATCTTCGTTCAATTCAGTCTTCTCGATAGCTTTGAAGAAGAAAGTTGTGAAGGACTCAAGAGAGTATTGGTACATCTTATCAATGATGCAAAGTTGGATGAGCAAGAAGTAGAACATGGCACCTTCAGCAGCAACTCTTCTATAGACTTCTCTAAGAATATTAATCTTAATCTCAGTGTCTTTGGCAATAGCTTATTACTCACTAATCTCTGTAGCAGTTTTCTTGGTTTGTTCAAGTTGTTCAATAAGAGCAAAGTTTTGGAGAATGGTTGATGGATCAGCTTCAGAAAGAGATTTAAGAAGGGATGATTCCAGACCATCTAAAGTGATCATAAATTGATTTTGTTTGCTTACAAGTTCTTCTTTAGTTTGTTCGAGATCTGGTTTTTCAACCTTGACTACCATAGCAAGAAGTTGGTCCTCAAGACCTGACTCTGTTACAATGAAGTTAATAATTGTGCACTGAGCTGCTGTTTCTGGTTTGTAATGAGGATTGATAAGTTTGGTCTAAAGATAAAGTTTGAATGAACTTGCAAGTTCAACATCCTCAGAACCAAGTTTGACTGTGAAAGACTTTCCTTTCTTGACAAATTGTCTTGAAAGAAGTGGATCAAGAATTGGATCAATATCTTGTCCGAGTGCTTCAATCATGAGAATGTTACCATTAGATACAGCCATTTCGACCTTCTTTAACCAATTCTTTTGGGAGAGTTGGATAGTAATCATCTCACTTCCTTCTTTACCTTTAATCCATTTCTGACCTTGAAGTTGTGGATCAATAAGAAGAGGATATCTGTTGCAAGAAACAACAATCGAGGCATTCTCAAGAGAAACTCTATCAGCTGGAAGTCCCTGAGTTTACCAATGAGCTTGGACAGCTTTGTTGGCAAGAACCAAAAGTGGGTCAACACCTTCAGTTTGTGGAATTGACTTTTCTTTCATGTCTGGAATCCATTAGTCTTTCCAGAGTGTTCCTCTGAAGTTTGAGTTGAATGGTCCAATATATGAGACGAATGCAGCTGAGACCAATGCATCACCGATCATAGTGAGTTTGTCAGATTTGAATTGAACGACATTGTTACTCCATCTGGCATTTTCATCAGCAAGACCATTGACAAGTCTGTTGGCCAAATCAAGAGAATCTTTTAAAGCTTGAGCTTCATCCTCTACCTTTTGTTTGGCATCAATAGCATCTTAAAGTTGTTGTTTAAGAGCGTCGACCTTCTCATTAATTACTCGTACTTTTTCAATGACGATAGCGAGTTCCTCTTATTTGGCAGTGGCTAGATCCTATGCTTCTTAGGCCTTGTCTTTGAGTGGCTTGACTTTCTTGTAGATAGTATTGTAGATAATGATGTTAACAATCCAACCGCAAAGATATGCAGCAGCAATAGATTTTCCCTTCATGACTTCGAATGAGAAGAATGATTCCTTGAGAATTGGCTCAAGAGCAGTAAGCTTCCACTCATCAATATTATTACCATCGAAAGCAATAATATCATCAATGAATTTCTTTGGGTTATTCATCATCTTTTGGGCAGCAGGCCAAGTATGGTTCTTTTTCTCACCTTGCTTCAGGATAAGCACAGCTTTAGCAACAACTACGCATGCTTCTGGTGGACTACCAAGAGCTTTAAGCTCTGTGATAGATTTAACTTCAAGACAGTTAACAGCTTCGGTAGCTCTTTCCATAGCTGGAATAGCTTCCGCAAGTTCTTTATCTGCTGCAGCTTTTTCAGATTTAGCATTGGCAGTAACTTCTTCTACATCTTTTTATTAGATAGCAGCATCTCCAGATTCTTTTTCTGCGATTTCTGTTTCTCTCTCGACAACTGAAATAAGTTCGTCGGTCTTTTCTTTTTCGATTCCAACATCAACCATCTTAATCTCGAGCAATTTCTTGAGATCATCGACTTTTTCAGTTACAGCTTGCATAATACCAAGACCGTTTTCAAGTCTGTTGATTTGATCTGCAATTTTACCTGTTTCTCTTCCTAATAAAAGTTTGTAGAAGTTAATCAACTCAAGGAAAGATGTTGGAGTGGTGTAGTTGTATCTTCTTTCTTAGGCAAGGAAATCTTTATTGGCATCTCCAATAGAAAGATGAACGTAGGACATGTGGGCTCCGACAGCATCTCTCATTTCTTGACTTGGGAATTCAACCTCATTTAAGAATCTAGAAGACACATCTAAGAGAGCATCAAGTGGCCATTCATGGAACCAATCGATAGAAGTACAGTTGATAACTCCTGGGAACATTCTAGCTCTGAATCTGAAAGCATCACCGACTGGAGAAAAGCAGAGAGATAAATGAAGATTCTTTCTTACTTTGTCAAGGAAATATTCAAATAACTCATCTGGAACATCTTGATAACCAGCTGATTTGGCTTCGTTTCTGATTTTACCAATTTTCTCATCAAGCTCATCCTTGGCGAAGAGCTCTGGAATCCATCCTGAGGACAACAAATCGTTGATGTAAACAAGGAATTTGTCATTAGTGATTTGTCCATCAGTCAAGATGAAGAGGATTTCAGTTCCTAGACATCCTGCTTTGGAGAACATGTTTTGAATATCAGCTTTGAGATCATTCATGTTATAACTTGTTGTCACAACAATTCTCATCACCTCATATCCTAAAATGAAGGCAGAAAGTTTGGCAAGGGATTGCTTTCCGGAACCACCAACACCAACAAGAAGAGCACTTCCTACTGGGAGACAGACAATTCTAGCAATTCTAGAAACGTGCTCCATGGCCTGATTGAACAGAACCAAATTCATTGAAGCAACAGCTTCATTGTATTCTTCAAGCTTAGCTTCAAGGATCTCTTTGAGGTGATCCATTCCTTTAATTGGAAGATATGAAGCTTCATGACCCTCACATGCTGATACGTAAGAAGTATAGATAAGTGGTTCTTCAAAAACAGCTTCAGCTTTTCCAAGCTCTCCAAATTCTTTAAGTGCATTGTTCATGTAAACCATGAATTGAGCTCTATCTTCTTCAAAGATGAGTCTATCCATCCAAACTCTGTGGCATTCATGAGCCCATAACCTAATGATAAGTAATGGTTGTTATTTGTAGTGGCTTGGCTGAGCAAGGTTCATATTCTAGACAACTCTAGAGAAGTCTCTAAGATTGAATTAATAATGGAACTTCTTGGCCGTTGGCATGAATTAAGGAGACAATGCTACTCCCAAGAATACCGTCATTGTTGCATTAATAATTTTCGTCGATAATTCTGATATCGATTTATCAAATGTGCAATAATGATTGTCTAATATCTAAGTGTAGATAGTGGATAGGATTTCTTTCTCAGCAGTCAAGCAAGAAACCAGGGTGAAATGTCTAGTAAGTCTAAGATCAACGTTGAATGATCCAGATTTTGGATTCTAGCAAGCAGTGAACATAACATCTACAAGGAATTTTCTCTCTTCAAGATGGTCTCTATCATAGATAAGACCATAGTCGATGATTTGTCTGATAAGGCAAATTGGAGATTGTGTTCCATACTTATCAAGGAAAGGCATGTTGAGATCATCCATGAAATAGATGAGAGTCTTGCTTGGTGGTGGACCGAAAGTTCTACCGGCTCTCTTGTCTACTTGGGATTCAATAACAACTTAAAGAGATTTGGAATCAGTGTAGTTATTAAAGTTAATGGATGCGTTAAGGGTAACATCTTTGTTGAGGGAAGCGAAGTAATCCTTAATGATAGTGGTTTTACCAGTACCAGCGGAACCAACGTAAAGCATTCCTCTTCTATGTTTGACATGAAGATCAAGAAGGAATCTTTGTCTGGCAGTCTCAGCAGTTGGAACAACCAAGTTTTAGAAAAGACCTTCATATCCACTATCAAATTTCGCAGTCTCTTGATCCCAATGTGTCCATTAGGATGTCAATGGATCAAAGAAGAAATCAAAGCATTAACCTTGATCTGGGAACTTAACCTTTGCCATTCCTTTCCAAGAGTTGGAGAAGGAAAGCTTATCTTCATCAAGAGAAGCACCATAAGCCCACATACCAGCGAAAATGAAGAATGCTTCATAGATTTGTTTGATTTCATCATCTTTTGATTCTTCTTTGTATTTCTTCATCATGTCGTGTTGAGCTTTGATGGTATGAAGTTGTTGGTATAGATCATCAATGATGGTACAGAGGGAGACTACTTGACCCATTTCGCAAACTGGAGCGATATGGCTGTAGTTTCTGTTAGTGTCCATGAATGTGTCATTGATATATTGGGTCAAGGCAAGGGAGAAAACATTGTAGGCGTTTTCATCCTTTTGTTTTCCGCTCTTGTATTTGTTCAACCATGACTCGAAGTATGGTCTCCATCCGACATCAGTGTCGTTGATGTATAGGACACCACCTCTAGAGACTGTAGCTGGAGTAGCATTCTTAAGATGAGAGATCTCAAGCATAAGTCTCATGGCAGCAGTAAGTGGGATTCTTTCTTGGGAAACAAGTGTAAGCACTTTGTTATCATCCATGACTGTGTTCATTGTTTCAATCCATTCTGGATCAACATCACCATCAAGGACGATCCACTTTTGAGTTTGCTCTTCCTTATATGGAGCAGTGTTATTTTTCATGTCTCTCATGACGACAGCAAGAATACCGTCTTTCCACTCTCTTGTCTTAAGATTCATATCACCATAAAGTTCAGCGGAAATAACGTGCTTTGGATCACAAATGGCTTCGATAGTAGTGTTCTTTGGTCCATCTGGCTTACTCTCATCAATTGGTGTAATGTTGTTAGCTTATTGCAAAACTTTCCAGATAGTGGATTTAGCACTTCCTGGGTTTCCGATGATAAAGACAGAATGTCTAACATCAAGAATTTCAGAGAGTTGCACGCATTTAAGAATGAAACTTTCATCTGCTTAGAGTCCCATCTTTAAGGTGCACTCAACGATTCTCTTTTAAAGAATTTCATTGATTTGTGGTGGAGCAACAATTTTTGGGAAAAGATCATTGATAAGACCCAAGAAGATTTGTCTATCCTCAACAACAATTTTTGGCCAGTTGAAATCTCTAAGACCTCTCATAAGAATGATTTCCTCATCAACATCTGGTTCTTCTCTCTTGAGACCACCTGCTTGTCTAAGTACAGACTTGACAGCTCTGAGACCCCAATCATAATGGATTTGTTTAGAGAGAAGAGACTTTGATAGATTATACAAGCACATGAATTTTTTGGAAAGACCAAAAGCAGTAGCAAAACCTTCAGACATGAGCATATTCTCGCATATAAGAGTGATATCTGGAACAACCATTGCACAACTTCTGAACAGAGCTTTAAGATTCTCTGGAAGTTCAGTTCTACCAGCATAACCTGGGTTCATTGTAATGAAGAATCCGACAGTGAGTCTAAGACCAATCTCCTCTTCCATGAATAAGAAAGTGCTCTTAGCTGGGTTCAATTTCATAGCAACGATGGCATCAAGGACTTCCTTGACTTGAGTAGCGACGACAGATAACACATCAATACCGATTCTGTTAAATTCATCGAAGCAACCCCAGGATCCTGATTAGGAAAGTCCCATGAAGATTTATGCCATAGAGAGATAGGTCATTTGATCAGAGCAGTTGAATACAACAACTTGAAGACCAAGAGCTCTACCGAGATCCTTGGTAGTCTCGGTCTTACCTGTACCAGCTGGTCCAGCAGGAGCTCCTCCCATTGAAAGATTAAGAGCTTAAGAAAGAGTAATGTAGCATCTATCAGTGAGAGGTGTAATAACCAATCTACCACAGTTACCGACATACTCGTAGTTGTAAAGAGTAGTCCAATCGCAAATTCTTACGACTGCAATTCTCTTTTCACCCTTTGGTCCACCTGGCTCCATGTAGAATTTGAGTTAAGAAGCCCAAGCGAAGAGTCCTGAATCAGTGATTTTATCGTTTACGAATTTATCAATAACATCTCTGCTATGTACATCAATTGTAATGATGGTAATAACTTTGACTCTCAAATCTTTGGATAGAGGTTTTCTAACACAGTTAATGAGATCCTTGATTCTTCCTTTGATTTACATACCATGTTCTCTCATGGCTGTTTCACTTCCTCCATCGAGCTCATCGAAAGCTCTGATAGTTTCTTCAGTCCACATAACTTGGGTAGCAAGAAGAGCAATTTGTGCGCAGTAGTCTTCAAGCCATTCATGTCTCTTTCTGTCTGAGATCTCCCAGTTATCAGCAGTTGCTTTAGCAATTTCAAGTTGATCTCTAAGATTAACTTGCATGCATCTTTCGAGATCACAGAGATAGTTTTCGACAGCACCAGCCATCTAGAATTCAGCACTGAATGGAACATATTCTTTTTCTTTAGAGTACATTCCCTTTGCTCTCTTAGATGGATATGGAATTCCTGGTCCTTTAACAAACTCAAGACAGAGCATACCATCAAAGCAATCTCCTAGATACTCGTCAACTTTCTCTGGGTTGTTACCGTTTGAAAGAATATCGAGAAGAGCTGAGTTAGCAACGAAATAGAATCTAGCGAAGATCTTTTTCTTTTGTTCGAGATATTCGTTCAATGCTTTCTCGCAAAGCTCAATCTCAGCGTAGAAGTTGGTAAGAAGTTCTTCTCTTCCTTCCCATAAACAAGCTGTGATGACTTATGGTTCGTCTCTAGCTTCTCTCATCATCTCTCTGAAAGCATTGTCAATTGCTTCAAATCTTCTGGTATCATCTGGAAGTTGAGCTCTAATATCCTCTGAAGCACAAAAGATTGGTTGGAGTCTAATCCAGTTTCTTTGAGTTTTCATCCAGATTTGAATGACAGAGTCGACAGTTTTAAGGGTCTTTTACCAGTGCATGACCTTCTCCTTGAACTCTTCGACGTCCTTAGATGACATCATGCTCATAAGCTCCATGGAGTGAGTTTCAACGAATTCAACAATTTCATCCATTGCTCCAAGAATTGGGTTCTCATTCCACTCCTTGAATTAGAAGTATTGACCTTCCCAAGTCTCAACGATAACCTTGAGCTTAGTTTCAATCTTAGCTTCTTTGGCGGCTCCGTCAACGAGCTCTGAAACTTCCTCAGCGAATCTGTGAAGCTCAAGTTTGATAAGATCATCAAGGCAGAATTTTGGTGATTTGAAATCAATGGTTTGGTTGGTGGTAACCATGAGTTTTTTCCAATGTCTATCCAAGATGTCTTTTGAGTTAAGAAGAGACACTAACGGAAGGACAGTGTTCATGTTCTTTACTCTCTCGGTCAAGGTTGTGAACGATTTCCAGGTTTTGATTTCTTTGTTGCCTGGAGCTTATGGGTTGCATTGTCCAGTTCTCATCTTCTCGACGAGCATCAAAAGATCATCGGTCTTAATCTTGGCCCAGAGAGTCTCCTTCCAGGTATCAAATTGATAATCGATAAGAGCAATGAGATCCCACATTTGTTTCAATTAGACGAGCTCGTTGCTGCAATCTTTCAATTGTTTGTAGGTTGATTTTTGCATATCGAAAAGAGTTTCAAGATTGTTGAGTTCTCTAGCTTCGTTCTCAATGTCTTGGACTTTGAAGAAGTACTCGCTGATGCTGAAGTAAGCATTTTCGATAATTTCAGTGGAGGTATCGGCGATGTTGTATGGAAGATTAGCTTGGAAATCTTGTCTGAATTCTGCAACTTTGATCTCGAACTTTCTAAGTCTATCCTTGATGTTGGTTGCCTCTTTGTTCTAGAGAGGAAGGATTTGTTCCTTAACTGGTCCAAGGGCTTTTTCTGAAACATCAACAAGAGTTGTCTTGCAATTTTCAAGTTTGACAAGATAGTCTTCGTCCATCTTAAGAGAATGTTTCTTAAGGAGGGAGATAACTTGTTTCATTGGCTCAATCTCATTGAAAGTTCTGTCCTTGATCATTTTGACATCTCTAAGGTGAGTCATGACTCTCATCAACAGTTCTTTATCGGATTTCTTTTCAGCAGCTTGTGGAAGAACTTTGATACCAGTTGAAACTTCCTCGATGAAAGCTTCAATATTCTAAACCTCTTTGACAGTATTGTTGAAGAGGAAAGAGGTGTAGCAGTTAATCCAATCTGTGATTGTGTTTTAAAG
>Ga0115103_1388734_pt1 | contig 10504 bp, 13 predicted proteins | sample MBTome_2_FD_89643 | JGI IMG/M metagenome (GOLD analysis project Ga0115103, IMG submission 89643) | Marine eukaryotic communities from Pacific Ocean to study complex ecological interactions - MBTS_5May14_M1_3um Metatranscriptome... | ecosystem: Environmental > Aquatic > Marine > Oceanic | place... | reverse complement strand
CGGGCTCCTCTTTTTGCTAATCAGGTTTTAATTGAATAGGTGGGATTTAATTTTCGTAACTGCCCCATCGAGTGGGGTCGAGTTAGCACCGCGGTGGGTGGTTTGAAAAAAGGCAGGGTAGACACGCGAGTGTCCCCTCGGGTTACACTCAGTCTCTCTCTTGTGATAGAGATTGAGTGTGGATCATCTTCCTGGGTCGTGTGATGAGTTCGTCGATAATGTTCGAATGTTCCAGTGGCTTTCGGAGTTCTTCAAAAGGCTGAAGGTGGCGAGTTTGGTGGATGTTGCCGATTGCCCATTCTTTGATAGCATCCCTTGCTGCGTCTGCGGCCTGGTGTGCTGGTTGACTGATGGAGTTCCTCATGGCTACCATTCCTGGAGCTAGTTCTGGAGCGAGAGTCGATAAAGTGTATAGAGCTGTGTCAAGAGCTGCGTCAACCCACTCGTCAAGAGTCTCTCCTTAGATGCTGTCTGCACCATAAGCTATGAGATCCTTAAGGGCTGGGAAAAGCGTGTCTGACCAGAGGCCTCTAACCATGTTGTCGTCCAACAGTGTCATCAAGTCATCCCTTCGCATGGCATAATTTGAAAAGATTTTCTGCGTGGGAAACTTTTAAATCAATTCCAGTGGAGTAGGAACCGATCGGAGTAGCGCGTGGGAGCGCTGGATGAAACCATATTTGTGCATTTCTGGTATTCCTTCGAAGTGTTACACCATCTCCATCGTAATTGACATGTTTGCAGATCTGTTCGATAATCGAGAGAAAAAGGTGTGGCGTTGTTGTAAAGATTCTACAACCAAAGAGATCTTGTCTCCGTTTCCCTAAGAGCCTAGAGAAGTGGGAACAAAAAGCTTGTTAGTTGTTTCGTTTAGGAACCAGACTGGCGTGATTTCGTCACTGTACAGAGCAGTGGATTTGTCGTGTTCAGCGTCTCGGTACGCGTATGACACGTTGTCGTGGGGTCTCAGGTTGCATTGCGATACAAAACCGGTGTGACCTCTCAGAGAGCCGTGTGTTCCGGCCAAATAAATAGTCTGAGTGTCAGATGAGTGTCGAGAGAGCACCTGTTTCATAGTCGCGTTTTCATCCAAGGAAGATCCGTCTCTGGAATAGTGAAGATCCAATTGACCACTCTCTGTATCAGAGACTGATGTCTTGAAAAATCTAATACCAGTAGAAACAACTCTGAGCTTCGTGTAAACGTCGGAAGGAGTTGAATCTTAGAAGACTGTGAGCCTCTGAGACAATTGCTGTGCTGTGTAGCCTGTGGAGATGGAGTGCACAGTGTAATTTTCTTCGCCTCCGTCAACTTCTGAGGAGCTTGCTACTGGGAGGGTAGAGTAGAATGCTGCAGGTAGTTCCATCTGAATAGCTTGCGTTTGTGATCCGAGCTCGAAGTTTGCTATAATTAGAACGTCTGTGTCAGACGGGAGCTCATTAGTCAGGAACGTGTTGAAGGTAGCAGTATCTCTTGGCAGAATAGACGGAACCCGAACTCCAGATGAAGATGGGTGGAAGGGGTCGATAAGGGATTTTACATACTACTTCTCGTGGTCGTCTTTGACTGCTTCTGATATTTTGCGCAAGTTTAGCCTGAGTCTGGCTGGAAGATCAAGCAGGTTTCTAGGGTCCACAATTGCTTTTGATTCGTATCCTTTGATCTTTTTGTTCATAAGGCTGAGTTCGGAGGAAAGCATTCTAGCCTGAGCTGCAGAATCTTCGTTTTGATCAAGCAATTCCTAGTTGTCCTGTGATAAATCTTGAATTTACTGCTGCAAACCTTGAACAACTCTTTTGTGTTTCATCTCGTCCGGCACTAAAACTGCTCTGCCTTGCTCGGCCATGAGGGTCTCCATTTCTGAAGGTCCAATGTTGTACCTAGAACTGGCTTCTTCGAAGTGCGCAGCTAGCTATTGTTGTTCGTTTTCTCGATAAAATTGTGCTGCAGTCTTCAAGAAGTCTGGATAGCTTGATTTGTTGAACTGTCTGGAAAGGCCAGCTTTGAACTTGCGGGTCTTGTTGTCGAAATCAAAACCGAGCTTGTCGTTGTGGCGGGTGAAGTCCTTGATGAACCTTTGAGCGTTGAACTTCCCTGACATTCGCATGTCTTTGTATAAGGGGCCTGAAACTGCTACGATTAGACCGTGTTTGGCCAAGATGTCTAATTTTCCTCTCAGATAGTCAGCCTCTGGTCTGGTGGTCCAGACGACGGCAAAAGCGTGTGACAAGCCTCCGTCTATGGGTATCTTTTGTACGTAATCGTTGTCTACTTTAAAATCAGCGGTGAAATTGGCTATGGATTCTTCCATCAGCTTCCAGGTTTCTTTCGGTTCTACCATGTGTACTTGGTATCTTTGTGTGTCGTTTATATACGTTTCTTCTAAGGCCTAGATTCTTGAGTTCCTTCCAACTAGCCGATTCCATTGGAAGTGGCGACCAAAGTGAATCAGTTTATTACCGACAGTGACTGGACAGCCCATGTATGAGGCTACAATCCTATCTTCTTTTGGGCAGTAAAAAGGGACAGAGCCATCTCTGTAGTCAGTGAACATTGACATTTCGTGGACTATCTAGGCGCGGGAGCCGAAGTACTCTAGCCAACATTTGCGTTCGCAGTCTTTCGGTTCGACGAAACCGGACATGGGGGTTTCTCTGGGGATGCAAGCGTAAGCGTGTCCGGACGTTACCACTATGTTGATATCTCCTGGGCGATGTGTGCTAGTAACGAAGAATTTTCCATCGGGGATTTCGAGAGTCCAAATTTGAAGATTTCGCTGTTCTTTGTTGTTTATGATCGTGAACCTTCGAATAGAAGTCTATCCGACTCCGTTGTGGGCTTTAGCTACTCGTAGTAGTTTAGAAAGATCTATCCCTAACAACCCTGTAATTATGCCAGCTTTTTGCTCATTGTTCTTAGTTAATAGTTTTTTCCTGGTTTTGGCAGCAATGTGGTTGTGCAAGACTGAGGTGTAGATAGCCTGAGGTACGCAGTTAGTACCCTCTTTGGTGTATTCTCCTAAATTTTCGCCGCTTCCTGCATCGACTATCATGTAGTCTTTCCCTGTTGCTTTCCTCATTATTTCTTCTAAATGTTCGAATGTAATTGTCTAGTACCTAGAACAGGGTGTCTCATCGTCTTTGAAGTAGCTTGTGGCGGGTGTAAGATCAATGCGGAAGTCTACCATGCCTACAGTTACGATTCGAGTGCCTGGACGTCCTTCTGCTTTAGCTCTGAAGCCCTCCTTGAGGATTACAGTGTCTGCCACTGCGTAGTCGACTGCTAGGTCAGGCAGGTTGGTCTATGAAAAAACCTCGTAGTCTTGTCCGATAGACTTCTTTGCTGTGATTCGCATTTTTTGAGCGTAATCGGCGAGTCCTATAAGCTCTCGTTGTCCTCCTGTTTGTTCAAAGTATAGACGCTGCATGTCACAGAGGTTTGGATAGCCTCGCTCTAAGTTGTTTCCCCACGAGTAACAAATAGTGTCCATAGTCTCTAAGAGTTCGTAGAGCTGGCGTTCGTATAAATGCACGTTGGGTCCGTGATAAAGAATTCCTAGCTCTGAAGTAGCGCTGACTAGGCTCATGGCGTTGACGGTCTTGTGGCTCAAGGATTTTTCGTTGTCTACAAAGTATCTGCTAGAGTCTATGGCTCGGATGGCCTCCACAACATGGTCGAAGTTAGTAGTGACGAGGATGCGATGGTTTTGGGTGCAAACTATTTTAGAGACATCATTCGATCCACAAAGTACTCTTACCTCTTCGTCTTTCCCGCAGAGGACGTTAACTTAGTTGTGCTTCATGATCGTGAGAACATCAAAGAGACTTATGTTGAGTTTGTGGTTGATGAAGTCCTCTCCTTTGTATTCTTCTGAATCGAATTGTTTTACATCTAGATTGAAGCACTTGTAAGCGTTCTGCACTTGTTCTGGGGTGAGCTAACACTAGGCTCTTTCTTCCATAGCGACCACTTGGGCTTGAATCATGCTCTCCATGATTCGGGATGCCTAGGCTTGTTGTACCTGCAAGAGCTTAGCGGACAGATAAAAGAGAGGGTTCCGGTGAATTTCCGCGTTACGTTTTTGGTAGTATTATTTTTGAGTGAAAAGCTTAAAGTAGTCGGGAGTAAGAACTAGGTCATCGATTGAACCGCTCAGACTGTAGGTCCAGAGAGAGCAAAAGTCGAAATTGAACCATTCGTCGAGGTTGACAGCTTTGACGCACTATCCCAAGCCCACTTCCTAAGGCTTTCGATTGCGTGTGGTAAGGTTCAAAATGGAGTTCTTGATTGCTTCGGCATATTGAGGGCTGCACCACATGACTGTGTCATCGCCGGATGCTACTACGAATAGGTGCTCGGATGCCCATGGCTACTTGAATTGGGGCAAGTTTGTACAGTGAATGTAGAAGTAGGCGTAGCATATTGAGCGGAGTGTGTTTCCTAAAGTGGTTCTAAAACTTTAGCCCGAGAATGTGGTACCGTTAATAGCGAAGTGGACCCAGTCGTCTTCAGGTCTCTTGCCTTTTGGCTGTTTGGTAGAAATGAATCTTTTCATAACCTCTGGTTTCCAGTCGGGACCATTGACTTGCGGAATTCTTAAGAATATATGGTTCAAGGTTTCGGAAAAGGCGCGCATAACGTTCTCCAGAACTTGGTCAGCTGACACTTCAGAGTCTGGTGCGATTTGGTCTTTGTTAAAACGTATGAGTTCTCTGACGGAAGGCTTGATCAGTTTGAGGAACAAGGACTCGATCAGTTAAAGTTCGGGGAATTGGCTTGAATCCCAAGAGCTGCCGTCGATAGATATGCTTTTCCAGTTGCTACGGATTCTCTTTCTGATGTGATCTTTGAAGTGTGATTTTGGCATAGAGTGAATGAATTCGGGAAAGGTCTCCTTGAGAGCGGTCCAGAAGGTGCCCTGAATGGCTTGAAGCATGCCGTAGCCTTTTCCTTCTGGGACGCATATGCACCTTGGTCTAGTCTCTTGGTCTTTTGTGAAACCTTCATCGTCCTCTATAAGCTCTTCTGTGGTGTGATTGACTTCTCCTGACTTGCACATACAGATAAATGACCCGTTGTAATCGTTGTAGGTGGGATCTCTAAAGGCTAGATTGATATTTGCTGCGTAGTTGTCTTTCTTATTTTTGGGCCATTGTGTTTGTTTGTCGCAGTAGTGTAAAAGATTCTGTTCTGGATCATACTTGGCATTGAAGATGTCTGCACGGGCTTTGATCCAGGGCTTGATAAAGATGTAGAACTTGTGAAGTTTTTCCCTGTCATAGCGTTGTTGTGCACCGAGTTGTCTCATGCAGAAAGCCCAGATCAAGTTGTTACATGACTTAGATCCCCACTCAAATTCATGAATGGACTTTCCTCGAATGAGGGCTTCGCTGCCTGCCAAGGTGGAAACTTGATTGGAGGTGACATCTTTCACTGGTACGATTTGCCCTTTGTACTCCATTTTGGGGCCGGTGGAGATTGGACCTGAGGTGCAGTACTCCTTAATAGCTTCTAAAGATTCGTTGTTGCTAACTTTCCAGTCAGGGTGTTGAAGCAAGTCATTGATTTCCATGCTGGCCGGGTCAGGTTTCTTTTCTCGGTAGTATACGGACGAAGGTCTAGTAGTAAGATTCTCTGGGAGTTGGTCGGACTTGGCCTTTTTGTTCGAGACCTTAGTATAGTGCAAATCTCCGATGGCATTAGCTATCATCTCTTTGGGTGTGAGTAGGTCAGAGGCCCTTGCTTCTGCATCAATGTGCTTAGGGACTAGGGTGTAGGTGAGGACTCCTTCATTGGTGAGAACGGGTTCCTAAGCCTCCTTGAATGCTCGTTGTTCATCGGTAACCTAAACTATGTCTCCGGGCAGCTCTGTGTCGCGTATGAGTGAACGGTACGGAACTATTGGTTCGTCGCCCTCTAACGGAACTTTTTCGAAGTCTATGGACAAAGGGTAACTGTTAGGGTCGACTGAGGCTGCGGCTAGGCGGTGGTGAAGATCTTGGTCTTTCTTCTCCTCTTTTTTATCACTTTTCTTTTCCTCCTCCTGATCGCCTTTCTTGTCTCGTCCGCACACTATGCGTGGGTCAAGTGGAACGGGCATTGTTTCCTGAGTCCACCAATTTCCAAACCATTGAGTGTTGTAGTCGAACGTTTTGAGGTGGTTCACAGTGACATACTGCCTCTCGGACCAAATGAAGTACTTAGTGGTTCTGAAGTAGGTCTTTTCGGGGTTCTCAATGTCCATCCACATTCCTGCCATCAAGCATGACTTGAAAGCTTCTTCGGCTGGCACAAGACGTTCAACGATCTTTCCATTAACACTGCGCTGAGAGCGGATTGTTTGTTCTCTACCGAAAATGCGATTCATGCGATTACGGAGATCTGTGTAGCCCTGTGGGTTAGTGTCTCGCTTCTACCATTCCTAGAGAGCGTTGCTCGTGGCGACGACTTTGCTTCCTCTGCCGTTCATGTCGAAACGCTTGGTCATCCACTGGGCCTAAATGCTACATTTTGGGAACCCTTACATGGGAATCTAGACTGCGTGTCTAAATAAGTAGCTTTCGTAGGGTTGTTGGATGACGACGGTCCTAAACCATCCAAAATCAAACATCATGCCTCCACTCAAGTCGGCAAACTGGCCATTGTCGTGGACGTAAGCTGCGCCGTTTCCTCGAACGTGCATCATGAGCTTTTGTTCCGTGGTTACTGTGAATTCTCCTTCGTTGAAAGGCAGCTTGTAAGATCCTGGGACTGTGTGGAACTCTTTTCCTTGAACGAACATGTAAGTGTGTCCTGGGACATTGTGGAACATCACGTTTCTCTCTTGAGCATTTGACGGTTGGAGGTAGTAGTGAGAGTCCATCATGATGTGGTACATGCCGTGGGGTGCTGAGAAGAGTCTAGTCAGAGTATCGCTGTCTTCAAGGTTCGGGGTCCATCCACCAACAATCAAAGGGAAATAAAGTCTCCTGAGTGAGTCGATAACGCGATCGCGTGCGTCTTTAGGTTCGGGTCGTGGTCTCTTCGGGAGTAAGACTTCTTCGTTGGAATCTTCCGGAGGTGGGCTGTCCTTTGCTGCTGGGGGTTTGTCTGGTTTCTCCTGATCAGACTGGTCATCATTCTGTTCCTTCAGGAAATCGAAGAGTCTAGGTTTTTCTGGATCATCTTGTTTATTTTGGAGGGGTGAACCTGTGTCAATTAGAGTAAGTGGATTTTAGTTGGCTTCTTTTTGAGCGGAAGAATTCGCTTGACTAAGGTTGAGTCGTGGCACTTACTTTGCATTTTCTTTGTTCTGGTTCTGGTTGTTACTCGTCTCAAAGTTGTCGTCACTGTCTGCGTCTTGCGATATGATGGGGATTCGAATTTATCCGAGCCGAGGTGCTTGGTTAGATGCGTTGTTGTTACTAGTATCAAAACCATCATCGCTGTCGGCGTCTTGTGATTGCATGAGAGGGGCTTGCATTGATCTGAGACGGGGTTACTAATCGGATACATTCTCGTCCTCTTCATCGGAATCTCCGCCTCGGTCCGTTCTTTCTTCATCGGCCATAGGTTCATCATCGGGTTTAGGTTCTTGGGACTGCGTGAAGAGTGGTCTTCTTAGAAGGTCGTCATCTTTAGGCTTTGACTCGTCATCTTTTTAGTCTGTCTCGGGCTTGGGCTAAGCATCTCCACCCTTGAGAGTGTTGTTCTTATTGGATGGTGGTAGAGAGATAACCACTTTGTTAGTTGCACATCCCTTGATAATCGCTTGGACAAATTTGTTGAAGTCACGAAGGCATTCGATTAATAGTTTTCCTTTAATTTCTTGAAGAATGTCTATCGTTTTGTCGAAGGGCAGATTTAGTGTGTCATCTAAGACTAGTCTGAACTCGTTTCGAATCATGTCAGTGTGCCCCTCAGGGTTCTCCCTGAACTTGGGAAAAGCGAATTTGAGGTTTCTTTCGATTTCTTCGAAATGCCACTTGCGAGTGGTTAAAGCTGTTTTCACTGCGTATGCTTGGGCTTGTGCTTGGGCTTTGACAGCTGCACGTGTTCCGATTTTTTTCGAAGATCCTCCTTTGTGTGTGCAAGTCGTTTTTGTGCCTTCTGCAAATGAGACTTTCTTCTTTTTCGACATGTCGTTACTTTGCGGGCGTTTCTATTGCTTTTGTTGTGTGGCCTTCTTTCCCTTCTAGGAATCTCTTCCACAAACGACGGGAGCTCCTGGAAATTGGTGAACAAGACGGATTCTCCTCCACATTACGGTGAACTCTTGCACGGTACCTTAGAATAGCGTTGTTTTGATATCGAGCTAAGAACTGGCAATAGCTGCAAGTGTTGAATCTATATTGTTCCTCCAATAGATCTTGTCGTACTAGTCGTTGTTGGGTCGGATGTGGGCAATAACTGGAAAGATCCAGTCCTCTCCTTGAAGCATTTATGGTACTCTGTCCTCTCCGAAAGAACTAATGAAGAAGACTTAGAAATCGCGAGCTGTCAGTTTTGTGCCTCTGTTCTCTCTGAGCCAAGTGGTGTACAAGGTGATAGCGGGTTGTACTCCTCCGTCGTCTCTTTTGATTGCGGATCTTTCTAACCCTAGACTGTATGCGATGGATTAGAAGAATTTCATGAACATCTCGTGAATGAGCCCCTAGACCTTCTTGAATTTGGAACCAATGTGTTAGCTAAGACTGGCCTTACCTTTGAGCATGTCTTGAAGGATCTAGTGGAACCACTGTGTCATGCATCTGTTTTAGTCGAAGTTTCTGACCATGTTTCCAAAATTGTGTCCTCCTTTAGAGCCGCACTGAACGTTTAGATGCTTGGTCTCCTCCTTGGAATACATTGAGTGTAAAACGCCTGCCATTGTCTTTGTGATAGTGTCTTGTGTCTGTGTGTACATTTGTATGCTGAAGTTGGATTGCTCGACGTTGACCTTGATGTCCATCCTGACGGCATATTTTCCCTTTTGTTCTCGAGGCTCGTACGAAACAGGTGCTTCTGTGTGAATAGCCATGACCACTTCAGGAGAAAAAGACACAGTAGGGGAAATGTCTCTGAACTGAAAATTGGATTGCTGAGAAAAGAGAATTCCACACTTGATCTTAGTGGCATCAGAAAAATTCGGGTGGTGCTTACTCATGTAGGCCAGGAATTGGCCGTGGTCTTTAACCATCTAAGACAACTGCTCGTCTGAGAACTTTCTTAGTTCAGAGAGAACAATCTTCTTGTCAGAGTAGGTGCCAGGGATGAAGTTCTCGATGTTGTCAAGGAGGCCTTGTCTCGGGAGCTGAGAGTTCTGTTCCTAAAGTTCTGCCTTGTCTTCTAGGAGGGAGTTCCACTTGTTAGAAACAGTTTTTTCAAAGATCTTGCTTCTTTGATCGTGCAACTCCTAAGCTCTCCGGATGGATTGTCCAACCAGGTGTTTAGTGGGGACTGCATTAGAAGGTCCGGACCATTCGGTGTATTTGCTGGGAGCTCCAAGGAGTTTGTATGGCTGGATCCAGATCTGAGACGGTTCAGGTTCGTGCATTGGGGAGTGTTTTTTGGCAAGGCAATAGTAAATCGCGAGTTGGTACTTAGAATGCGGGATTGGTAAGAAGCGAAGCTTGCGGTCCTTGTGGTCCACACCTTCCTTCAGGAAGACGTAGAGGTGCGAAAACTAAACGTCATGTTCGTGGAAGTCAGGAAGCTTGTCGGTGTCTAAGTCTTTTACTTGGTTGGCTACCAGACGAATCGAACGGTGGATGGCATCTTTTTCTGTCATCTTAGTTTCCACATGTTTTCCACGGTGTTCCACTCTTGAATTCGAGCTTTCCTCTTTGAGTGCCTTGTTTGCGGGCTACTTTTTCTTTGCTGTCTTGGGGTTCTTTGGAGTGGGGTGAGAAACTGCCCATTTGGCTTCGTTGATGTTGTCATCTTCGGGATGATCTCTAAGCGTCTAGAAGGCTTCGGATAGGTTAGCGTATGTCAAGTACTTGAGCTTCTAAGTGGGATCAATGAGAATTGAAACGTGACTGGGGTAGAGCAGGAGAGCAGGGGAAAGGCTCTTGCCTTGCCACTGAACACGTTTTAGATCGCAGGAGTTGAGCAGGATCTTGAAGTCGGCTGCGTGAATCCAGTTGAGACCCATGATTTTCGCAAGGCTCATAACAGTAGTAAATTCATGACCGCTTTTGGAAAGGGAACTGCTGTGAACAGATGCATCACCCGCTAGCTGGTATGCTAACGAGAACTCCTGAACTCGGGACTCCTCACGGGGATTATGGCAGTGCTCGGCGTCCTCTCCAAGTATAGTGTGCTCCTAGGTCGGCTTAATCAGCTTTGAGACGGCGCTGAAGAGGCAATTTCCGGACATCTGTCCAAGCATGGGTTCCATTTCTCCTGAGTACTCCACCAGAGTGTTTCTGTAGGTGGCGACCTTTTGGGGGTATGCGTGGTAGACTTCTCCCTAAGAGGACATGAGATATTTCATATCGGCAACAGAAGGACTGCTGGGAGAGAAAGAGAGATCTTGGACCTT
>Ga0115103_1068209_pt1 | contig 10532 bp, 20 predicted proteins | sample MBTome_2_FD_89643 | JGI IMG/M metagenome (GOLD analysis project Ga0115103, IMG submission 89643) | Marine eukaryotic communities from Pacific Ocean to study complex ecological interactions - MBTS_5May14_M1_3um Metatranscriptome... | ecosystem: Environmental > Aquatic > Marine > Oceanic | place... | reverse complement strand
TTCCTCCGCAGCTGAAATCGTGGAAACCGCTCGTCGTACAGGTGCGCAGGTCCGTGGCCCAATCCCACTGCCTACCCGTAAAGAGCGATTCACAATTCTCGTCTCCCCGCATGTCAATAAAGATGCGCGTGATCAGTACGAAATTCGTACTCACAAGCGTTTGATGGATATCGTTGAGCCTACCGAAAAGACTGTCGATGCGTTAATGAAGCTCGACCTTGCGGCAGGCGTGGAAGTGCAAATTAGCCTCGGCTAGGTGCAAGCCTAATCGAGATGTGGAGTTACCTGCAGCGCGCCAGCGTCAACGGTAGCAATCTTCGGTGTAACGTTAGCGACTCGCACGATGCGAGTGGTAGGCGGCCAGAGCGGGTAATCAGCCCCGTACACTAAGAGGTTTTAAAAATGACAATAGGTTTGGTCGGCCGCAAAAGCGGTATGACACGTATTTTTACTGATGATGGCGTTTCGATTCCTGTAAGTGTGGTCGAGGTTGAGCCTAATCGGATTACCCAGATTAAAACTGCTGAGACTGACGGCTATGACGCTGTGCAGGTAACTGTTGGTGAGCGCCGTGCTTCGCGCGTGACCAAAACTGCTGCGGGTCTTTTTGCCAAGGCGCAAACTGGCGCCGGTCGCGGTTTGTGGGAGTTGCGCTTGCCGCAGGCTGATGCTGAACTCGCGGTAGGTGGCGCGCTTACCGTCGATACGTTCGCGGTAGGGCAAAAAATTGACGTCACAGGTCAGAGTAAAGGCAAGGGTTTTCAGGGCGGTATTAAGCGCTGGAACTTCACCATGCAGGACGCGACTCACGGTAACTCAATATCGCATCGATCGAATGGTTCGATAGGTCAGTGTCAAACGCCGGGTCGTGTATTTAAAGGTAAAAAAATGTCGGGTCACATGGGTGCTGAGCAAGTAACTATCCAGAATCTTGAAGTGGTTCGGGTAGATGCGGAGCGTAATTTAATTTTAGTTAAGGGTGCAATTCCCGGTGCGCCAGGCGGTGATGTAATTATCAAGCCTGCTGTTAAAACTAAAAACTAGACCGGTACTGGAGGAGAGAAAATATTATGCAACTAGCTCTTGCAGAACCAGGTAACGCCAGTGCAGGATCCGTTGAAGTTTCGGACGCTGCTTTTGGTAAGGATTATAACGAAGATCTTGTCTATCAAGTCGTCACAGCCTACATGGCCAAGGCGCGGCAAGGTACTCGGGCGCAAAAGACGCGTTCGGAAGTTAGTGGCGGCGGTGCTAAGCCGTGGCGGCAAAAAGGTACCGGGCGTGCTCGCGCAGGCACCATTCGCAGTCCTATTTGGCGTACTGGTGGTGTTACGTTTGCTGCCAAGCCTCAAGACTTTTCGCAAAAAGTAAATCGCAAAATGTATCGCGCCGCTATGCGCGCCATTTTGTCGGAATTGGCGCGTCAAGAGCGCTTGGTAGTAGTGGAGAGTTTTGCGCTTGAGGCGCCTAAAACTAAGGCCCTTATTGCTAAGCTTGCTGATTATGGCTTAGCTGGTGCTTTGATTGTTACAGAAGACGTCGATACGAATTTGTACTTGTCGTCTCGAAACTTGCACAAAACCGATGTGCGCGATGTTCACTCTGCCGATCCGGTCAGTTTGCTTGCTTTTGAAAAGGTGATCATTACTGTAGCGGCATTGAAAAAATTTGATGAGGTGTTGGGATGAATCAGGAGCGCCTATTAAAGGTATTGTTAGCGCCGCATATCTCAGAGAAGGCGGCGCTTGCCGGGGACCAGTCGAATGCAGTTGTGTTTCGCGTGGTTCCTGATGCAACTAAGCGTGAAATAAAAGGCGCCGTTGAGCAGCTTTTTAAAGTTAAGGTTGAGGCAGTTCAAGTCCTTAATGTGAAGGGTAAGGTTAAGCGCAACCGCTACGGTTTAAGCGCGAAGCCAAGCTGGAAAAAGGCTTACGTAAGCTTGGCTGCCGGCCATGATATTGATTTCGCTCTAGCTGATTAAGCTGGCGCAACCTAATAGTTAGTGTAAAGAAAGTTTTTGGAGATTAGCGCAAATGCCAATCGTAAAAAGTAAACCAACATCGCCGGGTCGGCGGTTTGTAGTCAGGGTTGTAAATCCTGACCTGCACAAAGGTGCGCCATACAAACCACTACTTGAGAAGAAGAGTAAAAGCGGCGGCCGTAACAATGCAGGTCGCATAACCACACGTCACCGTGGTGGCGGTCATAAGCAGCATTACCGCGTGGTTGATTTCAAGCGCAATAAAGACGGTATTCCGGCAAAAGTTGAGCGCCTAGAGTACGATCCTAATCGAACTGCGCATTTGGCCTTGTTGTTATACGCAGATGGTTCGCGTGCCTACATCATTGCGCCTAAGGGTGTTGGTGCTGGTGACAGTGTTGTTTCTGGCGAAGCATCGCCGATCAAGCCGGGCAATAGTCTGCCGATTCGCAATATTCCGGTTGGTAGTTTGATTCACTGTGTTGAGCTTAAGCCTGGCAAGGGTGCGCAGATGGTGCGCTCGGCTGGTGGTAGTGCGCAATTGGTTGCTCGAGAGGGCTCTTACGCTACTTTGCGTATGCGCTCAGGCGAGATGCGCAAGGTTTTGGTGGAGTGTCGGGCGACGTTGGGCGAAGTGTCTAACAGTGAGCACAATTTGCGTTCGTTGGGTAAGGCTGGTGCGTCGCGCTGGCGTGGTATCCGGCCGACGGTAAGGGGTGTAGCAATGAACCCGGTTGATCACCCGCATGGTGGTGGTGAAGGTCGTACATCTGGAGGTCGTCACCCCGTGTCGCCTTGGGGTATGCCAACTAAAGGTTACAAAACTCGTAAGAACAAGCGAACCGACCGCCTTATTGTGCGTCGTCGCGGTTCTAAATAAGCAGGCCGGAGGAGGCAAGCGTGCCACGTTCATTAAAAAAAGGTCCGTTCATCGATCTGCATCTGATGAAAAAGATAGAAGTAGCCAACGAGAAAAACGAAAAGCGTCCAATAAAAACTTGGTCGCGTCGCTCTATGGTTTCCCCGGATATGGTGGGATTAACTATTGCAGTACACAATGGTCGTCAGCACGTTCCCGTGTTTGTGACTGAAGATATGGTTGGCCATAAGTTGGGAGAGTTTTCTCCTACTCGTACATACCGCGGCCACGCGGCTGATAAAAAAGCCAAGCGTTAGGCAATTTGTGAGGTTATAGGATGGAAGTTGCAGCGAAACTTACAGGCGCCCAGATATCTGCACAGAAGGTGCGTTTGGTGGCCGATCAAATACGCGGTAAAACTGCTGAAGACGCTATTGATATATTAGGCTTCAGCAAGAAAAAAGCGGCTGGAATTGTGTTGAAATTACTCAATTCGGCAATAGCTAATGCCGAGCATAACGAAGGCGCAGATGTTGATGAGTTGCGTGTTTCTACCGTTTTCGTTGACGAGGGTCGCACCATGAAGCGACTGAAGCCTCGTGCCAAGGGTCGCGCTGATAGAATTTTGAAGCGCGCCTGTCATATCACCGTTAAAGTTGCCGACTAGCCCGGCTCGTTAGGAGAAGACCATATGGGTCAGAAAGTTCATCCTACTGGAATCCGTCTTGGGATTACTAAGCAGCATAGTTCGATTTGGTATGCTGATGGAAAAAATTATGCCAAGCGGTTAGTTACCGACTTGAGTGTTCGTGAGTTTATTGAAGACAAATTAAAAAGTGCTTCGGTCAGCAAGGTTGTGATTGAGCGCCCAGCACAAACGGCGCGCATTACTATCCACACTGCGCGTCCGGGTATTGTGATTGGCAAGAAAGGCGAGGATGTCGATAAGTTGCGCAAGGAGTTGACCCGTCAAATGGGCGTTCCGGTTCACATTAATATCGAAGAAATTCGTAAGCCTGATCTTGATGCAAAGCTTGTAGCGCAGAATGTAGGCGGGCAGTTAGAGCGCCGTGTAATGTTCCGACGTGCTATGAAGCGAGTTGTACAAAATGCGATGCGTGCTGGAGCTGAAGGTATAAAGGTTCAGGTTGGCGGTCGTTTGGGCGGTGCTGAGATCGCCCGTTCAGAGTGGTATCGCGAAGGCCGCGTGCCGTTACATACATTGCGGGCTGATATCGATTATGCGACACACGAGGCACTAACGACTTATGGGATCATAGGCATAAAAGTCTGGATCTTTAAGGGTGAAGTTCTTGATGTCGAAACGCAAACCGAGCAAGCCGCTGGCGGTAGAAAGTAAAGGTTTATAGTAATGTTGCAACCTAAACGTACAAAATTTCGCAAGGCCCAAAAGGGTCGTAACCGTGGTTTAGCACACCGTGGTAGCAAGGTAAGCTTTGGCGAGTTTGGTCTGAAGTGCACCGGTCGAGGACGTATTACAGCTCGACAGATAGAAGCTGCCCGTCGTGCCATGACCCGGCATATTAAGCGTGGCGGTAAGATCTGGATACGTGTTTTACCAGATAAGCCTATCACCCAAAAGCCGTTAGAAGTTAGGCAGGGTAAAGGTAAGGGTAACGTTGAGTACTGGGTTGCTCAGGTTTGTCCGGGCAAGGTGCTTTATGAGGTTGAGGGAGTTTCGGAGGAGATGGCGCGCGAAGCATTCGCGTTAGCTGCCGCTAAGCTACCACTGCCCACCACATTTGTTAAGCGTACGGTGATGTAAATGAAAGCCAGTGAATTGAGAACTAAATCAACAGACGAGCTCAATGCTGAGTTGCATAAGTTATTGGAAGAGCGTTTTCGCCTTCGTACCCGAAAAGCAACCGGCCAACTAACTCAGACGCATCTGTTGCGAGAGAATCAGCATGATGTTGCACGACTAAAGACCGTGCTGAAAGAGCAAGCGAAATAAGGCATAGATGATGGCAAACCAAGAAAAATCAGCGCGCATGGTAACCGGTAGAGTTGTTAGCGACAAAATGGATAAAACGATTACTGTTTTGATAGAGCGTCGTGTTAAGCATGCTCTCTACGGTAAGTACTTGACGCGTTCAACTAAGTTGCACGCGCATGATGAAAAAAATGATTGCCAGGTGGGTGATTTGGTTGCGATAAGCGAGTCGCGTCCATTATCGAAAACCAAGACTTGGATGTTGCAGGAAATTTTAGAGAAAGCTGCTGAAGCATAGTGGTTGAGGGGTGTTGGTTGGCCTTTGCCGCATCAGCCCTTGTGATAGCAAAATATAACGTCTGTGTAGCGCAACGGTGCTGCAAGACTAAGAACTGGTTTGGAGCCATACAATGATACAAACGCAAAGCTATTTAGAAGTCGCCGATAACAGTGGTGCGCGGCGAGTTATGTGTATCAAGGTTCTAGGTGGTTCGCACCGACGTTACGCTCGTGTTGGCGACATTATTAAAGTGACTGTCAAAGAAGCTATTCCGCGTGGCAAGGTGAAGAAAGGCCAGGTGATGAATGCTGTTGTGGTGCGTACTAAAAAGGGTGTTCGTCGTGCTGACGGTTCACTGATTAAGTTTGATGACAACGCGGCAGTGCTGCTCAATCAGGCATTGGCGCCAATCGGTACTCGTATTTTTGGGCCGGTTACTCGCGAGTTACGTGGCGAGAAGTTTATGAAAATCATTTCACTGGCGCCTGAAGTACTTTAGCGCTAGCGATTGAAGAAAAGAGGTTAGTCATGCAGCGTCGAGATAAGCGCGTTGCAACTAGAGAATATAATCCCAGCACGAATTCTGAAAGCGTAAGGTTATGAAGAAAATTAAAAGAGAAGATGAAGTTATCGTCATCGCCGGTAAAGATAAAGGCAAGCGCGGCAAAGTGCAGCGCTTGGTTGGCGAGACCAAGATATTGGTGAGCGGTCTGAATATGGTCAAGCGCCATACCAAGGCTAATCCGCAAGCGGGCGTGGCCGGCGGTATTGTTGAGAAAGAAGCTCCCATGCAGATATCGAATGTGGCGATCTTTAACCCGAAAACTAACAAGGCAGATCGTGTCGGTTTTCGCGAAGAGGGCGGTACTAAAGTACGTATTTTTAAATCAAATAACGAATTGGTCGAGCTTTAGCCCCTCTAGGGTTTAGTAAGCGAGTCGAGTAATTCGAAGGTTTAACATCAGGCAGACGACATGGCTAGGTTGAAAGAATTATATAACGCGGAATTAGCGCAGAAGCTCAAAGAAGAGTTGGGCTTAGACAACGTAATGGCAGTGCCGCGTATTACTAAAATCACACTGAATATGGGCGTTGGCGAAGCGCTTGGCGACAAAAAGATTTTGGAGCATGCGGTAAGCAATTTAGAGCAGATTGCTGGTCAGAAAGTTGTTGTGACACGCGCACGTAAGTCTATTGCGGGTTTTAAGGTTCGTGAAGGCTGGCCTATAGGATGTAAGGTTACTTTACGCAGCGAGCGCATGTATGAGTTTTTAGACCGTTTGATTAGTATTTCGATACCTCGCATCAGGGATTTTCGTGGCATGAGCCCTAAATCATTTGACGGCCGAGGCAACTACTCAATGGGTGTGACTGAGCAGATTATTTTTCCAGAAATAGACTACGACAAGATCGACACCATTCGGGGTCTAGATATTGCCATTGCGACCACGGCGAAGACGGATGAGCAAGGTCGAGCACTTTTGGCAGCGTTTAATTTTCCGTTTAGAGCGAAGTAGAGCACCAACTTCGATAAGATTTGAGAGAGCAGAGACATGGCTAAACAATCAATGATAGAGCGCGAAAAAAAGCGTGCAAAAACTGTCGCTAAATACGCTGTGAAGCGCGCAGCGCTCAAGGCGAAAATCGCTGATCCGGAAACTTCCGATGAAGATCGTTGGGAAGCTCAGATGGCGCTTCAGAAGCAGCCGCGCAACGCCAGCAAGTCTCGGGGTCGTCGTCGTTGCCAAGTTACTGGCAGGCCTCACGGCGTTTACCGAAAGTTTGGCTTGTGTCGTAATAAGTTGCGTGAAGCGGCGATGAATGGTTATGTCCCAGGCTTGGTAAAAGCCAGCTGGTAGGTTTGTTGGTAAGTTCGGGTAATATTTTAAGAAATATCGAAACGCTTGTTAAAGCGGAGAGTTAACAAATATGAGTATGCAAGATCCTATTGCGGATATGTTGGCCAGAATTCGTAACGCACAAATGGCTGAGAAAGTGTCGGTGGCAATGCCATCTTCGAAGACTAAGGTTGCCATTGCTAATGTGCTGCAAAGCGAAGGTTATGTGGGTGGCGTAGACGTCAAAGATAATGATGGTAAGGCTGAGCTCACTATTGAGTTGAAATACTTTGATGGGAAGCCTGTCATTGAAGAGATTCATCGCGCTAGCCGTCCAGGTTTGCGGGCCTATGCGGGCAAAGAAGACTTGCCTACGGTACGTAATGGTTTAGGCATATCGATTATTTCGACCAACCGCGGCCTGATGAGCGATAAGCAAGCTCGTGAAGCGGGTGTGGGTGGCGAAGTTATTTGTACGGTCTTTTAAGAAAGTCCATTTTTTTGCCTAGGATGATGCTAGGTACTCCGGCGAGCCGGTCAAGATTGGAATATAGGGTTTAGGTAATAGATATGTCACGAATTGCGAATAATCCAGTGACGCTGCCTGCGGGCGTCGAGCTAACGGTTGTTGATCAGCGAGTCGCTGTCAAAGGCAGCAAAGGTACATTGGAGATGGCTTTGCATAGCCAGGTTGGTGTGAACGTTGACAGTAACGTCGTCACTTTTTCTGCGCTTAATAGCAGTAAAGCGTCGCGAGCTATGTCGGGCACGGTTCGGTCCTTAGTGAGCAATATGGTTCAAGGTGTGAGTGAGGGCTTTGAACGCAAGCTTGTCTTGAACGGCGTTGGTTATCGAGCTAAGGCTGCTGGCAGCACCATTAACTTGACGCTGGGTTTTTCTCACCCTGTTGAGTATGAGTTACCAGCCGGCGTTACCGTTGAAACCCCAAGCCAAACTGAAATTGTTTTGAAGGGCATTGATAAGCAGCAAGTGGGTCAGGTGGCTGCCGAGATACGTGCTTTTAGACCGCCAGAGCCTTACAAGGGTAAAGGTGTTCGCTATGCAGACGAGCAGGTTCGTCGTAAAGAAGCGAAAAAGAAATAATTAGCGATTTTTTTCAAAGATTTGTTGCGGAATGCTGTTTTGCATACGCACAGTTTTAATGAGGTCAGCATGAGTGACAAGAATAAGGCTAGATTGCGAAGAGCGCGACGTAGCCGGGTCAAAATCAGAGATCTAGGCGTCGAACGATTAAGCGTTAATCGCACGCCAAGACATATTTACGCGCAAATACTATCGGCCAATGGCGATCGTGTTATTGCGGCAGCGTCCACCTTAGAGAAATCTTTGCGGGAGTCAGCAACAGGAAATGTTGACGCAGCAAAAGCGGTGGGTTCATTAATAGCTGAGCGAGCTAAAGCGGCCGGTGTTGCTGCGGTGGCGTTTGATCGCGGTGGTTATAAATATCATGGTCGAGTTAAGGCGCTGGCTGATGCCGCGCGTGAAGCAGGTCTGGAATTTTAGGGTAGCTATATGGCGTTTAACGATTCAAAAAAAGATAACGAAGAAGGCTTGCAAGAGAAATTAGTGCAGGTTAATCGAGTTGCTAAAGTGGTGAAAGGTGGCCGAATTTTCGGTTTTACTGCCTTAACTGTTGTTGGTGATGGTAATGGCCGCGTTGGCTTTGGCCGTGGCAAGGCGCGTGAAGTGCCTGTCGCGATCCAAAAAGCAATGGAAGCGGCGCGGCGCAATATGATTGATGTCGACCTTAAAGCGGGCACCTTGCAGTACGCTGTTAAAGCTAACCATGGTGCGTCAAAGATCTATATGCAACCCGCTTCAGAGGGTACTGGCGTTATTGCAGGTGGTGCGATGCGTGCGGTATTGGAAGTAGCCGGTGTGCATAACGTGTTGGCCAAATGTTACGGTTCGACTAACCCGGTCAATGTGGTGCGTGCCACCATCAAGGGTTTGGGTAATATGCGGTCGCCGAGCCAAATCGCAGCAAAGCGTGGCAAAAACTTATCTGACATAGTTGCTGATAAAACAGCCTAGTGATTAGGCTTTAGCGGCCCAATCGTGAAGCGCTAAGAGCCGGATTTAAAGAATTGGAGTACAACCATGGCAGCTACAAAAACCATTAAGGTTAAACAAATCCGCAGTAGTGCGGGACGTATTAAAGCGCATAAATCCAGTTTGCGCGGTCTTGGCTTGCGGCGCATTAATCATGTTGTCGAGGTTGAAGACACTCCTGCAACGCGCGGTATGATCAATGCCGTGCACTATCTAGTGGCCATAGTTGATTAATGGTTGAGTAGTTCAGAATTTTTTTGAAGTTAGTCGTCGTTATTGAGTGGTTTTTAGCAGCATTTGTTTAAAGCCCGATACAGTCAAGAGTTAACAGTTAGGATTAAAGAGTCATGAGCGAAATGATGCGGTTAAACAGTTTGAGCCCAGCTGACGGTCATCGAAAAGCAGCCAAGCGCGTTGGGCGTGGCATCGGCAGTGGCTCAGGTAAAACCTGTGGCCGCGGTCACAAGGGTCAAAAATCGCGTTCTGGCGGTAGTGTTCGTCCAGGTTTTGAGGGCGGGCAAATGCCTTTGCAAAAGCGTCTGCCTAAGTATGGTTTTACGTCGCGCATCGGCCGTGTTAGCGACCAAGTACGCGTGGGTGACTTAGATAGCGTCGTTGGAGATGTTGTTGATGTCAGTACATTAAAAGCGGCAGGGTTAATTGGCCAAAAAATTGTACAGGCCAAGATATTTTTGCAGGGCGAAGTAACTCGTTCTTTGACTATTAAAGGTTTGGCTGTTTCTAAAGGCGCTCGTGTAGCAATAGAAGCTGCCGGTGGCAGTATTGAAGATTAATCAGTTCGAAGTTTGCCAATATAACAACGGCGTAAAGGTATACATTCGCAATTATGGCTAAACCAGGCTTAACACCCAATATGAACTCTGGCCTAAGTGAGCTATGGGCTCGGCTTCGTTTTGTATTGCTAGCGATTTTTATTTATCGCGTGGGCACCCACATCCCGGTGCCGGGAATCAATCCTGATCGGCTAGCGGAGTTGTTTACTCAGAATCAGGGCACGATTCTGGATATGTTCAATATGTTTTCTGGTGGTGCCTTGGAGCGCATGAGTATTTTAGCGCTGGGTATCATGCCTTATATCTCAGCCTCGATCATCATGCAGTTAATGAGCTCAGTGAGCGCGACGCTCGATCAGCTGAAAAAAGAAGGCGAGTCCGGCCGGCGTAAGATTACACAATACACGCGTTATTTGACGGTGGCACTGGCATTAATTCAAGCCGCCGGTATGTCGAGTGGCCTGGCGAGCCAAGGTCTGGCTTACGTGTCAGGCATGGGTTTTTATATTCCGGCAATAGTTTCGCTGGTGACGGGTGCGGTTTTCATGATGTGGCTGGGTGAGCAGATTACTGAGCGTGGCATTGGCAATGGCATTAGTATTTTGATTTTTGCGGGTATCGTGGCAGGCTTGCCCGCCGCTGTTGGTCAATCGCTTGAGCAGGCGCGCACCGGTGAGATGAATTGGTTATTGCTCGGCGGCGTATTAGTGTTGGCTTTCGCGCTTATCTTTTTTATCGTGATTATTGAACGTG
>Ga0115103_1228340_pt1 | contig 10571 bp, 10 predicted proteins | sample MBTome_2_FD_89643 | JGI IMG/M metagenome (GOLD analysis project Ga0115103, IMG submission 89643) | Marine eukaryotic communities from Pacific Ocean to study complex ecological interactions - MBTS_5May14_M1_3um Metatranscriptome... | ecosystem: Environmental > Aquatic > Marine > Oceanic | place... | reverse complement strand
CTTTAACCAAATTAAGCTACATTTCCAAAAAATAAAAATGAAATCTTTAGAATATTTTCATATCAACAACATTAAATTTAATTACGTATTGGAGTTTCAAAGTCCTAATGTAAATGCTTACTGGAAGCAGAATGCGCCATTGATTGAATATTGCGAAACAATTGGTATCAATATACCACACTATTGTTATCACAAAAGTTTATCTATTTCAGGAAATTGCCGTATGTGTTTAGTTGAATTAAAAAACTCACCAAAACCTATAGTCTCATGTGCTATGAGCGCAAAGTCTTGTTTAAACAACAGTGAAGTTTTTACTAATAGCCCTTTAGTTAAAAAAGCTAGAGAAAATGTGTTAGAATTCTTGTTATTAAATCATCCTTTAGATTGTCCTATATGTGATCAAGGGGGTGAATGTGATTTACAAGATCAATCTCTTTTTTTTCGGCATAACTAAAAAAAGATTTTATAACTTTAAAAGAGTAGTAACTGACAAAAACATTGGACCAATAGTCAAAACTGTTATGACACGATGTATTCATTGTACACGATGTGTAAGATTCGCTAGCGAAATAGCTGGAACAAGCGATCTTGGAATGTTCGGTCGAGGGCTTGACAGCGAAATTGGTACGTATGTGACCAAAACTTTTCAATCAGAGCTTTCAGGTAACATCATTGATTTGTGCCCTGTAGGTGCCCTAACGTCGAAGCCATACCCTTTTATGAGTCGAAGTTGGGAATTGAAAAATGTAAGTTCTATTGACTTCTCCGACGGCTTTGCTACTAACGTTCAAATATCTTTAAAAAGTAATTAAGTTATAAAAATTACTCCTGAGTATGATACAAACATCGATAAAGATGTATGGATCTCCGACAAAACTAGGTTTTCATTTGACGGTATGTTTTCACCAGAACGTGTTTTGAGCGGATTTGTTGAAAGCGGTAATAACAAAACTGTAACTTTAAATTCTTGGAAACTTCTGCTAAACGAGATTATTCTGACGTTATATTTCCAAGACCATTTAAACAGACATTTCGTGAAAACAAAAAATTTGTATATTGTTTTTGACAACAATGTTAGTTTAGAAGTCGTTAATTTGTTAATGTTGTTCACTAAAAAATATTCTTTTGTGAAGATCAAAACGGCTGAAACAGGTCTGTACAATAATGATCTTGAAAATTCTTTTTTGACAAAATATGAGTCTCAAGACTCAGGTAACTTGAGTAACTCGAATTTATGTTTGCTGATAGGTTTAAATAGCCGAAACGAAAGTTCTCACTTAAACGTGCAACTACGAAGACGTTATTCAGCAGGTGACTTTAAAGTTGTTTCTTTAGGATCCTCAATGGATTTAACTTTTCCAACTTCTTATTTGGGATTAAATGTTAAAAATTTACAATCTTTAGCTGAAGGAAATAACTTTTTTTGCCAAGAGCTTTCAAATTTGAAACCTATCATTTTTGTAAGTTCAAACGTTTTTCAACGTAAAGATTCTAAAAGTGTTTATCAACTCATATCCTCTCTAAAAAAGAATAGTAAACAGTTAATCAGTGTAAATGTACTAAATTCATCAATCAATGAAGCGGGTGTGAAATATCTAAGTAAATTTAAACCATTTACCGAGAAAGATCTAACATCAAGTAATGGTCTTTATTTTTTAAACACGGCGACTCAAACATTAAATTTGAAAAAAATAGTTAATATTAAACTACTGAATTATCTAGAATCCAATGATTCGTCACCTAAATTTTGTTTTGAACAAAATAATGGTATAGTGAGTAGCTTAACCAAAGATCTAAAGTCGTCATACGGTATTTACAATTATTTAAATTTGCCTAACAATGTGTTCTTTGAAACTAGCGGGACATACTTAAACACAAATGGAATTTTTAAAAAAGTTGTGAAGTTTATTTCAACAAATACACAAACAAAAGAAGACTGGCAAATTATTAGAAAAATCTTTTCTTATTCAAAGAAAATTAATTTTTTAAATAATTATAAAAACAACAAAATGGTTGGCTTTAACAACAATAATTTTAATAAGTTTAGAAATTTTGTGGGATTTTTAAATATAGCTTGTAGTAATATAAATGCAAAAGCACATACACAAAATTTAAAATCGGTAACAAATTGCGATTTAAAACCTTTGAATATACTAAAATCAAAGAAATTTAAATTTTTCTCGACTAAATTTAAAATTTGGATTAATGATTTTTATATTGGCGGGAAAGACCTTTACAGTAAACAATCAAGTACAATGATAAAGTGCTCAAAAACTTTTAGAAATGAAATGTTTGTATTTAAACATTTAACCTAATAAACCGTTAAAAAACTACCCCAAATAGTTATACGATATTCCGTCTAAAATAGATGCCAGACAATCCAGGGTTGCTTAGCATTTTTCAGGTTTCTATAACTGAGTTATCGGATTATAAAAATAATTACTAATACAAAAGTACTTAAATTTTACATTTTACAGGACTCGAACCTGTGGCCAACAGCTTAGAAGGCTGTTGCTCTATCCAACTGAGCTAAAAATGCAAAGTTTAAAGATAAACTATGAAACAATAGAAATTTTACCAAAAAAGGGACTTGAACCCTTACTCTCAAATAAGAACTAGAACCTAAACCTAGCATGTCTACCAATTCCATCATTTTGGTTTGTAATACTTAATGAATACCGCCCCACCAATATACAGTTATAAATAAGAATAACCATACTACATCGACAAAGTGCCAGTACCAAGCTGCAGACTCAAACCCAAAATGGTGAGTAAAAGTAAAATGATTTAATACTATTCTAATCAAAGATACTAGTAAAGAGATAGTTCCCACAAAGACATGAAAGCCATGAAAACCTGTAGCCATATAAAAACATGAACCAAAGACACTATCACTAATCGTGAAAGGTGCATCTACGTATTCAAGCCCTTGAAAAAAAGTGAAAACGCTAGCTAAGATAATAGTTAAAACTAAACCAATAATCGCTTGTTTCTTTGCTCTAACAATAATAGCGTGATGAGCCCAGGTAACAGTCGCTCCAGAACTTAATAAAAAAAATGTATTAGTCAAAGGAATTCCTGAAGTTTGAATTGTTTCAATAGCAAGTGGAGGCCAAACACCACCAATATTAAAAGTTGGTGATAAACTAGAATGGAAAAACGCCCAGAAAAACGCAAAAAAAAACATAACTTCTGACACAATAAACAAAACCATTCCTAATCGTAATCCTCTCTGAACAGAAAATGTATGTTGTTCTTCAAAAGTTGCTTCTCGAATAATATCTCTCCACCAAATATACATAACATAAAGTATTGTAACAAATCCTGTAAAACATAATCTACCACCTCCATAAAAATTATGCATGTACAAAACACCACCAGAAGTCATGAAAAAAGCACCCAATGAGGCTACTAAAGGCCAAGGGCTCGGGTCAACCAAGTGCAACGTGTGTTGAGTTTTTAAATATTTGAACTGTTCATTCTTGTAAGTACTATTTTTTGAAATAACACTTAAATTTCTCGTACTAGATACCAACTTATATTTGTTTAAAAATATTTTAAAAATTCTCATATATAGTTTTTTTACTACTTAATCAATGTTTAAAAGTTTTACATATAGAAATTAAAAAATAAAACTGAAGAAAGACTAACTAATTAAGAATTTTTGAATTTACTCTTATCTTTATTTTTTAGAAAATGCCACTAAATAGAACCCTAAAATAAAATAAACGATAAAAATTCTAAAGTCAATTAAATCCCCAAAAATTAACCAAAATTGTCTCGCTCCTAGTAATAAAGTACTACCAATTAAAATTAACAAAGTTGCATGATACAAGTAATTGGTTTGTGATTTATTAACCTGAAAAGCTTTACCCGAAATAATCGTTGAAAAACCCATAGGACCAAATAATTCGATTATGCCGCGATCTACAATTTTATAGCTAGTATTATACCCAAATTTAAAGAAAAACTGACCAATGTGCTCATTGTAAACTTTATCAAAAAACCATTTTTTGTTTAAAAAATTATAAATTTTTCGGCCTAGTATTGAAATTTTAAATTGAAATAATAATCGACTACCAAATGTATATAGTAAAAATGAACTTAAAGCACCACACAAGCTAAGGATCACCGGTAAAACTTTATACAGATGTTCAATAAATTCAGCATCAATCATATTCATGTTCTGAGGTAATACATAGAGAGAGTTGCCCCAAAAATTAGTACCCAAACCAATAAGCATATCTTTTGTGTAAAAACCGATAAACATACTTGGGATAGATAAAACAGCTAATGCAATACATATTTGATATGAAGAATCGTAAGCTGCACAAATAACTGATTTATAACCGTTCGGATTTGACAAAAACGTTAAATACACCAAACGTGTTGAATAAAATGCTGTTAAAAAAAGCTCCAATAGAACCTAACGTATAACTGAAATGACCTTCAGTAGTGTATTTTCCATAAGAAACTTCTAATATAACATCCTTTGAGTAAAAACCTGTTAAAAAAGGGAAGCCAATTAAAGCAAGTGATCCAATTACCATCATAGAATACGTAAAAGGTACAAGATTTTTTAACCCACCCATTTTTCGCATATCTTGCTCATCAGCAACAGCATGAATAACGGAACCTGCACCTAAAAAAAGCAAAGCTTTAAAAAATGCATGATTTACTAAGTGAAACACGCCTACAGAATAATTTGACAAACCACAAGCAAAAACCATGTAACCTAATTGACTACAAGTCGAATAAGCAATTACTCTTTTTAAATCATTCTGTAACAACCCAACTGTCGCAGCAAAAAAAGCAGTACATGCCCCTAAAACAGTAATAATTTTTAACATGTTTGGCGTATATTCATATAAAGGGGAACTTCTTGCAATTAAAAAAACGCCGGCTGTAACCATTGTAGCCGCGTGAATTAAAGCTGAAACAGGTGTTGGGCCTTCCATCGCATCAGGAAGACATGTATGTAGACCTAGTTGAGCAGATTTTCCTATAGCACCAATAAATAGTAAAAAACCAATAATATCTACAAGATTATAAGAAGTATTTAGAAAAATAAAATTATCATTAACAAACAATGGAGTTAAAGAGAATACGGTAGCGTAATCAACAGCTTTATATTTAATAAAAATAATTAAAATACCTAAAACTAATCCAAAATCACCTATTCTATTTAATACCATTGCTTTTATAGCAGCTTTGTTTGCCTGAATTCGAGTGAACCAAAAATTAATTAATAAAAATGAACATAAACCAACACCTTCCCAACCGACGAACATTTGAACATAGTTATCCGCAGTTACTAGTATTAACATAAAAAAAGTGAATAAGGATAAGTAAGACATAAACCTTGATAAATGCGGATCATGAGACATGTACTCTGTGGAATATAGGTGAACTAGTGTAGAGACAAATGTAACAACACAGCACATTGTAACCGTTAAAGTATCAAACAAAAATCCCCAATCAACATTTAACATTTCAGAATCTATCCAAGTCAGAAGTTTAATATAAGTCGGAGAACCTACTATAGCAACTTCGTAAAAAGCAAAAGCAGAAATCATGAAAGTTAAAAATAATAAGATAACTGATATAATAGACGAACCTTTAGGACCTAACGCTCGACCAAATAATCCTGCGATAATTGAACCAATTAGAGGCAGAAATACTAAAATTAAATACATTTTTTGTTATAAGTAATAATGGACTCGAACCACCAACATTCTCGTTGTAAGCGAGACGCTCTACCAATTGAGCTAATTACTTTAAGTCACTAGCTAGACTACATTTAACAGTTTTATTGTTAAAAATTATTCTGGGATTCCCACGGAGACAAGAAAGTAAATGTTCGATATTCTTGACACAATTCAAGTGATTCATTAACAACACGCTTTTCTATTTCGTTATAACGCATTTCTATAAAACCACTTAAAGGAAAGTCTTTTCTCAAGGGGTATCCTTCAAAACCATAATCAGTTAGTATTCGTTTTAAATTAGAATGATTTTTGAAAAAAACACCGTACATATCCCAAATTTCACATTCATACCATCCCGCCGCTGGAAATAAACTCTCGCACGACTTGATTCCAAACAATTCATGCGTAAAGGTTTTAATTCTTAATCGAAAATTGTAACGAATACTTAATAATTCATATACAACCTGAAATCGATATTTATTCATAGGGTAATCAACTCCAGAAATACAAGTTAATAATTTAAATTGATACAAAATGTGATTTTTAAGAAATAGCAAAACATCAAACAAGACATCGGGTTTAACAATTAAAATCAAGTTATCATTAAATATTTGAATTTTTTCTAACGGACAAACTTTTGATAAAGAACATAAATTTTTGACTAATATTTGTTTATTCATATATAATATTTAAAATACAAATTATTATTTTACGTTATTTTCTACTGTTCTACCTGAAGAAAGAGCTTCGAATACTACGTAGAAAAAAAATAAAGAAGAAATGGCTGAAACATACGATCCCCAAGAAGCTAGTTTATTGAACGTATAAAAAGCATCAGGGTAATCAGGAATTCGACGTGGCATACCAGCAACTCCTAAGAAATGCATCGGGAAAAATGTTAAGTTTACACCAGTAAAGAACCCCCAGAAATGGATTTTACCTAAAATTTCTGAATATTTTACGCCTGTTAGTTTATCAAACCAATAATAAACACCTCCTAACATAGAAAATACAGCACCCATTGATAATACATAATGGAAATGCGCTACAACATAGTAAGTATCGTGTAAAGCTATATCTATACCAGAGTTTGCTAAAACAACTCCTGTAACACCACCTACGGTAAATAAAAATATGAACCCAAGGGCAAATAAACCTGGAGTTCTTAAATCAATAGATCCTCCCCATAAGGTAGCTAACCAACTGAAGATTTTAATACCAGTAGGTATAGCAATAATCATAGTAGCAGCTGTGAAATAAGCTCGAGTATCTATATCTAAACCTACAGTATACATGTGGTGTGCCCATACAATAAACCCAAGTACTCCAATAGAAAACATTGCATAGACCATTCCTAAATAACCAAATATAGGTTTTCGCGCCATACTAACTACAATATGGCTAATAATACCAAACCCTGGTAAAATTAGGATATAAACCTCCGGATGCCCAAAGAACCAAAATAAATGCTGGTATAATATAGGATCACCTCCTCCAGCCGGATCGAAAAATGTTGTATTAAAATTTCGATCAGTTAATAACATGGTGATAGCTCCAGCTAAAACAGGTAACGATAATAAAAGTAAAAACGCCGTGATCAGAACAGCCCACACAAATAAAGGTAATTTGTGAAATGATAAACTTTTTACCCTCATGTTGAAGATTGTACAGATAAAGTTAATAGCACCAAGAATAGATGAAGCTCCAGATAAGTGTAAGCTAAAAATCGCTAAATCAACCGCACCACCGGAATGTGATGTACCACTAGATAAAGGTGGGTACACGGTCCAGCCTGTACCAACACCTGCTTCTGATAAAATTGAAGCGATTAACAACAATAACGAAGGTGGTAATAACCAAAAACTGATATTATTCATACGAGGAAAAGCCATATCAGGAGCCCCGATCATTAAAGGAACAAACCAGTTACCAAAACCTCCGATTAATGTAGGCATAACCATAAAAAAAATCATTACAAAAGCGTGACCTGTAACAATAACATTATACATTTGATGATTATGTTCTAAAAAACTACTATTTGGTTGTGCTAAAGTGATTCGAATATATAAAGATAATGCTGTACCAGCTACTCCTGAAATTGCACCAAAAATTAGGTACAAAGTACCAATATCTTTATGATTTGTAGAAAAAAGCCATCGAGTTACAAATTGATAAATTGAACTATTTAATAACATATATAGTTTGTAAAAATAAAAAGCATGAAGTTTATTTTTACCTCATGGATTTTTTAAGCCCAGAGATAAAACCATTTCTAGCTAGTTTCAGGAATGAAAGTCGAGAAACTCGAAACTTAGGAGCAACTTTACTTTTTCTACCAGTTAAAATACATCTATTTACGATTTGATTCTTCTTACTAGAATTAAAACTTGAGTTTGTTAATTCTAACTCAGAATTCCACCGAATCGGTTTAGTTACGTTAGTGTTATTAGAAATGTTTTTTAAAATGATACGTTTATTCTCCAAATCTAAATGCAAATTTCGTTTTCTTTTGTCTTTTTGTAGTTGATTCTTCATTTTTAAAATTTATTTCAAAAATTTTTTTCTGTAATCATTTGAAATGTTTGAAACCCCGACATTTTTTAAAATACCATTTTTAGATTTTTTCTCAAAACTTTTAAAATCTTTTTCTGTGAGCTTTACCAATAAATTAGATGTTAAGTTAGTATAATTATACGTAGTTAACATGCAACCATTTGAAAAAATATTCAAATTTTTACATAGTTTATTATTTTTAACTATCATTTTTTATTATTTATTACGTTATCGATCAACTTCACCAAAAACTATGTCTTGTGTACCAATAATAGTAACTACATCAGCAATTAAATGACCTTTGGACATGTGATCTAAAGCCTGTAAATGAGCAAATCCAGGTGCTTTGATTTTACATCTATAAGGTCTGTTCGTATTGTTAGATACAAGATATACACCAAACTCACCTTTTGGTGCTTCACACGCAGTATAAATTTCATTACGTGGAACAGAAAATCCTTGAGTATAGATTTTGAAATGATGAATTAACGATTCCATTGACTGTTTAATATTTTTTCTTGATGGAGGTGTTAATTTTGTATCACTAGTTTTAATGATTCCTTCAGGAATTTCATTCAAACACTGCTCAATTATCTTAAGCGCTTCTTTCATTTCAAAGATACGAATCAAATATCTATCATAACAATCACCATTTGTACCAATAGGCACGTCAAAATTAAGTTTATTATAAACCTCGTAAGGTTGGCTTTTCCGAAAATCCCAGTTGAGACCGGATCCTCGTAACATAACACCACTAAAACCCCATGCTTGAGCGTCAGAAGCAGAAACAACACCAATATCGACTAACCGCTGTTTCCAAATTCGATTTTCAGTCAACATTTCTTCAACTTCTAACAATCGTAAATTGAATTGTTCAACAAATAAATAAATGTCGTTCAACAAACCCAAAGGCACATCCATAGATACACCCCCAGGTCGAAAATATGCAGCATGCATACGCGCCCCAGAAACTCTTTCGTAAAACTCCATAAGTTTTTCACGTTCTTCAAAAGACCATAAAAAAAGGAGTCATAGCTCCTACATCCATTGCGTGACAACCCACAGCGAGTAAATGATTTAATATCCGTGTGATTTCTGCAAATAACACACGAATATATTGTGCGCGTGGCGGTACATTAACACTAAGGAGGTTTTCCACAGCTAAACAAAAAGTATGCTCTTGTGACATCATCGAAACATAATCTAATCTGTCAAAGTAAGGCAATGCCTGTAAATAGGTTTTATACTCAATAAGTTTTTCAGTACCTCTATGTAATAAACCAATATGAGGATCTGCGCGTTCAACGATTTCTCCTTTCAATTCCAGGACAAGTCGAAGAACTCCATGAGCAGCTGGGTGTTGAGGACCAAAATTAATCGTAAAGTTTTTGATTCTTTTTCTTAAATCTTTCTTTTTTAATGTCATTTGTTTAATAATACAATTAACCTAGTTCTAACTTCGTCATGATATAATGATGAAATTGTAATGTTGGTAACGAAACAACAACAATCGGCATAAATCCATGATTTACACCGCAAATTTCACTACATTGACCAAAGAAAACGCTAACACGTTTAATAAATAGATTTAGTTGATTTAGTCGACCTGGACAAGCGTCCACTTTTAGACCAAAAGATGGCACAGTCCAACTATGTAACACATCAGCAGCACTTACTAGTAATCTTAAATGAGTGTTTGTTGGCAGAATTACTCTTTTATTTGTTTCTAATAACCGAAAATAACCTTGCTTTGTCTTAGGTAGTCCTTCTAAAACCATCATATAACAAACATACTTAAGACTTTGTTCTTGTTTTTGACAAGAATTAAAATCAGAAATCTCGTAACTCCAGAACCATTGATGTCCTAGGATTTTCAAAGATAACTCAGGATCAGAAATCTCATCCATAGCATATAACAAAGTAAAAGACGGTGTTGATAATATTAACAAAATTAGCGCGGGAATTGTTGTCCATACGATCTCCAATTCTTTCGAATGCACAAAATTAGAGTTGTATTTGTTATTAAATTCAAAAAAGTAATAAATAGTATAAACTAACAACCACGCAACAAATAATACAATTACGGTTAATAAAAATAATAAATGTTTGTTAAAAAGTAATATACCTTCCATTGTGATACTTGCAGGTTCCTGTAAAGAAGTTTGCCAATATGCTGGACTGTCACAGTGTGTATAAGAATGGTAAATCATTTATATGTATTTGAGATAATTCATGATTATTATGGCTCTCTATAATAGTACCACGAAATCTTAGATAATTAGGTAATACTAGTTATTGATTACAATTTCT
>Ga0115103_1079362_pt1 | contig 10630 bp, 15 predicted proteins | sample MBTome_2_FD_89643 | JGI IMG/M metagenome (GOLD analysis project Ga0115103, IMG submission 89643) | Marine eukaryotic communities from Pacific Ocean to study complex ecological interactions - MBTS_5May14_M1_3um Metatranscriptome... | ecosystem: Environmental > Aquatic > Marine > Oceanic | place... | reverse complement strand
TGGATTTATGCCCATTTGCGTTGAAGCGGTTGAGTTAGAAGATTATATGGATTGGCTAGAAGGTCGGTTAGAATAATTGATAATTTTTAGGGTTAATAATTAAATCTTTTAAGGAAAATTTAATATTATGTTTCTTTAATTCGAGAAGAAACGTTGAAAATTTATAATTAACCGCCCATTTGTTGATAAAAATTTTAGGAAAAAAAACGAAAGCTTCTTTTTACCAACATTTTGTTGTTGATTTTTATTTTTTTTTAATCAGATAAAATTTTTATATTTTTTAACAAAAAAATAATAGACTTTTAAAAAAAAAATAATAGACTTTTAAAAAAAAAATAATAGACTTTTAAAAAAAAAATAAAATAAAAAATGCTCTTTCTTAATTACTTGAAAAATTCGGCCGTTGGCGGATTATCAATATTTTCTGGGTTAACATTAACCACCCTCAAACTTTATACTTCATATTCGGAATTTCAGGATTCACAAAAAATAAAACTAGAAGCTTTGATCTCAAAAAATGAAGAGCTAAAATTAAAGTGCGTTCAACTAAAAGACTCAGCAGAAGTTTTTAAAACCCGTGTTTCTCAGTCGGAAGTTCTTGAAAATTCCAATTTTTTTGACCAAATTCCCGTATTTTTAATTTTAAAAGGAGTTTTTATAATCGTAGCTGGTGCTTCAATTATTAATATATTAAACTCTGGTTCTCTAGTGGCGCATCTGCACAAATTATCAAGTTCCATTGGTTTAGCACGGTCTGAGACAAAGTTATCAGGAATCGACCTTTCGAACAATGCGCTTACGTTAAAACAGGATTTTTTATTAAACCAAGGCGAAAAAGGTGTCTCTCTTTTTTTTGGAGAAAATTTTTTACCGATTAATGTTGGTTCACTTCTTTCAGATTCCGCCAGCTTGCTAATCGTTAAAAAAGCGTATGAAAAAAGCTCTTTAGACGCTTCGCAAGCATTATTAAAAGTTACTGTCCAAGAGGAGACGTTGACAAAGCAAACGTTGTTAATTAATGAAAAGATGCGCGTAATTTCCGAATTGGAGCATCAGATAGTGTCCTTAGGGGTGCAAATTTCCGAATTACAAGATCAGGTTTTAAACACAAGTTCAAATACACAAGAGCTATCAGATATTGCTTTTGCTTTACTAGGCTCTTAAAATCAATAAATAAATATGACACTACCAACAAACATTGAATTAGAAATTCATAAAGACAGCTTTGCTCCCGTTTTACAGGAGTTAAAATTGCAGTTTTTTAGAGACCCGAAAATTTCGGAAGTTAAATCATGTATAAATAATATGACGCGAATAAGTCAAACTGACACATCTTTAGAGTTCAGGGTACATGAGTCGAAGTCAAGTATAACAAATTATGAAGATTTGATGCTTATTTCGCAAAAAAAAATCAATGAAGGGTTAGATATGGTCTTAGTATCATTAAACGAAATTCCTTTAGCTCCGCAGGAAATTTCTATAAGCGCTATTATGCGTTATAATTATATTAAGGGGAATTTACAAGAATCGAACAGCAAATTAAATTTCTCCTTAGATTTTATTAAAGAAGGAAGGAATCTTGAAGATTGTTTTATTTTTCCTGAAGCGGTTGCAAAAATTACCACCTATTTTACCTCAAAAACAGACGGTTTAACAACCTTGGAGTATTTGGTCAAGAGTTCGGAACATTTTGATATGTTAAGTTCCATCGCTACCCAACAGCATTTAATGGTAATTTTAGGACCACCTATTTTTTTATCCTTTGGTGCGCCTCTTATGCAAAATGGAAATTTGCATAAGCTTTTTTCTACTGCATTGAAGCAATGCCGTGCTTTGACAACCCAAGAGGCTTATAGAACTCCAGAATATAAAAATACCGAAGTACCTATTTCAATTCCGCTAAATTTACCGGGCGCTATTACCGGAAGTTATAATCCGGCACAATTTAGATCAGCTGGTTTAACTACAATTTATAATTATAGGGCTGGTATTTTTGGTGTTGGTTTTTTTGCTTTTTTTGGTTTGTATGGTCAAAGTATACTAGGTGGCGTAAACCAAAACCTTTTATATCGTGGTTTTTGGAATATGCTTCTGCCCGCGAAACCTACAATCGCTGAACAAGCCGGGCTTGGTTTGAACAAGGTTACAACTGGTTTTTTTCGAGGGTTGTTTAGAAACTAACTGATATAAACTGGTAATGGATGAAATGAAAAATTTTGTTTATAAGAAGAACAAAAGTTTATTATTGCTTGTATTTTTCTAGTTGTTTTTTAATTTTTGTTAAACTAAAACTAAAAAAACTTATATGTTAAAATGAAAATTATTATTCGTTGGGTGGAACCACACACGTTAGATAGAATAATAAATTTTCTATGTTTGTTTTTATTTTTTGAGTTAATTTGCTTGTTTTGCCAATTGATTCGGATTTGAAATCAAATTCAAAAAATGTGAATTGCTCACATTTAATTTAAAAAAAATGGAATTATTAAAAAAACCTCTCCCAACTACACCATCTCAACGTAACCAATTGCTTTTAAATAGGGTTGGCATAAAAAAAACAAAAATTTTAAAGGACAAAAGTTGTTTTATTAAAAATACTGCAGGTCGAAATAACAAAGGTAGAATTACTTCATTTAATCGTGGTGGTGGGCATAAAAAGCGGTACCGTATCTTATCACCTTATTCTTTTCTATCTGGGATTGTTGAAAGTATTGAGTACGACCCTTACCGATCAGCAAATATTGCACGAATCTTTGCTGAAAATAATCAAACAAAAAGTTCTAATTTTTTACATTTCTATATCTTGGCTCCGGAAGGTTTGGGAAAAGGGCATTTTATCAATTCGCAATTAGAAAAAGATTTTTTTAATTACAAAGTTGGTAATCGGTTTCATTTGAAAGATTTACCTTTAGGTGTTTTTGTTCACAATATTTGTTTTCCTCACGAAAAAGGAGGCATTGCTCGCTCGGCAGGATGTGGCGCTCAAATTGTTGCGAAAGACAAAAATAATTGTCGTTTAAGATTAAATTCAGGCCAATATTGTTTATTTCCATTAAAAACAGAAGCAACTCTTGGTTTAGTTTCCAATTCGTCCTCCAAATTAGTCAATTTAGGTAAAGCCGGTCGGTCGCGGTGGTTGAACAAACGTCCTTCGGTTCGCGGAGTTGCGATGAATCCAATTGATCATCCACATGGGGGTGGAGAAGGTAAAAGTTCAGGTGGTAGACCTTCTGTTACACCTTGGGGGAAAGTTGCAAAAGGTCATTCGACACGAAAAAATAAATAAATAATGGCAAAACGTTCAGTTTGGAAAGGTCCTTTTGTGAGGGAAAACTTTTTTAGAAACATTTATCTTTCTGATAATACAAAAATTAAAACAACATCTCGTGAGACTCTTATTTTACCCTTTTTAATTGGGCGCACACTTCAAATTCACAACGGTAAATTTTTCATTCCTGTAAGCATAAGGGAAGAAATGGTTGGTCATAAGTTGGGTGAATTTGTAAATACAAGGCTTCGGCATATCTATAAAAAAAAAAAAACTAAAAAATAATGGCGCAAAAATCAAATCCGAATAGTTTTCAAAAAAATTCAAAAAAATCTATTTCTTTTGGTAGTAGTTTTCATCAAAGTGAATATTCAATTTTATTGAAAGAATATTTTATGGTATCCACAAATTTAATTTCTTTTTTTGAAAAAAATAATTGTATTGTTAAAAATTGTTTTTTTAGTTTAAATAATGAAAAATCTTTTACGACTTTGTTTCTTAGTTTTTTGATTTTAAGAAGGTCTAAAAAAACTAGAAAAGTTGAGTCTGCAACAGACCAACGAACAAAAACACCTTTCGTGGTGCAAAATTTTTTATCTATTTTGTCAAAATTTGGTTATATTTCATCAAAACGTTTGATTTTACAAAATTTAAATAAAGTTGCACTAAAGTATCAAAAAACTTTTTTTGCTAATGAACATTTTCAAATACAAAAGGAATTTATGCCCTTTCGAAAAGAAGTTTATTACGTACCGGGAATTTTTTTATTTTGTCTTATGAATACCACAAAAAACACAAGCTCGTTGCTTTCAAAATTTATTGCACGATTCTTCAAAAATTTTCATAGAACTAAAAATTTAAATAAATTTTTATTTTTTCTTTCAAAATTTGTTGAAAGTATAGATTTGATCGGTTTTAAAAACCAAATTAAAGGTTTAAAAATTCAAATATCAGGACGTTTTAAAGGAGAGCCTCGAACAAAGACTCGAATTTTTGAAAAGGGTCAAATCCCTTTGCAAACAATTTCGAATAATATAAGTTATTCGTTGACGCATGTTCACACTAGTTATGGCGTTTTTGGTATAAAAGTTTGGGTATTCGAATAAAAAAATGTTATTGCAGCCAAAAAAAAACAAAATTTAAAAAATTTAAAAAAAATTATTTAGCAAATTGTATAGAAACTAAAGCAAATAAGCTAACCAAAGGTTTGATAGGTTTAAAAATTTTAGAAAGTACACGGTTGACTTCTCGACAACTCGAATCAATTCGTCAATCTGTGAATAGAAAGTTAAATCGTAAAGGAAAAATGTGGTTTAATATTTTTCCCAGTATTTCGGTTACTGCCAAACCTACAGAAAATAGAATGGGAAAAGGAAAAGGTTCGGTTTCTTACTGGTTTGCTCCTGTTAAAGTGGGTACAATTTTATTAGAAATTGGGGGTGTACCTTTCAACAAGGCAAAGCAAGCTTTGCTAAAAGGAGCCAAAAAATTACCTATCAAAACAAAGATTATTATTCGTTAAGTGGAACATGTTAAATAAAAAAAAACAAATTAGCTCAAAAAATAAAAATAATATCTTTTCTTTATCTTTTTTTAATTTACCTGTTTTACCTATCGATTCGTATTTGCAATCAAATGCAAATGCAAAAAATTTGAATCACTTAAACTTGATTGTTAAAGACTTGACTTCAAAGACTTCAGTGAAAAATTTTCGTCATCATTTTTGTTCAAAAATTTATCGAACATCCTCTCTATTAACAAAATATTTGAAAAAAAAGAGATTCAAAAAAAAAATTAAAACATTTAAAGATTATTTATTTTTTATCAACAATTTGTGTAGAAAGTTAAAAGTTTATCCAAATGTTGTGACAAAAAAAATTAAAGGTGGGTTTATGACAAGATCTTTTGGGATTAACACTTTTATGCCGCGAAGTCATTACCTAAAAAAAAAGGGAATCCGGACTAAACAAGTTTTACTTCAAATTAAAGCTTGCCGTCGAAAAAAAAATATTATTCTAAAAAAAATTGGCAATTTAAAATTAATATGGTTTCATCCATTAAAAAAGCACAAAAATTATTTTATGCGTCACGTAAAATTTAGAATTTTAAAAAATATTATTTTTTAATACCATTTCCTTTATCTTATTTCAAATTGTACGATTAAAATGAAATAATAGCTGTAAAAATGCTTTTAACGTTTAAACTTTTTTATTTGTAATATGTTACAATCATCAAAATTAATTGGAGCGGGGTTAGCAACAATTGGACTAGCGGGAGCAGGAGTAGGAATTGGAACTGTTTTTGGTGCTTTAGTACTAGGAGTATCTAGAAACCCTTCTTTAAAAGATGAGTTACAACAATTAGCAATTTTAGGGTTTGCTTTAACCGAAGCAATTGCACTATTTGCGTTAATGATGGCTTTTCTTATTTTATTTGCATTTTAAGAATTATTATGCAGAATAAGTAAATTAATTTTTTCTTTAGTCTTTCAATAATTTATTAAATGTTTATTAAAAAATCGGATAATTACTAAAAATGTTGTATGTGAAAATGTTGATTCCAACAATATCATCTTTGGTTTTAGCAAGTTTTGTTAAAACCTATGTCTACTATGAACAAGCTAAGAGGAAGAACGCAATTGAAATTCACACTCTGAACATTGAAAAGGAAGAGTTGGTGAATAAGTTAAATATATCAGCAGAACAATTGCTTGTGCAAAAGGCAGAATTGGCACAGTTGTTTATAAAAAAAACAGACGCGGTTAATCACGATTGGTTCTCGTCGATTTTACCAAAAATTTTAATAATTGGTATTGTTGGTTGCGGTTTAATTACTCTTTTTAACTACGCACCGTCTTTAAGCGAATTAACTCTAAGCCTTAAAGAAGGTATTTTAAAGAGTTCAGGAATCGTGCAGAAAAGCCAACTAATTGTGGGGAAAGACTCAAGTGATAATGAAATCACAATCAAAATAATTAGTTGGACGGAGGATTCTTGTTTGTCCGTTTTTTTTGGGGAAAGCCAAGAGTTGGTTGATATTGGTGCGCTTTTAAACATGAAAAAGTATCTTTTGAGGTTAGAACCAGCTGCAAAACAATTGCAGGTGCGTCTTGAGGAGGAGGTTCTCAAAAGCGACCAGTTAATACATTCTGGCGGTCAGTTGAAAGTAGTAATTGAAGATTTAGAAGTAGATCTTAACCAAAAGGGCGAAGAAATTTTGGGTTTATTACAAACAATTGATTCGTTAAATGTTAAACTAACGTTGTTAGAGGATCAACTGAAAGAAGCGGAGGTTCACCCTATAAATTCTGACGTGATTGACGCGTTTAAAGAAATACTTTTATCCTAACGAAATAAAAATTATTATTCGTTAGGTAAAATAATGAATTTTTTATGTTTGTTTTTATTTTTTGAGTTAATTTGCTTGTTTTGCCAATTGATTCGGATTTGAAATCAAATTCAAAAAATGTGAATTGCTCACATTTAATTTTTAAAAAATGGAATTATTAAAAAAACCTCTCTCAACCACACCATCTCAACGTAACCAATTGCTTTTAAATAGGGTTTACTTTAACCGAAGCAATTGCACTATTTGCGTTAATGATAGCTTTCCTTATCTTATTTGCATTTTAAGAATTATTATGCAGAATAAGTAAATTATTCTTTTCTTCAGTCTTTCACTAATTTATTAAATGTTTATTAAAAAATCGGATAATTATTAAAAATTTATGAATTTTTTATTATCAGCAATGCATGTTCTCCCAACATTTGATCTTCGCGAATTGTTTGATTTTAATGAACACATGGATTTTATTTTATTACAGCAAAATCATTTTAAAATGATTTTGCCTGAAATTTTTTTAGCAACTTCAGTCCTTGTAGTAACATTGCATTCTTCATTTTTAGCAACTTCACGGTATTTTTGTTTTCCGTTGTTAATACGAAGTCTTCTTAAGCTTTGTCTTTTGATTTTAGCCTTAACTTTTTTGCTTGTTCAAAAAAATTCAATTATTTTTATGTTGACATATCAAAATACGTTTATTTTTGACATTTTGACTTTAAATGTAAAGCAAATTATTTTGGCAAGTACGTTTCTTTGTCTGATTATTTCAGAAAATAGTTTATTAAAACAGCAAATAAATAATTTCGAGTATTTTATTTTGATTCTTTGCGCTGTTTTAGGATTGATGTTTCTTGTAAGTTCGTACGATATGATCTCTCTCTATTTGGCTATTGAAATGCAAAGTTTATGTTTATACGTTCTCGCTGCTTCAAAAAAAATTCTTCTTTTTCTACCGAAGCAGGTTTAAAATACTTCATATTAGGTTCTTTTTCTTCTGCGTTGTTGTTGTTTGGAATTTCTATTCTTTATGGTTGCACTGGGACGACAAATTTTGATAATTTTGATTTATTTTTTTCAGGATTAGAGTTAGAAACTTTCGCTTTAACGAAAATTACGGAAAAAGCTTTATTTTGTATCAGCGCCGCTTTTTTTTTCAAAATCGCAGCTGCTCCATTCCATATGTGGGTACCTGATGTTTATGAGGGTTCACCCACAAGCTCAACTATTTTTTTTTGCAGTTATTCCTAAAATTGCTTTATTTTCAGTTTTTTTACGATTTTTTCAAACAATTTTTAGTGTTTTTGAAGAAACGTTTTTAATCGTTTTGATGTTTGTTTCAATTTTTTCGGTGCTTGTTGGTTCATTTGCGGCGTTAAGACAAAAAAAATTAAAGAGGTTATTAGCTTACAGTTCTATTAGCCATGTTGGTTATTTGTTACTTGCTTTTTCATCAAATTCGCTGGAAGGAACTCAATCTCTTTTTTTTTATTTAGTTATTTACATGATAACAAGTCTTTGTATTTGGTCAGTTCTTGCTTCACTAAATACTTCTGCGAACAAAGAAAAAAGCAAAACTTTAGTAGATTTAGCGTTTATTGTTGACATAAACCCAGTTTTAGGGTTCACGGGTATGGTAGCCTTTTTTAGTTTAGCTGGCGTTCCCCCTTTAGCGGGATTTTTTGCTAAAATGGAAATTTTTATCAGTGCGTTAAGTGCTTCTTTATTTTTTGCAAGTTTTGTAGCGATTTTATCAAGCGTCGTGTCAAGTTTTTATTATATACGTTTAATTAAAACAATGTATTTTGAAACTAAAAAAAAAAAATCTTTTTTTTTCCGATAAGTGAGTCTTGTTCTGTTATCATGGCCTTTGTTGTTTCTTTTTTATTTTTATTTTTTTTAAACCCTAGTTTACTCTTTTTAATAACTCAAGATATGGCGTTGTGCCTTTTTTAAAGCAAATGTATTTTTTAATTGATGAATATTTTCCAATTTTACTTTTATTGTTTGTTAGTATCAGTCTTGCTTTGATTATTTTAGGTGCATCTTATTTTCTTGGTGTTCAAAAACCAGATGTTGAAAAGTTATCCGTTTATGAATGTGGTTTCGATCCATACGAAGATTCACGAAACAAATTCGATGTACGATTTTACCTAATAGCAATACTTTTTATTGTTTTTGATTTAGAAGCTATGTTTTTGTTTCCATGGGCAGTGTCTTTAAACCAACTTGGTTCAATGGGATTTTGGACTATGATTGATTTTTTATTTGAATTAACTGTTGGGTTTGTTTACGTTTGGAAAATGGGAGCTTTAGAGTGGGAATAAATAACGAATGAAACATTTATTAATTAAAGAACGTCTTATTCGGAAAATTTTCAATGAAATTGAGACGCAGCATATTTCGTTAAAAGCTATTATTTACAACCAAACTCTATCACCATCAATTCGCTTTGAGGCATCTTTGTTGCTAACAAAAATTTTAAAAAAAAAATCACGTTTTTCTTTTAAAAATAGATGTTTTTTGACTGGAAGAGGTCGAGGTTATTTTAGATTTTTTAATTTATCGCGTATACAAACACGAAATTTGGCAAGAAATAATGACCTGCCTTTCGTTAAAAAAGCGAGTTGGTAATCCCCATTTTTTTATGAAAAATTGCTTAGCTAATTTTTTTATAACTTCGTAGGAAGAATTGTGCCCCAATTTGATAAAATTACATTTTTCACCCAAATTTTTTGGTTATTTTTTTTTTTTTTAAGTTTTTATTTAGTGTTTTTGAAAACATTTTTGCCGAAATTGGCTTCTGCTCTGAAAGTAAGGGTTAAAAAATTACAAAAAGGTGTAAAAGGCGTTTCTATTTTTGTTGAAGAACAACAATCTACAATTTTTGCGTTTAACAAATCATTTGAAAACATTTTTTCAATCATTAAAAATTCAATTAACCTTTTTAAAGAAAAAATGCTTATTTGGTCAGATTCCGGTGTTCAAAGCTTAAACAGTAAAAATTTGATTTCGAGTAACACTGCAATAGAAAAAGTGTTTCATAAGCACCTTTCAACAATTATTTTTTATGATAGACTTTTTAATTCAAAGTTATATAGTATTAAATTTTTATATTTTCCTACTGACTACGCTGGCACGACTTCGGTTGATGAAAGGTCTTACTAGTTAATTATCGGCAAAAAAAGCAAAAACACTTAACTTGTAAAAAAGCTAAGTGTTTTTTATTTGACGGAATTTTAAAATTAAGAAGTAGCAACATTAATTTTTTATATTGTCTTATTTAAAATTAAATTTTAAATTTTTTTAAGAAGGTAGGTTTTGTTCATTAGAGAAGCGTTAAAATAAAACAAAAAAATACTAATAAAAACATTCAATTAGACCTTAATTGAATAATTTTTTGAATCAAGAATATTGTTTATTCATAGATGCAAGTTAATAAAAAATATTCTCTAATAGCTCAGTGGTAGAGCGAATGACTGTTAATCATCAGGTCGTAGGTTCAAATCCTTCTTAGAGAGTTTGGAACATCGCCAAGTGGCAAGGCTATCGTTTTTGGTACGGTCATTCAAAGGTTCGAATCCTTTTGTTCCATAAAATTTTGGTGGTTATAGCTCAGTCGGTAGAGTATTAGGTTGTGGCTCTAAATGTCATGGGTTCAAGTCCCGTTAATCACCCTTTAATTATAAAAATGCTTTTTTGTTTTGGTTGAATAGCATAAATGGTAATGTGTTAAATTGCAAATTTAATAATGAAGGTTCAAGTCCTTCTTTAACCTGGGTTTTTAATTTTTCAGGAAATGGAGCAGTTTGGTAGCTTATCTGTTTTGGGTACAGAACGTCGGGGGTTCAAATCCCTTTTTCCTGTTTTTCAATTTAAAGTGTATAGCTCAGCGGAAGAGCATTGGACTTTTAATCTATTGGTCTTGGGTTCGAACCCCAATGCGCTTAGTTTTCTATCGAATTATTTGATACCTGTAAATTTTTTTATGTTTACGGTTTAAAAATTTCTATTTTATCTAGC
>Ga0115103_1177641_pt1 | contig 10635 bp, 2 predicted proteins | sample MBTome_2_FD_89643 | JGI IMG/M metagenome (GOLD analysis project Ga0115103, IMG submission 89643) | Marine eukaryotic communities from Pacific Ocean to study complex ecological interactions - MBTS_5May14_M1_3um Metatranscriptome... | ecosystem: Environmental > Aquatic > Marine > Oceanic | place... | reverse complement strand
TTAGAAACTTATTAGGGTAAAGTGTGCGCTAGTTGGCACCTTACTATTGTACCGTTCCTAAGAACGGATCAAAATGTAATGTCTCAGCATCAACTGATTCATTATTCAGCGAGTTTACTCAACGCTCATTTGGCAGGGCGAGGAGCAACTTTACGGCTGCTGGTAACTGTACGTCTGACCTTGGTGCAGTTGTTCTAGGCTTTGCAGACGTGGTAGGTGATGTGGTGAGTAAGGACCATCTTGTTTCCGTGAACAATCTTGACAGATTTGTTGTGGGTGATGTACTTAACTCCGGCGCTGGGGGCTCCGGGAACCTTACCGCAAGGCTTCATGGCCATGGCCTTAGCAAGAGCAGTGACGACCTTGAGCCAGTCCTTGTACTTCATGCATTTGTCCTTGCAGGTAGATTTTCTGGGAGACCAGACGTAGTTGTGCTGTCCTCTAGCTCTTCTCTCGAGGTTGAAAGCGTGCTTTCTAAGAGAGTGAACCTTGTTCATGGACAACTTACCCTTGATGACGAGATGGAGAGATCTGATCTGGGCAATACGGGTAGAGGAAGCTCTGCACCAGTTTCTGCGGGCAGCTCTCATAGCGTTCTTGCGAGACTTAAGAGAGTGTTGTCCGTAGAGGGCGTGGAGGGTCTTCTTGGCAGCTCTGCACTGGGTGAGATCGAACTTGTAGTTTCTCACGGCGTGTTGGAGTCTGACCTTCATGATGTAATCATGGACGGCCTTGCGGATGGCCTGGGCCTTGAGGAGAGCGGCTCTCTGGGCAATGGCCTCACGGGCAGCCTTGGCGGCAGCACGGACCTTGGCAGCAATAGCACGGTTTCTGTGAGCTCTGGCGATGTTTCTCTGTCTGAGACGGAGTCTGGCATCACGTACGGCACGTCTGGCCATTCTCTTAGCGTGGGCGGTGAGCTTGGCAAGAGTGATAGCTTGTCTGATGGTACGGGTGACCTGAGTTCTGGTCTCACGGATTCTGAAGTGGTAGGCTCTGATGTGCTGGGTGTGGGCAACCTGGGCGGAGATTCTAGCTCTGACGGAAGCGGCCATAGCGAGCTTGCGGAGGGCAATGTGGGTGGAGATCCATTTGTGGAGTCTGATTTGCTGGAAAGCAAGTCTCTTCTTGGCCTCGGATTCAGCAATGCGTCTGGAGGAGATAGCTCTTCTGACGGCGGCTTGAGCGAGGAAGAGAGATTTCTTGACTCTAACGTAGATGGCGTAAGCTCTCTTGTGGGCGCGGATGGCGGCACGGAGAACGGCGTGAGCGTGAACTCTAGCTCTGACGGAGATTCTGAGTTTGATCTCGGCGGTGTGTCTGGCCTTGATGGTAACTCTGAGTCTGTAGACAGCTCTCTTGTGGGCGGCGGAAGCCTCACGGGCAATCTGCTGGGCCTTCTCCATGAGGTGACGGACTCTGTCAGCGTGCTTGCGGGCGTTCTCGGAGTGGATCCACATGGCCTTGGCACGTCCAACCCACTTGAGGGCAGCGGCAGCCATACGGACAGCCTAGATCTTGGCGTGAGCGGCTCTCTTCTTGTGGTGGATGTAGAGCTTGTAGGCCATTCTGCGGATGACGAGCATCTTGTTGGCCCACTTCATGGCGTGTCTCATCTTGATCTGCATCTTTCTGGAGTTTCTCTCAGCGATGATGCGTCTCTTAAGAGCAATAGCGGCACGTCTGATAGCTTCTCTCATTCTCTTCTCGGCAATTCTAGCGTTGTGGTAAGCAACCTTGGCCTTGGTGATCTCAACGTTCTTGAGGTGAACGGCGATCTTGAGGGCTCTATGGGCAGCCTTGGCATCAGCCTCAGCCTTGATCTTAGCCTGACGCATTCTGAAGGCAGCGCGTCTAGTTTTGATCATGAGTCTGGTCTGGTGGGCAAGGATTCTGAGGTGCATGGCGAGTCTTCTCTTCTCCTGTCTGATGAGTCTGAGCCAGTGGTTCATTCTCTTCTTGTGGAGGACGAGTCTGAGGTGGAGAGCGTATTTGTGATTGTTGGTCTTGGCGATTTTCCATTGAGCGTGGAGACCGTTGTAGATCTTCTGCTCGTATCTGTGCTTGTGGATGGCGGTGCGGATAGCAATTCTGATGGCGGCGGTGCGCTTCTTGTGGGAAACGTACTTGGCGTGGAATTTGTTGTATCTGGCAACGTGGTGTCTCCAAAGCTTGATGGCGAGGACTCTAGTGCGGATGGCAGCCTTGGCAATCTTGTTGGCAGCTCTGTATTGCTTCCAGGCAGTCGCGGTGAATCTCTTCTGGACGACAACCTTTCCTCTGAAAGAGGCGGTGGCAATTCTGGCGGCTCTGGCAACCTTATCGAGGAAGTTTCTTCTGGAGATCTCGATCTTGGCGTGCTTGAGGTACTTGGCGGCAACCTTGACGGCGTTGATTCTGATGGCGTCGTACTTAGCGTGCTTGGCCTTGGCAGCGATGGAGTCACGGTGGGCTTTGTGGGCGGCGGCAATGAAAGTCTTGGTCTCACGGTTGAAGTGATCTCTCTGCTTTCTGTAGTCCTTGGCCTTGATGTCAGCGGCGAATCTTCCTCTTCTGGCCTTATCGGCAGCAATGTTAGCGGAGATCATGAGGGTGTTCTGTCTAGAGACGTAAGTCATAGATTGTCTGACAACTCTCTTGCGGTTGGCAACAGAGATCATCATCTTCTTAATGGCGTATCTCATCTCCTTGACGTATCTGTTACGTCTAGCCCACTCACGAGCGGCCTTGCGGTCAGCTTGTCTGGCGAGTCTGAGGAGGTGGAATCTTCTGGACTGTTCCTTCTTGTATCTGAGGTGAGCGGAGATCTGTCTGTTGATGTAGACCTTGGTTCTCTTCTCAGCGGCGACACGGAGTTTCTGCTGTCTGATAGCGAGTCTGGTGGCTCTTCTGGCAGCTTCAGCGAAGACCTTAGCTCTGGCTTCCATAGCGGCAGCGGCGGCGTTGTTTCTTCTAGCTCTGATGATGGCGCGTTTCTCAGCGGCGATTCTGAGGTGCATGATTCTGATCCAGTAAAGTCTCATCTTGTGCTCGCGAGCGGCGTGTCTGATGTACTTTCTGGCGGTGCTTCTGGCAATAGCAGCAAGTCTGTTCCAGTGGGCGACTTTACCGTTGTGGAATCTGGTGGAAGCGTTGTGCTTCTTGGTCATTCTGATGTGATGGGCGACCATCTTTCTGAATCTGACAACTCTGAGTCTGAGGACGTGAGTCTTCTTCTGGGCAATGAGCATAGCAGCGTGGTGTCTAGCGTAGTCAGCCTCGGCCTTAACTCTGGCGGCAATAGCCTTGACAGACATGGCGTTAGCTTGGATTCTAGTGCGGATAGCGTGCTTGGACATGCGAGACCACTTTTTCCAGAGGGCAAGAGAGATCTTAGTGTTCTTAACGTGAACGATCTGGATCTTGTTGTACTTGATAGCAAGTCTGTGAGCGTGGAAGGCGGCCTGGATGGCAATCTTGCGGTGTCTCCAGAGCATCTTGGTGAGAGCGACAGCGATCTTGGTCTTGTTGACGTGGATCTTGTAGACGGCAAGGTGGTGGGCGTGGAGTTTGTTTTGCTTGGCAATGGCAGCGATGTACCAGTTAACCCACTTATCGTGATGAGCACGGGCAACCTTGATCTTCTTGACAATGACGCGGATGGCGGCCTTACCGTACTTGGTGACGTTGGCAATCATCTTCTTGTGCTGGACAATGAGTCTGTGGATGTTGAGCTTGAAAGCCTTGATCATCTTAGCTCTCTTGGCCTTCATCTGGTGGATCATCTTGATAACGTGTCTGATAGTGACGTGAGTTCTCTTGGTGATTCTGATCCAGTGGAGTCTCTTGCCGTTGGCAACTCTCCATTTGTGGATGGCGATGTTTCTGGCACGGAGAGCCTTCTTGGCGAGGAGTCTGTAGTGGATGGTATCCTTACGGGCTCTAGCGGCAAGGGAGAGGACGATAGAGTACTTTCTCTTGAGGTTCTTGGCCTTGGCGAGGGCAATGGCAGCCTTTCTGTTGGCAAGTCTGACCATCTTGTAAGCAACTCTGGTGTGGTGTCTCCAGTGGGCAGCTCTGTTGTTGAAGTGGAGGGTTCTCTTCTCAGCCCATCTCTTGTGTCTGATGGCGAGGTGGTACTGTCTCTTGTAGAGGGCAGCGAGGTCCATGGCGTTCTTGGTGGCAACCTTAGCCTTGAGGAAAGCCTTCTTGGATTTGATAGTTCCGTAGATGGCACGTCTCTCGTGGGTCTCGGCCTTTCTCTGCATGGCGCGCTCGATCTTGATCTTAGCGGCATACATTCTCTCGGCGATCTTGCGAGCGCGGACGGAGTTCTGGGCACGGACAACGGCGGCAGCGGTGGCTCTGATGTAGACACGGGCCTTCTTGTTCTGGATTCTCTGCTGGTTAATAGCCTTGAAAGCTCTAATTTCAGCGAGTCCCTGGAGACGTCTGGCGTTCTTGGCACGGAGAGTGGCAGCGATTCTGGCAATTCTGGCCAATTTGGCACGTCTCTGCTCGTGAACCTTGCGGCGTCTTTCGTAAACGGCTCTAGCGGCGGCCTTGGCAGCAAGGGCAGCGGAGATCTGGGCGTTCTTGATGGAGATAAGCTCGGATCTTCTCTCGTTTCTAGCACGGATTTCCTGTCTCACTCTGTGAGCGTGGGCGTGCTTGGCGGCCTTCTCGGCAGCGATCTTGAGGAGAGCTTGTCTTCTGGCTTCTCTCTGCTCACGGATCTTCTGCTTGAGGAGGATGGAGGCTTGCATGTGGGCTCTGATAGTCCATCTTCTCTCGAAGACGATCTTGGCCTCAGCGGACATCTTACCCTTGAGGAGGATTTCTCTTCTAAGGGCAGCGTGTCTCTTGGCAATGAAGTGAGAGGCGGTCTTGCGTCTCTGCTCTCTCTCGAGCTCCATTTGCTTGCGCTCCTTGGCGAGAGTGGAGACTCTCTTCTCACAGATGTAGTAAGCCTTGGAAGAGCAGAACCAATCGTTCCACTTCATTCCGTTCCAGAGAGCACCACAATCTTCGCGTCCACCGTAGTTGTTGGGCTCGTTCTTGTGCCAGTTCTTGTAGGCGAGGAGGGTACCGTCGGTCCACATCCATTTTCCTTCTTGGAGGAGATCGTTAGCACCGATCCAAACGGGGGATTTGGTGTGAACGATAGACTTGATCTGGTCCTGTTCGGCAGCAGTTCTGATGGAGGCGAGATGTCCTCCCCATTGTCTGCAAGCTTTCTGGGAATCGGGCCAGTTAAGTTTGGCGTTGGAGACGTACTTGTAAGTGGCCTCGGAGGCTTGTCTCTCACAGACGAACTCTTTCTTGGAGTTACATCTGGAGTCGGACCATTGTCCAGCTCTGTTCATGGAGCCACAGTCTTGAGTGTGTCTCTTGGATCCGTGGGAAGGTTGTCCCTTAGCCCAGTTGGTGAATCTGTGAGCTTTACCGGAAGACCAGGTGAATTTTCCTTGGGTTTCAAGGTCGTTAGCACCGATCCAGACGTTGGCGGTCTCGCCAGTTCTGACAGTCTTCTTGATGGCGTAGTTTTCGTGAGCGTTCTCAACGGTAGCGAGATCTCCTCCCCATTTAAGGCAGAATTATCTGGCGTCGGCCCAGGTTCTCTTGAAGTAGTGAAGGGCGTATTGCTTCTCTCCGGTGGAGAAAGTCTTGGGAGATTACCAAGCGGAAGATCTAGCCTTAGCTCCGACCTTTCTCTTGCAGATGTAAGCGGCAGCGGCGTCACAGTTTCTGTTGTTCCATTTGCCTCTAGCGTTAGGAGTGTAGATCTCAGCACATCCTTCGGATTTAGCTCCGTTGGTGAACCAGTTCCATCCCATGGGGCTACCGTTGGCCCAAGACCAGTCGTTCTTGGAGGCTTTACCACCAATCCAAGCACGTCCGACTCTGTGGGATCCACGGCCGACCTGGTTCTCAGCGACAAGTCTGTAAGCGGTTCTCTGCTCGGACCAAGAGTTAATGGTCGCGAGGTCACCACCCCAAGATCTGCAAACGTTTCTGGCGGATTTCCAGGATTGCTTATCTCTTCTGAGGAGGAATTCGTATCTAGCATTCTTGTGCTTGAAGTTCTTGGATCTCTTGCAAACGTAAGCCTTCTTTTGGTTGCAAGTGTAGTCGTGCCATCTGTGTCCAGCGAGGGATTTGACGATAGCACCGCACATCTCCTTCTGGTTCTGGTCGACCTTCTGGGGTTGGTTAGAGGCCCAGAATTTCCATCTGAGGCCGTTGCCCTTGGAGGCATCAGACCAGTTCCAGGCTCCTTTAACGTTGAGAGCGTTAGCTCCCATCCAGGTAACCTGGTTGTTTCCAACAGCCTTGGAGACTCTTCTCTGTTCGCAGAAGTTCTGGATGGAGGCGAGCTCACCACCGAAATCGGAGGCACAAGCGGCTCTAGCTTCAGTCCAGGTCTTCTTGGCGGGGAAGAATTTGTATTGGAAGTTAGACTTCTTGCAGATAGCGGCTCCAGAGTTGGGGTTTCTCTTGTGTCTTCTGCACATGAACTTTCTCTTTTGGTAGCACTTGCTCTGGCCGAAGTGGCCGAGGGCACCGGTGCGTCCCTTGAAGGTACCGCAATCGGCGGTGTTCATGACGGGCATGTTTTTGCCCCATCTTCCGTTAAGGAACATGAACATCTGAGAGTTCTTGACGGTACCGGGGAGAGTGTTAGCTCTGCTGAAAGACCATCTCCATCTTCCGGCAACCTCGAGATCGTTGTGACCAACCCAGGCGTCGGTGCCGGGAATCTCCTTCATCTTCTGAGACATGATTTTGTGCTCAACTTCGTTTTCAGCGGAAGCGAGTTCTCCCTTGAATTTACGGCAGTGTTTGCGAGCGGCGTGCCAGTCGCTGGATTTCTTGGGGATCCAGTAAGTCCAGGGGTGGGTCTCAATATCGGTGGGAGCGACGTGAGCGCAAGCGCCCTTGGGCCACCAGACACTTCCGTTGGCGCGGGTGGAGATGATTCTTCCTCCCTTACCGACAGCGACGTTTTGGTTTCCGGCGCTGGCGATTTCAACCCAGGTTCTGTGCTTGCCCATCATTCTGGACTTGAGGGTCATACCGTGCTTGGTGGTGACAACCATGGATCCTTCGGGACCGACAGCGACGTCAGAACATCCGTGGACTCCGTCCATGGTTTCCCATCTGTGTCCGTGGGTTCTGTGGATTCTACCGTCTTGTCCGCAGATAACAGCGTTACCGTGGGTATCGACAGTGACTCTGGAAGCCTTAGGTCCGGAGACGGCCATGTGGTTTCCGTGAACGTAGAGCTTTCCGGATTCACCAGTGTAGATGATTCTGTTACCGCTGATGGCGATATCAGTCATCTTCTCTTGAGTGTGAACTCTGTTCCATCTCTTGGAGTCGAAGGAGTGAACGGCACCCTTTCTGTCAACAACCCAGGGGTTTCCCATGTTGGTGACAGCAACTCTCTTAGCTTGGATGTTGTGTCCGAATTGAGTCCAGTGGTCCATAGTGAATCCCCACTTCTTCATGAATCCGTGTCTCATGACCTTACCGTCCTTGGAGACAGCCATGATAACACCGTTGGCGTTAGCGGCGACATCAGTAGCGGTGACACCCTTGCGGAGTCTCTGAGTGATCTTCTTGTAGTTCTTGCACATGTTAGCTCTCTCCTTAATGGCGGGGAGGGTGTCGATGGGCTTGGTGTCTCTGCAGACGAAGGTTCTCTCCTATTTGCAGTCAAGGTTGTTCCATCTACCGTTCTTCTTGAGAGCGAGACAGTCACCTCTTCTGGAGGGTTTGTTGGTGGCCCAGTTTCTGAAGGAGAAGTGTCTGTGGTTGTGAGACCATCTCCAGACCTTGTACTTCTTGCCCTGGACGGGGTAGTTGCGTCCACCGACCCAGACGTCTTCTCTCATCTGGACTGCCTTATCTTTCTGGAAGGAGTAGTTCTCGTTCTCAGTGAAGATGGGGGCAAGGTGCCATCCGTTTCTGTTACAGTAGGCCTTAGCTTCGTGCCAGTTAAGGGCGAACTTGGAGATGTGGTACCACATTCTCTTCTTGCCAGACTCGCAAGCCTTGTCGGGCCAGGAGGCAACACCGTTGGCGGTGACAGCGTAGGGGTGTCCGTTCTTGCCGACAGCAAGTCCGTTTCCTCCCTTTCCGTTGACTCTGTACCAGTAGTTTCCTCTGGCATGGGCTCTTTGCTTCTCGATGTATCTCCAGATTCCCATGTTGTTGTTACCGGCGGAGTTCTGTCCAATGACCATCATGTCACCGGAAGGTCCAGCAGCGATATCGAGGGCTCTACCCTGGAGCTTTCTCCAGTGTTGTCCTCTGCCTTCGTGCTTGACAGACTCGAAGATCTTTCTGTCCTTGCAGACAATGGCGGGTTGTCCGTTGTACTCAACAGTGATTCTGTTGGCAGAGCAGGGGGTGTTTCCGTAAACGTAGAATTTGCCCTTCTTGAGGAAGGCGGCCTTTCCACGTCCGTTGACAATCCAGACCTGTCCGTTGGCTCCGGCTCCGACATCAATGGCTCTCATGGAGTAAGATTTCCACTTGGTGTCCTTGGGTCCGAGAGATCTGACGACTCCGGATTAGGAGACGGTGAAGACCTCACCAGCGGGGGTGACAGCAATTCTGCTGGCTTCGGCACCGATGACCTTATCGTTTCTTCTGGCTTTACCATCAAGACCGGCAGTGAAGACGTTCTTTCTGGCATCGACAGCGATATCGGCAACACCGTGGCCTCTGGCTTTCCAGGCGATCTCATCTTCTTTCTGGCATCTGGTTCCTCTACGGATACCGGAAGCGTTGTGAGAGAAGACTCTAGCGGGGCAAGAGTTGTAGATGAGTCTCATGGAGGTGACAGCGTCCTTGTTGGACTTGGCGGCAAAACCGATGATGGTCTTGGGGTTCTTGAAGAAGTTCTCGTAAACATGGCAGTTCTCACAGCCTCTGTGTCCGATGATGACGGTCTGACCTCCGTGGAATCTGATCTTGAAACCAGTGGCGATCTTGGTGGCACCGAGGGTGTTCCAGTAGTGCTTGACGTAGGTAACTTTACCGTTAGCCTTCTTGTTGATCTTGACAGACTTGCATCCGAAGTGCTTGACGTTCTCGAGGGAGTTCTTGTAGACTCTGTTGTCGAAGTTGTTGAACATCATTCTGAGCTTGGAGATGAAGACCTTTCCGGATTTCTTAGAGTTACAGAAAGAAATCTTGCTGAGCTTGGAGAGCCAGTTGGCGGCCTTGGCCTGCTTGATGATCTCCATACCTCTGGTGTCTCTGCTGGGAAGAGCGCGTCCGAAGTCGGGGCACTGCTTGCCGGGAATCATACCGGGGGCTTTACCACCGATAGCTCTCTTGCAGACGAAGGGTTTCTCCTGTCCACAGTTAGCGGGAGTCATGATACCGGCGGCAGAGCCGGATTTGGGTCCGTTGAGGGCGGTGCATCCGTTCTTGAAATGAGAGACGGGGAAGTATCTGGTATCGGCCTTGTCAGTCCAGGACTTGGCTCCGTCTTGGATTCTTCCACCGACCCAGGCGTCCTTCTCGGCGGGAACACCTTCGAGAGCCATGAGGTTCATGATTCTAGCCTTCTCTCTTCCTTGACGGATGGAGGCGAGGTGACCACCCCATCTCTGGCAGGTCTGCTCGGCATCGAACCAAGTCTTGGATCCCTTGTTGTCGACGTAGTACTCGAAAGACTTCTCGACGACACAAGTGTTAGCGGGCCAGAAGATCTGGTTGTGCTTGTTGACAACGAAGGGTCTTCCTCCTTTGCCGACAGCGACCTCACGGGCACTTCCTCCCATGTTCCAGAACTTGCCGTTGACTCCGAGCTTCATGATCTTGGAGTCTTCACCGGTGACATAGACGGATCCTTCGGGACCGGCGGCAACGTCGTTGGCGGGCTTGGCAGAGTGTCTCTTCCAAGAGCTGGTAGCGGTAGCCTTCTCGTAGACGGCTCCTCTTTTGTTGGCAACCCAAAGTTGTCCCTTGGGTCCGACGGAGACGCGGACGGCTCTGCCGGATGACTCTTTCCATGAGCCATCTTTCTGGAAGACGAGGATCTTCTCACTGGTGGTGGTGATGGCGACGGTACCGTTAGCTCCGGCTCCGACATCTTGTGCCTTCTCTCCAGCGGGGAGACCCATCTTCTGCCAGTAGACACAGTGCCATCTGAAGAGTTCTCCAGAGGCGGTGGTGATCCATGGTCTACCGTCGGGTTGAACGGAGATTCTGGTGGCGAGCTTGGAGCCGATCTGAGACCAGCCCTTGCCATTCCATCTATGGGGGAGACCATTGGCGGCGACGACCCAGATGGCATCATCAGCACCGACGGCAATGTCCTTGGCGTTTCCTTGTCTACGTCTCCACTCAATGGCCTTGAGAGAGAAGCATCTCTTACTGTCGTGTCTGGTAGTTGACATCTTTTTGACTCTGACGGTCCTGGTGGACTTGACAGACTTTACTAGGTGAGAAACGGGTTTCTTAACTTGGGTGACACTGGTGCTGGGGGCGGCAGTGCTCATCATTGGTTGGGACTCAGCGAGCTGAGCGAGTTCGTAGTTGGATTCTTAGTACCTGTGGCTCGACTCCAGGGTATGCACTTAAGTGGCACCCATTGCGAGCACAGTAAACGCTGCTTAGATACGCATTCTGTTACTG
>Ga0115103_1211131_pt1 | contig 10638 bp, 6 predicted proteins | sample MBTome_2_FD_89643 | JGI IMG/M metagenome (GOLD analysis project Ga0115103, IMG submission 89643) | Marine eukaryotic communities from Pacific Ocean to study complex ecological interactions - MBTS_5May14_M1_3um Metatranscriptome... | ecosystem: Environmental > Aquatic > Marine > Oceanic | place... | reverse complement strand
GCTCATTCAAATCTGTCAGTTGCTACTCGTATACTGAATGTCGGCTTTCTCTTTTAATGCATCCAGCATATTTTGATAGCTCACACCGGCCCTTTGCATAGCCAAACGCTGCGCGGCACTTTCAACCTCAGCATCATCAAGCGTTTCTAATTGATTAACCTGTTGAAGCTCTAATAATGCAATATCACCACCCGCCAATTTCACAACTTCGTACTTTAACTCCGGTGATAATTTGAATAACGCTGTACTAATCTCACTGGGAAGATCGCTACCGCGACGAGCAACCTTCTCTCGAAGATCCCATTTCAACTCACGAGCCTGTATCTGCTCATCAATCGATTCACCTGAATTTAGGGATCCCAGTAAATTATTGCCCCAAGCAACTGCCGCTTCAATGGATTTATCTTGCGTTAGAGCATCATCAATTTGTGCACTCACTTCATCAATAGATTGAGTACGGCGTGGCTCGTGTTCCATTACTCTCACAACTACCACATGCTCAGACCCAAGACTGATTAAATCACTATTAATTTTTTCTTGGATGGCATCTTCACTAAAAATCTGATTTAACACAGCAGGGTTATTCAATGGCGCAGGCGCTCCACTTCGGGAAAATAGTGCTGATGTTTTCACTTCTTGTTCAACAGCCTCGGCAACATCAAATACGGCATCAGGCATTTCAAAAGCGACTTCGCTCATGCGTGTTTGCAGTTCGTAAAACTGCTCTAGAGCCAAATCCTGTTGCAACGTTGTGGTAATTTCGTCTTTTACGTCTGCAAGATCAGGAACGGTTTCAGCTTTGAAATCGGTAAGTTTGATGATGTGAAAACCGAATTCAGTTTTAACAATTCCTGACATGTCACCCACGTTTTCCAAGGCATAAGCAGTCTCTTCAAACGCTGGATCCATCTGACCACGCTCAATCCAATCTAAATCACCGCCATTCTCCGCACTGAAAGTATCAGCTGAATTATCACGAGCCAACGCGGCGAAATCAGCTCCAGTACGAGCAATGTCAAGCAAGCCTACAATTTGGCCTTCTGCAGCTGCTTCATCTTCACCAAATTCAATTAATATATGTGATACGCGCCGCTTTTCCTCTACGCTGAAACTGTCTAGGTTTTCCTGATAATAAGTATCGATGTCTTCCTTGGATAGTTCAATAGTGGGAATAATATCCTCAACATTCAATTCAATAAATTCAACCTTGACCTTTTCTTCTGTATCAAATTCAAGAATGTTGTTTCGATAATATGCTTTACGCTCATCGTCAGAAATGTCGATACCGCTCTTAAATAAGACACTGCTAAAACGGATAAAGCGCGCGTCGCGAGTTTGCTTTTCTAATTTAACAGCCTTGCCTGCTTCAGTTGGAAGTGTGAAGGCGCTAGTAAGGATCGCATCAGAAACTTGTCGACGTGTGAGATCACCGCGCATGATATCTCGGAATTCGTGAGGTTTTAGCCCGGCTTGTCTCAAAACTTGTTGGTATCGCTCATTATCAAAATTACCCCCTAACTGAAACGTAGGCATCGACAAAATAGCTTGTTTTAATTCTCGACTGCTAACGCGAATACCAGTGTCGGTGGAATATTGATCCAGTAGCTTTTCACTGACTAAACGGTCAACAATTTGCTTTCTGAAATTACTCAGGTATTCAGGATTAGAAGCAAGCTGTGAAAAGAAATCGCCAAGTTGCGCTTCCATTCTGGAACGCTCATTTTGATAGGCCCGCTCTACGACTAGATCAGTAATTTCTTCGCCATTGACGATTACCGCAGGATTGTTAGAGCCTGAGTTAATATAGCCACCAACGCCAGCGAATACGAAACTCAGAATAACTACACCCAGTACCACTTTGGCAAAGATACCGGTTGCCCCTTCTCTCATTTTTTCCAACATTGTTTTAAATACTCTCCAAATTCATCACTCAAGGCAGGGTAGTTAATTGCGCAAAAAAATACGATGCAACGTGGCGTAAAATCGCAACAGCTATGGACTAACTGTCAACTATTACACTCATTTTGCACGCCTATTCAGAACAACTTGCCTTCTTTTTTATGTAGAAGATTACCCCAAAACCGCGTCACTAGGCAGTGGCCAAATTTGATTAAAACCTTCATTGTGATTGTCATTAATATACAAGTGTGAACACTCGCTTTTTGGCCAGTTATCCACTCAATCAAATTATCAATTGAGAGACTTTTTTTGACCGAATTATTATCCTAGATTCAGCAGTTGAATGTGTGTTCAAAGGCAGTAGAAAAGTGCTGTATCAAGGGCTAATTTACAGAATGGTGTATTCTAACTGCAAAAATTAGCAACGCAACAACCGTACTTTTTAACCCGTTTGAACGCATACAGCGTCACACCCGATGATCAGTACCTTATACCCACAAACTTTTTTTATTTCAATATTTTAGTAGACCACTGAGCAGCTTACTGCCGAACCTAAGATTATAGACTAATTGTTTCTAACTGACTAATACAGTGTGGTACGTATCGCTACGATAAGCGCAATCTAAAATATTGTTCACCTGGTATCAGCCGTTCCGCCAACCTCGCAAAGCATACTCAATCTCAACTCTTATAAAACAGTGAATTAATCAAGAGCGGTAAAGCAAGTACAACAAAAAGTATTAATTATGTTGTCGTTTTATCATCAAAAAATCAGTTAAAAATGTCGCAAGAGGAAAAATCGAAAAATTTCAGGTAGTCAGGCCGTTTTATTCAGGGAAGTTGCCACCGACAGCCTAACAATGCCTTCATTTTAACGTAATACATGAATATATTTAGATTCTTCAAACTTAAAGTAATTATTTTAACCTAGCATAATCTGACCATTTAGCTTGAGCGGTTAATCTCCCACGTTCTTTTTAACCACTAGCTCAAATCTTGTTAATACCCAAATTTAGATACTATATCTACGTCAGTAATTTATTCCCGCAATAATAGGAATATATGAAAAAAACATTTAATTGTCTGAGGAATCGCTTCAAGTTATTAAGGAAGGTAAATATATTAATTACTTTGAATTAAGCTTGAAAAAGGGTAATAAGATGTGGACACAAAAAACCTCTGCAAAGCAGAGGTTTTAAAAATCGGTATTTGCTAGAAAATTTGCTTTAGTTACAAGCATCTTTCAATGCTTTGCCAGCTTTAAATGAAGGCACTTTTGCAGCAGAAATTTGGATAGTTTCACCGGTCTGAGGGTTGCGACCACTACGAGCCGAACGCTCACGAACAGCAAAAGTGCCAAAACCGACCAATGCGACCTGATCACCCTCTTTAAGTGCATCTGTAACAGAGTCTGTAAATGCATCCAGAGCACGGCCAGCGGACGCTTTGGAAATGTCGGCGCTTGCAGCAATAGCATCGATTAGTTGAGCTTTGTTCACAATATGATCCCCTTCAATTGTTATTATTCATTATCCGCATCAATTATTGCAGAGATGTTATAACAAGCTTGAATTTCAGATTCAAGCACTGTTTAACAATTAATAAAAAGTTTCTCTCGAATCACTTTCATCCCTTTAGTAACAAGGCTTCCAGCAAATCTGCCATAAGGCTACCACAACTTTTTGGTTTGGGAAGCCTTTTGCTGTTAAATAATCCAAAAAAAAATCTGGATTTGTGATGTCCTCCCTAATTTTGTCTTAAGACCCAACAAAATTTGAGGATTCATCATTTCTTACGAGACTAATTCAATACTCTCGAGATTATCTTGCAGTGCTATTCGCAGAACATCATCAATCCATTGCACCGGGTGAATCGATAAGGCCGCTTTGACATTTTCCGGAATTTCTTCAAGATCTCGTTCGTTGTCTTTTGGAATAATGACCGTTTTGATGCCTCCTCTATGCGCAGCTAAGAGTTTTTCTTTCAACCCTCCAATCGCCAGAACCTCGCCTCGAAGGGTGATTTCACCAGTCATCGCCACATCGCACTTAACGGGATTACCAGTAAGACTCGAAACCAAAGCAGTACACATAGCAATACCCGCACTTGGACCATCTTTTGGTGTCGCACCCTCCGGTACGTGAACATGGATATCACGCTTTTCATAAAAATCGTCATTAATGCGCAATTTTTCGGCTCTGCTTCTAACAACTGTCATGGCCGTTTTAATCGACTCCAGCATCACATCACCCAAGGATCCAGTAAAGGTAGTCTTGCCCTTTCCGGGTACAGATGTAGTCTCAATGGTGAGTAAATCACCACCGACTTGTGTCCAAGCCAACCCTGTTACTTGACCTATCTGATTTTTCTTATCTGCTTTGCCGTAATCGAATCGCTGTACGCCAAGAAAATCTTTTAAGTTCTCGTCGGTGACGACTACATTTTTCGCCTCCCGTTCTGAGAGAATCTTTTTCACGGCCTTGCGACAGATCTTTGAAATTTCACGCTCAAGGCTACGCACTCCGGCCTCTCGGGTGTAGTAACGTATCGCACCAATGATCGCAGACTCAGTAATATCTAACTCTCCGTCGTTCAAACCATTGCGTGTCATTTGCTTCTTGATTAAGTGACGAGTGGCAATATTAAGCTTTTCGTCTTCGGTATAACCCGACAATCGAATCACTTCCATTCTATCCAGTAATGGTGCGGGAATGTTCATACTGTTAGAAGTAGCCACGAACATAACGTCGGACAGGTCGTAATCGACTTCAAGATAATGATCACTGAAGCTGTTGTTTTGTTCCGGATCCAATACTTCCAACAGTGCTGAAGCAGGATCACCCCGCATATCGGAAGACATTTTATCGATTTCATCAAGCAGGAACAGTGGATTTTTCACGCCGACTTTCGACATTTTCTGAATCAGCTTGCCCGGCAGTGAGCCGATATAGGTTCTTCGGTGTCCGCGAATTTCAGCTTCGTCACGTACGCCACCTAAAGCCATCCGCATATACTTACGACCTGTCGCTTTTGCAACAGATTGCCCCAAAGAAGTTTTCCCAACTCCCGGAGGGCCAACCAAACAAAGAATAGGGCCTTTGAGTTTTTTAACGCGTTGCTGCACAGCCAGATATTCAACGATACGCTCTTTTACTTTTTCCAAACCATAATGGTCTGCATCGAGAATTTCTTCTGCTTTAACGAGGTCTTTTTTGACCTTGCTACGCTTAAACCAAGGTACACTCACCAACCAGTCAATATAGCTGCGCACGACCGTGGCTTCTGCCGACATGGGAGACATCATTTTTAATTTATTGAGTTCCGCTTTAGCCTTTTCCTTTGCTTCTTCCGGCATTTTTGCTTCTTCAATTTTATTCGACAGGGTCTCAAATTCGTCTGGCGCTTCGTCTAGCTCACCTAGCTCTTTTTGAATGGCCTTCATTTGCTCATTCAAATAATATTCTCGCTGACTTTTTTCCATTTGCTTTTTAACGCGAGTTCGAATTTTCTTTTCAACTTGAAGCAAATCAATTTCGCTTTCCATCAGCGCCATTAAATATTCTAGACGTTCAGCGACATTACTCATTTCCAAAACTTTTTGTTTTTCAGCCAATTTAAGTGGCATATGAGCTGCCATAGTATCAGCCAGTCGCGCAGCTTCTTCGATACCATTTAATGAAGTGAGCACCTCTGGGGGTACTTTTTTATTGAGCTTCACGTAGCCTTCAAACTGAGAAATGGCGGAACGAATCATGACTTCCTGCTCAACTTCTTGCAAATCCTGGTCATCATTACGAGTCACTTCAGCAATGTAATAATCATCGGTTTGCACGTAGTGAGAAATTGAACCGCGCTGGTTACCTTCGACTAGCACTTTTACCGTACCGTCAGGCAGTTTTAACAACTGAAGCAGAGTCGCAATCGTGCCTACAGTATAAATATCTTCCGTTTTTGGGTCATCCACGCCGGCATCTTTTTGTGCAACCAAAAAGATCTGCTTATCTTTATCCATAGCCGCTTCCAAGCAGCGAATCGACATTTCGCGGCCCACAAATAAGGGAATGACCATATGGGGATAAACAACGACATCCCGCAACGCCAACACCGGCATTTCAACGCTGGTTAGCTTTTCTTCATTCATTTTCATTCTCTTTACAGTCGTTCAGGTGATTAAGAATTGAATATGGGGCTGACGCGTGAAAGATCAAATCCATATTCTTTTTTATCTTCCTTTTTTCCAACATAAGATATTTTGCTGTGAAATAAAAAAAGGCCCTATGGGCCTTTTTTACAGTTTTATCGGTTTATTCCGACGCGACTTTTTTCTCAGAAATATTGTCGTAAATCAAGATAGGCTTGGATTCGCCTTTCACAACAGTTTCATCAATAACCACTTTGCTGATATTATCAATCGAGGGTAATTCGTACATGGTATCCAAAAGAATTGCCTCTACAATAGAGCGCAGACCCCGTGCGCCAGTTTTTCGCTCCATTGCTTTTCTCGCAATCGCCTGTAATGCATCAGTGCGAAACTCCAGTTCAACATTTTCTAATACAAAGAGTTCCGCGTATTGCTTAGTAATCGCGTTTTTAGGTTCTTCCAAAATACGGATAAGCGCTTCTTCTGAGAGTTCTTCTAAGCTGGTTACTACGGGTAAACGCCCAATGAATTCAGGAATTAAACCGTACTTAATCAGATCTTCCGGCTCTACCTGCTGAAATAAGCTACTGATTGATTTTTTGTTGCCATCGCTTTTTACTTCTACGCCAAAGCCAATCCCAGTACCCGTATTTGCTCTTTGTTCGATAATCTTATCCAAACCTGCAAAAGCACCACCGCAAATAAACAGTATTTTACTTGTATCGACTTGCAAAAACTCCTGTTGCGGATGTTTTCGGCCACCCTGAGGAGGGACAGAAGCAACGGTTCCTTCAACCAGTTTCAGCAGTGCTTGTTGTACGCCTTCACCCGATACATCACGAGTAATTGAGGGGTTGTCTGCCTTACGGGATATTTTGTCTATTTCATCAATATAAACAATGCCACGTTGTGCTTTTTCCACATCGTAATCACATTTCTGCAGCAACTTCTGAATAATGTTTTCGACATCTTCACCCACATAACCCGCTTCGGTCAAAGTGGTAGCGTCAGCCATAGTGAAAGGAACATCAAGCAAACGAGCCAATGTTTCCGCTAACAGTGTTTTGCCTGAGCCAGTTGGCCCGATTACCAAAATATTACTCTTCCCTAACTCAACACCATTATGCACATCACCATTACGCAAACGCTTGTAGTGATTGTAAACAGCTACAGCCAATACTTTTTTTGCGTACTCCTGTCCAATCACGTAATCGTTTAAATGGGCGTGTATTTCTGTTGGTTTGGGGAGAGCATTTTCCTTTTTCTTGGGAGAGATTTCTTTGATTTCTTCGCGAATAATATCGTTACATAACTCAACACACTCATCGCAAATGAAAACAGAGGGACCAGCGATTAATTTACGAACTTCATGCTGACTCTTGCCGCAAAAAGAACAGTATAACAATTTGTTTTCGCCATCTCCGCCTTGTTGCTCACTCATCTAAAATCCACCTTTGCAATATTTTGAGTTGCTATTAATTAGCGTACTCTTTCAGTGTCTTCGATCCCGTCTTGCAGCACTTACTTTGCCCGGCCGCAAACTGGAACCAACAACTCATCGTCGCTATTAGACAGAAAGGTGGAAGTACGTATTTAATACAAACTGTGCAACCAAATCTGTCTACGTTAATTACATGATTATCATTATTCTAAATACTACTGTATTAATTGTCAGAGCAGTTTCCAAGTGACAGTCATATAAATCATTAATATTATTCAGCTTTTTTATGAGCATCTGCTCTACTGGACATCACCTGATCAACTAAGCCGTATTCCATTGACTGTTGTGCGCTTAAGAAATTATCACGATCTGTGTCACGAACAACTGTCTCATAGTCTTGCCCTGTATGATCCGCCAGTAACCGATTTAATTTCTCTTTAATGGCAAGTGTTTCTTTTGCATGAATTTCAATATCAGACGCTTGACCTTGATAACCACTCAACGGCTGATGAATCATTACTCTGGAATTTTGCAAACAATAACGCTTACCTTTTGCACCGCCAGATAACAGGAATGCTCCCATACTGGCTGCTTGACCGATACATACTGTACTCACATCAGGCTTTATAAAATTCATCGTATCGTAGATCGCCATACCGGCTGTGACTGAACCGCCGGGAGAATTAATGTATAAAAAGATATCTTTTTCAGGGTTCTCAGCTTCCAAAAATAGCAACTGAGCAACAATAAGATTTGCCATATGGTCTTCAACTTGACCGACCAAAAACACCACGTTTTCTTTCAATAATCTGGAATAAATATCGTAAGAACGTTCGCCTTTTGACGTTTGCTCTACAACCATTGGAACTAAAGCATTTTGCACATCTGGATTGGAATTAAACATAATAGGGAGTCTTTCTATATAAAAAATGCTCAGAAAAGTACTGAGCATTTAAGCAGGATGATTAACGAAAAGTCAATTTAATAAAGGAATATTATCCCTGTTTGTTCATGATATCATCAAAGTCTTTCACCACTTCAGAAACCTTGGCATCTTTGAGTAGGTTTTCAATCGCTTGGTCTTCCACTGCCAAATTTTCCATTTGTGTCATCAACTCTTGATTGCTTTTATAATATTCAATTACTTCTTGAGGATCTTCATAAGCTGAAGCAGAAGTTGCAATCATTTTTTCTACATGGGCGCTGTCAGCTTTGATGTCTTTTTGGTTGATGACTTGACCTAATAACAAACCAACAGAAACGCGGCGACGTGCATTTTCCTCGAACAGATCGTCTGGTAATTCAGGTAAGTTTGCCTGAGAACCTTGCTGACCGAAACGTTCCAGCGATTGCTGACGCAATGCGTCAATTTCCTGTTTCACAAGCGCGGCTGGCAAGTCAACTGGATTCTTCTCAACTAAACCCTCAATCACTTGCTCTTTCAACTTGGTTTTGAGCGCTTGGTCAAGTTCGCGCTGCATATTGCGCTTAACTTCACCTTTTAATTTGTCCAAATCACCGTCTTCGATTCCGAAAACTTTAGCAAACTCTTCGTTTAACTCAGGTAACTCTTGAACTTCAACTTTCTTAAGTACAATAGCGAAATGTGCTTCTTTCCCTTTTAACTGCTCGGCATGGTAGTCTTCTGGGAATGTCACTTGAATGGTGAATTCTTCACCCGCTTTCTTACCGATCATGGGTTCTTCGAAACCGGGGATCATACGGCTTTTACCCATTTCCAACGCAAAGTCCTCAGCTTTACCGCCCTCGAATTCTTCACCGTCCACAGAACCAACAAAATCGATAGTAACGCGATCTTCTTCAGCGACTTCGCGATCTGCGTCTACCCATGTCGCGTGTTGTTTACGCAATGTTTCCAACATGCTAGCCAGATTTTCATCTGTAATTTCAACCACTGCTTTTTCAACTTCGATTTGATCTAGTTCTTTTAACTCAATCTGAGGATATATTTCAAAAGCGGCGACAAATTCAAGATCTTTGCCATCTTGGTCGGTTTTCATTTCAAAGGCAGGCATACCAGCAGGATTCAATTTTTCCTGCGTAATGGCTTCGTAAAAGTTACGTTGCATTACTTCGCTGGCGATTTCTTGACGAACCTGCAAACCAAAACGTTTTTTAATAACAGAAATAGGCACTTTACCAGGACGGAAACCATTGATACGCTGGGTTTTAGCCAGCTGTTGCAGACGGGTTTTCACAGCAGAATCAACTGAATCTGCTGGAACAGTAATAGTAAGGCGACGCTCTAAGCCCTCATTTGCCTCTACTGAAACTTGCATTTCTTACCTCAACCTTAGTGCTTTGGCACTGCTAAATATTGTTCCCAGTTTGAATCCGAGAGCGTTAAAAAATGGCTCTAATTCAACCTCAAAGGCAATAGAAGAAGGCCTGTTATCTCGGGCAACTGGTACGTTACTTGACAAAAAGACGCAGTAGTATACCGATAGGACATGCATGAGTCGAGCGCTAAAATCAACCTATTTACGCGGTCAATTGATTATCGCGACATCACCAGAACTAGCCTCAAATAAAAGACAGATGGCAGCTCGTTAATACACAGATTTTATTGGCGACTCAGCACCTGATTAGCAGAACAAAGACAGGAAGTTTTGAGATATAAACAGCGTGAGAAATGGGGTGGACGATGGGACTTGAACCCACGACAACCGGAATCACAATCCGGGGCTCTACCAACTGAGCTACGCCCACCACTGGGGATGTACCTGATAAATCGCCTAACGACGTAAAACAATACTTTTATTAGCGCGACTTTCTGTTAGCGCATTGCATTACAAAACAAATGCATGGCGCGTCCGGCAGGATTCGAACCTGCGACCCACGGCTTAGAAGGCCGTTGCTCTATCCAGCTGAGCTACGGACGCATCGAAACTGGCCGGCTCTTGCCTCATACACACTCTCTGTCATGCGTTTAACACCGCACTGTGACATGGAATAAATGTACTACCGAGAAATAAAAGCGCGTATTGTCATTAATTGATCTATCGATCCAGAAGTAAAGTGGTCGGTGAGACAGGATTTGAACCTGCGACCCCTTGGACCCAAACCAAGTGCGCTACCAAGCTGCGCTACTCACCGACAAATACTTCTGTTTCGCAGCCACCTTTTTGCGTAGTGG
>Ga0115103_1048278_pt1 | contig 10684 bp, 19 predicted proteins | sample MBTome_2_FD_89643 | JGI IMG/M metagenome (GOLD analysis project Ga0115103, IMG submission 89643) | Marine eukaryotic communities from Pacific Ocean to study complex ecological interactions - MBTS_5May14_M1_3um Metatranscriptome... | ecosystem: Environmental > Aquatic > Marine > Oceanic | place... | reverse complement strand
TGAAATTCTTTCAAAATCATCGTTAATAAGTTAAAAATTATTTTATGATTTATCCTCAAACAATTTTAACAGTAGCCGATAATACGGGTGCTAAAAAAGTAATGTGTATTCGAATATTAGGTGGTAATAAAAAATATGCAGAGATTGGTGACACAATAATTGCAGTTGTTAAAGAATCGATTCCAAATATGCCTGTTAAACGTTCTGACATAGTAAGAGCAATTATTGTAAGAACAAAAAAAACAATCCGTCGTCAAGATGGTATGTATATTCGATTTGATGATAATGCTGCAGTAATTGTTAACGCAGATAATAATCCTAGAGGGACTCGTGTATTTGGTCCTGTAGCACGCGAAGTTCGTGATCAAAATTTCTCTAAAATTGTTTCACTAGCACCGGAGGTTTTATAAATGTTAAAAAAACAAAAACTGCATGTAAAAGTTGGTGATCAAGTTACAATTATTTCAGGTTTTCATAAAAATGAAACTGGAGAAGTTCTTAAAATTGATAAAAAAACAGGAAAAGTTATAATACAAGGAATCAATTTTAAGTTTAAACATATCAAACCAACAAGTGAAAATGAAATTGGAGAAATTAAGCAATTTGAAGCACCAATTCATCATTCAAATGTGAAATTAAATTAAAAAACGTATTTATCTTAATATGCTAAATCAACATTCATTAGAAGAAATTGCTGACATTCATAATTTACTTGGTGATATCAAAAAAGAATATGAAGAAGGAATTAAACCGATCTTAATCAAAAACAGTTCTTCTAGATATCGTAATCCACATACTGTTCCAAAGTTAAAAAAAATTATTATCAACCGTGGACTTGGATTAGCAGCTTCAAACACTAATATTTTGAAAAAAAATATTGAAGAATTTGAAAATATTACCGGACAAAAACCACTTATTACAAAATCGAAAAAAGCGATTGCTGGATTTAAAATTCGTGAAGATATGGAATTGGGTTTAAGTGTAACGTTAAGAGGAGAAAAAATGTATGCTTTCTTAACAAAACTATTGTTTTTTACATTTGCACAAATCCGAGATTTTCGTGGATTATCCTTAAGAAGCTTTGATAAAGCAGGAAATTATACATTTGGTTTAAAAGAACAATTAATTTTTCCAGAAGTCGATTATGACGATGTTGATCAAACTCAAGGGGTAACAATTAATATTGTTTTAGAACATTCTTCACCAAAATATAATTCCAAATCAATGGATAAAATTTTGAATGGAATGATTCTATTTAAATTTTTAAGATTCCCATTAAATGATTGTGGGTATTATGAAAAATATTCATCATTTTCTGAAGTTAGTCAGATTTGGGATAGAAAAAAACATTTAAAACGAAAACGTTGGTCACAAGAATAATTAAAAAACATATAAGGAGATAATTGTGGTAACCGATACTATTTCAGATATGTTAACAAGAATTAGGAATGCTAATATGGTCAAACATCAAATTGTTCAAATTCCTGTTACAAAAATGTCAGTAGCGATTGCAAAGATTTTAAAAGAAGAAGGGTTTATTGACGATTTTGAAAATTATCAAGAGGAAAAACGAGAGTATTTATTACTTTCATTAAAATATACTGAAAAATCACGAAAACCTGTTATTTCACATATTAAACGAATTAGTAAACCAGGTCTACGTGTTTATACAAAATCAAAAGATTTACCAAGAGTTTTAGATAATTTAGGAGTTGCAATTATGTCGACGCCAAAAGGCGTAATGACAAATCTAAAAGCTAAAGAGTTAGGTATTGGTGGTGAAGTTTTATGTTATATTTGGTAAATAAGGAGTTTCTAAAATGTCACGTATAGGAAAATTACCAATTACTATTCCAACCGGTGTTGAAGTTAATTATAATAATGCACAAATTACGGTTAAAGGAAAATTTGGAACATTAGAAACTAAAATTCCGGAGACAATTGGGATTAAGCACGAAGATAATATTATTAATGTAAGTTTAAAAAATGAAGTTAGAAGTCTTCGATCATTACATGGTTTATATCGAACATTAATCAACAATATGATAGTTGGAGTTTCAGAACAATTTCAATTAACATTAATTTTAAAAGGTGTTGGATACCGGGCTGCAATACAAGGAAAAGAAATTGTCTTAAATTTAGGATACAGTCATCCAGTTAATATTGCGATTCCTGAAACAGTTTTAGTTGAAGTTGTACAAAATACAACAATAAATTTAAAATCGTGTGATAAAGAACTATTAGGTTTATTTGCAGCAAATATTCGTGCTTGGCGACGTCCAGAACCATATAAAGGAAAAGGAATTTTATATAAAAACGAACAAATTCTACGAAAAGCTGGAAAAGCTGGAAAATAAACAAATCTGTTATTTTGAAATTTGTACCCTGAAAAATATTTATCATTTTTTAGTTAATTACCACACGATTATATTTTTAAAAAATTAAAATTATGAAATTGTCAAAACGAACTTTGTTAAAATTAAAAAACAAAAATAAAAAACTAAAACCTAATAAATATAAAAAATTAAAACGTGAAGGATTACGCGGGAAAATTAAAGGAACACTTGAAAGACCACGTTTATCTGTATACCGTTCTAATGAACATATTTATGCTCAGATTGTTGATGATACAAATGCAACAACATTATTAGCATGCTCAACATTAGATCGAGCAATTAAATTAAATTTCTCTACAGGCCGCACATGTGATGCTTCTCGTTTTATGGGGGAAAAGTTGGCTGAATTAAGTTTGCAAAAAAATATTACAAAAATTGTTTTTGATCGTGGGCCATACCTATATCATGGACGAATTAAAGCTTTAGCTGATGGTGCACGTGCAGGTGGTTTGCAGTTTTAATTTATTAAAATCCTAAGTATGGGACATTATAGTTTATAAATAAATACCCAAATTAAATATCTTTTATGAGTAATGATTTAAAGAAAATAAATAAAAAAAGAAATTCTCGACGTAATCCCAACACACAAGAACCTAAACTTGTTGAACGATTAATTAAAATTAGTAGAGTTTCCAAAGTAACAAAAGGTGGTAAAAAATTAAGTTTTCGTGCCATTGTAGTAATTGGTGACGAAAATGGAAAAGTTGGTGTTGGAGTTGCAAAAGCAGATGATGTAGTAAATGCTTTTAAAAAAGCGAAAATGGACGGTCGAAAAAATTTAATTGAATTTCCACTGACAAAATCTTTAAGTATTCCTCACCATGTTATTGGAAATTTTGGAGCTTGTAAGATAATTATGCGACCTTCAGTTGAAGGTTCAGGGGTAATTGCTGGTGGAGCCGTACGGATTGTATTAGAAGTTGCTGGTGTTAAAAATGTAATTGCAAAACAATTAGGATCAAATAATCTTTTAAATAATGCTCGTGCATCAATTTGTGCGTTACAAAATTTAACTACTAAATCACAAGTAGCAAAAAAACGTGACTTAAATTTAGGGTAATTCAAGAAAGAATCGTGAAAATTACTAAAGAAATTAGAGATGTTTTATTAAACCGAGTATTATTTAGTCTTGGGGTATTATTATTAATTCGTGTTGGAACTTTTCTTCCAGTACCAGGAATAAACCAAAGTGATTTAGCATTTTATATTCAGCGTCATTCGGTTGCTAAAAATTTGATCAGTACATTTTCAGGTGACAATACATTTGTAATTGGTTTATTCACTTTAAATATTTTTCCTTACATAAACGCAACAATTTTTATTCAGTTACTTCTTGGTTTTTCACCAAAACTGGCAAAACTACAAAAAGAAGGAGATTTTGAAGGTCGTCGAACAATTAGTCGTTTAACTCGTTTTATAACACTTGTTTGGGCAGTTATTCAAAGTATTGGAATCACAACGTATTTACGTCAAGTCTTATTTGATTGGAATTACATTTTAGCAGGTGAAATAATACTTTGGTTAACCACTGGAGCAATGATTGTTTTATGGTTAAGTGAATTAATTACAGATTATGGACTTGGAAATGGTGCTTCATTACTTATTTACACAAATATTATTTCTAATCTACCAACTTTGTTTAAAAAAGTAATTGTTGAAAATAGTGATAATTTTACAACCGTTTCAATAATTAGCATTAGTATTTTAGTCTTTCTTTCCTTATATGGCATTGTTTTTTTACAACAAGGTATTCGAAAGATCCCTTTAATTTCATCAAAACAATTAAATCAATCTTCATTACAAGATGCAGTTAATAATTATTTGCCATTACGGTTTAATCAAGCGGGGGTAATGCCAATTATTTTAACAACAGCAATTTTAGTAATTCCGAATTATATTATAAATTTAGGAATATTCCAATGGTTAAATTTCCTGACTCCGTTTAAATTTCTTTATTGGATAGGCTACTTTGGGTTAATTTTAGCCTTTAGTTCTTTCTATTCCTCTATTGTTTTAAATCCCAAAGATATTTCGGATCAACTTCAAAAAATGGCTGTTACAATCCCAGGTGTAAGACCAGGATTACAAACTACGTTTTATTTAAAACAAGTCATAAAACGAATAACGTTAATTGGTGCAATAATGCTTGCTACTTTAACAGTGGTACCGAATTTTATTGAATCAACTTTAAATATTACAGGTTTAAATGGATTAAGTACAACTTCACTACTAATTTTAGCAGGTGTAGTTTTAGATTTAATTCGTGAAATTAATAATATTTATTATTCAAATGTATATAACAACATGTACCAATAACAACAAAATTATTATTTAAAAAATTAAAAAATGAAAGTTCGTCCTTCAGTAAAAAAGATGTGTGACAAGTGTCGAGTAATTAAACGACATGGTAGAATTATGGTAATTTGTACGAATCCCAAACATAAACAACGTCAAGGATAATATTTTAAAGGAGTTTAGAAATGGTAAGATTAGTTGGTGTTGATTTACCCAGAAATAAAAAGGTTGCCTACGCACTTACTTATATTCATGGTATTGGTTTAACGTCTGCAAAAAAGATTATTGAAAATGCAGATATTGAAATGGATACACGAGTATATGATTTGACAACAGAACAAACGGTTGCGTTACGTCAAACTTTAGAAAATAGTGATTTAAAATTAGAAGGTGACTTACGTCGATTTAATGGATTAAATATTAAACGACTAAATGAAATTAATTGTCATCGTGGGAAATGTCATCGAAATAGTTTACCTGTTCGGGGTCAACGAACACGAACAAATGCCCGCAGTCGACGCGGAACGAAAAAAACTGTTACTGGTAAGAAAAAATAGTTTACTTTGTAATAGTAATAAGATTTATTTAAAATTTTTATATGGCACAAAAAACAAGAAAACCAACGAATAAAAGAAGTAAGAATAATTTTGCAAGTGGTGTTGTTCATATTCAATCAACATTTAACAATACAATCATAACCATTACAAATTTGACAGGAGATACTGTTTCTTGGGCTTCAGCAGGAAGTTCAGGATTTAAAGGTGCTCGAAAAAGCACGCCTTTTGCAGCTCAAACAGCGGCAGAAAAAGCTGCTTTAGATGCATTAGGTACTGGAATGAAAAATGTGGAAATTTTAGTAAAAGGACAAGGATCTGGTCGTGAAACTGCTATTCGAGCAATTGAAGGAGCAGGATTTGAAATAACATCAATTCAAGATATAACATCTGTTCCACACAACGGGTGCCGACCACCAAAACGCCGTCGGGTTTAGAGTTTTTATTTCTACTAAATTAAACTATGGATAACATTTCTATTAAATGTCTTAAATCTGAAAAAATTGACTCAGGGGCTTGTCATGGACAATTTTTGATAAGTTCTTTAGAACCAGGACAAGGTATAACTATTGGAAATCAATTACGTCGTGTTTTATTAAACGATTTAGGAGGAGTTTCAATTTCAGCAGTTCGAATTGCTGGTGTAAGTCATGAATTTTCTACTATTCCAGGTGTTCGGGAAGATATTCTTGAAATATTATTAAATTTAAAAGGAATTGTATTTAAAAGTAAAACTCAAACTCCGCAATTTGGTCGATTAAAAATTCAAGGACCAGTAGTCGTTACAGCTGATTTAATTCAATTACCGTCTAACTTAGAAATTATAAATTCAAATCATTATATTATGACAATTTCTACGTCAAATATTTTAGAAATTGAATTTAAATTTGAATATGGGACTGGATATAAATTAGCTTCACAGACTTTTTTAGAGGAGAATGAAAATTATTTACAATTAGATACAATTTTTATGCCTGTTCAAAAAGTCGATTTTAAAATAGAAAATGTTTATGATAACAATAATAACATAAGTGAACGAGTATTTTTGGATATTTGGACAAATGGAAGTATTTCGCCAAATGAAGCCCTTAAATCTGCAGCTCAAATTACAATCGATCTCTTTGCTCTATTACTTGAAAATAAAGATACAGAAAAGAAAGATAAATTAGAGCCAAAAACCCGTTCAATTAGTATTGAACCATACACAAATATCGCAATTGAAGAATTACAATTATCAGTCCGAGCTTATAATTGTTTGAAAAAAGCCCAAATAAATACTGTTGGGGACTTATTACAATATTCGCCAGAAAAATTGCAAGAACTGAAAAATTTTGGGCGAAAGTCTGCAGATGAAGTTTTTTCTACATTAAAAAATAAATTAGGTATTATCCTGAAATAAATAGTATCTCTCTTTATTTAGTTTAAACAAAAAAATTATGAATTCATTAAATAAAACATTTTTACCAACTCAAAATTACAAGAATCGTAATTGGTTTATTATTGATTGTAAAGGACAAAGTTTAGGTCGACTTTCAACAACCATTACAAGTCTATTAAAAGGCAAAGTGAAACCACAATATCACCCATCAATTGATGCTGGTGATTATATTATTTTAATAAATGCAGATTCAATTGTAATAAACCAAGATAGTAAACATTATCTAGTTTATAATCCAGGCCGACCAGGCCGTTCATTAAAAATTAAAAACGTATCAGATTGTCTTCCGAAATTAACAATTGAAAGATCCGTGAAACGAATGCTTTCAACAACAGAAACAAAACGATTAATGAGACGATTAAAAATTTATAGTGATCAAAATCATCTTCATCAAGCACAAAATCCCATTGAAATTGATGTAAATAATTTATATTCAAGTATTAAGTTAGAAAATTAACCTATTAATTTAGAAAAATAATAATATATATAGCGATGACAGAATTAATATTTCAAAAAGATAATATTGGTTTAGGAAAACGAAAAGAAGCTGTTGCAAGAGTTTTTTTAATCCCAGGTGAAGGAAATTTAATTATTAATAAAATCTCAGGCAACAAATATTTACAATACAATGATAATTATTTAAGTACAGTTTGGGCTCCACTTCAAGAATTAAACTTAGAAAAACAATTCGATATTATCACGTTAGTTAACGGTGGTGGATTAACAGGTCAAGCTCACGCAATTCAATTAGGGGTTGCAAGACAATTATGCAAAATGGATAAACAAAACCGAACTATTTTGAAACCATTCGGATTTTTAACACGTGACCCACGAGTTAAAGAACGTAAAAAATATGGGTTACGAAAAGCAAGAAAAGCACCACAATATTCAAAACGTTAATTTTTATAAAAATATGCCAAAATCTAATATACACCCTGAGTGGTTTCAAGACACTACTGTTTTATGTGATGGAAAACCACTTTGTTTAACAAGTTCAACTAAAAAAGAACTCCAAGTTGATATCTGGTTAGCAAATCATCCATTCTATTCAAAATCACAAGTTATGATTGATAGTGAAGGTCGAGTTGAGAGGTTTATGAAAAAATACGGTTTAAATTCAACTGATCAATAATTTATAAAATTTAGTTAAAAGATAATTTTAAAATTTTATGCCAACTATACAACAATTAGTCCGTTCAAGACGTATTCAAATTAAAAAGAAAACAAAATCACCCGCATTGGTTAATTGTCCACAAAGACGTGGCGTTTGTACAAGGGTTTACACGACTACACCAAAAAAACCAAACTCAGCTATTCGAAAAGTTGCTCGGGTTCGTTTAACATCAGGATTTGAAGTAACAGCTTATATACCAGGGATTGGTCACAATTTACAAGAGCATTCCGTAGTTTTAATCCGTGGTGGTCGAGTTAAGGATCTACCAGGGGTTCGTTATCATATTGTTCGAGGAGCCTTAGATACTGGTGGTGTTAAAGACCGAGCTCAAGGTCGTTCAAAATATGGTGTTAAAAAACCAAAAGGTTAATGAAAAAATTATTTAATCGAAAAATTAAAAGCTAATTTAATTTAGCTTTTTTATAATTTAACTAAGATAAACTTTTTATCCAATACAAGTATGTCACGTAGAAATATTTCAAAAAAACGTTTTCCACAACCTGATTCTATTTATAATAGTTATTTAGTAAGTTTACTTATTTCACGGATCTTAAAATCTGGAAAAAAGACTATTGCAAAAAAAATTGTTTATGAAGCATTTGAAATTATAAAACAAAAAACAAATGAAGATCCATTAATGGTCTTTGAAAAAGCAATTCGTAAAGGCAGTCCGATTGTAGAAGTTAAAGCCCGTCGAATTGGTGGTTCAACATACCAAGTCCCAATTGAAGTCAGTGGTTTTAGAGCTACAAATTTATCGTTACGTTGGCTTATTCAATATTCAAAACAAAGGGTTGGACGAAGTATGTCAATTAAATTAGCGAATGAAATTATTGACACAGCTAACGAAATTGGTAATACTATAAAGAAAAAGGAAGAAACTCATAAAATGGCAGAAGCAAATAAAGCATTTGCACATTTTAGATACTAATTCCAAATTAAATACCTCGCTAAAAGCTTAAAACTTAATTGTAATTTTTAAAAACTTAAAGGAATTTTATAATGGCACGTGAAAAGTTTGAACGTACAAAACCGCATGTTAACATTGGTACTATTGGTCACGTAGATCATGGAAAAACAACCTTAACTGCAGCAATTACTACAACATTATCGTTAGAAGGTGGTTCGGAAATCAAAGGTTATTCAGATATTGATGGAGCACCAGAAGAACGTGCTCGTGGTATTACTATTAATACAGCACACGTTGAGTATGAAACACAAAATCGTCATTATGCTCATGTAGATTGTCCAGGTCACGCTGATTACGTAAAAAACATGATTACTGGAGCTGCTCAAATGGATGGAGCAATCTTAGTAGTTTCTGCAGCAGATGGTCCAATGCCACAAACGCGTGAACATATTTTATTATCAAAGCAGGTTGGTGTACCTGATATTGTTGTTTTCTTAAATAAGCAAGATCAAGTGGATGATGATGAATTATTAGAATTAGTTGAATTAGAAGTTCGTGAATTATTATCAGCTTATGATTTTCCCGGTGATGATATTCCAATTTGCCCAGGATCGGCATTAAAAGCAATCGAAGCAGTTGCAGCAAACCCAGAATTGTCACGTGGGGATAATGAGTGGGTTGATAAAATTTTTGCATTAATGGATGCAGTTGATGAATACATTCCAACACCAGAACGTGATACAGAAAAAACATTCTTGATGGCAATTGAAGATGTTTTCTCAATTACAGGACGTGGTACAGTAGCAACTGGTCGAATTGAGCGTGGTATTGTAAAAGTTGGTGATAACGTTGAAATTGTTGGTGTTGGTGCGACACAAACAACAACAATCACTGGAATTGAAATGTTCCAAAAAACATTAGAGGAAGGTTTTGCCGGTGATAATTGTGGTATTTTATTACGTGGTGTTGACCGTGAGCAAATTGAACGTGGAATGGTATTAGCACAAGCAGGGACAATTACTCCTCATACAAACTTTGAATCAGAAGTTTATGTTTTAACAAAAGATGAAGGTGGTCGTCATACTCCATTCTTTACAGGTTATCGACCTCAATTTTATGTTAGAACCACAGATGTAACAGGTGCTATCACTCAATTCACAGCTGATGACGGAACAGTTGTTGAAATGGTTATGCCAGGTGATCGTATCAAAATGACAGCTGAATTAATTTACCCTGTTGCAATTGAAGAAGGTATGCGATTCGCGATTCGTGAAGGTGGTCGTACAATTGGAGCAGGTGTAGTTTCTAAAATTGTTAAATAATTAAAAATTTTTATGGAAATGAAACCGAATACAAAAATTCGTGTAAGATTAGAATCTTTTAATCCGGAACTTTTAGTTTCTTCATGTCAAAAGATTATTGATACATTAGGTAATACATCTTTAAATTCAATTGGAATGATTACATTACCTACTGCTAAACGAATCTATTGTGTCTTAAGATCACCACATGTTGATAAAGATTCACGAGAACATTTTGAAATTCGTGTTCATAAACGAATTTTAGAAATCCATTATGACCCTGAAGTTCCGATTTTTGACTTATTATCTGAAATTGACTTGGCGCCAGGTGTTTTTTATCGAATTTGTTTATCTTAACTACAATTTAGACTACAGACTTAATTATTTAAGTTTGTAGTCTTCAAACTTAGATTTGATTAAAGAAAAAGAAATGGTTAACAACAAACCTTATGTTATTTTTATTCACTTAATTTAAGATAAAATTGAAGTACTTAAATGCTAAACTTTATTTTAAATAAAAAATTGTAATTTATGATAACATATGATAACATATATGTATATATGTTATATCCTCAGTAGCTCAGTGGTAGAGCAATCGGCTGTTAACCGATTGGTC
>Ga0115103_1402160_pt1 | contig 10740 bp, 6 predicted proteins | sample MBTome_2_FD_89643 | JGI IMG/M metagenome (GOLD analysis project Ga0115103, IMG submission 89643) | Marine eukaryotic communities from Pacific Ocean to study complex ecological interactions - MBTS_5May14_M1_3um Metatranscriptome... | ecosystem: Environmental > Aquatic > Marine > Oceanic | place... | reverse complement strand
CTAGCCTATGATAAAGAAGGCCAAGAGGTGGCTGAGTGGCTCAACACTAAAGGCTATAATGCTTTTATACTCAAGTATCGCTTGCCAAAGAAAGGCATGGCGCGTCACGTCCCCGCTTTGCAGGATGCTCAGCGTAGTATTAGCCTTATCCGCTCTTTAGCCAAAGATCTCAAGCTCAATACTAACAAAATTGGCATAATGGGGTTTTCCGCTGGAGGTCATCTCGCTGCGATCACATCAAATACCTCCAAACGCACTTATGAAACATTGGATAATATCGACAAAAGCAGTTTTCTCCCTAACTTTACCATTCTCGTTTATCCGGCATACTTAAGCCGCAACAATTCTTTAACTGAACTTTTGCCAATAAGCAAGCAAACGCCACCAGCATTTTTAATACACGCCAAAAATGACCGTGGCCACTTCGCCAACAGCCCTATTTATGATGCTGCCTTGAAAAAAATGAACATTCCTTGTGAGTTACACATTTTCCCCGATGGAGGCCATGGCCATGGAATCCGACGCAATGGGAAGAGTATTGATAAGTGGCCTGAGTTGCTCGACAAGTGGTTGAAGAAAATCAAATAAAAAAAAATGCCGGCTTTCAATAAGCCGGCATTTTTGTAAACTCGAAGTTAAAGCCTAAGATTTATCTATAATAAACTCAGCCATATCCATAATCTTGGAGCGCTCTTTTTTAGGTAAAGTTGCGAGACGCTTGGCAAACTCCAACAATTCATCAGAAATTGGCGCTTCGCTTTCCGTCACACCCTTAGCACGCTTTTTTTGATAAGCTGTAACTTTATAATCATCTATATTTAACTTGGCTTTCTTACACAAATCAATTAAAGTATTGCGAGCAAATACACCAGGTTTTCTCGTTCCAGTTTTCCAGTTAGACACGGTTTGCTGAGTTACATTGCACAACTCTGCAAGTTTAATCTGGTTTAAGACCTGGACTTCCAATAAGTCATCGGCCAACAGGCTCCAGTTTATATATTTCATAATGCCGCTCCTTAGTTCTATAATTCAGTTACTTGCAAAAAATAATTTCTCACTTTTTAGTGAGTTTTACTTAAAATCGTCTCGGCAGCATACGAAAAATAGGTTGATGTTCAAGACTCTAATTCATATACTGTCCTCAATAGAGGACACTCTGCCTTCGGGCACTGACCTCTATTGAGGACAAATATACAGCAAATGTTTAAAAGTGCAATATACAGAATTCAAAACAAATGAACTAGAGTTGTTCAAGCTAATGTACTCCTTAAAAGCTCAACACCATTCATTTACACAAACAAGAGAACTGCTATTTATATAGGTTACTTAGTAATCGTTTGGATAGATGGAGTACTCTCAGGAATGTATTACCATACAAGTTCACGTAAATCAGCTACAGATTTTTTGCTTCATTGCAATAAGTGCAGAAAGCCTTTCGAGTATTTGATTATTTGCTTTTTAGTAGGCGAATCCGATAAATTGGAAAGCATATCAGCCACTTTCACTTTGGTTGCCAAAGAAGAAGTTTTGACTTTATCTAGATAGTCTTTGTAACTTACGGAAGAGTTTTTAGTCAGTAATTCAACTGCTTCGATTATATTTACAGGAATGCCTTGTTTTCTAAGTGTCTCTGCTGTTTCAAAAGTATCTTCGAGAACATCGTGTAGCCAAGCCACGGCTACGGCATTCGCGTCACCGGCAACTTTTTGAGCTACCAAAGCTGGGTGTACTATATAAGGTGTTTTTTTATCGCGACGGAATTGCCCTTCATGAGCTTTACGGGCAATTTCTTCTGCAAGTTTTGTCAGTTCCATCAATATGAATCTCTAGTTATTTATATATTCATCATAAACTCTTAAAAGCACCTATTTCACCTCAATATAAGAAATGAGTTGAAAAAATTCAAGCTTTGTAAGAAGTAAAGAGAAGTAGCGCCTTTACACTACTTCACTCAATGGAAGTATGCCCCCGTAGCAAGGGTCATATAATAAATCTTTAAGCCATTACGCTGCAAGCTTTTGCTTGAGAAATAATTTCAAGGGCCATCTGGTCAGCAATAATGTTTGTAGGAGTAGCTGTCGATTCTGCACGATCATAGAGATCCTTCAATGTCTGATAAATTTTTGAGACCTTTTCATGCGCTTTATCGGCGTTATAACCATTCTTCTCAAAAGAAATATTAATAATACCACCTGCATTAATAACATAATCTGGTGCGTAAAGGATATTTTTCTGTTTTAAGATTTCTCCATGACGTTCTTCCGCCAACTGGTTATTTGCAGCACCAGCAACAACAGTACATTTGAGACGAGAGATGGTATCATCATTTATAGTAGCGCCTAATGCACAAGGTGCATAGACATCTACATCGAGGTCATAGATATCATCCAACTCCGTCACCACGGCATTGAACTCGTCACGCACTCGAGCTAAAGCCTGTTGGTTTATATCACATACAAAAAGCTGAGCCCCTGCTTCGAACAAATGCTTACACAAGTAATACCCCACATGTCCAACTCCCTGAATCGCAACTTTCAGTCCTTTAAGGTCAGTTCTTCCGAGACGCTTCTCAACGCTTGCTTTAATGCCTTGATAAACTCCGTAAGCAGTAAATGGAGAAGGGTCACCGCTTGTTCCGCTTAATCCAGCTACATATTTAGTCTGAGTGTGAACTACCTCCATATCCTCTGGAGAAATGCCAACATCTTCTGCTGTTATATAACGCCCGGCAACTCGTTCAACAAATTGACCGTAAGCAGTTAATAGCTCTTTTGACTTATCTGTATTAGCATTGCCAATAATAACCGCTTTACCACCGCCAAATTCCAGGCCGGCCATGGCATTCTTATAGGTCATTCCCTTGGAGAGCCGCAAAGCATCTGTCAGTGCCTCTTTCTCAGAAGCGTAAGACCACATGCGGCAACCACCAACTCCAGGTCCCAAAGTTGTGTCATGCACTGCAATTATGGCTTTCAGGCCTGATTTTTCATCTTTACAGAAGACCACCTGTTCATGGCCGTCGTACTCAATATTTTCAAAAATTGTCATCTTTCTTTCCTTTAAATTTTAAGAGATAGTTCCAGCGGCACGCTGGCCCCAAACACAGGGCTTGCCTTTGGCGTCTATCGCCACAAAAACGATTGTACAGTCACAAATTGGGATGGTTTTTTCTCCATCAGGCGTCGCTCGCCTCACCACCACCTGGCCATGCATTGTCAGTGACGTGTGGCCCTGCTTAATATCACGCCCCCAAATCTCCAAAATATCTCCTAGTAAACCGGGCGCCAGGAAGTTTACTTCGCTCACTTTTTTAGTGACCACATCCTGTGTTTTCATGGTGCCCATAGCCAACATAGCCATCGCTTCGTCGATCCAGCTCAGAAGCATCCCACCAAACAAGCGGCCTGTTACGCTTAAATCCGGGTACATGATTATCTTGCGACTTCCAAGGTCATAATTTTCTAATTCTAATAATTTCATCATTTACTCTTCTACATATTCCGTCGGTAGGCACCGCCCACTTCGAACAATGCCTGTGAAATGCTTCCTAATGTACAGACCTTGGTGGCGTCCATAAGTTCCTCAAATACATTTTCATCTGCTCGAGCTACCTCTTTTAGGTGCTTCAATGCCGAGGCCGCTTCATTTTTAAAGTTCTCATGTAAATACTCAACCTGAATGATCTGCTTATCCTTGCACTCATCTGATGAACGGCGCAGTTCTAATTCTTCACGACCATTCTCTTCCGCTTTGGGGTCGAGCCAAAAATTCACCCCGACGATCTTTAAATCGCCACTGTGTTTCTTATGCTCGTAATTCATCGATTCGTCCTGAATTTTCCCCCGCTGATACATTGTTTCCATGGCTCCTAACACACCTCCTCGGGCATCAAGGGACAAGAATTCATTCAGTACTGCATCTTCGACCATATCGGTGAGTTTCGATAAAAAGGCGCTACCCTGCATTGGGTTTTCATTCACTGTCAGTCCACATTCGTGGTTAATGACCATCTGAATGGCAATTGCACGGCGAACTGACTCTTCCGTTGGAGTAGTTATAGCTTCATCATAAGCATTTGTGTGCAAGGAGTTACAGTTATCCATAATGGCGTATAGAGCTTGCAGTGTAGTGCGAATATCGTTAAAGGCTACTTCTTGAGCATGTAGCGAACGCCCAGAGGTTTGAATGTGATACTTGAGCTTTTGACTACGGCCATCGCCATTATATAAATCTCGCAAAGCAATTGCCCAAATTCGCCGAGCCACACGACCAATCACGCTATATTCTGGGTCCATTCCATTCGAAAAGAAAAAGGACAAGTTCGGGGCAAATTTATTAACATCCATCCCCCTTGACAGATAATATTCCAACAAGGTAAAACCATTTGCCAGGGTAAAGGCCAACTGAGTTACAGGAGTAGCTCCAGCTTCAGCAATGTGATAACCGCTAATACTGACGCTATAAAAATTGCGCACATTTTTTTCGATAAAGTATTGCTGAACGTCGCCCATCATCTTCATGGCAAACTCCGTTGAAAAAATGCACGTATTCTGCGCCTGGTCTTCTTTCAATATATCAGCTTGCACAGTACCGCGTACGGCAGCGAGAACAGTAGTTTTTACTTCCTCATATTCTACCTTATCCAGAATTTTGTCCGCCGTTAAACCAAGAAAACCAAGGCCAACGCCATCGTTTCCATCTGGCAATTCTTCACGATAAACAGGTCTTGTCAATTTATGTGCTTTGAAATAGGCTACTATTTGCTTTTCAGTTTCTTCCCAACGGTCTTCAGCTTTTAATTTCCTTTCACAGGCTGCATCAATAGCAGAATTCAGAAAATAAGCTAAAATCGTCGGAGCAGGCCCATTTATAGTCATGGATACAGAGGTCGTTGGAGCACAAAGATCAAAGCCTGAATAAAGCCGTTTCATATCATCCAATGAACAAATAGACACACCAGAGTTGCCGACTTTTCCGTAAATATCCGGCCGTTTATCGGGATCTGCTCCATAAAGAGTCACCGAGTCAAAAGCGGTGGACAAGCGAGCAGCTGCCTGACCTTCACTAACATAATGAAAGCGGCGATTAGTCTGTTCTGCGTGTCCCTCGCCGGCAAACATACGCGTGGGGTCTTCACCCTGTCTTTTAAAGGGAAAAACTCCTGCTGTATAAGGGAAGTCGCCAGGAGCGTTTTCCTGGCGTGCAAACCGCACTTGATCTGCCCAGCTGTCATTATGCGGCAAGCAGACTTTAGGAATCTGCAAGCCGCTTAACGATTCTTCGTAGTTAGCTAGTTTAAACTCTTTGTTGCGCACTGTGTAAGTAAAAAACTCCTGTTCATATGAAGCTAATCTCTTTTCATAGTTGCGTAGTACCTTAAGTATTTCGCCGTCAAATCCATCAAGCAAAGAGTTATATCGCTGACGCAGAACAGGAGTTGCGGTATCAGAACACTCTTCTTCCAAGCGATCTATTTCGTACAAGTATCCTTTAACCGGCACTTCATCGCCAAGATCTCTTAAAACGCGATAAATTGAGTCTGCCAATGCTACATCCTGGGCACCGCGTTCGGTTTTCCGGCGATAATTTCGCACCGAGTTAGCGATCTCATTTAGATAATGGGTGCGTTCCGCGGGAATCAACTGACTGGTATTGGGGGCGCCCTCTAATAAATCCGTAAAGTTCCATTTACCGAGACCTGCGTCATTGAGAGCATTAAATAAACGGTTAAAAAATGTATTCGTACCGGCATCATTGAAACGGTGTGCACAGGTTCCAAAAACTGGCATCTCACTGACTTCTTGATCAAACAGGCGGCGATTACGCTGATATGTTTTACGGACATCGCGCAGAGCGTCGAGAGCTCCGTTTCTGTCAAATTTATTGACCACTACCATATCGGCGTAATCAAGCATATCTATTTTTTCTAGTTGTGTAGGAGCTCCAAATTCCGGCGTCATGGCATACACAGAGAAATCTGCTACATCCGCAGCCTCGCTATCACTTTGGCCAATGCCGGCGGTTTCAAGAATCACCAAATCATAACCGGCAAGACGCAGGGCAGCAAGACTATGAGAGACCGCTGAAGATGTTGCTAAGTTGGCACGCCTTGTTGCCATGGAGCGCACAAAAACTCGACGATCACGCGAAGCATTCATGCGAATGCGATCACCTAGCAATGCTCCTCCGGTACGACGGCGAGTCGGATCAACTGATAAGACAGCGATCATTTTTTCTGGAAAGGCCTCCAAATAACGCAATAACAGCTCATCAACCAACGAGCTCTTTCCTGCTCCGCCAGGCCCTGTTACTCCGACAATCGGAGTGGTATTATTATTTTCTTTAAGTTTTTTAGATATTTCATCTACGAGGGCGGATGCGCTGTGATCTTCTTCCCCCAGCTCAATGGCCGAAATTACCCTCGCAACTTGGCGAGCGTTGTCCTTTGAGAAATCTTTTGGCAACTCCGACAGACCATTACTCACGGGGAAGTCACACTCTGAGAGCATATAACGAATCATGCCAACAAGTCCCATTTTTTGACCGTCTTCAGGAGAAAAGATTCTTCCCATTCCACGGTTGTGCAATAGTTCTATTTCCTCAAGAGAGATGACTCCACCACCACCTGCGTAAACGCGAATATGTTCGGCCTTTTTTTCCTTAAGCAATTCGAGCATGTAGGTAAAGTACTCGACGTGTCCACCTTGGTAGCTGGAAATTGCAATTCCCTGAGCATCTTCTTGTACTGCTGCGTCAACGACTTCCTCAACAGAGCGATTGTGTCCAAGGTGAATTACTTCGGCACCTTCACTCTGCAGAATACGCCGCATAATGTGAATAGCGGCATCGTGTCCATCAAAGAGAGATGTTGCCGTTACAAAGCGAACTTTATTATTTAGTTTAAAATCGTCGGTTTTCATAGCACTTGTCATTTAGTCGTCCTATTTTTTCAGGGCCTGGTCGGGAGCCGACTTGCGAATGAGGCGCGCCATAGTAGCTCTTGACATAGAAAATATATTCTTAAAAAGGGCCCAATGATAGTTTATGGTGCCCATTTCCTGTTTTAAATCCATCCAATTGCCACGCAATTGGCCATAACCACTCTCTAAAGCGGCTTCATCTTCTGTAAATGCTTTCATCATCGATTGCTTAGAAGCATATGTTTTCAGCTTTTTCTTCCAGTTCTTTTTACCAAAAGTCCACGGGAACCAATCGATCTGTATTTTTTTCTTGCGATACAGCAGTTGGCCATCGCTATTTTTAACATTTTTAAACTTTAGTGAATATAGGTTAAAATAATGTGCATCTAGGGCGCGCTTCTGTTGTATGAGGCTTTCAGCCAAATTGACACCTTGTTCAAGGCAGCTAAAGTTCATCACCAACATAAAAGGGCGTTTTTCTTCCTTGACGACCCGGTGTCCCCAACGAATTTTTTCCTGAAGATCATGTAAGTGTACACTTGTGGCGACAGCGCCTTCAACACAGTGTTTTTCAGCAAGCTTAAGAAAGTTCATTGACTCTCGACGTGCTTCGTGACCTTCACGAGTACGGGCTCCCTTCATCGTCGTCGCTGCTGCCTGACCACCGGTATTACCCAGAACCTGATTAATAACAACGATATGAAAAATAGGATCCTGTTGGTGTAACGAATCCTCCACTGAGCGAATGCCCTGCATCATGCCACCATCGCCGGCAATTGAAACAACTATATCATCATCTGAAACCCCAGAGGCTAACCCAGAGGCAACGCCGTGGGCCGTCTCAAAAGCTATGCGAATGTAGGGGGTATTCCAGATGGACGTACGATTGAGACCGGAAAATACCGTGCCACAGCCATCTTGCTCAGAAATATAGATTTTGCCTTTCTCGTCCTGTAAATACTCCATAAAGTTTAAGACATTACGGAAAATATTGATCTGCCCGCAACCACCGCAGGCCATGTCACCACCGGAAACTGGAGTCCTACCTTTAAGTTTAATATACATGCTTTGAATTTGACTCACCATAGGGTGAAACTGGAACATTTTTTTATAAATGCTTTTCTTCAGGGCGTATTTTTTCTTGAGTTTGGCAAGCTTCGTTGGGTTGTCGACAACCTTTAAAATAGCAGCAGGTAAGACCTGTTCTTGAAATTCGAGAAACGGGTCTTCAACGACTGGCTGCGACTCCAATGCGAGAATATCCTCTTGGAACTTCTGATAAGCCACAAAGCCGGCAATTGCACCTTTATGGTTCTCGCTACGCTTAAGTAAACCTGCTTCTTTACGAATTTCACTAATCTGAACCATATTATCAATTAGGTTGAGAAAAGTTGCTTCATTTTCAATGCCGTGATGAGCACAGAGGGCTCCGAAAAGAATAACATTAGTTTTGTTGGCGTTTCCATAGATTTCATTTGCCAGAGCACGCGCTGGAATAACGACCACTTTACAGTGTTGCGGACAGCGCTCTTGATAAACATTAAGCTTATCCAAGTCTCCATCGAGAATTAAAGTCCCTCCCGGCTTAAGTTGTGAAAGCATGGCTGACAGGTGAATATCATCTTCGAAAGCCACCAAAGTATCCGGCATCACGATATCCGAATAATCACGAATTTTTTCTTGCGAGTGTTTAAAGCTTAAGGTTATACCTCCACCGCGCTGTAAAGCACCATAACCAACCATAGAAACGGCATAGTCCCCGCGTAAATTCGCAATGCCAGACAACAGTGAATTGAGCAATAGAACTCCTTGTCCTCCTTTACCCACAATCACCGTTTCGTGAATATTGCGTTGATTGCTGTCTATTTCAAACTTTGCGTCTGTTTGCGGGAGTTCATTACCACGGCTACCTAGAGAAAATACACGATCAGGGTGTTTATCCTGAAACCATTTAGCGGCAGTGCTTTCTTTCCCCTGGGCTAAATCAGCTAAGATGCGATTCAACAAAAGAAGATTAGGAATGGTAACAGCTCGCCCTCCGAGGCCCATCTGAACTGCAAATAGTTCAGGTGATTCACCTGTTTGGTACAAGGCTGAGCGCACCTCATCTGCAAGGGCTGCCCCACCACTGCGTCCAGAGCGATTTGAATAATCTATTATACCGATAGACTGACACCCTCTAACAGAGTCTCGTAACTCCTTGGCTGGAAAAGGGCGATAAAGGTTTATCGAAATTACTCCAGCATTAATACCTTGAGCTCGTAGTTCATCACAGACGTATTCCGCGGTATTTAAATCTGGATCATTTAAAGAAACCAGGCAGAAGTCAATTACTCCATGCTGTGGGTAACGTTCGACTTTTTGAATCGCCGGACGACCATTTACTTTTTCCAAATTGGCAGCACAGTCATCAAAATTCTGACCTGCTCGAATAAGCACTTCATCTATGGCCTGGCGCTGTTCAGCATAACGTGCATCGAAGTCTAGAGTACCTACGGAAAGGTTTTCACCATCTTTAAAAACAAAAGGATTTTTAGCCTTGCCGAGGTAAGATCGCACTTGTTCATCTGAGAGCATTTTAACATTTGCCTGCTTCTGAGTACTGATAGCATGCGTTTCGACAAACCCCTTAACGATCAAGCGGCCAGGGACCCAAACTCCTTCACTCTCCATGAGTTTGAGTAATAACAATGAGCGGTCGTAGTTCTCTTGGAGTCCACGGCCAAAAATGATGATTTCGCCTGTATCGGCCGTGCGCATAGTCGTTGTATGATCAGGCTTAATTGAAGTTCCTGGAGCAAGAGCACGAGTCATTTCGAACATGAAAACAGGTAAATGTAAACCTGGATTTATATTCATGAATTCAAAAAGCTGTGCCATGCTCTGTGAGCCCTGAGCCATTAAGCAGCGTTTCCCCTGAACGGAAGAGCCTGTAAGCCAAGCATAGCCGGACTCTTCTGATAAGCACGTTCGCAAGTCCAAAGAGTCTGGATTGCTCTTAACATGAGCTTCAAGGTACTTCAACAAACCCGTATTAGGAGTAATCGGGTACATAGACGCTGAATCAAACTGTGCTTGAAAAACGAACCGAGACAATACCTCCGAGCCGTTAAAGAGATGTAAATCCTGCTCCATAAGTGCACCAGCAGTATAATCGCTCATCGATTTTTCGGCATACTTTACGAGGGACTTAATGCGAGCTTGATTCTTCATAACTGGAGCTACAAAAATATCCTTGAGCTTCTCTGGTTCAAGAGGTGCTCCTTTAAATGTCTCATAGTTGATCTGATTTTTCGGCACGAAGTGAATCGCGCCAGTAGGACAAGCCGAAGCACAGACAAAGCAACCTTTACAAAAACTGTAATCTGTACTGCCCTTACCGACAAATTGCTCGTCCGTAGCAGGATCATAATTAAAGCCGGGAATTATAGAGGCAAGTTTTTTTCCAGTTCGAACTAAAGTACCCAATTGTTCGTCGCGAATATCGTGATCTATTGCGTGGTGTGGACATGCAACTACACAATGTAAGCAATCTATACACTGCGTTTTCACAGTCAAAGGAACGTATGATTTATCCGCCCACACACGAGCTGCGGAAGTACCGCCGACAACACTAGTACCTTTCTCAGTAAAGTCCTGCCAAGTCTCAAGCTTTCTTATTTCATCGCCAACTACACCAGCCGAAGCTTCAGTTATCGCAGATAACTCGAAAGCCTGGGATGCTTTAATTTTTTTAATAATCGCATTATCAGTCAAACCAAGAACAAACCTCTATTATTAAACTAAAACGTATTATAATTAATATAAAATACGCTATTCG